>BFBZ01000011.1_pt58 | contig 61576 bp, 61 predicted proteins | sample 1888401 | NCBI WGS metagenome assembly BFBZ01 (sample SAMD00112614, study PRJDB3348) | symbiont metagenome | host: Chara braunii
CCGCGCCCGCCGTGAAACGGGGCACCGTGCGGGCCGGGATGTTGACCTTCTTCGACGGGTCCTGAGGGTTGACGCCCGTACGGGCGGCGCGCTCCGAGACGGAGAACTTGCCGAAGCCGGCGAAGGACACGTCCTCGCCCGACTTCAGGGCGTCCTGGATCACCTCGAGGACCGCGTTGACAGCACTACCCGCCTGGGCGTTGCTCATCTCGCTCTTGGCGGCGACCTTGCTGACGAACTCGGTCTTGTTCACTGGGGACCCCCTGGTTCGGTGGATGCGGGCGCAGGCGTGCCCGGCGCGGATCAACCTACCAGCGCGGACGGACGAGATCGCCCTCGGAGTGGGGTTTCTCTCGCCGAAGTAGGGTGCGCCACAGTGTCATGGGCTACCCCGGGCCGCCTACGACGAATCGTCGCGGGGGACCACCCGGGGCCGGAAATCCGGTCCCGAGCGGCACAAAACCGCTCAACGCTTGCGGATGCGGAGCGGAGCGCATGAGGGAGCGCCGCTCGGGCCTCCCACCACGCGAGACGTGACGCAGAACGTAAGTGGCGACGATGCCGACGCGAGCCGGGACGGCACCCGCCAGCCGACCGCGTACTCCAGATCGGCGCGCGCCGGGCCCGCGTCGGTGCGGAACCGGGCGATCACGCGGGCGCCGGAGCGGATGACGATGGTCTCGCGGGTCTGCTCGCCGCGGCCGAGCACCCGGTAGCGCAGACGGGCCTGGGCCCCGGGGGTCCCCGTGGCCGTCAGCGCGCGGACGCGCGGCGCCTCCGGCTCGACCGCGCTGACCACGGCGACCGGGGCGGCGACGGTGCGGTCGATCCAGGCGGTGAGCGCGCCCACGCGGGTGTAGACGCCGGGGAACCCGGGGCGGGCGCAGCCGACGCCCCAGCTCACGATGCCCACCAGCGTGCCGCCGGCGTCGCGGAGGGGGCCGCCGCTGTCGCCGGAGCAGGAGTCCACGCCGCCGGACATGGAGCCGGCGCAGAGCGTCGCACCGCGCGTGAACGCGTGGCCCAGGGCCGACGTGCAGCGGGCGGAGGGGAAGATCGTGACGGCCGCCTCGGCGAGCGCCGTGGGGTACTTGCCGCTGCCCTCGGCGGTCTCGCCCCAGCCCCCGATGGCCCCGGGGCGCTCGACATCGCCGCCGTCGTGGCCGTTGCGGGCGTACGGCATCGGCGGCGCGACGCTCGGCCGCGCCAGGATCAGCAGCGCGGCGTCGTAGGGGTCGCCGTCCACGTGGAACGCCGGGTGGGGCCGGACCGCGGCGACCCCGATCCGGTCGCCGGCGGCCGTGAGGTTCTGGGTGCCGGCGAGCACCTGCACGTCGGCGGGCCGGATCACCGCGCCGCTCACGTCGATCACGCAGTGCGCGGCCGTCAGGACGACGGTCGGCGCGATGAGGGTGCCGCCGCAGAACTGGCCCTCGACGGGGTCGGAGCCGGGCGTGACCAGGGCGACGACGGATGGCCACCCGCCCGCCGGCGCCGGCGTCCCGCCGACGACATGCTCCACCATCCGCCCGCCGGCCAGGGCCTGCCCGCAGAGGGCCAGGACCGCGAGGGAGACGGCGGCGAGCGCGATGCGGAGGGTGCGGGACCGGGTGGCCATGTCCACACGGTGCGGTCGCGAAGAGGCCCCCACAAGGGCCCACGAGAGCCTTCTCTACGTGGCGGGGGCCACGACCCCCCGAGCGGGTGGGCCCCGGGGGAGGGCGGGTCGCCATCCGGGGGGCGTACGGTGTGGGACGTGACCCGACGTCTGGGGAGTCTAGATGTGTATAAGAGACAGGGCCTACGAGAGCCTTCTCTACGTGGCGGGGGCCACGACCCCCCGAGCGGGTGGGCCCCGGGGGAGGGCGGGTCGCCATCCGGGGGGCGTACGGTGTGGGACGTGACCCGACGTCTGGGGAGCCGGGGGCCGGAGGTCGGGCCGATCGGCCTCGGTGCCATGAGCTTCGCCGGCTACTACGGAGCGGCGGAGGACGACGAGGGCCTGCGCACGATCCGGCGCGCCCTGGACCGCGGCATCACGCTCATCGACACGGCCGAGTCATACGGCGACGGCCGCAAGAGGAGCTCGTGGGGCGGGCGATCGCCGGGCGCCGCGACGAGGTGGTGCTGGCCACCAAGTCCAGCCGCGGCGGGGCCGACTACCTGCGCGCCCACTGCGAGGCCAGCCTCGCGCGGCTCGGCGTGGAGCGCATCGACCTCTACTACCTCCACCGCGTCGACGCCGAGGTGCCGATCGAGGAGTCCATGGGCGCGATGGCGCGCCTGGTCGAGGACGGGCTCGTCGGGAACGTGGGCCTGTCCGAGGCCGGCGCCGAGACGATCCGCCGGGCGCACGCGGTGCACCCCGTCGCCGCCCTCCAGAGCGAGTACTCGCTGCTCCACCGTGAGCCGGAGGAGGAGATCCTCCCCGCGTGCCGCGAGCTCGGCATCGCGTACGTCGCCTACAGCCCCCTCTCCCGCGGCCTGCTGACCGGCCGCATCCGGCAGACCGACGATCTGGCCGACGGCGACTGGCGCCGGCAGGTGCCGCGCTTCCAGGGGACCGCCCTGGAGCGGAACCTCCAGGTGATCGGGCGCCTGGAGGGGATCGCCGCCGGCCTGGGCACCGACCTCGCCTCGCTGGCGATCGCCTGGCTGCTGGCGCAGGGCGACGACGTGATCCCCCTGGTCGGGACCAGCCGCGCGTCCCGGGTCGACGCGATCCTTGAGGCGCTCGGCGTCCGCCTGGACGACGCGGCCCTGGCCGCCATCGACGAGGCCGCCCCGCGGGGCGCCGCCGCCGGTGCCCGCTACCCCGAGTCGTACCTCCCCCGGCTCGGCCTCTAGGAGCACGCGCTAGGGTGGGCTCCGTGCAGCCGATCCTCCCCCTCCCCGCCGGCCCGGGCCTGCCGCCGTTCCTGTACGGCATGGACCGCGAGCGGGGCGACCTCTCCGACTAGCCGCGTCCGGCGCGCCCGCGTGGCGCGCGACCTGTCGTGTCGGATCGAGGACGGAGGTGCGCCGCATGGGCGCGATCGCGGGTGCGGTGACGGTGTACGGCGTGGTGATGGCCCTGGCCCCGGGGCTCCAGGTGCGCAGGATGCTGCGGGAGCGCTCGGCGGCGGGGGTGTCCCTCGCCTACGCCGGGGTGCTGTGGGTGGGGTTCGCCATGTGGCTGGCGTACGGGATCGACGCGGGCGACCTGCCGCTGATCCTGGCGAACACCGTGGCGCTGGGCGCCACCGGAACGATGATCCTGGTGGCCCGCCGGGTCCGGCGGGCCGAGGAGGGGGCGGCGCCCGCCGCCCCGTCCGTCAGGACGCCGGCGGCCAGCGCTCCTCCTCGCGGGTGACCCCACCCGCGAGCACCAGCCGCTGGCGGCCGGGGTCCATCGCCTCGTACGGCCGCACGACGGGCGTGCGCCAGAGCTCGTAGGAGCGGCACGCGGCGTCGGCGTCGTCGGGGTTCTGGAGGCAGGCCTGGGCCAGCGCGTGCGCGTCGCCGAGGCCGATGCCCGAGCTGACCCCGGTCTCCGGGCCGAAGAAGTGGGCGGCGTCGCCGATGATCACGAGGCCCGGCACCCACCAGCGGTCGCACGAGAGCAGCTTCGGCTCCCCGTAGCGGAGCTGGTCGACCGAGGTGACGGCGCTGATCCCCTCCTCCGCCTCCGGCATCAGCTCGATCCACATCCGCTTGATGGCCTCGAGGCCCGGCGCGAGCGCCGCCTCGCGGCCCACCTTGTCGATGGTCCGCCAGCCGGCGGAGCCCTCGGGCCAGCTGAGCATGCCGATGTGCCCGCCGTCGGAGAGGTAGCTCATCTTGAACGCGAGCTCCGTCGGCTGGGCGCTCATCCACGTGAGCGTCCCGTCGGCCAGGTCGTCGACCGTCGCCGAGAGCCCGGCCATGGTGCGCGCGGGCGACATCACGCCGTCGCAGGCCACCACCAGGTCGGAGTCGATCGTGGTGCGGCCGTCGGGCCCCTCCACCTCGACGCCCACGATGCGGTCCTCGCCGTCGCGGATGAGGTTCACCACGGTGTGCTCGTAGACGACCGGCAGGTCGCGGGCGAGCGCCTCGATGAGGGCGCCGAAGCGGACGGCGACCGCCGGGGGCGGCTGGCCCTCGCGCGGCTCGACGATGGGGCGGCCCTGGGAGCGGACCTCCTCGAAGACCCCGACCTCGCTCAGTGGCTCGTAGCCCTGGAAGCCGAGCATGTAGCCGCGGGGCATGTACTCGCCCTCGCGCTGGCGCTCGATCACGACGGGCGAGAACCCGCGGAGGCGCAGGAGGTGGGCGAGCGTCATGCCGACCATGCCGCCGCCGGAGATGACGATGTTCATGGCGGGCACCATACCTCCCGCCCCACCGGCACCGCCCCAGGAGGGGGTCAGCCGGGGCGGCCGACCATGACGGCGGCCGTCGCCACCCGCTCGCGGGCGCTCGCCCCCCCGCGGGTGAAGCCGAAGCGGTAGAGGACCAGCGTCGCCGGGAGGGCCTCGGGCGGGGCGGGCCCGGCGCACGCCTCGTCGAACAGCCCGAAGTTGACGCCGGACGCGTCGAGCGCGCCGGTCAGGGTCCCGCCCGCGGGCGCGCCCAGCGGGTCCTCGGTGACGCCCTCGCGGCGGTCCTTGGCGCCGCTCGCCGGGCACGTCCACTCGGCGTCCACCTCGTACGAGCCCGAGGGCTCCGCGCCGGTCACCGTGACGGTGCCGGTTCCGTCGGGGGGCAGCGTCCCCGGCGACACGGCCAGCGCCGGCGGGGCGGGGAGCGCGAGCGCCACCGTCGCCCGCCGGTCCCCGGCGACGATCCTGGCCACGACCGGCCCGGCGGTTCCGGGGGGCCGGCGCGCGAGCGTCGTCGCCACGATGCCCGTGCCGCCCGCCGTGAGCCGCCCTGTCCCGTTCCGGCCCACCCGGACGCGCCCCAGGTCCTCGCCGAAGCCCTGGTCCCACGGCATCCGCACGTCGAGGTCGATGATCTCGCGCGGCCCCCAGTCGGTGAGCACGACGGAGAAGCCCGCTCCCGCCGGGACGGTCGCGGGGGCCACCGACAGCAGCCGCCGCCGCTCGCGGGTGACGTACATCTGCACGACGTCGCCGACCTTCGTGCGCCCCAGGAACCCGGTCACGCGCACCTGGCCCCGGACCGTGCGCCGCAGGCTCATGTACGTCCAGACCGGGGTGGTGCGGACCGTCAGGGACCGCCCGTAGGCCGCCTTCACCGCGCCGATCCGGGAGCCGAGGCCGACGCCCTTGCGGGTGCGCCAGGCGCCCTCGCCCCACACCAGCGCCTGGACCTTCCCGGCCCCGTCGATCTCCACCCAGTTCACCGCGCGGTGCAGCGAGCTGTAGCAGCGGCGCACCGGCTCGGTGGGCCGCCCCGCGCAGACCAGGTGCCAGCGGGCGATCGCCGTCGCGGCGGGGGTGCCGATGGTCACGCCGGCCGGGCCGGCGGACTCCTGGACCACCCCGGAGGCCGGGATCGCGGCCTGGGCCGCGCCGCAGACGACCGTCGCGAGCACGAGCGCCCCGGCGGCCGGGAGCGCGGTCCGGCGCCACCCCATGGGGCGAGCCTACGACCCGTCGGGCGCGAACGCCACGCGGGCGTCGCCGCCGCGCGGCGCGTGCAGGGCGATCCGCCGCAGGCCGGGCACCTCGAGCGCCGCGACGGCGGCCGGCGTGCGGGCGTCGGCCTCCAGGATCGCCCGCGCCAGCCGGCCCTTCAGCGACTTGCCCGCGTGCCCGATCGCCCGGGTGCCGGCCTCCCCCTCCTCGACGATCTCGACGCGCATCAGCCGCGCCCGGCCGAGGCCCGCCGGGTCGAGGGCGGCCGCGTGCTCCACGGGCAGCATGTCGATGACCCACCCCGCGCCGGCGCGGCCCGCCACGGCCCGCGTGACCAGGGGCCGCCACCACGACGAGAGACGGCCCAGGCCGGGCGGGCTGGCCCCCATCGCCAGCCGGTAGGGCGGGACCGGGTCGGACGCGGCCAGCACGCCCCACAGGCCCGACGGCACCAGCACCCGCCGGCCGAGGCGCCGCCGCGCGGCCGGCGAGAGCGTGGCGGGCGCCAGCGCCTCCCACACCACGCCCCGGTAGCGCTCGGCGGCGGGGAGCGTGCGGGCGGTGTCGAGGGCGTCCCAGTCGGCGACAGCACGCGCCAGGTGCTCGCCGCGCGCGCCGAGCAGGCGCTCGGCGGCGCCATCGCCGGCGCGCAGGGCGGTGCGCACGGCGTCGCGGACGCGCCGTCGCTCGGCGGAGAGCTCGGGGAACGCCGTCCGGGCGCGTTCCCACGGCGGGCCGCTCCCGCCGTCGGCCTTCCCCTGGGACGGCGGGAGCAGGATCACGGTCGCCACCGCCCGGAGGTTACGTGCGGCCGGGTCATGAGCTTGCACAAGGTTCGCTAGCTAACTATTGTGGGGTGCATGGCTCCGCCGCTCCCCGCGATCGTCACGCCGCACGACCAGCTGCTCGCCCGCCGCCTGGCGGTGGCCGGCCGGCTGCTGCGCACCGCCGCCGACGCCGAGCTCGCGCAGCACGGCATCGCCGCGGCGGGGGTCGGCGTGCTGCTGCGGCTGGTGGACCAGGACGGCCTCACGCAAGCCCAGCTCGCGCGTCTCCAGTCCGTGGAGGCGCCCACGATGTGCCGGCTGATCGACCGGCTGGTGAGGGACGGGATGGTCGAGCGCCAGGCGGACCCCCAGGACCGCCGCGCGACACGCGTGTACCTGACCGCGCAGGGGCGGGAGACCGCGGCCCGGGGGGCCGCCGTGGTCGCCGACCTCGAGGCGCACGCGTTCGCGGACCTGGAGGAGGACGAGGCCGAGGTCCTGGCCGCGCTCCTCGACCGGGTCATCGACCGGATGGCCCCGGGGGTCCGCGCGTGAGCAGCGCGCGGCCGTCGTCGCCGCGCCTCACCCTCGCCGGCCTGGTCACCGCGGCCATGGCCTTCGCGCTCATGCAGACCTTCCTGATCCCGGCGCTGCCGAAGCTCCAGGAGGACCTCGGCACGAGCGGGACGTGGGTGACCTGGACCGTCACCGCCTACCTGCTGACCGGCTCGGTCGCGACACCGCTGATCGGCCGCCTGGGCGACCAGCACGGCAAGGCGAAGCTGATGGTGATCAGCCTCGCGGTGTTCCTGGTTGGCTCCGTCGCGGCGATCTTCGCCTGGAACGTCGGCTCGCTGATCGTGTTCCGGGCGATCCAGGGCGTCGGCGGCGCCGTCTTCCCGCTGTCGTTCGCGATCATCCGCGACGAGTTCCCGCCCGAGCGCCAGGGCCAGGCGATGGGCCTGGTGTCCGCGGTGCTCGGCGTCGGCGGCGGCGTCGGCATCGTCGCCAGCGGCCTGATCGTCGACAACCTGTCGTGGCGCTGGCTGTTCGTGGTCGCCGCGGTCGTGGTCGCCGTGGCCCTCGTCCTGGTGTGGCGGTTCGTACCGGAGTCGCCGGTGCGGGCGCCCGCGAAGGTGGATTTCTGGGGCGCCGCGCTGCTCTCCGGGGCCCTCGTCGCGCTGCTGGTGGGCCTCACCGAGGGCCAGGACCTCGGCTGGGCGTCGCCCGCCATCGTGGGGCTGTTCGGCGCCTCGGTCGCGCTCTTCGTGATCTGGGGCCTCGTTGAGCTCCGGGTGGAGCAGCCCATGGTCGACATGCGCATGCTCGCGCGCCGCACCGTGCTGTTCACCAACCTCACGGCCATGCTCTCGGGCTTCGCCCTCTACATGACCTGGGTGATCCTCCCGACCTTCTACCAGCTGCCGAGCGACCTCCCGGACGCGCTGAAGGACGTCGCCGACTACGGGTTCGGGACGTCCGTGACCGTCGCGGGCCTCTGGATGCTGCCGACCTCGCTGTCGATCCTGTTCGCCGGGCCGTTCGCCGGCGCGCTCGGCAGCCGCTACGGCGGCCGCGGCCCACTGGTGGCCGGGATGCTCCTGGTGGCGTTCGGCTCGGCCGGCATCGCCATGTTCCACGCCGAGCCCTGGCAGCCGGCGCTCTGGTTCATCCTCTGCGGCGTCGGGATCGGCTTCGCCTTCGCCGTGATGCCGAAGCTGATCGTGGACGCGGTCAAGCCCACCGAGACGGGCATCGCCACCGGCATGAACACCGTGGTGCGCACGGTCGGCGGCGTCGTCGGCGCCCAGGTCGGCGCCGTCCTCCTGGCCGCCAGCAGCGTCGCCGGCACCGGCGGCGTCCCCGCCGAGTCCGGGTTCGTCCAGGCCTTCTGGATCGGCGCCGCAGGCGCGCTGGTCGCCGCCGTCGCGGCGATGTTCGTGGGGCCGCGGCGCCCGCGCCGCGAGACGGCGCCCGCCCCGGTCCTGGCCACCGACCGGGGCTAGGCCTACAGCGGGGCGCCCCCGCTCCGGCCGAGGACCATGAACGACGTGATCGCCGCGGTCAGGCGCCCGGCGGCCGCGGACGCCTCCAGGCCGGTCCGCCACCCCTCCGCCCGCGCCGGCGGGACGACCCCGTCCGCCACGGCGCGCTCCACGAGCCCGTCGATCCCGAGGAGCATCTCGGCGCGCCGCAGGTCGACGAGCACCAGCGTCCGCGCGATGACCTCCACCTCCGCGAGCCCGGCCGCGGACATCAGCCGCCGCAGCGACCGTCCCACCGCCGGGCTGCGCACCCGGGTCATCGCCACCGCGGCGAGCGCCGACTCGATCTCCGGGTCGTCGCCATCGACCACCAGCGTCCCCCAGTCGGGCTCGGCCGCGAGCACGACCCCGCCGGGTCGCACCACGCGCGCCATCTCCCGGACGGCCGCGGCCGGGTCCTCCACGTGCTGGAGCATCCGCTCGCACCGGCAGCCGTCGGCGACGCCGTCCTCCAGCGGCAGGGCCGTGGCGTCGGCGACGTGGAACTCGCCCCCCGCCCCCGCGCCGGCCGCGGAGCGGCGCCGGGCCTCGGCGACCATCGACTCGCTCATGTCGACGCCGATCGCGCGGCCGCCCGGCGCGGTCCGGAGCGCGAGCGCGCGGACGTCGTCCCCGAGGCCGCAGCCGACGTCCACCACGACGGCGCCCGGGCGGGCCTCCAGCAGGTCGAACGACAGCGACTTCCAGCGGCCGACGGCGTCCTCGCTGCCCACCGCGTCGAGGTATCCCCCCAGGGCGGCGGCGTCCGCGTCGTCCACGTGGGAGAACGCGCCGAAGTCGGGCGGGTGGTGCTCCAAGAGGGGAACACTACGGATACGACGACGACGGGAGGAGGGCGCATGAGGCGCACGCGGCTCGGCACGTCGGGCCCGGAGGTCTCGCAGGTGGGCCTGGGCTGCATGGGGATGTCGGACCTCTACGGCCACGCCGACCGGGCCGAGGCGATCGCGACGATCCACGCGGCGCTGGACGCCGGGATCGACCTGCTCGACACCGGCGACTTCTACGGTATGGGCCACAACGAGATGCTCATCCGCGAGGCCCTGGCCCAGGCGGGGCGCGACCGCGTGCGGATCTCCGTGAAGTTCGGCGGCATGCGCGACCCGGCCAACAACTGGCTGGGCCAGGACTGCCGGCCGGTCGCGGTGCGCAACTTCTGCGCCTACTCCCTGCGGCGTCTCGGCGTCGATGTGATCGACGTCTACCGTCCCGCGCGCGTCGACCCCACGGTGCCGATCGAGGAGACCGTGGGCGCGATCGCCGACCTGGTGCGGGAGGGGTACGTCCGCCACGTCGGCCTGTCGGAGGCGGGCGCCGACACCCTCCGCCGCGCCGCGTCGGTCAGCCCGATCAGCGACCTCCAGATCGAGTACTCGCTCATCTCGCGCGGGATCGAGGAGACGATCCTGCCGGCCTGCCGCGAGCTGGGCGTCGGGATCACGGCCTACGGCGTCCTGTCCCGCGGCCTCATCAGCGGCCACTGGGCCCGCGACCGCGCGCTCGGCCGCAGCGACTTCCGCGCCCACAGCCCCCGCTTCCAGGGCGAGGCCCTCCAGCACAACCTGGACCTGGTCGACGCCCTCGCCCGCGTGGCGGAGGACCGCGGGGCGACCGTCGCGCAGGTCGCGGTCGCGTGGGTGCTGTCGCGCGGCGACGACATCGTTCCCCTCATCGGCGCCCGCACCCGCGAGCGGCTGGCCGAGTCGCTCGCGGCGCTCGACCTGACGCTCGACGAGGCCGACCTCGCGGCGGTCGAGGCGGCCGTGCCGCCGGACGCCGCCGCGGGCGACCGCTACGCCGCCGCCCAGATGGCGCACCTCGACAGCGAGCGCGGGTAGGCTCGCCGCCGTGGACCTCGGGCTGCGCGACAAGGTGGTGGTGGTGACCGGCGCCAGCCAGGGCATCGGCCTGGCCGTCGTCCGGGCCTTCCGCGAGGAGGGCGCCCGCGTGGTGGCCGGCTCGCGGCGCTCGAGCGAGGAGCTGGACGCGCTGATCGCGGCGGGCGGCGTGGTCCACGAGCCGGTGGACCTGTCGGCCGCCGCCGGCGCCGAGGCCCTGGTGGCGCGCGCGACCGGCGACCACGGGCGGCTCGACGTGCTGGTCAACAACGTCGGCGCCGGGTCGGTGCGCTCGGGCTTCCTCGAGGTGACCGACGATGAGTGGCAGCGCACCATCGACCTCAACCTGTTCGCGGCGGTCCGCTGCTGCCGCGCGGCGCTGCCCGCCCTGATCGACGGCGGCGGGTCCATCGTGAACATCGCCTCGGTGAACTCGTTCCAGCCCGACCCGTCGGTCGTCGACTACTCCGTGGCGAAGGCGGCGCTCGCGAGCCTCTCGAAGGTCCTGTCGATGGAGTTCGGCGCGCGCGGGGTGCGGGTCAACGCCGTCGCGCCCGGCCCCGTGCGGACGCCGTTCTGGGTGGGGCCGGGCGGCGTCGCCGAGCAGATCGAGGCGGCGGCCGGGACCGACTTCGCGGGGGCCCTGGAGGTCGCGAAGTCGGCCTGGGGCGGCCTGGCGCTCGACAACTTCTTCACCGAGCCCGAGCAGGTCGCCACGCTGGTCCTGCTGCTCGCCTCCGCGCGGACGGGCAACGTGACCGGCGCCGTCTACGTGACGGACGGCGGCCTGCTGAAGACCCTGTAGCGCCTATCATCGGCGCGGATGGCCGTCTCGATCGCGCAGACCACGGCGGGCCCGATCGAGTACGAGACCGTCGGGTCGGGGCGCCCGGTGCTCGTCCTGCACGGCAGCCCCGGCGGGATCGATCAGGCCGCGATCATGGCGCGGTTCCTCCCGGACGACCTTCAGGCGGTCCTCGTGTCCCGGCCGGGTTATCTGGGCACCGAGCTCGGGGAGCGCCGGAGCCTGGACGAGCAGGCCGGTCTGATGATCGCCCTCCTCGATCACCTCGGCATCGAGCGCGCGGGGGTGCTCGCGTGGTCGGGCGGAGGCCCGACGGCCTACCGGCTCGGGGCGCTCCACGCCGACCGCGTCACCGCCCTCGTCGTGCTGGCGGGGCTGAGCAAGGCCTACGCCCTGCCCGGGACGGACATGGCCGACCGCCTGCTGCTGGGCACCCGCACGGGCGCGTGGCTCACGCGCGTCCTCGCCGCACACGCGCCCGAGAAGGTGGTGGAGGGGACGATGCAGAGCGAGGGCTCGCTGACCGGCAACGCGCTGCGCGCGCGGGTGGCGGAGGTCTTCGCCGACGAGGAGAAGCGGAACTTCGTGCTCGACCTCGCCCCCACCGCGAACCACTCGGGCCGCCGGAAGCAGGGCTACGAGCACGATCTGGAGCTCTTCGCGGCGATCACATCGCTCGAGCTCGAGCGGGTACCGGTCCCCGTGCTCCTCGTCCAGGGCGACGCCGACACCGACGTGACCCCGGATCACACCGAGCACGCCGCGGCGACGCTCCCGCACGCCGAGGTGCTGATGTTGGCCACCGGGACCCACCTCGCCTTCTTCACCCACCCCGACGCCGCCCGGGCGCAGGCGAGGGCGGCGGAGGTCCTGCGGGGAGGCTGACCGGCCCGCTGGCGGTGCCGCCGGCGGGCCGTGCGGCTCCTACATTGCGGCGCCGTGCGCCGGTGCCGGGTCGGCGAGGTCCTGCCGGCGCAGCACGGTCAGCGTCAGGACGATCGCGACGACCGCGAACGCGGCCGCGACCCAGAAGGACGCGGAGAAGCCGTCCACGAGCGCCTGCGGCTGGGAGACCCCGTCCTCGATGCTGCTCTCGGTGGTGGTCGTGGAGACGGTGGTCAGGATCGCGACGCCGAGGGCGCCGCCGATCTGCTGGCTCGTGTTGATGAGGCCCGAGGCCAGGCCGGCGTCCTGCTGCGTGACGCCCGCGAGGGCCGCGATCGACACCGGGACGAACGAGAACCCGAGCCCGACGCCGATCAGCAGGAAGCCGCCGAGCAGGTCGGCGGAGTAGGTGCCGTCCACGGAGATCTGCGTGAACCACAGCAGCCCGCCGAGGATCGTCGCCATGCCGAAGGCCAGGACCGGCTTGACGCCGATCTTCGTGACGAGCGCCTGGGCGACGCCGGACGCGACCACCGCGGTCAGCGCCACGGCCAGGTAGCCCACGCCGGTCTTGAGCGCCGAGAACCCGAGCACCTGCTGCATGTACAGGGACAGCAGGAAGAACATGCTGAACACGATCGTCCCGAGCACGAACCCGACCATGTTGGCGCCCGCCGGCGTGCGCATCTTCCAGAAGCGCAGCGGCATCAGGGCGTGGGCGCTGCGCGCCTCGATGAACAGGAACGCGGCCATCAGCACCGCCGAGGCGATCAGGACGCCGATGGTCTCGGCGGAGCCCCACCCGTTCGAGTTCGCCTGCGTGAGGCCGTACACGAGCAGCAGCAGGCTCCCCGTGACCGTGGCCGCGCCCTGGGCGTCGAAGTTGCGGCTCATGCCCTCGACGCGGCTCTCCTTCACGAAGCGGGGCACGAAGATGAGCGTGAGGATGCCGATCGGGACGTTGATCCAGAACACCCACTCCCAGCCGGCGTACTCGGTGAGGACGCCGCCGAGGAGCACGCCGATTGCGGCGCCCGCGCCCGCGATCGCGCCCAGGATCCCCAGCGCCTTGTTGCGCTCGGCGCCCTCCTGGAACGTGACCATCGTGATCGAGAAGACCGACGGCGCGAGCACGGCGGAGGCGGCGCCCTGGAGCAGCCGGAAGATGATCAGCATCGTGTCGCTCTGGGCGAGCGCGCAGCAGCCCGAGAAGATCGCGAACAGGAGGAGCCCGACCATGAAGAGCCGGCGCCGCCCGAGCACGTCGCCCGCGCGCCCGCCGAGCAGCAGGAAGCCGCCGAAGGTCAGGCTGTAGCCGCTCACCACCCATTGGAGGTCCTCGGGCGAGAAGCCCAGGTCGGACTGGATTGACGGCAGTGCGACGTTCACGATCGAGACGTCGAGCACCACCATGAGATACGCGACGCCGAGCACCGCGAGTGCGAGCCAGCGCCGGGGGTCGGGCGTGGATGACGTGCCCATGGGCGGATCCCTTCTCTTCGACTTGCGCCCGGGCACGCTACGCCCCGTGGAGGACGGATGCCCGGATCGGGCGACGGTGTCTGCGGTTGTGACGGATACGGGTAGGAATTCGTGACATGAGCGGTGCCGCGCCGACGCTGACCCTGCTGCACGGCGCCGAGATGCCCCGGATCGGCCTCGGCACCTGGCCGATGGGCGACCGCGAAGCGGAGCGCGCCGTCGCGGAGGCCCTGGCGATGGGCTACCGCCTGGTCGACACGGCACACGCCTACGGCAACGAGGCCGGGGTGGGGCGCGGGCTGCGCACGAGCGGCGTGCCGCGCGATGAGGTCTTCGTGACCACGAAGCTCGACGCGGGGTGGCACGGCGTGGACGGGGCCCGCGAGGCGTGGGAGATGAGCGCCCGCGCCCTCGGGCTCGACCGGATCGACCTGATGCTCATCCACTGGCCCAATCCGCGGCGCGACCGCTACGCAGAGGCGTTCGCCGGGCTGGTGCGGCTCATGGACGAGGGGCGGCTGCGGGCGGTGGGCGTGTCCAACTTCAAGCCCGCCCACGTGGAGCGCGCCATCGGCGCCACCGGGATCGTCCCGGACCTGAACCAGATCCAGCTCAGTCCGTACACGACGCGGCGCGAGACCCGGGCTTACGACGAGGGGCTCGGCATCGTGACCCAGTCGTGGAGCCCGATCGGCAAGGGCGGCGCCCTGCTCCGGGACCGGGCGGTCACGGCGATCGCCGAGGCCCACGGCCGGACGCCGGCGCAGGTCGTGCTGCGGTGGCACGTGGAGCTCGGGTGCGTGCCGATCCCCAAGTCGTCGGATCCCGGGCGGATGCGCGAGAACCTGTCGGTGTTCGACTTCGCGCTGACGCCGGACGAGGTGGCGGCGCTGTCGGCCCTCGACCGGGGCGAGTCGGCCGCGGTCGATTCGGACGCCTACGGCCACTAGGGCCCCTCCCGAGCGGAGCGGACCACGAGCCAGGCCACGAGCACGGCGGTGAGCCCGGCGAGCTGCGCGAGGCCCGACACGGCGGTGCCGAGCGGCACGGTCAGCATGCACACGGCGCCGCCCGCCAGGGCGAGGGCGACCGGCCCGCCGCCCAGGCGGCGCCGGAACATCGCCTCGCCCGCGAGGTACACGGACAGGCCGCCGGCCATCGTCCACGCCCACTGCGCCGCCAGGTGGTGCCCGGGGCCGTGGACCACCTCGTGGAGTCCCGCCGCCACCATCACCAGGCCGGCGATCATGACCGGGTGGGCCAGCCCGTAGGCCCAGAGCGCGTCGCTGGCCATGCGCTCCGGCGGCGACGCCTCGAGCCGCTCCAGCGCCCGCTCGTCGTCGCCGGTGAAGTACACCCACCACATCGCGGCGATCAGGGCGAGCGACAGCAGCGCCGCGAGGAGCACCGCCGTGTCGGTGATGTGGTCCTGCGCCCCGACGCCGGTGGCCACCACCGTCTCGCCCAGGGCGATGATGATCAGCAGCTGGTGGCGCTCGGCGAAGTGCGCCGGCCGGATCGTGAACCCGGCCTCGCGGCGCAGCGCCACCGACAGCCCCGGCACGGCGACCGCGGCGACCCATCCGATCCATCCGCGGTCCTCCCCCACCGCCGCCGCGCCCACCAGGCACAGCGCGGCGGCCAGGTTCACGGGGAGGATCCCGCGGACGGCCGCCGCCGAGCCGCCGACGGTGGACCGCGCGAACGACGCGGCGTGGACGAGCACCACCACGAGGTAGGCGATCGCGAACGCCCACGCCGCGGCGCCGAACGCCTCGGGCGTCGCGATGGCCATCACCAGGAAGCAGGCCATCGCCACCAGCATGGGCAGGCGGGTGGAGGTGGTCCGCGGGCCGACGTTGTTGCTGAGCCACGCGTACCCGTCGTACATCCACCACGTCACCGCGAGCACCAGCACCGCGCGCCCGTAGCCCTCCGCCCCGTCCGACGCGAGCAGCAGCTGCGTGAGCTGCGTGACCGCGAAGACGAAGACGAGGTCGAAGAACAGCTCGAGGGTCGTGACCCCCTCGTCCGCCCCGGGGGCGGCGACCTTCAGCGCCTGGCGCCGCGTGGTCACCGCCCCCGGCCCTGCCTCACCAGGTCGTGGGCTTCACCGGCTGGTACAGCCAGACGTCGAAGAACGCGCCGAGGTCCCTCCGCGACACCCGCTCCGCGAGCGCGACGAAGTCGGCCGTGTCCACGTTGCCGTTCCGGTTCTCCGCGTACCACCGCCGCATGATCGCCGAGAATGCCGGGTCGCCGACCTTCACGCGCAACGCCTGGAGCGTCATCGCGCCGCGCTCGTAGATCGACCCGGCGAACAGGTCCGCGGGCTCCCCGGGATCGGCCGGCGGCAGGGTCCAGAACGCGTCGTCCGCGGGCGCCGCGTACAGCGCGTCGAACTTCGCCTGCGGCGTGGAGCCGCCGGCGCGCGCGTCCCAGAGCCACTCGCCGTACGTGGCGAAGCCCTCGTTGAGCCAGATGTCCGGCCACGTGCTCAGGGTGACGGAGTTGCCGAACCACTGGTGGACCATCTCGTGCGCGAGGGTCGTCTCGTCCGGGGCGCGGTCGAAGTTCGGCTTGGTCTGCGACTCGAGCGCGTACCCCACGTCGGGGGCGTCGTCGACGATCGCGCCGACCGCGTCGAACGGGTACGGGCCGAACAGCCCGCGGAAGTAGCGCACCATCTCGGGCAGCTTCGCCAGCACCGGGGCCGACGCCGCGGCCTGGCTCGGGTCGACCGCCACGTACGACGGGATGCCGTCGACCTTGGAGACGGTCAGCTGGAAGTTCCCGAGCGTGGCCGTGGCGAGGTACGTCGCCATGGGGTCGGCCTCGCGCCACACCCACGTGGTCGTGCCCCTGCCCTTGCGGGTGGTGACCAGCCGGCCGTTCGACATCGCCGTGAGGCCCGCGGGCACGGTGACGGCGATGTCGTAGGTCGCCTTGTCGCGCGGGTTGTCGTTGGCCGGGAACCATCCCGGCGCGCCCTGCGGCTCCCCGACCACGAACGCGCCGTCGGCGGTCGGGACGAAGCCCTCGATCGACCCGTCCGGGTCCACCACGGGCTCGGGCGTGCCGCCGTAGCGGACCGTCACCGTGAACGCGCTCCCCGCCTTCAGCGGGCGCGCGGGCGTGATGACCAGCTCCTGACCGTCGCGGGCGACGACCGCCGGGCGGCCGTCCACCGTCACCGCGCTGACCGCGTAGAACTCGCGCAGGTCGAGGTCGAACCGCGAGAGCGCCTGGGTGGCGCGCGCCTGGATCACGGCGGCGCCGTCCAGCCGGACCGTCGCCGGGTCGTATGCGAGGCCGAGGCGGTAGTGCGCCACGTCGTACCCGCCGTTCCCCGCGAGCGGGAAGAACGGGTCCCCGAGCCCCGGCGCCCCCGGGGTCGGCGCCGCCTGCGGGCCGGCCGCGGCCGCCGTCCCGGCGCCCGCGGCGCCCAGCAGCGCCACCGCGCCCACCATCCCGATCCGTGCCCGTACCCGTCGTCGCATCGTCAGCGTCCCCTCGTCCGGTGGCCGGCTCCGCGCGCCGGGGACCGCGCGGGGTGCGCGGAGCCTAGTCACGGCCCCGGGGCCGGCGCCTCTGGCCGGTGGGCCAGACCCGCGTTTGTTCGGTACCAAATGTTTTGGTACCGTATCATTGTGACCTACACCGATCAGACCACCGACCCGGCCGTCGCCGAGGTGCTCGACGCGTTCGCGGAGCTCTCCGCGGCGCAGCGGCGCCTGCGCGGCCGCGACGCGCTCCAGCCCGGGGGGCTCAGCTTCGCCCAGCTGCGCGTGCTGACCGCGCTGGAGGAGGAGGACGGGTGCCCGGCGGGCCGCCTGGCAGAGCGCGCCGGCGTGACCCCCGCGACGGTCACCGGCATGCTCGACATCCTCGAGGAGCAGGGCGTCGTGACGCGGGCCCGGTCGGAGCTCGACCGCCGCGTCGTCATCGCCCGCCTGACCGAGGAGGGGCGGCGGATCCGCGACCGCCGGCGCGCCGAGGTGCGCCGCGTGTTCGAGGACGCGCTCGCGACGCTCGACCCCGCCGACCTCGCCGCCGCCCCCCGGGTGCTGCGGCGCCTCGCCGATGTGATGGAGGGCCTGTGACCGCCGAGGAGGTCATGGACCGACGGCGCCTGTGGGCGGTCCTCGGGAGCCTGATGCTGGTGATGCTGCTCGCCGCGCTCGACCAGACGATCGTGGCGACGGCGCTTCCGACGATCGTCGGCGACCTGGGCGGCCTGGAGCACCTGTCGTGGGTGGTCACCGCGTACCTGCTCGCGCAGACGGTGGTCACGCCGCTGTACGGCAAGCTCGGCGACCTGCTCGGCCGCAAGCGCGTGCTGCAGGCCGCGATCGTCGTGTTCCTGATCGGCTCGGTCCTCTGCGGCCTGGCCCGGACGATGCCGGAGCTCATCGCGTTCCGGGCGATCCAGGGCCTCGGCGGCGGCGGCCTGATGGTCGGCGCCCAGGCGGCCCTCGGCGACGTGGTGCCGCCGCGCGAGCGCGGCCGCTACACCGGCCTGTTCATCGCGATCTTCGGCGCCGCCAGCGTCGCCGGCCCCCTGCTGGGCGGCTTCATCACGAGCCACCTGTCGTGGGAGTGGATCTTCTACATCAACCTGCCGCTCGGCTTCCTCGCGTTCGCCGTCCTGGCGGCGACGTTCCCGAGCGTCCGCTCGGACGCACGGCCCGCGATCGACGTCGCCGGCAGCGCGCTGCTGGCGATCGGCCTGACCGCGGTCGTGCTCGTCACGACGCTCGGCGGGACCAGCCTCGACTGGGCGTCGCCCGAGATCATCGGGCTCGCCGTGGCGGGCGTCGCGTCGCTCGTCGCCTTCTTCCTGGTCGAGCGCCGGGCGGCCGAGCCGATCCTGCCGCCGCGGCTCTGGCGCAGCGCGACGTTCCGCATCACGAGCGCGGTGGGGCTGATCATCGGGTTCGCACTGTTCGGCGCGGTCACATTCCTGCCGCTGTTCCAGCAGGTGGTCCGCGGCGAGAGCCCGACGGCCTCCGGCCTGCAGCTGCTGCCGCTGATGGCCGGCGTGATGGTCTCGTCGGTCACGTCCGGGCGGATCATCGCGGCCACCGGCCACTACCGGATCTACCCCATCCTGGGAACCGGCCTGACGGTGGTGGGGATGCTGCTGCTCTCCACGATGGGCCCCGGCACCGGGGTCGCGACCTCCGCCGCGTTCATGGCGCTGCTGGGCTGCGGTCTGGGAATGGTGATGCAGGTCCTGATCCTGGCCGTCCAGAACGACGCGCCCTACGAGGACCTGGGCGTCGCGACCGCGGGCGCCACGCTGTTCCGCTCGATCGGCGGGTCGCTCGGCACCGCCGTGCTCGGGGCCGTGTTCACGAACCGGCTGGTGGTGGAGCTGAGCGACCGCCTGCCGGCCGGGTCGGGCGACGTCGCCCGGTCGGGCAACGTCGACCCGGCGGCGGTGGGCGCGCTGCCGGACCCCATCCGATCCGGCTACCTCGACGGGTTCTCGGCCGCGTTCAGCACGGTGTTCCTGGCGGCGGCGGGGGTGGCGGCCGTGGCGTTCGCGCTCACGTGGCTCATCCGCGAGGTGCCGCTGCGCAGCACGGTCCGCGGGGGCCCGGAGGACGCGCCGGCGCCGGCGCGGGCGCCTGAGGCGTCGGAGGCGAGCCCGGTCGCGCCCTGATCCGGCCGGTCGGGGCTACGATCCGCCGGTGAGGATGTTCTCGTGAGGCGGGCGTTCACCGACGTGATCCTGCCGCTGGCGGTGGCGCTCGCCCTGGCCTTCGTGGTCCAGGCCGCCCTGGCGAAGCCCTACGAGATCCCGACCGGCTCGATGGAGCCGACGATCCAGCCGCACGACCGGGTGGTCGCGAACCGGGTGATCTACCGGTTCCGCGACATCGCGCGCGGCGACATCATCGTCTTCCACCCCACCGAGTCGGCGGTCCAGGAGTGCGCCGCGCCCCCGGGCGAGCCGTTCGTGAAGCGGGTGATCGGCCTGCCGGGCGACCGGGTGGAGGTGCGCGGCGGCGTCACGTACGTCAACGGCGAGCCGTACGTGGTCGGGAAGGCCCGGACGCCCGCGTACGAGAAGACGTGGCCGGTGGTCCCGGAGGGGGAGCTGCTGGTGCTGGGCGACAACAGGAACAACTCCTGCGACTCGCACCAGTGGACGCCCGACCCGTTCCTGCCGGAGGACGCGGTGATCGGGCAGGCCGAGGTCGTGTACTGGCCGCCGAGCCACCTGGGGTTCCTGGACTGACGCCGGCGCTCAGCCGGTGACGGGCGGCCTCCGCACCAGTTGCGCGAGCACCCGGGTGTCGGTCTGATCCTGCACGAGGTTGGCGTTGACCGCCGTCGCGATGGCCGTGTTGGTCTTCAGGCCCGGCGCGGCGCTGTCGATCCGGACGACCCCCCTGATGGTCCTGGAGGCGCCCGGCGCGAGGTCGCCCAGGTGCCAGACCGCGTTCCCGCGCACCCTCGTCCCGCTGGGCTTCGTGCCGAGGGAGGTCAGTTCCATGGCCGCCGGGGGCACGTCGGTCACGGTGACCTCGTCCGCCGTGATCGGCCCGATGTTCGTCACGCGCAACACCACGGGCACCCGGCCTCCCACCCGCGCGCGGGCCCGCGTGATCTTCACGATCTGCAGCCGGGTCGCCTGTGAGGGCTGCACGGGTTGCTCGGGGTCCGGAGTGCCGCCCGTCCCGCCGTCGGGCGGCTCCGGGGGGATCGGGATGTCGTCGCGCCGGTCCGCGTAGGTGCAGACGACCGCGTCACCCGACGCGAGAGTGATCGTCACCCGGCTGCCCGAGATCGCGACGGCAGGGTCGCTGCATGTGATCCCGGTGAGCTCCCAGTCCGCCGGCACCAACTCGCTCACGGTGTAGGTGCCCGGCGCGAGGCCCGAGAACGTGCGGAACGACGGACCCTTGCCGCCGTCGTCGGTCAGCGAGAAGTTCCCGATCCCCGCCGAGCCGGTGAAGCTGAACGCCTGCCCCGACTGCGGCGTCGCCTGCTTCTCGATCTCGATCGTGCCCGGCACGATCCGGTTCCGGAACGTGCACCGGGCGTACTCGTTCGGCCCGAGCGTGCCCGTGGCCAGACGCCGCCCCGTCCCGCGCCTGGTGACCTTCCTGGTCCTCCCGGGCGCGTTCTTCACGCACTCCCAGTCCACGGGCTCGTAGCCCGGCCGGCTCTGTTCCTCCAGGGACACCTGGCTCGTCGCGGTGGAGTTCTCCGGCTTCCACTGGAACGTCACGACGCCGTCGTCCTCGGTGATCTGGGTCCGGGGCCCGGGGGTCGGGGATCCGGGCGGTTTCACCCACGTGTAGGAGCCCGGCGAGGTCGAGACGGTGGCGGTGAAGCTCCACCCGGGGTCGGGTCGGTACGTCCCGTCGCCCTCGTCCACCAGCTTGGTGACCGACACCGAGATGTGTATAAGAGACAGGGTACGTCCCGTCGCCCTCGTCCACCAGCTTGGTGACCGACACCGACGCCTGGCAGAGCGCGACCGCGAAGTCGCGCAGGGCGTCCGCAAGGTCGCCGAAGTCCTTGACCAGCGTGTAGTCGGCCTTGCCGAGGTCGCTCTGCGGCGTGGGGTACTGGTCGAAGCCCGAGATCGCCGTCAGCCGGCGCGCGCTGTCCTCCTGCGTGACCGCCGCGCCCACGCCCATCGCCAGCACGTGCGAGCCCTGGGCCTTGACGAGGTCGGCCTCGGCGGCGGCGCGGCGCAGCGCCGTCGCGTCGCCCTCGGTCAGGCCCGTGACCGTGCCCGTCGGGGTGTTGTGGGCCGTCGGGTCGCCGTCGGTGATGAAGATGACCATGTCGGCCTTCGGCCCGCCGGGCTTGGCGTTGGCCTGCTTCACCACCTGGAAGGCCGCCTCCCAGTTCGTCCAGCCGCCCGGGACGTAGCCGTTCTTGAGGTATGGGGCGAAGACCGTGTCGATCGAGCTCTGGGTGACCGTCGTGTACGGGACCTGCTGCGTGGCGGTGGTGCTGAAGTCGACGATGGACACCGACGACCCCGTCCCCGACAGGGCGTCGAGGAAGGCGCGGGCGGCGTCCCGCACGTTCTGGGCGTTGTTGCCGATCGAGCCCGACTCGTCGAGCACGAGCATCACGTCGATGCCGCACACGGGCTCGAGGTTCGGGTTCGGACCGGGCGTCGTGACGCGGACGGCCTGCGGGAGGACCTCCTCGTCGCTCGTCGTCGACGCGGTGCAGCCGTCGGTCGTCGAGGCCGCGAACCCGGCGTCGTAGTCGCCGGGCGTCCCGGGGGCGGTCATGTTGAAGTTCCGGGTCTGTTTGCCCGAGCCCGACACGTCGCCGTGGTTCACGCAGGTCGAGTCCGAGCCGATCCGCGCGCGGGTCGCCTTCCACGTCGAGTTGGCGGTGATCTTGGCGTCGACGACGGCCTTCATGACCCCGCCGGGGGGTGTCGAGACGCTGCTCGCCCCCTCCAGCGTCGCGCCGGTCACCTGCACGGCGGCGGACGCGGCGGCCTGCCCGGCTGCGAGAGCCGCGAGGAGGGCGACCAGGAAGATCGCGCCTCGGACCCGCCGGGCCGTCGCGCGCATGCGGGCAACCTAACCTGGCGGCGTCGGTTGTGAATACCCAAAATCCGTCCCCCAGGGCGCTGCACCCGCCAGATTCGCCGGGGCGCAGCCGCAACCGCCACCGGGGCGGTCCGGCGCGCCGTGCTTCATCATTGGAAGCGTCGTCGGCCGGCCATCGCGCCGGCCGTCTCCGTGTCCGGGGAGGACGCCACGCGCGCGACCCGCATCTCCGATCCGCTCCGCGAGCGGCGCCTCGTCTGGTGGGCGCAGTTCTGCTGCGCCATGGGCCAGGGGATGGGCGCGATCCTGCTGACGTGGCTGGTGCTGGAGGGGTCGCACGGGCCGGCGTCGATCGGGCTGTGCATGGCGGCGGGGTTGCTGCCCCTGGGCTTCGGCGCCACGGCGGCGACGCACGAGGCGGAGCGCCACGACCGGCGGGTGCTGCTGATGGCCGCGCAGGCGCTGCTGGCGGTGGTGGCGGTGGCCCTGGTGCTCATGGACCGGCCGCCGCTGGCGGTGATCGCGGGCGCCGCGCTGCTCAGCGGCCTGGCGCGGGTGGCGTTCGACGCGACCGCCCTGTCGGTGCTCCACCACCTGGTGGACGAGGCCCGGCTGCCGTCGGCGGCGCGCGACCTGACGACCCGGTTCCACGTCGGGCACCTCTGCGGTGCCGCCCTGGTCGCCGCGCTGGTCCCGGCCGTGGCGCCGCACGAGATGTTCGCCGTCTGCGCGCTGGTGTTCGCCGTCGGCGCGCTCGTCTCGAGCCGCCACCACCCGGACATCGACCTGCGGCCGGGGGGCCGCGGCGGGCTCGACCGCGCCCTGCCCGGCGGGCGGCGGGCCCTGTTCGGCGAGGCCCGCCTGCGCCCGCTCGGCATCGCGACCGTGGCGGCGGGGGTCACCGCCGGCGGCGCAGCGGCGCTGGTGGTGCCGTACCTCCGCGACGATCTGCGGCTCGGCTCCCACGTCGGCCTGGTGTTCATGTGCGGCGTCGTCGCCGTCGCCGCGGCGATGGCCGTCGCGCCGCGGCTGGTGGGGCGGCTCCCCTGGCGGGTGCTCGCGGCGTCGGCCCTGGCCGCCCAGCCGGTGGCGCTGGCGGTGCTGGCGCTGGCGCGCTCCTCGGGCCAGGCGGCCGCCGCCTACGGAGCGCTCCTCGCCGCCGGCGCGGTCCTCGGCATCGTGATCAACCACCGCCGCACGAGCGTCGTCGCCGACGAGCTCCGCGTCCCGGTGGGGCTGGCGGGCGGCGTGCTCAGCGCCCGCGCCGCCGCGATCGGCGCCCTGGTCGTGGGCGCCGCGTCGATCCCGCTCGGCGAGCAGCGCGCCTACCTGGCGCTCGCCCTCGCCGGCGTGGTCGCCGGCGCCGCCGCCTACCTCAGCGCGCGTCCCCGGACGGCGCGGCGCCCGGCGTAGGCGCCCCCGCCGGCCGCACGACGTGGTCGGCGTCGAGATCGCACGACGCGAACGCCCCCGGCCGGTGCGACCACGTCCCGGCCCGGCGCCCCGGCCGGATCGGCCGCCCGCAGACGGCGCAGCGCGGGAACAGGGGGGACTCCTCGGGGGCGGCGTCGCTCACGCCTCCAGTGAAGCACCCGGACGGCGAGGCGTGCCGCGACGGCCGGCGCGCGGCAGGATGGGGGTGGTGCCCGGAACCCTCTGGCAGGTCTCGTGCGACGCGTGCCACGCCTCGTGGGAGGTGGAGGCCGGCGCGCTGCCGCGCCGGGAGTTCCTCCCGGCGATGTGCGCCCGCTGCGTCGCCGTGGTCACCGCCGAGCGCGTCGCCGGCGAGTGGCGCTGCACGACGTGCGAGACGGCCGTCGAGCCGCTTCCGGACGCCGAGCTCGAACCCGGGCGCGAACTCCCGGACCCCGTGGCGGCCGCCTGCCCGGTCTGCGGCGCCGACGGGCTCCGGGCATTCGCATGCGGCCTCTGGGACTGATGGGGCGGTGACGCGCCCGATCAGGTCAGCCAGGTGATCCCTGCGCGCTCGGACGCCGCGGCGTAGGCCTCCGGGCCGGCCCCGCCGGCGGCCTCGGCGGCGGCCAACTCGCGGAAGAACGCCTCGAACCCGGCCGGTGCGGTCATCGTCAGGAACCGCCCGGTCCGGGGCACCACCCGCCGGTGGGCGTGCGGCACGCCGCGCGGGGCGAAGCACACGCCGTCGGGCCCGAGGCGGAACTCCTCGCCGCCGACCGTGAACACGTGCTCGCCCTCGAGGACGTAGAAGAGCTCGTCCTCCTTCGCGTGCACGTGGAGCGGGGTGTCGAGGGGGTCCGCCTCCTCGATGATCGTGAACCCGCCGCCCGTCGTCTCTGCCGACGCCCGCACCAGGAACTCGGCGCCGCTGAAGCGGAGCACCTCGCCCTCCCCCGCCGGGATCCCGAACGCCGTCACGTCCACCCGGGCACTCTCCCCGGCGGAGGGGCTGCCGACAAGCGCTCCGGGGCTGGCCCCGGAACGACGAAGGGCCCCTCCTGGTGGAGGGGCCCTTCGTGTGGAGGTGGACCCGGCCGGCACTGCCCCGGCGTCCGAAAGCGTTCCCCCATCAGCTTCTCCGAGCGCAGTCGTCGGTGAGAGTCTCGCGAGGGGCGTCACCGATGACGAACCGCTCCCCCGCCAGGTGATCCTGCGATCTCGCCCGACGACCGATCACCGCTGCCGCCGGACCAGGACCGCTGACTGACACCGGTGATCCCCCTCACGGTCCGAAGGGGGGCCGATGGCCCTCAGTACTGCTGTTTAGGCAGCGAGAGCGAGCTTGGGAGAGTTCTCCGCAGCTCCATTGTTTCCCGGTTGTTGACGCGGTCCACCGGGTCCGCGGCTCGCTTACTGATGCGGTACCGCTCCGTCGAAACTGGATCGGGCCCGTGTTGGTTCCCGGTGAGGGTAGCACCGGCGGGGGTACGATCCGGCGATGAGGGCGATGCTCATGCGGACCTGCCTGGCCGACGTCGCCGCGCCCTCGGTGTGGAAGGCGGCGCGCACGGTGCTCGAGCGGGCGGGCGTGGAGGTGGCGGTGCCGCGGCGCCAGACGTGCTGCGGGCAGCCGGGGTGGTCGTCCGGACACCCCGACGAGGCGCGCCGCGTCGCCCGGCAGGCACTGCGGGCCTTCGCGGGGCACGACCCCGTGGTGGTGCCGTCCGGGTCGTGCGCGGCGATGCTGCGGCACGGCTATCCCGAGCTGTTCGCCGGGACGCCGGACGAGGACGCGGCGGCGTCGATGGCGGCGCGGACGGTGGAGCTCACACAGTTCATCCAGCGCGAGGGCCTGCGGACCGGCGCCGAGGGGTCCGGGTCGGTGACGTACCACGACTCCTGCCACATGCTCCGCCTGCTCGGCGAGCGCGACAGCCCGCGGGCGGCGCTCGCCGGCGTGGCCGGGCTGGAGCTGCGGGAGATGGAGGGCACGGACGTCTGCTGCGGCTTCGGCGGCACGTTCAGCGTCAACTTCCCCGAGGTCTCCGGCCGGCTCGGCGAGGAGAAGGCGCGGGCGGCGGCGGCCACCGGGGCGGGCGAGCTGGTGGCGTGCGACCTGTCGTGCCTGCTGCACATCACCGGCCGGGCCCGGCGGACCGGGATGCCGCTGCGCGCCCGCCACATCGCCGAGGTGCTGGCCGGGTGACCGACCGCCGCCCCGTCGTCTACCCCGACACCACCGAACCCCTGCGCGAGCGGACCCGCGCGGCGCTCGCCGACGCCGAGCTGGCCGGGAACCTCCGCGCCGCCGGGGCCAGCTGGGGAGCGTCCCGCGCGAAGGTGGCCGCCCAGAACCCGTTCGCCGAGATGCGCGACCGCGCCCGCGAGATCCGCCGCGGCGACATCCGCGACCTCCCCGTGCTGCTCGCGCGGCTGGACGAGAACGTCCGCGCCGCAGGCGGCGTCGTGTACCGGGCCGCCGACGCCACCGCCGCCTGCCGTTACATCACCGACCTCGCCGCGGCGCGCGGCGCGTCGCTGGTCGCGAAGTCGAAGTCGATGGCCACGGAGGAGATCAAGCTCAACGAGGCCATCGAGGAGGCGGGCCTGCGGGTGGTCGAGACCGACCTCGGCGAGTGGATCCTCCAGCTCGCCGGCCAGCACCCCAGCCACATCGTGGCCCCCGCCGTGCACCTCAACAAGGACCAGGTGCGGGCGGTGCTGGAGGAGGAGGGCGGGCACCCGCTGCCCAGCGACCGCGAGGCGCTCGTCGCCCACGCCCGGATGCGGCTGCGCGAGGTGTTCGCGTCCGCCGACATCGGGATCTCCGGCGTCAACTTCGCCGTCGCCGAGACCGGGACGGTGTGCGTCGTCGAGAACGAGGGCAACGCCCGCCTCGTGACCGCCCTGCCGCGGATCCATGTCGCGGTGATGGGCATGGAGCGGGTCGTCCGCGACTGGGACGAGGCCGCCCACATCCTGCAGATCCTCCCGATGGCGGCGATCGGCGACGACGCCGCCGGCTACGTCAACCTCATCACCGGCCCGCGGGCGGCGGACGAGGCGGACGGCCCCGAGGAGCTGCACGTGGTGATCCTCGACGGCGGTCGCTCCGCCCTGCGCGGCACCGACCTGGAGGAGGCCCTCGACTGCATCCGCTGCGGGGCGTGCCTCTACTCCTGCCCGATGTGGCGCAGCGTCGGCGGCCAGACCTACGGCTCGCCGTACAGCGGCCCGATCGGGGCGGTGCTGACGCCGCTGCTGGAGGGGATGCAGGGCGAGCGCTCGTCGGAGCTGCCGTTCATGTCGTCCCTCTGCGGCGCCTGCCACGACGCGTGCCCCGTCGGCATCCCGCTCCACGACCTGCTGGTGCGGGTGCGCGGCCGGGTGCAGACCACCGCCCACCGGCGCGACCGGACCCGGTTCCGGCTGTGGAGCCACGCGTGGAGCAGCCCCCTCGCGTACCGCGCGTCGGTGGCGATGGCGCGGCTCGGGCTGCGCGTCGCGGGTCGCGGCGGGTGGGCCCGCCGCCTCCCGGGCCCGGGCGCCGACTGGACCGCCCAGCGCGACCTCCCCMCCCGTTGGCCTCCGACGCCGTAGCGCTCGCCGAGGGGATCCTTGCGGCGCTCGCCCGGCGGCGCGCGACGGGCGAGGTGGTGGCCGCCGCCGGCGCGGCGCGCGCGGCCGTCGCCCGCGCGGACGAGTGGGGCGTGGAGCGGGCGCTGCTGGCCGACGACCCGGTGCTGGGCGACCTCAGGATCGGCGAGGCCCTCGGTGCCGACGGACGCGAGCTGCTCGGCTGGCCCGACGGCCGCGGGCGCGGGTGGCGGGAGCTGCTCGGGCTGGAGGGCCCGGAGCTCACGATGGGCGTCACCGTCCCGGCCCTGGGCGTGGCGGAGCGCGGCACCCTGGTGCTCGAGGCGGGCCCCGGCCACGGGCGCTCCATCGACGTGGTGAGCATGTACCACCTGGCGGTGCTCCCGGCGTCGCGGCTGCGCGCCACCCTCGCCGAGGCCCTGGTCGAGACGTATGCGCCCGGGCGGCGGCCGCCGTCGGCCGTCTCGCTGGTCTCCGCGCCCAGCCGCACCTCCGACATCGAGAAGATCTCGACCCTCGGCGCCCACGGCGCCAAGGGGCTGCACGTCCTCGTCGTGGAGGACCGCTAGACGATCGGGGCGTTGTCACGGCGCCGGCGCCGTGGCGTGATTCCGCAGTCAGATTCTGCGGATTCGGGGACGGGATGGGACGAGGGTCACGACGACTCGGGCTGCTGGCGGGCGCCCTCGCGATGCCGGTGCTCGCCTCGGGCTGCGCGGTCCTCCGGTTCGCGGACGCGAGCGGGTCCGCCGGCACCGTCCACCACGGACTCCGCGTCTGCGCATCGGGCCCCGGGGCGACCCAGTGCCCCGAGAAGGGCAACATCGGCGCCGACGCGACCAGCGGATCGCGCCAGCTGCTGCTCGGCGCCCAGATCCCCGGCGACGTGAGCGCGCCGGCGACGCTCGTCTCCGACGCCCCGCAGCCGGTGACCCTCAGCCAGAGCCCGGGGTACGCCGCGGAGCTGCAGCGCCTGCAGCCGGCGCCCAGGGGACGCCGGTGGGTGGGCTGGATGTCGCCGGCGGTCACGTACGCCGCGGCGAACGCCGCGCAGCAGTCGATGCTGGTCGGCGCGGACCTGCGGCTGGCGGCCCGGCCCGACGGCTCCCCCTACCCCTTCCCCACGGTGACGGCGATCTGGGTGGTCGGCGTCCGGAACGTCGCCGGGGACGCGCCGGCCGATCGGCCGGTGGCCTGCGGCGGCTCCCTCACGCGGGCGTTCCAGGACGGCCCGACCGCCCGGAACGCCGTGGTGTGCCTCGACTCGCAGCTGACCGTCACGAGCGCATCGGGGGACCTCGGCGTGGTGGCCACCGGCGCCCGCGCGAGCGGGCGCCCGGGCGGCGTCGCCGTGCTGCCGTTCGTGCTGCGTGGCCGCAACGTCCCGGCCGGCGCCGTCGGCCCCGTCCTGGTGGCGGCGGCGACCACCCTCCCAAACGCGGCCGTCGCGGTCACGCCGGGGGCGCTCGCGCCGGCCGCGAACGGCGACGTCGTCGCCCGGGCGGCCGTCGGGATCCCGAAGGGCGCCAGTCCCGGCGCCTACCCGGTCACGCTGACGGCGGACCTGGGCGGCGCGAACGGGGTCCGCACCGGCGTCGGCACGCTCACCGTGCTCCGGCGCGCGCCCGGCGGGCCGCCGGCGCGCGCCCCGCGCCGTGACGGCGGTCCTCCCGAAGGACCTCCCCGTCGCGAGCGCGGTGGCGTCCGGCGTGCCCGTGGTCATCGGCGCCCGGATGGGGCGGCCGGCGGTCGTCAGGCTCGCGCAGGGGCCGGCCCGCCGGCCGAGGGTGTCGGTGACCCGGCGGATCCGCCTGAAGGCGCCCGGGCCGGTGGAGGTCACGTTCCAGAGCCCCGCGCTGGAGACGGGGCCGTATCGCGTCACGGTCAGCGTTGCGGGGAAGGTCGTGAGGACCGTGGGCGGGCGGCTGGTGGGGTAGCGGGGACTGGACGTTCCTCCCGGGCTCCCTCAACCGGGGGCTCCCGGGGTCGATGAGGAGGGGACGCCTCATCGGAAAGGACCTCCGTGCGCCGCGCTCCCCTCGCCTGGCTCGCCGCCGCCCTCGCGGCGGGBGCCATCGCCCCCGCCGCAGCCTCCGCCGCCGTCGACMCCTGGTCGGCGACACCCGGCGAGAAGGTGTTCCCCGCCACGACGAAGCCCGCGGACGCGGTCACCTCGCCGGTGGTGATGGCGGCCCGCGACGAGTACGAGGGCGTGCAGCTCGTCATCCGCTCGGACGCCCCGCTGCGCGTGGAGCCCGCGGTGAGCGACCTGACCGGCCCGGCGACGATCCCGGCGTCCGCCGTCGAGCTGTACCGGGTCGGCTACGTGCGCCTGCTGAAGCCCTCGACCGGCGTTGACCGCCTGGAGGGAGACGGGCGCTACCCCGACCCGCTGCGGCCGATCAGCGGGCCGGTCGACGTGCCCGCGGGCGAGACCACCAGCGTCTACGCGCTGGTCCACGTCCCCGCCTCGGCGCCCGCGGGGCGCTACGCCGGCACGGTGGACCTCGGCCCGGCGGGGACGATGCCGCTGGCGGTGGAGGTCGCGCCGGTCACCGCGAGCCGCGACGGCTACGTGATGGTGGCCCGGCTCAACCAGATCCAGCTGGCGAAGGCGTCGGGCGTGTCGGAGGACGACCCCCGCTTCGTCGAGGGCGTCGCCACGAAGCTGCTGCCGCTCCTGCGCGCCCACGGGGTGAGCCCGGGCAAGCCGCCGCACACGGCGCCGAAGGTCGATCCCGCCACGTGGGCCCTCGACTACTCCGACAGCCCGTTCGGCACCCAGCGCCGCACCAACCTCCAGCGCTTCGCGGCCATGGGCTTCTCCGCGGTCGAGGTGCCGTTCCTGCCGAACTTCCCGCAGTCGGGCGGCGAGGACCGCACCTTCTCGGCCGACGCCAAGCGCCGTCAGGCGGCGCGCGACTTCGGCGCGGCGTTCGCGTCGATGGCGGGGCGCACGTTCGCCCTGCCGGTGGACGAGCCCAACGCGAAGACCTACGCGCACCTGAACCGGGCGGCGGCCCAGCTCGCCGCGTCGAACCCGCGCATCCCGGTGCTGGCGACGGAGGCCCCCCACCCCGAGGCGCTCGCCGCGATCGGGCGGTCGGTGGACATCTGGGCGCCGCCGATCTGGGACCTGTTCAAGGTGCCGAAGGGCGTCGCGAGGGTCCACGCCGCCGGCAAGCGGGTGTGGTGGTACACGTACGGCAGCGACACCCAGCGCTACACGCCGAACGTCCTGATCGACAAGCCGACGACCGAGCCGCGGGTGATGGGCTGGCTGGCGGCGAAGGAGGGCGTCCAGGGCTTCTTCTACTGGGGCCTGGACAACTGGGGCGGCGACGCCTACCACAGCCCGTGGGACGACCCGTGGTACCTCAGCCACACGAAGGCCGCCGACACGTGCGGCCGCGGCGGCGCGATCGGCGGCAACGGCGAGGCGAGTCTCCTGTACCCGACGGGCGACCCGTCCGACCCGGCGATCGGCTCGCTGCGCCTCGAGGCCCTGCGCGACGGCGCGGAGGACAACAGCCTGCTGGCCCAGCTGAAGATGGCCGACGCCGCGATGTACGCGCGCGTCATGGACGGGGTGAGCACGCCGTACACGGGCCGCTCCGACGGCGGCAGGGCGGTGGGCTGCAAGGACGAGGGCCGGCCCTCCTACCTGCCGGTCGTCGAGACCGACCCCGCCGCCGTCGACGGCGCCCGCCGCGCCGTGCTGACGCGCCTGGCGTCGGCGCCGCTGCCGGTGCTGCAGGGCCGGGTGACGTTCTCGAAGGTCCCTGCGGTGAAGTCGCGGGCGCCGAAGCGGGCGTTCGCCCACGCCGGCAAGCCGGTGCACGGCGCCGTCGTCCGCTTCGGGGCGTTCTCGACGGTCACCGACGCGAAGGGCCGCTGGACGCTCGCGGGCGTGAGCCCCACGGCCGGCACCCTCGTGGTGAGCCGCGACCCGGTGGGCGCGGTCGACCGCACCGAGACCGGGGTGGACGGCGCGACCCTCGCCCAGCCCGGCACGATCCAGGTGGTCACGCCGCCCATGCCCCTGTGGCCGGCGGAGCCGGTCATCCAGAAGGGGGGGCTCACGCGGTTCGCCGCCCGGATCGCCCCGGCGACGGCGCGCACGAAGGGGCAGACGGTCACGATGACGCTCGGCCGCCGCTACCACGCGAACGGCGACGAGGTGGTCTATCCGGGGGGCGTGTCGCCGTCGGTGGACGCCTTCTACCCCACCGGGCGGAAGGCCGCGAAGAACACCCCGGCGCTGCGGAACTGGTCGCGCTACCGCTACCTCGAGTTCACCGCGACGATCCTGAAGCGCCCGCCGGCCGACCAGGCGTTCCACCTGATCGTGACCCCCGGCGGGAGCTTCCGGAACGCGACCAAGGTCGCGGTGGGCAACCGGACGCAGCTGGTGCGCCTGCCGCTCAGGGGCCTCCGTGGCCTGAACCGGGTGAACTACCTGCGGTTCGGCATCCAGAGCGGCGTCCCGAAGCCCTGGCGCGGCGGTCACGACCTGAAGGTCACGCTCCGCGTCTCCAACCTCCAGCTGGTGCCGTAGGCCGGGGCCCCGGCGCCGTCGACGTCCACGACGACGACGCCGTCGACCCGGCCGATCACGACCACCAGGTCACCGCAGGAGAGCAGGCTCCCCCTGAGGCCCTGCACGGGGACGACCTCGCCGTCGATGACGGCCCTCCCCGTGCCACCGAACGAATCCGCCTGGACGACCCTTCCCCGCATGCGGTACCCGGGCATCGGCGCCTCCCCGACGAGGTTGTCCACCCATTTCCGCACGGCCGCGAGCGGGGTTCCAGGAGCGGCCGATTTCGGTTCCGTTGAGCGTCGGTTAACACCGATCCGCAAGCCGGCGGTCGCTCAGCCGCGATCCGTGGTGCAACCGGGAACGGCTCGACATACGCTCGCGATCCCCGGCCGAAGGGAGCCCGCGTGCACGCCGCCGTCCTCCGGCGCCTCGTCCTCGCGATCGCGATGGTCGCGCCCGGCTGGAGCGCCGGCGCGGCCCTCGGGGTGACGGTCCCGACGCCGCTGACCCCCGCCGCGGGCGAGGCGGTGCTGCTGACCCCGCCCGCGGGCTTCGCGAACGGTGATGTCAATTTCACGTGGAGCATCGTCTACGACTGCCCCGGGTCCGCGAGCATCCACTCGTCCTACATCGAACGCCGTCAGCCGGCCGACGCCGCGTGGCAGGCCGAGCAGCGTGGGGGCCCCTTCCTGGGCGACGGCCAGTTCACCCTGCCCGCGACCTTCTTCCCGGTGGCCCGGCCCGCGGCGTGGGAGTGGCGGGTCTTCTGGGCCTGTGGGGCGACCCTCGACTTCGCCGGCGCGCAGGGCACCTCTGTGCCGGTCCCCTTCACGGTGGCCCTCCCGGGCGTGGCGAAGCCGCCGTGCGCAGACCTGACGGGCTCGGCCCTCGTCATCTGCCGCTCGAAGCGTGCGCGCGACGCGCGCCTCGCGGCCTGCGCGAAGCGGCCGACGGCGAAGAAGCGCGCCGCCTGCCGGGTCCGCGCGCGCGCCCTCCACCGGCGCACGGTGCGCATCGAGGGCTGCAAGACGAAGACCGGCAAGGCCAAGGCCGCCTGCATCCGTGCCGCGAACGACGCATATCGGCAGGCCATCTCCTGACCGCCCTGCCGTCTAGCGGCGGCGGGCCGCCTTGATGGCGCGGTCGGCCTCGCGCCTGGCGTCGCGCTCCGCGATGGTGCGGCGCTTGTCGTAGAGGGTCTTGCCGCGGCCGAGGCCGAGCTCGATCTTCGCGCGGCCGTCCTTGAAGTAGAGGCGCAGCGGGATGAGGGCGAGGCCCTTCTCCGCGAGGGCGCTGGCGATCCGCTCGATCTCCCGCTTGTGCAGGAGGAGCTTGCGGGTGCGGCGCGGGTCGTGACCCGCGTAGCCGGCGTTCTCGTAGTCGTGGAAGTGGGCGCCGATGAGCCACGCCTCGCCGTCGCGGATCTGGACGTAGGCGTCCGAGATCGTGGCCCCGCTCTCGCGGATGCCCTTCACCTCGCTGCCCTGGAGGACGATCCCCGCCTCGAAGCGGTCGGTGATCGCGTACTCGTGGAGCGCGCGCCGGTTCTGCGCGACGTCGCGGAACCGCGCGTCGTCCTTCTTCTTCTTCGTCGCCATGGGATCGGCGATGTTAGCGCCCCCGCGTCGGAGGGCCGCGATGCAGGCCCCGAGCGAATCGCCCGCGAGACAAGGACGCAGGGGAGGTGCGATAGCGGACCTATCGGCCGACCCGAGGACGCCGTATCGCGATGCGATGCAGCCGGGGACCGCCGGTGGTCCTTCGGCGCGGGGGCGCTTAGCGCGGGCGCGCTCCCGCCCGGCCGCGGCGGGAGCGCGGGACGGTGGCGCGGGGTCCGCCGCGGGCGGGGCCTCTCGGCGCGGCGTCCGCCGGCTCCAGCTCCACCCGGCCGCGCAGGGGCTCCACGCGGACCACGCGGGCATCGATCGCGTCGCCCAGCCGGATGCGCCGCCCCGAGGCGTCGCCGATCAGCATCACCCCGAGCGGGTCGGCCCGGTAGTGGTCGTCCTCCAGCCGCCGCGACGGCAGGAACCCGGTCACGATGCCGCCCTCGAACGTCACGAACAGGCCCGCGTCGATCAGGCCGGTCACGACGCCCTCCACGGGCTCGTCCCAGCCGCGCTCCGCCAGGCGGTCGCGCAGCCAGAAGGCCGCGCAGATGTCGTCGCCGCGGCGCTCCACCGCCGCCGCCTCGCGCTCGGCGCCCGAGCTGCGGTCGGCCTCGAATGCCAGCTCCGCGCCCTCCGGCGGCGGGCCCTCCAGCAGCCCGAGGGTGCTCAGCAGGCCACGGTGCACCAGCAGGTCCGGGTAGCGCCGGATCGGCGACGTGAAGTGGAGGTACGCGGGGCTCGCCAGGCCGGAGTGGCCCACCTCCGTGGCCGAGTAGTACGCCTGGCGGAGCGAACGCAGCACCAGCGGCCACAGCGCCTCCGCCCCGCGGCCGCGGCTCGCCGCGACGTGCCGCCCCACCGCCTCCGCAGCCGCGGCGGCCGCCGCGCGCCGCGCGGGCCCGCCCATCTCCCCCTCCGGCAGCGACGGCGTGGCCACGCCCAGCTCCGCGAGCTGCTCGTAGAGCATCGCGATCCGGCTCTGGGCGGGGTCCTCGTGGTGGCGGAACACCGTCGGCCGGGACCGCGCGATCAGGTGCCGCGCGACCGCCTCGTTCGCGGCGATCATGCACTCCTCCACCAGCGAGTGCGCGGGGGTCTGGCCCTCCAGGTGGATCTCCTCGACGCGGTCGCCCGCGAACCGCACCACCGGCTCCGCCGACGAGGCCTCCAGTGCGCCGCGGCCCATCCGCCGGGCCCGGAGCACGCGGGCGAGCGCCGCCAGCTCCGCGACGTCGCGCTGGAGGACGTCGTCGCCGAGGGGCCCGCCCTCGAGCGCCCGGTCCACCTCGCCGTACGTCAGCCGCCGCCCCGAGCGGATCAGCGACCGCGAGAAGCGCGTCTCCCCGACGTCCCCGTCCCCGTCGACGACCATCTCCACCGTGACGGCGGCGCGGTCGACGCCGGGGCGCAGGCTGCAGAGGTCCGACGACAGCCGGGCCGGCAGCATCGGGTCGACCATCCCGGGCACGTAGACGGACGTCCCCCGCCGGGCGGCCTCGCGGTCGATCGCGCCGCCGGCGACGACGAAGCGCGCGACGTCCGCGATGTGCACCCACAAGCGCCAGGCGCCCTCCCCCTCCCGCGCGATCGCGAGGGCGTCGTCGTGGTCCTTCGCGCCCTCCGGGTCGATCGTGACGACGCGCTGCGCGCGCAGGTCCCGGCGGCCCGGGTCGGCGGCGACCGACCCCTCGTCCAGGGCGTCGGCCTCCTCGATCGCGGCGCGCGGGAACGGGCGGCCCATGTCCTCCGAGGCAAGGAGCGCCCGCATCGCCGCCTGCGGCGACGACGCCGGCCCGTGGACGGCCACGACCCGGCCCGCCCGGCCGCGCAACCCCACGGTGACGAGGTCGCCGACCGAGGCGCCGCCGCGGGCGCCCTTGGCCAGCGCGACCGGCGTGCCCGGCTCGAACGCCGGCTGGGCGGCGGCCCCCCGGCCCGACGAGACCAGCTCGGCCACCAGGGCCGTGGCCGGCCCGCCGCGGCTCATCCCGCCGCCGCCGCCAGGGCGAGGGCCTTCTGGAGCGCCTCGTCGCGCGGGGTGGCGGGGTCGTCGACCGCCTTCACGGCGGGCGGCAGGCCGCGCTTGGCCAGGTCGTAGCCCGACGGCGTGAGGTAGCGCTGGGTGGTGAGCTTCAGGGCGCCGCCGTTGCGCAGGAGCACCGTGCTCTGCACCAGGGCCTTCCCGAACGTCCGCTCGCCCACCAGCGTCCCGCGCTTGCTGTCGCGCAGCGCGSCGGCCACGATCTCGCTCGCGCTGGCCGAGTTGCGGTCGACCAGCACCTCCAGGGGCAGGTCGCCGGCCACCGGGTCGGTGTCGGTCTTGATGACCTTGCGCGCCGAGTGCTCGCCCTGGGTCACGACGACCGTCGAGCCCTTCGGCAGGAACGCCCCCGCGATGCCGACCGCCTCATCGACCAGGCCGCCCGGGTCGCCGCGCAGGTCGAGCACGAGCGCCTGGACGCCCCGCTCGCGCAGGCTGGTGATGGTGTCGCGCAACGCCTCGGACGCCCCCCGGGAGAACTGTGCGAGGGCGATGTACCCGATCTTGCGCCCGTCGCGCGTGATGATCTTCGAGTCGACGGCCGGCACGCGGATCCGCGCGCGGGTCATCGTGAGCTCGCGCGGGGCCGCGTCGTCGGTCTGGAACCCGACCGTCACCTTGGTGCCCTCCTCGCCGCGGATCTCCGCGACCACCGCGTCGAGCGTGCGGTCCCCCGTGCTCGTGCCGTTGACCGAGACGATGCGGTCGCCCGCCTTCACGCCCTGCTCGGCGGCGGGGCTGCCGTCGTAGACGCGCACCACCACGATGTCCTCGTCCCGCTGCGCCACCTGGAGGCCCACCCCGTAGTAGGCGCGGTCCGTGCGGTCGCGCAGCGCCTTCAGCTCCGCGGGGCTGAGGTAGTCGGTGTACGGGTCGTCAAGCTTCCCGATCAGCGCGTCCACCGACGCGTCCTCGAGCTGCTGCTTGTCGACCGGCTCGTAGTAGCGGTCCTCCAGGATCTGGAGCACCTGCGCCGACAGGTCCTGACCGCTGTCGCCGAGCACCCACCCGCGGATCGGGTCCTTCAGGCGCGTCAGCCCCACCGCCTCGGGGTGCCCGCCGACGACGACGCCGCCGACGAAAACGGCCAGCAGCACCACCACGACGGCGATCCCCGCGAGGACCCGGCGAAGGCTCATTTAGGGGGTCCTCCGGACAACCCCTGGAATGGTAGACGCCCGTCGGGCGCGCACCCGCTCCCCCGGTGAGTCTTACTCAGACCTTCAAGAAGCGGCGCAGCGTGATGCCGCTGCCGAGCGCGCCGACGAGGCCGCCGGAGAGGATCAGGATGAGCCCGAGCAGCGGGAACCCGATCGTCGTGGCCTGGTCGCGCGTCAGGGCGCTGTCGGCGTCCTGGATCCACTGGTCGACCACCCCGACCTTCACCGCCCACAGCAGGGCGACGGACAGGATCGCGCCGACGAGCCCGCAGATGACCCCCTCGATCACGAACGGCCATCGGATGAACCAGTTGGTCGCGCCGACGAGCTTCATGACCTCCACCTCGCGGCGGCGGGCGAAGATCGACAGCCGGATCGTGTTGCCGATCAGCAGGATCGACGCCACGAGCAGGATCGTGATGAGCCCGAGGCCCGCCCACTGGATGAAGCGGGCGACGCTGAGCAGCTTGTCGGCCGTCTCCTTCCCGTAGGAGATGCCGAGCTCGGGGTCGATCGCCGGGCTGTCGGAGATCTGGTCGATGATCCCCTGCGCGTTGTCCGGGTCGGTCGGCTTGATGTTGAACTTCGCCGGCAGCGGGTTGCTGGGGAGCTCCTCCAGGATGGAGGGGTCCTTCAGCCGGCCGCGCAGCTCGTTGAGCGCGTCGTCCTTGGAGACGTACGTGAACTCGCGGATCTGGCCGTTGCTCTGGAGCGCCACCAGCTGCGTCCGGAGCCCCTCCACCTGCGGCACCGTGGCCGAGTCGGAGATGAACGCGTCGATGTCGACCTTCTCCTTCTGGGAGTCCACGGTCGACTGCACGTACAGGAACGACGGGATGAAGGCGCCGAGGATGAAGACCGCGATCAGCACGGTCACCGTCGCGGCGACCGAGACGGCGGCGTTCGCACGGATGGAGCGCCACGCCTCGGCGAGGAAGAACTTGGGGCTCACCTAGCTGTCGGCTCTCGCGTAGCTGGCCTGGCGCTGGTCGCGGACGACCTTCCCGTTCTCCAGCGCGATCACCCGCATCTGCATCTTGTCGACCATCTCGCGGTCGTGGGTGGCCATGATGACCGTCGTCCCGGTGCGGTTGATGCGGTAGAGGAGCTGCATGATCCCGATCGACGTCTCGGGGTCGAGGTTCCCCGTGGGCTCGTCGGCGATCAGCAGGCGCGGGTGGTTGACGAACGCGCGGGCGATCGACACCCGCTGCTGCTCGCCGCCCGACAGCTCGTTGGGGTAGCGGTCCGCCTTGTCCGACAGGCCCACCAGCGCGAGGATCTCGGGCACCTTGCGGCGGATGTTGCGCGGGTTCTCGCCGATCACCTGGAGGGCGTACGCCACGTTCTCGTAGACGGTCCGGCCGGCGAGGAGCTTGTAGTCCTGGAACACGCAGCCGATCGAGCGGCGCAGGTACGGGACCCGGGAGCGGCGCAGGCGCTGGAGGTTGCGGCCGCCGACCGTGATCGTCCCCGCCGTCGGCTCGAACTCCTTGATGAGGAGCCGGATGAACGTGGACTTCCCGGAGCCCGAGGGGCCCACCAGGAACACGAACTCGCCGCTCTCGATGGAGAGGGAGACGTCGTCCAGGCCGATCGCGTCGGTCGTGTACGCCTTCGACACCCCGTCCAGGATGACCATCGGGCCCTCGCCGGGGCGCAGCATGGTGCGGCGGTCGGCGCGGCGCGACAGGGTCGCGCCCTCCTGCCGTTCCTCGCGGCGGCGGGTGCGCTCCTCGGCGCGGGACGTCCGCGCGTCATCGGGCTCGGTGGGTGTCGGGGGGGCGGCGTCTGTGCTCATGCTGACGACCAGTGCGTGTGGGGACGTCCGGGGGTCGACGTGTCGTCACTCAACCCATCGGCGGAAGACGGCGTCCCGTGAGGCTGGGTGACACTAGCACGGGAATTCGCGCGTCCTGCCGCCCTCGGGGCTTCGACGGACGGGACGTCAGTCCTCCGCGCCGGCGTCGCCCACGGCGGCGCCCCCGCGGGCCCGCCGCTCGAGTTCGGCGCGGATGAATCCGTCCAGATCGCCGTCCAGGACGCCCTGCGCGTTCCCGGTCTCGTGGCCGGTCCGGAGGTCCTTCACCATCGTGTACGGGTGGACGACGTAGGAGCGGATCTGGCTGCCGAAGCCGATGCTCTGGCTCTCCCCGCGCGCCTTCGCCGCCTCCGCCTCGCGCCGCTCGAGCTCCATCTGGACCAGGCGGGAGCGCAGCATCGCCATCGCCGTCGCGCGGTTCTGGGTCTGCGAGCGCTCGTTCTGGCACTGCACCACGATCTTGGAGGGCAGGTGGGTGATCCGCACCGCCGAGTCGGTCTTGTTGACGTGCTGCCCGCCGGCGCCGCTGGCGCGGTACGTGTCGATCTTCAGGTCCTTGTCCAGGATCTCGATGTCCACGTCGTCGGAGACGAGCGGGGCCACGTCCACCGCGGCGAACGAGGTCTGGCGCCGGTTGGCGGAGTCGAACGGCGAGAGGCGCACCAGCCGGTGCACGCCCCGCTCGGCCCGGAGCAGCCCGTACGCGTTCTGGCCGTGCACGGTGAACGTCGCGGACTTGAGGCCGGCCTCGGTGCCCTCCTGGGCCTCCTTCAGGTCGGCCTTCAGGCCGCGCCGCTCCGCCCACCGCAGGTACATGCGCAGGAGCATCTCGGCCCAGTCCTGGGCGTCGGTGCCGCCCTCCCCCGCGTTGATCGTGACGACCGCGTCGCCGGCGTCGTGCTCGCCGGAGAAGAGGCGTGCCTCCTCCAGGCCGCCGAGCGTGTCGTCGGCGCGGTCGATCCCCTCCGCCAGCTCGCCGAGCATGTCGGGATCGAGGTCGCCGCCGCGCTCCTCCTCGCGCAGCAGGTCGGCCATCTCGGCCAGCCCGTCGATCTCCTCGGCAAGCCCGCGGTACTGGCTCAGACGGCCGCTGGCCGTGGCGTGCTCGGACGAGATGCGCGCGGCCGCGGCCTGGTCGTCCCAGAAGCCGGGGGCGCCCATCTTCTGCTCGAGGTCCGCCACGCGCTTCTCGAGGGCGGGCGGGTCGAGGTACTCGCCGAGGACCGCGGCCCGCTCGCGGAGGGCGGCGGCGCGCGGGATCAGCTCGTCGAGCGAGAGGGTGGAGTCGGTGCTCATGACAGGGGCGGCCCGAGGGCTACGCCCCGTGGCACCTCTTGTACTTCTTGCCGGAGCCGCAGGGGCAGGGGTCGTTGCGGCCGACCTTCTGATCGTCGGTCAGCACCCGCTGCTCGACCACCGCGACGGGCGGGCCGCGGCGCTCCTCGGCCTCCTCCTCGTAGTCGGCCTCCACGATCTCGCCGCCGTCGCCGGCGTCGGCGCCGTCGAAGCCCTGCATCGGGTCGTCCGCGTAGGAGTAGTCGACGTTCTCGACGCGCTGCTCCTCGGCCTCCGGCGCCCGGTCCACCTGGATGTGGAACATGTACCGGACGAACTCGGCGGTCACGATGCCCATCATCTCGTCGAACATCGTGTGGCCCTCGAGGCGGTACTCCGAGAGCGGGTCCTTCTGGCCGAGGGCGCGGAGGTGGATGCCCTCGCGCAGGTAGTCCATGTTGTAGAGGTGCTCGCGCCAGTGCTGGTCGATGAGCTGGAGCAGCACCCACCGCTCCAGGTCGCGCACCAGCTGGGTGCCGAGCTCCTCCTCGCGCCGGTCGTACGCGTCCATGATGTCGTCCTCGAGCTTGTCGAGGAGCTCCTCGCGCGTGAGCGGGTCGGCCTCGTCGTCGAGGTCGGCGCGGATGTCGTCGAGGGTGAAGCTCATCGGGTAGTAGCCCTGGAGCGTGGCGAACAGGGCCTCGAGGTCCCAGTCGGCCGGCAGCGACTCCTCGTCGCCGTACTCGTCCACCGTCTGGACCAGCACCTCGGCGATCCAGTCGCGGGCCTGTTCGCCCAGGTCCTCGCCCTCCAGCACCCGGCGGCGCTCGGAGTAGATGACCTCGCGCTGCTTGTTGAGCACGTCGTCGTAGTCGAGGACGCGCTTGCGGATGTTGAAGTTCTGCTCCTCGACCTTCTTCTGGGCGCCCTCGACCGTCTTCGAGAGCATCTTCGCCTCGATCGGGAGGTCGTCGCCGGGGCCGAGGCGGTCCAGGATCTTGTAGATCCGGTCGCCCGCGAAGATGCGGATCAGGTCGTCCTCGGCGGACAGGAAGAAGCGGGAGCGGCCCGGGTCGCCCTGACGGCCGGCGCGGCCGCGGAGCTGGTTGTCGATGCGGCGGCTCTCGTGGCGCTCCGTGCCCACGATGTAGAGGCCCCCGAGGTCGGGGACGCCGTCGGCGAGCTTGATGTCGACGCCGCGGCCGGCCATGTTCGTCGCGATCGTGACGCTCTTCTGCTCGCCGGCACGGGCGATGATCTCGGCCTCGCGGGCGTGGTTCTTGGCGTTCAGGACCTCGTGCGGGATGCCCCGCCGGGTGAGCATCCCCGAGAGCATCTCGGAGATCTCGACGGAGATCGTGCCGACGAGGACCGGCTGCCCGCGCTCGTGGGCGTCGGCGATGTCCTCGACGACCGCGCGGAACTTCGCGTCCTTCGTCTTGAAGATGAAGTCGTTCTCGTCCGCCCGGATCATCGGCCGGTGCGTCGGGATCGACGTCACGTCGGTCTCGTAGATCTTCGCGAACTCGTTGGCCTCGGTGGAGGCCGTGCCCGTCATCCCGGAGAGCTTCTCGTACATGCGGAAGTAGTTCTGGAGCGTGATCGTGGCGAGGGTCTGGTTCTCCTCGCGGATCCGCAGGCCCTCCTTCGCCTCGAGCGCCTGGTGGAGGCCCTCGGAGTAGCGCCGGCCCTCCAGCACGCGGCCGGTGAACTCGTCGACGATCAGCAGCTCGCCGTCGCGGACGATGTACTCCTTGTCCTTCCGGTAGAGGGCGTGCGCCTTCAGCGCCTGGATGAGGTGGTTCACCAGGTTGCCGTTGACGTCGAGGTACAGGTTCTCGATCCCGAGTGCCTTCTCCACCTTGTCGACGCCGGTCTCCGTGGGCGACGCCGCGCGGTGCTTCTCGTCGACGTCGTAGTCGACGCCGCTCTTCAGCGTCGGGACGATGCGAGCGAACCGGTAGTAGGTGTCGGTGGCCGCCTCCGGGACGCCGGAGATGATGAGCGGCGTCCGGGCCTCGTCGATCAGGATCGAGTCGACCTCGTCCACGATGCAGAAGAAGTGGCCGCGCTGCACGCAGTCCTCGAGGCGGACCGCCATGTTGTCGCGCAGGTAGTCGAAGCCGAACTCGGAGTTGGTGCCGTAGGTGGCGTCCGCGGCGTACGCCTCGCGGCGCCCGGCCTCCGGCATCATCGCGGCGATCACGCCGACGGAGATCCCGAGGAACTCGTACAGCGGCCGCATCCACTCCGCGTCGCGGCTGGCGAGGTAGTCGTTGACCGTGACCACGTGCACGCCGCGGTCGTTGAGCGCGTTGAGGTATACCGCCGGGACGGCCGCGAAGGTCTTGCCCTCGCCGGTCTTCATCTCGGCGACGCGGCCCAGGTTGAGCGTCATCGCGCCGATCATCTGGACGTCGAACAGGCGCATGCCCAGCACCCGGCGGCCCGCCTCGCGGACCGTGGCGAACGCGTCGACCAGGATGTCGTCGATCGTCTCGCCCTCGGCGAGGCGCGCCTTGAACTCGACGGTCCTGGCGCGCAGCTCCTCGTCGCTGAGCGCCTCCATCTGGGGCTCGAGCTCGTTGATCCTCGAGACCTGCCCCTGCATGCCCTTCAGGACCCGGCCCTCGCCGACGCGCAGGACCTTGTTGATGAGATCGGTGCTCATGGGCACGCTCGCGGTAGCGGTGTCACGGCCATCGGTAATCGTAGCGCAGGGGTCCTTTCGGCTCGCCGGGCCGGACCGTAGGCCGGGGGCCGCGACGGCCGCCGTAGGCGCCATGATGCCCGCCGCATGGCCGACCTGAAGCACGAGATCTCCCCTGCGCTGGTCCGGGACCTCGCCCGCGTGATGGCGGGTGCGTGGCACGGTTTCCCGGCGGACCGGCTCGCGCGTGCGGGCGAGGAGCTGGAGCCGCTCGAGCTGATGGCCCGCAACGCCCACGTCGCCGCCGCCCTCGGCGCCTGCATGCCCGCCGACTTCGCGGAGGCCGCGGCGGTGATGCGCCGCGCCCTGGCCGCCCCGGAGCTGGACGGCTGGATGGCGCTGCCGTGCGTCTCGTGGGTCCCGGAGGCGGGGATCGACGACCCCGCCACCGCGCTCCCACTTCTGGCCGCGCTGACGCCGCGCTTCTCGGCCGAGTGGGCGGTGCGGCCGTTCCTGGTGCGCCACCCGGAGGTGACCTGGGCCCACCTGGACGCCTGGGCCGGCGACCCCGACGAGCACGTGCGCCGCCTGGTGTCGGAGGGCACCCGCCCGCGCCTGCCGTGGACGTCGCGCCTGCGCCTGGACGCCGACGGCACCGCTCGCGCGGTCGCCCTGCTCGCCCGCCTGGCGGACGACCCGTCGGAGTACGTGCGCCGCTCGGTCGGCAACCACCTGAACGACATCTCCAAGGAGCACCCGGCCATGGCGGTCGACCTGGCGCGGGCGTGGGGGGCCGCGTCGACCCACGGCGACGAGGTGGCCCGCCGCGGCCTGCGGACGCTCGTCGCCGCAGGCGACCCCGCGAGCCTCGACGCCCTGGGCCTGGCCGCTGAGGTCCGCCTGGAGGCGTTCGACGTGTCGCCCGCGCGGGTCCCGCTGGGCGGCGCCGTCGAGGTCACGGCCACGTTCGCCGCGCCCCCGGGCACGGCCGTCGTCGCCCACCTGCTGGTCCGCTACCGCGGCGCGGACGGCCCGGCCAAGCCCTTCGTGTTCGCGCGCGGCGCCATCCCCTCCGGGGGGCGGCTGACCGTGCGGCGGCGCCACGCGTTCCGGACCGTCTCGATCCGGACGGTCCGCCCCGGCCCGCACCCCCTCGCGCTCCAGGCGAACGGGCGGGTGCTCGCGGAGGCCGAGGTGGAGGTGACGCCGCCGACGGGGTCCGGGGGCGATTGAGAACGCATGGTTGCAATTGCAGCGCCCGACGGGGCCGCCCGAAGGCCGACCCCGCACGTGCGTCCCGGCCCCGTGAGCGCAGCCAGAACCCCTCATTGAAGGGTGGGGAGGCTCTCGCTCCTTCAATGAAGGGGTTCGGCCCCGGTGACGGGCGTGACCCGGCGAGCCAATTGAGAACGCGCGTGCTCAATTGGACGAGTTGCGGTGCGACGCCCCTCGGCCTCGCCGATGCGCTCAGACGTAGGCGGGCGTCGGGGGGATCGGCCGGCCCGCGGCCACGGCGGCCACCACCGCGTGCGCCTCGGCGGGCCGATACTCCTCCCCGTAGACCGCCCCGTCGCGCCGGGGGGCCTCCATCACCGCGCACCCCGCGGTGCCGCCGAGGACGACGGGCGCGTACCCGGCGTCGCGCACCAGGCCGGCCACGGCCTCGACGGCCCCGGCGTCGTCGCCGCAGATCCACTGCACCACCGGCGGGTCGCGGTGCGCGGTGAGCTCCTGGAACGCTGACGTGAGCGTGTTGAAGCACTTCGTGTCCCGGGCCCCCGGCATCCGGGCGGCGTTGAACGCCGCCGCCGTCTGGCCGGCGGCCGGCATGGGACCGGAGCCGAACTGGTTGGTGGTGTCGATGACGATCCGGCCGTCGAGGGGCCCCATCCCGGCGATCGCGTCGGGCAGGGCGTCCCAGGGGACCGCCACCACGACCGCCTCCGCGCCGCCCACCGCCTCGGCGGGAGCCGCCCACAGCGCGCCGATCTCGTCGGCCCGCCGCCGCAGCCGCTCAGGGTCGCGCCCGCTGACCGTGACCCGGTGCCCCGCCGCGACCAGCAGGCGCGCGACGTTCCCGCCGATCCGGCCCGCGCCGACCACCGCGACGTACACCGGGCTGCCCCTCAGCCTGAATCCGTCGCATCTCGCGGCGCGGATGCGTGCAATCGCACGCGCCATGCGGGATTCGGCGCGACCCGAGGGGTCACCCTACGGGTGCGACGCCGAATCCCGCCTGACGCGGCGCTTCCACGCCCCGCATCCACGATCTGCACCGGATCCAGGCCTCAGTCCTCGGGCGCGATGAGCCCGTAGTCGCCGTCGCGCCGCCGGTACACGACGTTCACCCGGCCGTCGGACTCGTTGCGGAAGACGTAGAAGTCGTGGTGGAGCATGTCCATGTGGAGGGCCGCGTCCTCCGGAGACATCGGCTTCATCTCGAAGCTCTTGCTCTTGACCAGCCGCGGCCCCGTCGGCTCCTCGGCGGCGCTCGCCATCTGCTGCTCGATGAGCTCCGGCACCTCGTCCAGGGGGGCCCGGCCGTGGTGGTCGCGCCGGCGCTCGCGGTACCGGCGGGCCTGGCGCTCCAGCTTGCGGGCGGCGGCGTCGATCGCCGCGTACATGTCCTCCGAGGACTCCCGTACCCGCAGCACCGGCCCCTTCGTGCGGACCGTGACCTCCGCGATCTGGGCCGCCGAGATCTTGGGGTTCCGCTCGACCGAGAGCTCCAGCTCCACCTGCGTCGCGTCGTCCCATGGAGGGAAGACCCTCGCGACCCGCTCGAGCTTCTGCTCGGCGTGATCGAAGAGCGCGTCCGTGATCGACATCCCCTTGCCCTTGACCTGGAGCTGCACGGGAGGCCTCCCCTCTTCGATGCGGTGCAGCGATGTTAATGGAGGCCGGGCCGTCCACGAAGCTCAGACCACCCGCGCGACGCAGACCGCCCCCACCTCCTCCGCCCCGCCCCGGCGGAGCGCCCGGGCGCACGTCGCGAGCGTCGCCCCGGTGGTCCGGACGTCGTCCACCAGCACCGCCCGGGCGGGCACCGGCTCGGGCCCGCCGGGCGCGAACGCCGCGGCCGCCTGGCGGATCCGGGCGCTCGCCGATGCGCCCCGCTGGGGCGGCCCGTCGCGCACCCGGCGCAGGCAGTCCGCCACCGGCAGGCACCACCGGCGCCCCAGCGCGGCGGCGATCAGCGCGCTCTGGTTGAACCCCCGCGCCCGCTCCCGCCCGCGGGCCAGCGGCACCGGCACCAGCACCCACCCCTCCGCCGGCGCGGGCGCCGGCACCCGCTCGGCGACCACCCCCGCCAGCACGCCCGCGAGGGTCCGCCGCCGGCCGTCCTTCAACGCCAGCACCAGCGCGGGCGCCGGCCCCGCCCACGCCACCGCCTGGCGGCCCCAGCCCAGCGGGCCGCGGCAGGCGGGGCACTCCGCGACCGGCACCGGGACCGGCCCGCCGCAGCCGTCGCAGAGCGGCGGCGGCAGGTCCCGGAGCGCGGCCCGGCACGCGGCGCACGCCGGACCGCCGGGCAGCCCGCACGCCGCGCATGCGGGCGGGAGGACGACGTCGAGGATGGCGGCCAGGCCCATGGCGGGATGCTGGCGCGACCGCCTGTGACGGATCAGCCCCCGTCCGTGCCGGGGGCGTCACCGTCCAGTGTCCAAAGGGAGCGGTCGTAGGGCGGCCGGTGGACCCCCCGCTCCGTGACGATCGCGGCCACCAGGCGCGCCGGGGTGACGTCGAACGCCGGGTTGGCGACCGGCACCCCCTCCGGGGCGGCGGCCCGGCCGAACAGGGACAGCCCGCGCACCTCGTCGGCGGCGCGCTCCTCGATGGGGATGCGCCCGCCGTCGGGCGTCGAGCGGTCGAGCGTGGACGTCGGCGCCGCGACGATCACCGGGATCCCGTGCTCGCGCGCCAGCACCGCCAGCCCATAGGTGCCGATCTTGTTTGCGGTGTCGCCGTTCGCGGCGATCCGGTCGGCGCCGACGACGACGTGGGACACCGCGCCCCCGGCCATCATCGTCGCCGCCATGTTGTCGGTGATGAGGGTGTGCGGGATGCCGTCGCGCCCGAGCTCCCACGCGGTGAGGCGGGCGCCCTGGAGCAGCGGCCGCGTCTCGGGCACCACCACCCGCAGCGTCGGGTCGGCCGCGTGCCCGGCCCGGACCACTCCCAGGGCCGTGCCGTAGCCGCCGGTGGCCAGCGCGCCGGCGTTGCAGACCGTCATGACCCGGGCGCCGCGGGTGAGCAGGCCCGCGCCGTGCGCGCCGATGGCCTCGCAGCGCGCCACCTCGTCGCGGTGCAGCGCCCGGGCGGCATCGGCGAGGTCGCCGGCCAGCGCGTCCGCCGGCCCGGGGTGCGCCGCCGCGCGGCGCTCCTGCGCATCGACCGCCCACGCCAGGTTCACCGCCGTCGGCCGCGACGCACGCAGGCCGGCCGCCGCGGCGGCCACCTCGGCCCGCGCCCCGTCCAGGTCGCCCCCGGCCGACCGCGCGGCCAGCGCCACCCCCATCGCCCCGGTGATCCCGATGGCGGGCGCGCCGCGGATCGCGAGGCGCCGGATCGCGTCGACCACCTCCGGCCACGTGCGGCAGACGAGCGTGGCCTCCTCGCCGGGCAGGCGGGTCTGGTCGAGCATCTCGACCGCCTCGTCGGTGAGGCGGATGATCGACTCGGGCTCCAGGCCGCTCACGGGCCGCCGTCCCCCCAGGACGCGAGGTAGCCGCGCTGCTCCTCGGTGAGCTCGTCGATGGCCACCCCCAGCGCCGCGAGCTTGAGCACGGCGATCTCGTGGTCGATCCGGCGCGGCACCGGGATGACCGCCGGGGCGAGGTCCGCCCCCTCGCGCGCGAGGAACTCCACCGACAGCGCCTGGGCGGCGAAGCTCATGTCCATCACCGACGCCGGGTGCCCCTCGGCGCTCGCCAGGTTCACGAGCCGCCCCTCGGCGAGAAGGTTGATGCGGCGGCCGTCGGGCAGGGCGAACTCCTGCACGCCGGGGCGCACCTCCCGCGCCGACGCGGCCATCGCCCGCAGGCCGGGGACGTCGATCTCCACGTCGAAGTGGCCGGCGTTGGCCAGGATCGCGCCGTCCTTCATCAGCGCGACGTGCTCGGGGCGGATCACGCCGACGTCGCCCGTCGCGGTCACGAACACGTCGCCCACGGTGGCTGCCTGCTCCATCGGCATGACGTCGAAGCCGTCCATCACGGCCTCGAGCGCCCGCATCGGGTCGACCTCCAGCACGATCACGTTCGCGCCCATCCCCCGCAGGCGGCCGGCGATCCCGCGGCCGCACCAGCCGAAGCCCGCCACCACCGCGCGACGCCCGGCGAGCAGGACGTTGGTGGCCCGCATCAGGCCGTCCACGGTCGACTGGCCGGTGCCCTCGCGGTTGTCGAACAGGTGCTTGGTCTCGGCGTCGGCCACCGACACGACCGGGAACCCGAGCCGCCCCTCCACCTCCAGCGCGCGGGCGCGGAGCACCCCGGTGGCGGTGTCCTCGGTGCCGCCGACCACCCCGTCGAGCATCTCGCGCCGCTCGCCGTGGAGCAGGCCGATCACGTCGGCGCCGTCGTCCATCGTGATGTGCGGCGCGTGGTCGATGGCGACGCCGATGTGGCGGAGGTAGGTCCGCCCGTCCTCGCCGCGCCGTGCGTGGGTGGCGATGCCGTACTCGGCGACCAGCGCGGCGGCCACGTCGTCCTGGGTGGAGAGCGGGTTGGACGCCACCAGCACCACGTCGGCGCCCCCGGCCGCGAGCGTCCGCACCAGCGCGGCCGTCTCGGTGGTGACGTGCAGGCACGCCGACACCCGCAGCCCCGCGAGCGGCGCCGGCCGCACGTCGATCGGCCGGATGGACCGCAGGACGGGCATGTCCCGGTCGGCCCACTCCACGCTGCGGCGCCCGAGCGGCGCCAGGCCCAGGTCCGCGACGTCGTGCCGGGGACGGCGGGCGGACGCGCTCACGCCGGAGGGTCCGCGGTCCTCCCGTACCCCGTCTGGGCGAGGCGCTCCTTCAGGCGCTCGATGATCTCGACCGGGCCCGGGTCGACGGCGCGCAGCAGCGCGGCGTAGAGCGAGGCGTAGTCGCCGAGGGTCACCAGGTCGAGCATCCGGGCGAGCGGGCTCTGGCCCTCCGCAGTGATCGAGAGGACCTGGGAGAGGTGCGGCTCCACCAGCTCGCGGGTGAGGTCGAAGCGCCGCTCGGTCTGCCGGTGGTGGCGCGGCTCGCGCAGCATCACCAGCTTCGCCAGGTGGCTGTACTCGGCGGGGAACCCGGCGAACCCGCAGATCTCGTTGTGGTCGAGCTCCGGGAGGGCCGACGCGTACGCCGGCATCTTGCCGTTCTCGTTGAACTGGCCCTTCCAGCGGATCGCGACCGGCGCCGTCAGCTCCGCGCCCCAGAACAGCGGGATCGACGCCGACAGGGCGCGGGCGAGCTGCTTGGCGGGGTTCTCGGTCTCGGGGACGTCGGGGCCGAGCTGGGCGATCGACGACGCCAGCGTGGCGCGCGCCTCCTCCAGGTCGGACCCGATGTTCGGGACCACGCCCATCCGGTCGAGGACCACCAGCATCGGCACCAGCAGCCGCAGCAGGGCGGCGCGGGGCTGCAGGCCCGGCCGGACGGGGACGATCGGGACGCCCTCGGGGCCGTAGAACTGCGCGAGCTTGCCGCCGCTGCTGATCGCGACGCACAGCGCGTTCCGCTCGATCGCCTGGGAGGCGGCGGTGAGCGTCTCCTCGGTGCCCCCGGAGTAGGAGCTCAGGATGACGAGCGTGCGTTCGCCGACCCACCCGGGGATGTAGTAGTCGCGCACCACGGTGTAGGGCTTCGTCATGCGCTCGCGGTAGGCGCCGAAGATGAGGTCGGCGGCGATCGCCGAGCCGCCCATGCCGCACACCGCGACCGAGTCGATCTCCTCCGCGGGCCACGGGATCTCCGCCGCCTCGGCGGCCGCTCGGGCCTCGTCGAAGGCGTCGACCGAGTCGGCGACGCCTTGGATCAGGGAGAGGCTGTCGCCCTGGAGGGCGTCGGGTCCGTCGAGTCCATACATGGCGCGCAGGCTATCCGACGCCGACGGTCGCGCCGGTCGCCACCGGATCGGTGCCGTCGACCCGCGCGCCCGCCGCGATGACCGCGCCGTCGCCCACCACCGTGCCGGGGGCCAGCCGCGCGCCCGCGCCGATGTCGACGCCCGCGCCCACGATCGCGTCGTCCAGCGTCGCGCCCTCCCCCACCACGGCGCCGCCGCCCACGACGCTGCCGCTGATGGTCGCGCCCGTCGCCACGCGCGCGTCCGGCCCGATCGACGAGCGCGCGTCGACCGTCGCGCCGCCGGCCACCTCGGCGCCCGGGCCGAGGTAGGGCCCGGGGACGGGGGACTCGGTCGCGAGGGCCGCGTCCAGGACGTCGTGGTGGGCGGCGAGGTACGACGCCGGCGTGCCGATGTCGCGCCAGTACGCGTCGCTCGGGAAGCCGTAGAGGGCGCCGCGCTCGGCGAGCACCGGGAAGATCTCCCGCTCGATCGAGCACGCCCGCCCGGCGGGGATCCGCTCCAGCACCGACGGGGACAGCAGGTAGGTCCCGGCGTTGATGCGGTACGGCTCGCCGGGCCGCAGCTGGTCGGCGCTCGGCTTCTCCACGAACGCCTCGACGGAGGAGTCGTCGTGCAGGCGCACCAGGCCGAATGCGCTCGGGTCCTCCACCGGCGTCAGGGCGATCACGCCCTCCGCGCCCAGGTCGCCGTGCGCGCGGATGACCGCGGCCAGGTCGAGGTCGGTGAGGATGTCGCCGTTCAGGACCAGGAACGGCGCGTCGTCCAGGAGGTCCTCCGCGTTCTTGATGGCGCCCGCGGTGCCGAGGGGCTCGGGGTCGACGACGTACCGCAGCCGCACGCCGACCGCGGAGCCGTCGCCGAAGTGGTCCTCCAGCGCGTCCGGCCGGTAGCCGCACGAGAACACGATGTCCTTGACGCCGTGACGGCGCAGCAGGTCGATCTGGTGGGCCACGAACGGGCGGTCCACCAGCGGCATCATCGGCTTGGGGCGGGTGTCGGTGAGGGGGCGCAGCCGCCGGCCCTCGCCGCCGACCAGGACCACCGCCTGGCTCACAGGGTCACGCCCACGTGCTCGGGGATCCGCCCGATGCCCTCGAACGCGAACCCGAGGGCCGTCATCCTGACGGGGTCGAGCGCGTTGCGCCCGTCGATCAGGACCGGGGTGCGCATGCGGTCGCGCACGTCGGCCCAGTCGGCCTCGACGATGTCGCGCCACTCCGTGACCAGCACGACGGCGTCGGCGCCGGTCGCCGCGCCCGCGACGTCCGGCTTCAGTGCGACGCCCTTGAGGCGGTCGGTGGATCCGTGCACGACGGGATCGTACGCGGTCACCTCGGCCCCCTCGGCGAGCAGCCGCGCGGCCAGCACCAGGCTGGAGGCCTCGCGCATGTCGTCGGTCTCCGGCTTGAACGTGAGCCCCAGCAGGGCCACCCGCTTGCCCTCCAGCGCGCCGAGGTGCTTCTTGAGCTTGCCGATGACCCGCCGCTTCTGCAGCTCGTTGACCTCGATGACCGAGGTGAGCAGCTGGAAGTGGTAGCCCGAGTTGCCGGCGAGCTGCTTCAGCGCCGACACGTCCTTGGGGAAGCAGCTGCCGCCGAAGCCGATGCCCGCGCGCAGGAACGCCGGGCCGATGCGGCGGTCGAGCCCCATCCCGTGGGCGACCACGTCCACGTCGGCCCCGACCTCCTCGCAGACGTTGGCGATCTCGTTGATGAAGGAGATCTTGGTGGCCAGGAACGCGTTGGACGCGTACTTGACCATCTCCGCCGACGGCACGCTGGTGCGCACGATCGTGGCGCCGAGGGGCGCGTACAGCTCGGCCACCCGCTCGGCGTGGGCGGGGTCGAACGCGCCGATCACGACCCGGTCGGGCTCCAGGAAGTCCGCGATCGCCGCGCCCTCCTTCAGGAACTCCGGGTTGGAGCAGTAGCCCACCTGGTCGAGCCCGCGGACGTCGAGCTCGGCGCGCACCCGCTCGCCGGTGCCCACCGGCACGGTGCTCTTCATCACCAGCAGGTGGCGGGCGTCGGCGCCCACGCGCTCCAGCTCGTCGAGGACCGCCATCACGCGCGACAGGTCGGCGTCGCCCGAGTAGGTGGACGGGGTGTCGACCGCGATGAACACCACCTCGGAGCGCTCGAGGAGCCGCTCGAGGGAGAGTGTGTACGTGAGGTGGTCGGCGTGCTCCGCCATCAGCTCCGCGAGGCCCGGCTCGTAGATCGGCACCTGACCGTCGTTGAGGGCGGCGACCTTCGCGGCGTCGATGTCGCGCAGCGTCACGTCGCATCCGATCGACGCGAGGCAGACGCCGGTGACCAGGCCGACGTAGCCCGCGCCGATCACGCCGACGGGCGCGCGGGGGCCCGACCCGTTCCCCGTCATGGGGTGCTCCCTGCGCTCTCGACGGTGATGGCGGTGTCCGTGTGGCCCTTCTGGATCTTCGCGCGGTTGAGCGGCCGCAGCGACTTCGCGATCTCCTGGATGGTGTTCGCGGTCAGGGCGTTGGTCAGGGTGTTGGAGATCCAGTACGTGGTGCCGTCCTTCGTGAACGCGAGCCGCTGCAGGTTCTTGCCGTCGTAGTAGGTCTTGTACTCGCGGCCGCCCGAGTTGATCGTCCCCGTCTCGCCCTCCAGGATCGGCGGGTTCTTCATGTTGGTCATCTCGAGGCCCCAGTACCCCGGCGCGCCCCCGACGTAGGTCTGGAACACGATCTTCACCGCCTGGCGGTTGTTCTTGTCGTCGATCTTGTAGGCGCGCACGATCTTGACGGATGAGCCCGAGGCGACCTTCATCGGGACCATCACCTTCAGCCCCGGCACCTGCGAGCGGATGGCCCGCATCGTGTCGACCAGGCTCGAGGTGTCCACGGTGGACGCGGCGGGCTCCGTCTCCTTCGGCGGCGGCTTGGCCAGCTTGCCGGTCCAGTCGGCGCCCGTCACCACCACCACCTCGTTGCCCCGGGCGTCGGCCGCGCTGAGGGCGCCGATCGACGCCTGCGGGCCCAGGAGCTGGGCGATCTTGCGCGCCGGCTCGCGGAATCCGGGGGCGTAGTAGACCTCGCTGGTGGGGTGGTCGAAGTCCTTCGCGTTGCCGCCCACCGACGTGGCGTAGCGCTTCGCGTTCAGCGCCTCGGCGACATCCTCGGCCTGGAGGACGCGGCCGCTGCCGTTGAGCACCGTCACGTCCACGGTCGCCGGGTCGATGGGCTTGGCCTTCGCCCCGCCGTTGCCCTGGACGAACTCCGGCTCCTTCCACTCGGCGACCTTGGTGTCGATCTCCGATTGGCTGACCTCCTCGACCGACGCGCCGTCGATCATGTTCCCGGACCCCTGGATCGAGACCCGTGCGATCCGGTCCTTCGGCGCCGTGAGGGCCAGCTCCAGGATGGAGAGGAACTTCGGCACGTTGGTCAGGTTCGTCTCGATGTTCTCGGCGAAGATCCGGCGGAGGGCCGTCGGCTTGGTGAGGTTGCCGAGCTGCTTGGTCTGCCGCTTGAGCTCGGACAGGAACATCTGCTGGCGCGCGATGCGCGCGTAGTCCGAGTCGGTGTGGCGGTACCGGACGAAGTCGAGCGCGTCGGCCCCGTCCAGCTTCTGGTACCCGGGCTGGAGATCGATCTCGTCGTAGTTGTGGGCGGCCGTCCCGTCGTGCTTGTTGTAGTAGCGGCGGTCCACGTCCATGTAGACGCCGCCCACCTCGTCCACCAGCTTCTGGAAGCCGGTGAAGTCGATGATCACGTAGTAGTTGACGGGCTCGCCGGTGAGCGCCTCGACGGTCTGGATCGTCTTGGCGGGTCCGTACGAGTAGGCCTCGTTGATCTTCGCGGTGCCGACGCCCGGGATCGGAACGTAGGAGTCGCGCGGGAAGGACAGCATCGAGATGAAGTCCCGGCGCGGGTCCATCCGGACGAAGATGAGCGAGTCGCTGCGGCCGGGGTCACCCTCCGACGGCCGCGTGTCGGACCCGATCAGCAGGATGTTGGTGGGCTCGCCGGGGAGCACCGGCCGGGTCGCGGCGCGGGCAGCCTTGGCCTCGGCGGTGTTCGGCGCGGCCTGCTCGAGCGTGTCGTCCAGGTAGATGAAGGACCCGACGCCGATCGCGACCACCAGCCCGAGGATGGTGTAGAGGCTCCAGCCGACGACCGCGGGCCACAGCTTGCGCCGGCCGGGCAGCCGGAAGTAGCGCGCGCGGTGGTGCGGCGGCTCCTCGGGCGGCGCGGCGGGCGGCCGGGGCGGGGCGGTGGTCACGCGGTGCCGGCCTCCGCGCGGTGGGCGGGGAGCCCCGCGACGATGCGGGCGAAGTCGACCAGGGCGCGCCGGTAGCGGGGCAGGCTCTCGATCTCCACGTATTCCGCCGGGCCGTGGTGGCCCCCGCCGCGGGGGCCGAACTCGACGGCCGGGACCCCGACCTCCAGGAACGCCACGGCGTCGGACGCGCCGTCGCGGCCGACGGAGGTGGTGGAGGGCTCGTAGCGGCCGGCGGCGTCGAGGAGGGCCTGCACCAGCGCATGGTCGGGCGGGACGTCGGCGGGCGGGCGCTCCAGCACCACCTCGACGCTGGCGGACGGCTCGAGCGAGCGGATCTGGGCGAGGACCTCCTCGGGGTGCTGCCCCGGGAGGTAGCGCACGTCCACGTGCATCCGGCAGTGGTCGGGGACCTTGTTGACCGCGTCGCCGCCCGCGATGCGGCCGAGGTTGATCGAGGGGCGCTCGAACAGCGGCGCCGACTCGGCCGCGAACGGCAGGGCCTCGATGCGGCGGAACATGTCGACCGCGCGCAGGATCGCGCTGTCGCCGAGCCAGGGCGTGGCGCCGTGCGCCGCCGTCCCGGGGACGTCGACCCGCATGATCAGCACGCCCTTCGCCTGGATGCCGACGAGCATGTCCGTGGGCTCGCCGCAGACGACGAAGTCGGCGCGGAGTCCGTCGCGCACCATCATCTGCGTACAGTTCTCCCCCGGCTCCGACCGTTCCTCGTCGGGAACCACCATCAGTTGCAGCTCGGCGCCCTCCAGGCCGCTCTGCGCGAGGTCCGCCACCGCCAGCATCATGGCCCCCAGCGCGGCCTTCATGTCGTAGGCGCCGCGGCCGTAGAGGCGCCCGCCGTCGATGCGCGGGGCGAACTGCTCCTCGTGGCCCGGGACCACGTCCAGGTGCCCGTTGAAGATGATCCGCGTGGCGCCGGAGCCCACCCGCGCCATGAGGGACCGGCGACCCCCCGTCTCCACGGGGTCGACGCGGGCGCCGCGCGCCTCGAGCCAGCCGGCGACGAAGTCGGTGGCCTGGCTGAGCCCGGAACGGCGCGAGGTGTCATAGGCGATCAGCCGCTCGGCCAGCAGGACCTCGTCCACCGCGTGAGGATACCCGAGCCCGGAGGACGGGCCCCTCGGGCCGGGCCCGGCTACCGTGCGGTGGGTGATCGTCTCCGCCCTCGTCGCCGCCTTGCTGCTGGTCCCGGGGGCGGGCGCCCCGGCGGAGCGGCCGGTCTCGATCCCCGCCTCCGGCGGGGTCACGCTGTCCGGATCGCTGCTGGTGCCGCAGGGGCACGGCCCGTTCCCGGCGGCCGTGCTCGTGAACGGCTTCGGGCCCCAGGACCGCGACGGCGGGGCCGGCGGCGCGTACCAGCGCATCGCCGAGGGGCTGGCGCAGCGCGGGCTGGTGGTGCTGCGGTACGACAAGCGGGGCATCGGGGACTCGGGCGGGGACGCGCTCTCGTGGCTGGACGCCCGGCCCCTCGCGGCCGACGCGGCCGCGGCCGTCCGCCTGCTGTCGGGGATCCCGGGGATCGACACCACCCGCGTGACGCTCGTGGGCCACAGCCAGGGCGGCGACCTGGCGTTCGCGGCGGCGCGCCGCTCCCCCGCGACCCGGGTCGTGAGCCTGTCGGCGCCCGGTCGGCCCCTGGGGCTGCTGCCGCGGGCGGCGGGCACGGCGAGCCGCTTCCTGCGCCGCCTGGTGGGCCCGGCGATCGCCGACGCCACGCTGACGGCCGACCCGCTGCGCGACGCCGTCGCGGCCCGCCAGCCGGCGCTCCTCGTCCAGGGCACCCGCGACCGCACCGTGCCGTTCGCCGACATGGCCCGGATCGCCGCCGCCCGCCGCGCGGCGGACCGCCCGACCCGGACGATGCCGGTGCCGGGGGCGGGGCACTTCCTACAGGTCGAGGGCCGCGTCCCCCTGCGGGTTCTCGACGCGATCGCCGCGTTCGCCGCCTGAGCCCGGCGCGCCCCCGCGCGTCCCGTCGATCTCGGGCACGGCGTTGCGCAGGCTCCAGACCCCCCACGCGCCCAGGAGCGCGGCGCAGCCGAGCAGGGTCGCCTCGATGCCGGCGACCTGCGCGATGGCGCCCGCGATCGTCGAGCCGATGGCGATGGGCCCGATCACCGACAACTGGTAGAGGCCGAGCAGGCGCCCGAGCGGCAGGGGCGGCGCGTTGAGCTGCACCGCGGTGTTCGTCGCCGCGAACATCCAGATCCAGAACGCGCCGCTGAATGCCATGGCGATCAGGGCGAGCCACAGCCACGGCGTGATCGCGACGACGGCGAGCCCCGCGGCGAACGTCCCGGTCGCGATCGGCAGCGCGCGGTGGCGCGGCAGGCCGCGCGCCGTGAGGCGCTCCAGCCACCAGGCGCCGAGGAGGGCGCCGCCGCCCATCGCGCCGAGCAGCAGACCCAGGCCCTCGGCCCCGGCGTCGAGGCGGTCCGCCACCACCGGCGCCAGCTCCTGGATGGGCGACGCGAGGGCCGTGAACAGCGCCATCCCCACCAGCAGGCGCCGGATGGCGCGATCGTGGGCGGCGTGCCGGAGCGCCTCGCGCATCCGGGCCGGGGCGCCGGGCCGGACGGCCGCCGGGCGGGGCGCCAGCCGCATCAGCACGCACACGAGGGCAAGGAACGAGAACGCGTTGACCGTGAAGCAGACCGTGGCCCCGAACGCCGCGAGCACCCCGCCGCCGATCGCGGGCCCGGCCAGGCGGGCCACGTTGATGCCGGCGGCGTTCATGCTCACCGCCTGCGACAGCCGCTCGCGCGGCACCAGCGCCGGGATCAGGGCCAGCATCGCGGGCAGGCCCAGGGCAAAGCCGGTGCCCACCAGGAACGTGAACAGGTAGATCGCCCACACCTGGGTCCCGTCCGCGAACTGGATGACCGCCAGGGCGCCGGCCGCGACGGCCTGGAGCAGGAACGTCCAGATGCCCACGGCGCGGCGGTCGAAGCGGTCGGCCAGCGCGCCGGCGTAGCCCGACAGCGCGATCGCCGGCGCCCGGGTCACGAGCGCGAGCGCGCCGACCGCCGCGGGGCTGTCCGTCGCCTCCAGGATGAGCCAGCCGCTCGCGACGATCTGGAGCCAGGAGCCCGCGTTGGAGACGAGGCTCGCCAGCCACACGTCCCGGAAGTCGCGATTGCGCAGGATCTCCGGGACCGGGCTCACCCTCCCAGTATCGCGGGGAGCGGGCGACGGGCGCGCCGGCTTGACGTGGGCTAACACCGTTAGCTAGATTCCGGCTAACACTGTTCGCCGTTGGGAGGATCCTCATGTCCGTCGTCTGCGTCGCACCCCGCCGTGCCGCCGTGCGCGCCGCCCTCGGCGCGCTCGCCGCGGCCCTCCTCGGCGCCGCGGTCGCCGTGGTCGTGGCCACGGACGCCACGTGGCCGTGGGTGGCGGCCGCGGTCATGGCGCCCGACGTGGCGCTGTTCCTCGGCGCGGGCCGCGGCCTGGAGCGCGGACAGCTGCATCCGCGCGCCGTCCCGCTCTACAACGCCCTCCACCACCCCGCCGGGCCGATCGCGCTCGCGGCGCTCTGCGCCGCCGGGGTCGCGGGCCCAGGGCCGCTGGCCGCCGCCCTCGCGTGGGGGTCCCACATCGCGATGGACCGGGCGGCCGGCTACGGGATGCGGACGCGTCGTGGGCACCAGGCGCGCTGAGCCGGGCGCCCGCGCCCGGGAGCTCGTCGCCGCCGGGCGGTCCCTCCTCGAGGAGGGCGGGCCGGAGGCGCTGTCGATGCGCAGGCTCGCCGAGCGCGTGGGCATCCGCGCGCCGTCGATCTACAAGCACGTGCGCGACAAGGAGGAGCTCGAGGCCGCCCTCGTCGCCGACGGCCTGCTGGAGTTCGCCGAGGCGTGCGAGACGGCGGTGGAAGGCGCGGCCGACCCGCTCGCCGCCCTCGGCGGCGCGTACCGCGGGTTCGCCCTGGCGCACCCGCACCTCTACCGCCTCATCAACGACCGGCCGCTCCCACGGGATCGGTTGCCGGCGGGACTGGAGGCCCGCGCGGCGGCGCCGCTGCTCGGCGCCGTGGGAGGCGACCGGGACCGGGCGCGCGCCGCGTGGGCGTTCGCCCACGGGATGGTGATGCTCGAGCTCACCGACCGCTTCCCCGCGGGCGCCGACCTGGACGCGGCGTGGCGAGCGGGTCTCGCGGCGCTCGCACCGTCGTGACGAACGCCGCGAGGCGGCCCTACGCGGCGACGGCCCGCGCGCCCCGCTCGACGGGCAGCCCGGCGTCCAGCCAGTCCTGCTTGCCCTCCGCGTACTCGCGCACGTCCCGGTACCCCATGGCGATCAGCTCGCGCGTCGCGATGCCGGAGTTCTGGCAGGGGAGGTTCGCGCAGTACACGACGATCGCGGCGTCGCGGTCGGGCAGCAGGGCCGGCGCCAGCTCGCGCACGCGGTCGTGGGGGAGGTTCACCGCTCCGGGCAGGTGCGCGTCCTCGTAGTACATCGGCGGCAGCGCCTCCACGACGGTCACGCCGCCGTCGTGGATCGCCTGCCGGAGCTCGTCGCGGCTGATCGTGGGGTGCATGGTGGCTCCTTCCGGTCGAATCGGACCACAGTCCGCTTTGTGCCACGCACGGTAACGGACTAGAGTCCGTTTGTCGATGGAGGGACGACCCGAACGCGCCGACGCCGCCCGGAACCGGGCGCGCATCCTGGACGCCGCGGAGCGGCTGTTCGCCGAGCGCGGCGTGGGGACGGTCACGATGGATGAGATCGCCACCGAGGCGGGCGTCGGCAAGGGCACGCTGTTCCGCCGCTTCGGCGACCGCGCCGGGCTCGCCCTGGCCCTGCTGGAGGAATCGGAGCGCGAGCTCCAGGGCCAGGTGCTCCGCGGGCCCCCGCCGCTCGGCCCCGGCGCCCCGCCGGAGGAGCGCCTGCTCGCATTCCTGGACGCCCTGCTGGCGATGCTGGAGGAGCACACCGACCTCGTGGTCTGCTCCGAGACGGCGTCGCCCGGCGCGCGCTACCGCAGCGGCCTCCACGCGGCGTGGCGCACCCACGTGGCGGTGCTGCTGCGGGAGGCCCGGCCGGACGCCGACGCCGACGTCCTGGCCGAGGCGGTCCTGGCGCCCCTCGCCGGCGAGCTCTACGCCCACCTGCGCGACGGCGGCGCGGACCCGTCCCGGATCCGCGCCGCCGTCCACGCCGTGGCCCGCGGGGCGCTCGCGGGCTGACGCCGCGGCCTACGAGACCGCGGACCCGATGAGCCAGGCGCCGCCGCCATAGACCCGCGTCAGGCCCCGCTTGGCGATGGCCGTGCCCATGGCGCGGGCGCCCTCGCGGCGGGCGCGCAGGCCCAGGACGAGCGCGACGGCGCCGACGGGGAGGCCGAGGACGACGCCGCCCCAGTCGAACCAGTCCCAGGCGACGAAGCTCAGCAGGACGGCCACGACGCCGGCGGCGACGGCCAGGTACGCGAGCCCCGTCGGGCGGGGCGGGGCCAGGTCGACCTGGCGGGTGCTCGGGGTGGTGCTCATGGGGTCCTCCGGTGCGGGGGGATGGGGTGTCGCGATCCTCCCGGCCCGCCGGCGCGCCGCCATCGTGGCGGCCGCGGGACCGCCCTACGTGGTGGCGCGGAGGTGCGCCAGCACCGCCAGCACGCGGCGGTGGTCGTCCTCCCCGCCCGCGATGCCGAGCTTGCCCAGGATGCTGCGGACGTGGGTCTCGACGGTGCGGTCGGTGAGCCACAGGCGGCGCGCGATGCCCGCGTTGGTGCGGCCCTCCGCCATCAGGGCCAGCACCTCGCGCTCCCGGGGCGACAACGCCTCCAGCGGGTCGTCGCGACGGTTCCCCACCAAGGCGGCCACCACCTCCGGGTCGAGGGCCGAGCCGCCGCCGGCGACGCGGCGGAGCGCGTCGAGGAAGTCGTCCACGTCGAGCACGCGGTCCTTCAGCAGGTAGCCGAACCCGCCCTGTGCCACGAGGTCCAGGGAGTGGCGCGTCTCGACGTGCTGGGACAGCAGCAGCACCGCGACATCGGGGTGGTCGCGGCGGATGCGGGCGGCCGCCCGGGCGCCGTCGTCCTCGTTGCCCGGGGGCATCCGGATGTCGGCGATCGCCAGGTCCGGCGCCTCCGCCGCGACGGCCGCCTCGAGGGCGTCGGCGTCCCCCACCGCCGCGGCCACCTCGTGCCCGGCGTCGCGCAGCAGCAGCACCAGGCCCTCGCGGAAGAGCGCGGAGTCCTCGCCGATCACGACCCGCACGGCAGCACCACCTCGATCCGCGTCCCCGCGCCGGGTGCGCTGTCGAGCGCCATGCGCCCGCCGTGGGCGGCGACCCGGTCGGCCAGCCCCGCCAGCCCGCCGGCCGGGTCGGGGGCGGCGCCGCCCCGGCCGTCGTCCTCCACCCGCACCACCAGCTGGCCGTCGTCCTGCCGCGCCGAGACGCTCACGTGGGACGCGCTGGCGTGCTTCACCGCGTTCGCCAGCGCCTCGCTGACCACGTAGTACGCGGCGGTCTCGATCTCGGGCGCCACCCGGCCCGCCGGGGCGTCCACATCGACGACCAGCGGCGTCCGCCGCGCCAGGTCGGCCAGCGCGGGGCCGAGGCCCTCGTCGAGCGCCCCGGGCCGCAGCCCGCGGGCGATCTCACGCAGATCGCGGACCGCCTCCGCGACGCCGTCGACGGCGTCGTCCAGGGCGCGGGAGGCCTCCGCGTCGCCGGCCACCCGCCGCTGCACCCGCCGCAGGCCCATGCCCAGGGCCAGCAGCCGCTGCTGCGCGCCGTCGTGGAGGTCGCGCTCCAGGCGCCGCCGCTCCTCGTAGCCGGCGCGGACGATCCGGGCGCGGCTCTCCTCCACCTCGTCCAGCCGCCCGCGCAGCTCGCCGCGCAGGCGCGCGGCCTCGACCGGCAGGGCGGCGGCGCGCAGGACGTCGGCCAGCAGGCCGGGCCGGGCGCCCAGGCGTGGGTCGTGGACCACCAGCGCCAGCGGGGCGTCGCCGCGGCCGACGGCCGTCACGGCCGCGGCCGGGCCGTCCGGCGGCGGCGCGGCGGGCGCGCCGTCCAGGCCGGCGTAGACCTCCGGCCCCGGCAGCCATACCAGCAGCCGCAGCCCGGGGTCGCCCAGGACGTCGCGGAGGATCCCCTCGATCCCCTCCGGGGCGGCGTGCCCGTCGTGGACGCGATCGGCGAAGGCCTCGACCCGCTCGATCGCCCGCGCGCGGTCGCGATCGAAGCGCCGGTCCACGGTCCGCTGGAGGCGGCGGCGCAGCGGGTCGAACGCGAGTGCCGCGGCCACGGCCGCCACGGCGGCGCCGGCGGTCGAGCCGCCGCCCAGGAGCTCGGCGACCAGCACCGCGACACCGACCACGAGGGCGGCCAGCACGGCCGTGAGCGCGGCCCACGCGATCGTGCGGCTGATGACGCGATCGACGTCGTACAGGCCGTGGCGAAGCATCGCGACGACCACCGCCGCCACGAGGGCGGCGTACGCCGCGATGAACGGGACGATGGTGAGCGCCGTCGGCCCGTCGTTCAGGAGCCCGTCGACGGTCCCGGCGATGATCGCCAGCGGCAGCAGCACGGCGGCGGCGGCGAGCCACTTCATCTGCGTGCGCTCGACCCCGGACGAGCGGCGGAAGCGCAGGATCGTCGCGACCGCGGCGAGGACCAGCGCCAGGATCAGCCCCGCCAGCGCCAGGCTCATCGCGGCGTCCGCCGACTGGTCGGAGAGGACGCCGACGGGGGGCGGCACGTCCTCGTACGGCGCGTCGAACGGGGTGTCGCGAAGGACGGCCAGGGTCAGCGCCGCGAGGGTCGCCGCGACGGTCAGGCCGACGGCGTACCGCCACCGCGGGGTCACGGGCCGCCCGTCGGGGAACAGCAGCAGCAGGAGGGCCAGGAGCCCGAACGCCGGGATCCAGTCGCTCTGGAACAGCAGGACGGCCCAGCCCGTCCCCGCGGCGGCCCCGTGGTCGGCGGCGCTCGCCCAGGCGGCGAGGAATCCGTCGGCGGCGAGGAGGAACCCGAGCCCGGCGACGATCGGCCCGACGGCGTTGCGGGGACGGCCTCGCGCGATGACGACGCCCGCCGCCAGCGCCGGGGCCGCCACCGCCGCCTGGATCAGCCAGACCAGCGCGGGGTCGGCGGGCGCCGGGTCCGCCGCGTGGAGGGCCAGGGCGCCCGCGACGGCCGCCACCGCGAGGGCGGCGAGCGTCCAGGCCGCGATGGGCGCCCACCTCATCGGCGCGACC
>BFBZ01000021.1_pt38 | contig 61308 bp, 57 predicted proteins | sample 1888401 | NCBI WGS metagenome assembly BFBZ01 (sample SAMD00112614, study PRJDB3348) | symbiont metagenome | host: Chara braunii
GGCATCACCGTCGACCGCAAGGTGCTGTCGGATCTCGCGATCAACGAGCCCGCCGCGTTCCAGGCGATCGTTGAGAAGGCCAAGGCGGCGCTCGCCGCCTGATCGCCTCCGCATCGTGAGAACTGAAGAAGCGGCCGATGCTCTCGGCCGCTTTTTGCTATCCGGCGACATCAATCCTTCGCTTGACCCCTGTCGCCGGCGCGGCGACAACCCAGCCGCCTTTTGTCCCGCGGAGATTTTGACCGTGTCCGACCTCGCTACGCTCGAAACCTCGATCCTCGACCAGATCGCCGCCGCCGGCGATGAAGCCGCGCTGGAAGCCGTCCGCGTCGCAGCCCTCGGCAAGAAGGGCTCGATCTCGGCGCTGCTGGCGACCCTCGGCAAGATGTCGCTGGACGAACGCAAGACCCAGGGCGCGGCGATCAACCTCGCCAAGGACAAGGTCACGCAGGCGCTGGCCGCGCGGCGCGACGTCCTCAAGGCCGCCGCGCTCGACGCCCGTCTCGCCGCCGAGACCATCGACGTCACCCTGCCGCTGCAGGATTCGCCGGCCGAGACCGGCCGCATCCATCCGCTCAGCCAGGTGATGGACGARCTGACCACGATCTTCGCCGATATGGGCTTCTCGATCGCGGAAGGTCCCGACGTCGAGACCGACGACTACAACTTCACCAAGCTGAACTTCCCGGAAGGCCATCCCGCGCGCGAGATGCACGACACGTTCTTCTTCAATCCGAAGCCGGACGGCTCGCGCATGCTGCTGCGGACCCACACCTCGCCGGTGCAGGTGCGCACCATGCTGACCCAGAAGCCGCCGATCCGCGTCATCTGCCCGGGCCGCACCTACCGCATCGATTCCGACGCGACCCACACGCCGCAATTCCACCAGGTCGAGGGCCTCGTCATCGACAAGGGCTCGCATCTCGGTCACCTCAAATGGATCCTGCACGAGTTCTGCAAGGCGTTCTTCGAGGTCGACCACATCAACATGAAGTTCCGGCCGTCGTTCTTCCCGTTCACCGAGCCGTCGCTCGAGGTCGACATCCAGTGCCGCCGCGACAAGGGCGAGATCCGCTTCGGCGAGGGCGAGGACTGGCTGGAGATTCTCGGCTGCGGCATGGTGCATCCGAACGTGCTGCGCGCCTGCGGCATCGATCCCGACGAGTATCAAGGCTTCGCTTGGGGCATGGGCATCGACCGCATCGCGATGCTGAAATACGGCATGAGCGACCTGCGCCAGCTGTTCGAAGGCGACGTCCGCTGGCTGTCGCAYTACGGCTTCAAGCCGCTSGAKGTGCCGACCCTGGCGGGAGGATTGAGCACGTGAGCGTTGCCRGCCTCGCTGTCKCCCAGCAGACGCTGGGACTCCCTCTCCCGCTTGCGGGGGAGGGCTGGGGTGGGGGTCTSTCCGCACGGGAGGTGTCGATGGACGACGASAAGCCTACCTGGAAAGTCTCTCAGAAACTTCGATCGAACGCTCGAGCACTCCGCCAGAACTCGACCGATGCCGAACAGATCCTATGGTCGGAGCTGCGCGGCCATCGCCTGCTGGGCGCARGCTTTCGCCGCCAAGCCCCGGTCGACCGCTACATCGTCGACTTCGTCTGCCACGCCGCACGTCTCGTGATCGAGCTCGATGGCGGACAGCATTTCTCGACGGAAGGCGAGCAGCGCGACGCTGCACGCTCAGCTGTCATCGAAGCCAAGGGATTTCACATCCTGCGCTTTGCCAACAACGACGTGCTGGCCAATCGCGCCGGCGTTCTTGAAACCATTGCCGCTGCCGTTGCGGCGAGAGCCCCCACCCTGACCCTCCCCCGCAAGCGGGGGAGGGAACAGGACTGACTTCGCAGGAACACCGCCATGAAATTCACGCTGTCCTGGCTGAAGGACCATCTCGACACCGACGAGTCGGTCGAGACGCTCGCCAACAAGCTCACGATGATCGGCCTCGAGGTCGAGCATCTCGAGGACAAGGCCAAGCTGCTCGCGCCGTATAAAATCGCGCGCGTCGTCTCCGCCGAGCAGCATCCGAACGCGGACCGCTTACGCGTCTGCATGGTCGACACCGGCGACGGTGGCGCGCCGGTGCAGGTGGTCTGCGGTGCGCCGAATGCGCGCGCGGGTCTGATCTCGGTGTTCTCGCCGCCCGGCACYTACATCCCCGGCAAGAACATCACGCTGTCGGTCGGCACGATCCGTGGCGTCGAGAGCCGCGGCATGCTGTGCTCGGCCGCCGAGCTGCAGATCTCCGACGATCACGACGGCATCATGGAGCTGCCCGCCGATGCGCCGATCGGCAAGCCCTATGCCGAATGGGCCGGGCTGGGCGATCCCCAGTTCGAGATCAATTTGACGCCGAACCGCCAGGACTGCACCGGCGTCCACGGCATCGCGCGCGACCTTGCAGCCGCCGACATGGGCAAGCTCAASGATCCCGCCATCAAGCCGATCAAGGGCGAGTTCCCCTGCCCTGTGAAGGTTGCTGTCGAGGACGAGAGACTGTGTCCCGGCTTCGCGCTGCGGCTGGTGCGCGGCGTCAAGAACGGCCCGTCRCCGGCATGGCTGCAGCAGCGCCTGACCTCGATCGGCCTGCGCCCGATCAACGCGCTGGTCGACATCACCAACTACATGACGTTCGACCGCGCGCGGCCGTTGCACGTGTTCGACGCCAASAAGGTGAAGGGCAACCTCGTCGTCCGCCGCGCCCGCGACGGCGAGACCCTGCTGGCGCTCGACGGCCGCACCTACACGCTYGACAATTCGATGTGTGTCATCGCCGATGACGCCGGCGTCGAATCGCTGGCCGGCATCATGGGCGGCGAGGCCTCGGGCTGCGACGAGACCACCACCGACGTGCTGATCGAATCGGCGCTGTGGAACGAGATCAACATCGCCCAGACCGGCCGCAAGCTCGGCATCAATTCCGACGCGCGCTACCGTTTCGAACGTGGTGTCGATCCGGCCTTCATGGTCCCTGGCCTGGAATTGGCGACAAAGCTGGTGCTCGAGCTGTGCGGCGGCACCCCGTCGGAGAACGTCGTCCTGGGCAACCGCTTCGGCGACGATCGCATCATCGACTTCCCGCTGACCGAGGTGAAGCGTCTCGCGGGCATCGAGGTGTCGCTGACCGAGATGCGCCGGATCCTGACCCATCTCGGCTTCGTGGTCGCGGGTGCTGGCCCCGTCGTGAAGGTCGCTGTCCCCTCCTGGCGCAGCGACGTGCAYGGCAAGGCCGACATCGTCGAGGAAATCGTGCGCATGGTCGGCGTCGACAAGGTGCCGATGACSCCGTTCGAGCGCGGCGACGCRCCGCGCAARCCGGTRCTGACGCCGCTGCAGCTGCGCACYCGCCGCGCCAAGCGCGCGTTGGCGGCGCGCGGCATGGTCGAGGCCGTSACCTGGTCGTTCATCTCCAAGCCGGCGGCCGAATTGTTCGGCGGCGGCAAGGCGGAGCTTGCGCTCGCCAATCCGATTGCGGCGGATCTCTCCGACATGCGGCCGAGCCTGCTGCCGGGCCTGAYCGCGACSGTGCAGGCCAATGCCGATCGCGGCTTCGGCGATGCCGCGATCTTCGAGGTCGGMCAGGTGTTCAAGGGCGATCGGCCGGAGGATCAGTTCGTCGCCGCGAGCGGCATCCGCCGCGGCATCGCGTCGTCGAASGGTCTCGGCCGGCATTGGACCGGATCGCAGGCGGCGAACGCGTATGACGCGAAGGCCGACGCGCTCGCCGTGCTGGCGGCGGCCGGCGCGCCGATGGCGTCGCTGCAGATCGTCGCCGGYGGTCCGGCCTGGATGCATCCGGGCCGCTCCGGCACSATCCAGATGGGCCCGCAGAACGTGCTCGGCCATTTCGGCGAGCTGCATCCGCGCGCSCTGGAGGCCTTGAAGGCGGACGGACCTCTCGTCGCCTTCGAGGTCATCCTCGACCGCATTCCGGCCGCCAAGGCCAAACCGACCCGSGCCAAGCCGGTGCTGGAGCTGTCGGCGTTCCAGCCGGTGTCACGTGACTTCGCCTTCATCGTCGATCGCAAGGTCAAGGCCGGTGACATCGTCCGCGCGGCACAGGGCGTCGACAAGAAGCTGATCACGGACGTCACGGTGTTCGACGTCTATGAGGGCAAGGGCATCGAGGACGGCAAGAAGTCGGTCGCGATCGCCGTGACCCTGCAACCGCGCGACAAGACCATGACGGACGAGGAGATCGACGCGGTCGCGGCGAAGATCACTGCAGACGTCGGCAAGAAGACCGGCGGCACGTTGCGCGGATGAGCCTGTCCGGGCTCATYCCTGCCGATCTCAGCCTGTTCGCGACGGCCGCGCTGGCCGTCGTCGCCCTCATCGCAGCGACCGCACGTGGGTTCTCCGGCTTTGGCGCGGCGCTGATCTTCATGCCGCTGGCGAGCAGCTTTGCGACGCCGCGGCTCGTCGCGCCGCTGCTGCTGGTGATCGACTTCGTGTCGATGGCGCCGACGGTGCCAGCGGCYTGGCACGAGGCCGACCGCAGAGCCACTGCAGTGATCGCGGCCGGCGCATTGGTGGGCGTGCCGCTCGGCACGTGGTTTCTCACCCGSCTCGATCCGGTCACCGTGCGCTGGATCATCACCGGCTTCGTCGTGGCGCTGCTCGCGCTGCTGATCTCCGGCTGGCGTTATCGCGGCAAGGACTACGCCGCGCTCTCGGTTGCGGTCGGCGCCGTCTCGGGCTTTTGCAGCGGCGTGGCCCAGACCGGTGGGCCGCCGATCGTCGGCTACTGGCTCGGCCGCCCGATCGCGCCGAAGGTCGCGCGTGCGAATATCGTGCTGTTCTTCGGCGCGTCGGATTGCTTCGCCATGGTCAGCTATGCGGCCAGCGGCCTGATCACCTGGGATTCTCTCAAGCTTTCGCTGTTGATCGGCCCGGTCTATGCGCTCGGCGTGGCGCTGGGCGCCTCGCTGTTCGGCCGCGCCAGCGAGCAAATGTTCCGCGTCATTTGCTACGCGCTGATCGCAATCGCCGTCATCGCCGGCCTGCCGGCTCTCGACGGCGTGCTCGGCCGCGGCTAGCCTCATCGCAACGAGACGAACCGGGAGGATGCCATGATCAATCGCCGCACGATGCTGTCGCTCGCCATGGGTACGGCCGCAGCCATGGCGACGCGCTCCGTCATTGCGCAAGGCGCGAGGACCGGCACCCGCATCGTCTTCCTCGGCACCAAGGGTGGACCACGCGTCGGAATCGGCGCGTCAAATCCGGCCAATCTCGTCGTGGTCAACGGCACGCCGTTCGTGATCGATTGCGGCATGGGCGTCAGCCGYCAGCTCGTCAATGCCGGCGTGCCGATTCCGTCGGTGAAGTACATCCTGATCAGCCACCATCATTCGGATCACAATCTCGAATACGGCAACCTRGTTTACAATGCCTGGGCGGCGGGACTGTCGACCCCGATCCAGTCGTTCGGGCCGAAAGGCCTGGAGGCCATGACCCGGAGCTTCTGGGAGACCAACAAATTYGATGTCGACACCCGCATCGGCGACGAAGGCCGCCCGGATCCGCGGCCGCTGCTGATCGCCAAGGACATCGACGCGGATGGCGTCGTGGTCAAGACGGCCGATGTGACGGTGACCGCTTTCCGTACGCCGCATCCGCCGATCACTGACAATTTCGCCTAYAAATTCGAGACGCCTGACGGCACGATCGTGTTCTCCAGCGACACCGCCTACAATMCGAAGCTCGCCGAGTTCGCGAGGGGCGCCGACGTGCTGGTGCACGAGTGCCTCTACGTCCCTGCCGTCGATCGTCTGGTGATCAAGACCAAGAACGGCGCGACCTTGAAGAAGCATCTGCTGGAGAGCCACACGACCACGGAGGACGTCGGACGCATCGCCGCCGCCGCTGGCGTCAAGGCGCTGGTGCTCAGCCATTTCGTCCCCGGCGACGATCCCGAAGTGACCGACGAGGATTGGACGCGCGATGTGAAAAAGAACTACTCCGGCCGCATCGTCGTCGCGAAGGACCTGATGGAGCTGAAACTGCCGGTGTAGGCGTTGAGCAAACAAAATGGTGGCCGGTGAGATCGGCCAGCGACAGGCGCTTCTCCCGCAAGCCGCCAGGGCAGCTTCACGAGAAGCGCGGCCAGTTTGTGAGTCCGTCGCGCCGCTCCGACGTCAATCCTCGGGCGAGGCCGAGCGGAGCTTGCGGCGACGACCGCGCTGGCGTTCGCTCGCCTGTTCCGGCTCCGGCTCCTTCAACGCACCGATCCGGCGCAACGCCGCTTCGGCGGCACGCTCGCCGGAGTCCCAGGCGCCATCGACCGTGCCCCACAGCGTCTCATGCGTGGCCTCGCCGGCGAGAAAAAGCGGACCGAGCGGCTCTGCCAGGATCTTGCGGGCCCCCTGGCTGCCGGGCGCCGCGGCCGACATCGCGCCAAGCACGCCGGGCGCCTGGTTCCAGCGCGTGGCCGCCGTCGACTTCACGGCCGCGGCGGCTTCGCTGCCGAACAGCTTGCCGATCCAGTCCTTGGCGAACGCGGCCATCGCCGCCTCACCCTGAGCTGAAAGGTCACGCCCGAACGCGCCGGCGACGTCGATGGTGCAAAGCGACGACCCRCCGATATTGGCGAGCAACAGGCCGGTCCGGTTCGAATTGCTCTGCTCGATGATCACTTCGTCACGGGAGAGGCCGAGCGGATTTCCCGTGAGCATCAGCGCGATGTGATCCATGCTGCCGAGGCTGAGCTTCGCCGCAGCGTCGAGCTGTCGCTTCGGCAGCTCCGGTGCGAATTTGATCGTGCCGGATGCCAGCACATTGGTCGACACCGTAAGAATGACCGCACGCGTGGCGATGCGGCCCGCCGGTGTTTCCACCGCGACATCGCGGTTGCCCCACACGATGCGCGTCGCCGGCGTCGACAACGACACGGGCAGCGCCTCGCCRAGCTTGCTGACCAATGTCCCGAGGCCCTGGCGACAGGCCAGCGGCGCGCTGCGGTCCTGGGCCCGCGCCTTGTCCATGGCGGAGAGATCAACGAGATCCTTGCCGGTCGCGCTGGCACCGAGAACGAAGGCGGTGGTGTTCGTCCAATCGCCGAGATCCTTCGGCAGCGCCGTGGCGCAGGAGGTGTCGAGCTTGCCGCGCGAGGCCTCGTCGATGGCGCGGTTGGCGCGCACGAGGCCGGCGAGAAACTGCTCGGTCTCGCCGGGCCGCGCATTGCGGCGGCCGACCCGGATCTTCTGGCCGACCGGCGCAGCCACCACGTCGACCCCGACCCCRCGCGCGAGCTTGCCGATCGGGTTGCTGTCGGCGTTGAGCAGCCATCGCGCGCCGCGGTCGAACGGTACGCCGAACGTCGCGAGATCCGTGCTGCAGCGGCCACCGATCTGCGAGGACGCCTCGATCAGGACGACCTTGCGGTTGGCCGCGACGATGCGGCGTGCGGCGGCGATGCCGGCGGCGCCGGCTCCGATCACGACAATGTCAGCCTCACGTGGAACGGCAGCAAGTGCGCGGCGGCCGACCAGGGGCAACGCGGCCAGCGCCGTGGAAGCGGAAAGGAAGCCGCGGCGCGTGAAGCTCATGACATGGTTTCCGAAAGCTTGAACGAAATGAATTCACGTCAAGTTTTGCCGTATTCGCCGCGCTGCGGCAACAAGGATGGTAAACTGGCGGTTCTTGGCAACGCTTCGACTATGAACCAAATTGCAACCGCAATCGACCATCATGGACGAAGGGAAGAAGCAGGCGGCCACTCAAGGTCGCGGGGAGCGTCATGGGTATCGTGCTCGATCAGATCGGCAAGCTGATTGCCGCCTATCTCCAGAAGGAGATACCGGGTTATGAGCCGTTCACGCCGAGCGATCCGGAGTACCTGCGCAAGGACATGCAGCCCGGCGACGTGCTGCTGGTCGAGGGCAACAGCCGCATCTCCGGCATCATCAAATACCTCACGCAATCGACCTGGTCGCATGCCGCGCTTTATGTCGGCCCCATCGACGGCGCCGTCGAGCCGGACGGCGAGCCCCATGTGCTGGTGGAGGCCTATGTCGGCGACGGCGTGATCTCGGCGCCGCTRTCCAAATATTTCGACTATCACACCCGCCTGTGCCGRCCGGTCGGCCTTACTTTCGAGGACCGCCACACGGTCTGCCGCTATGCCATCAACCGCATCGGCTTCGGCTACGACACCAAGAACATCGTCGACCTGATGCGTTACCTCATCCCGTTGCCAATCCCGCAACGCTGGCGGCGGCGCATGATCGCGCTGGGCTCGGGCGACCCGACCAAGATGATCTGCTCGGCGCTGATCGCGCAGGCCTTCGACGCGGTGCGCTATCCGATCCTGCCCAAGATCACGCGGGCGCCCTCCAGGCGGGCGAAGCGCGAGATCCTGCACATCCGCGATTCTTCGCTGTACATGCCGCGCGACTTCGACATCTCGCCCTATTTCGAGATCGTCAAGCCGACCATCGTCAACGGGTTCGACTACACGACGCTCCATTGGGCCGACAAGCAGAAGCCGCTCGCGGAGGTAGCGGGCGAGTTCGCCGTGTTTCCAGGTTCCGTCCAGGCGCCGCCGCTCGTTCCTGAAGCGGCTGACCAAGAAGCGGCGCAGCCGGTTGCGGCTCAGGAAATAGCGGTCGAGAAACTCGGCGAGCGGCTCGTCATCAACGAGCATTTTCTCGTCGCCGAGCCRGTGCGAACCATGGCGCCGCGGGCGGCCGCCCGACGGCGCAACAAGGTTGCGGTCTGAGCACGGCAGACCTCAGCGGTCCGATCGGCTRATCACGTCCATCAACTCCGCGATCTTCTGGCGCTGATCCGCCCTGTCACCGGAGGCGATCGCGTGCTCGACGCAGTGGGCAACATGATCGCGCAGGATCTCCTCCTCGACGCGGCGCAACGCCGCGCGCACGGCGGAAATCTGGGTCACGATGTCGATGCAGTAGCGGTTGTCCTCGACCATCTTCGACAGGCCCCTGACCTGCCCTTCGATCCGGCTCAAACGTTTCTGACAGGATGTCTTGATGTCCTCGCGCATGGGCTCTATATACCCCTACAGGGTATAGGTTTCAAGAGGCTGGGTGATGTCGGAAACCGAACACGGGCAAGCTGTCGCAGCAGGTCAATCCGCTGGATGCGGCTGCGGATCGCGCGCAGGCGTGGTCGAAACCAGACACAACGAGACGGCTGCAGAGGCGCGTTGCACCGACCGTGCCGATTCGGCCGCCGCGAGCGATGCGGACGGCTGCTGTGGCGGTCATGACCACGCGACGCCCCTCCCCGCAAAGATGAAAGATCCGGTCTGCGGCATGTCGGTTGATCCGGCGACGTCGAAGCACCGCTTCGAGCACCAGGGTCAGACCTTCCATTTCTGCTCGGCCGGCTGCCGCAGCAAATTCGCCGCCGACCCCGCAAAATATCTCGTGCCCGTCGCGGCCGCCGGGTCGTGCTGTGCAGGCCACGATCACCATGCGCATCACCCCGACGCGGCCACGGTCATCGACCCCGTCTGCGGCATGAGCGTCGATCCAGCGACCTCGAAGCATCGCTTCGATCATCAGGGCCACACCTTCCATTTCTGCTCGGCTGGCTGCCGCACCAAATTTTCAGCCGATCCGGTGAAGTATCTGGAGAAGCGCGAGCCGCCGCCGGAGATGCCGGCGGGTACGATCTACACCTGCCCGATGCATCCGGAGATCCGCCAGGAAGGCCCGGGCACCTGCCCGATCTGTGGCATGGCGCTGGAGCCGGATGTCATCAGCCTCGACGATGCGCCCAATCCCGAGCTCGCCGACATGACGAAGCGGTTCTGGATCGGCGCGGTGCTCGCCGCCCCCGTGGTGGTGCTGGAGATGGGCGGACATCTCGTCGGCGGCCACGGCCTGGTCGATCCCGTGCTGTCGAACTGGATCCAGTTCGTGCTGGCGACGCCGGTGGTGCTGTGGGCCGGCTGGCCGTTCTTCGTGCGTGGCTGGCAATCGGTCCGGACTCGCAATCTCAACATGTTCACCCTGATCGCGATGGGAACATCGGTCGCCTATGGCTACAGCGTGATCGCTACGCTSGCGCCGCAGGCCTTCCCGCCGGCGTTCCGCGGTCATGGCGGCGCGGTGCCGGTGTATTTCGAGGCCGCCTCCGTCATCACCATCCTCGTGCTGCTCGGCCAGCTGCTGGAGCTGCGCGCGCGCGAGGCGACCTCCGGCGCGATCAAGGCGCTGCTGCAGCTGGCGCCGAAGACGGCGCGACGGCTCGACGCTGACGGCAACGATCATGAGGTGGAGATCGCAGCGCTCGCGGTCGGCGACCGGCTGCGCGTGCGTCCGGGCGAAAAGGTGCCGGTCGACGGCGTCCTTCTCGAAGGCCGCTCCTCGCTCGATGAGTCGCTGGTGACGGGCGAGTCGATGCCGGTCACCAAGGACGAGGGCGCGCGCGTCATCGCCGGCACGCTGAACCAGACCGGCAGCTTCGTGATGCGTGCCGACAAGGTCGGCCGCGAGACCCTGCTGTCGCAGATCGTGCAGATGGTCGCCGAGGCGCAGCGCTCGCGCGCGCCGATCCAGCGCCTCGCCGACCAGGTCGCGGGCTGGTTCGTGCCGACCGTGATCGCAGCGGCCATCGCGGCGTTCGTCGCGTGGTACGCCTTCGGTCCCGAGCCGCGCTTCGCCTTCGGCCTCGTCGCCGCCGTCAGCGTTCTGATCATCGCCTGCCCCTGCGCGCTTGGCCTGGCCACACCGATGTCGATCATGGTCGGCGTCGGCCGCGGCGCCCAGGCCGGCGTGCTGATCAAGAGCGCCGAGGCGCTGGAGCGCATGGAGAAGGTNGCCACACCGATGTCGATCATGGTCGGCGTCGGCCGCGGCGCCCAGGCCGGCGTGCTGATCAAGAGCGCCGAGGCGCTGGAGCGCATGGAGAAGGTCGACACGCTGGTCGTCGACAAGACCGGCACGCTGACCGAGGGCAAGCCGAAGGTRACGTCGATCGTCACCGCTGATGGCATTGACGAGAYAGRCGCGCTGCGYCTCGCCGCCAGCGTCGAGCGCGCCAGCGAGCATCCGCTCGCCGAGGCGATCGTCCGTCATGCCGCCGAGCGCAACGTCAAGCTGGCCGARGTGAAGAACTTCGACGCACCGACCGGCAAGGGCGCGCGCGGCGATATCGACGGCAAGGCAGTCGTGCTCGGCAACGCGACCTATCTGGCCTCGCTCGGCATCATCACCGATACGCTCGGCGTCGAGAGCAAGCGGCTGCGCAGCGAGGGCGCCACCGTGATCACGATGGCCGTCGACGGCAAGCCGGTCGCGCTGTTCGCGATCGCCGATCCGGTGAAGGCCTCGACGCCCGACGCGCTGAAGGCGCTGGCCGCCGACGGCATCAARGTGATCATGCTGACCGGCGACAACCGCACGACGGCCACTGCGGTCGCGCGAAAAATCGGCATCACCGAGGTCGAGGCCGAGGTGCTGCCCGAGCARAAGAGCGCCGTSGTSGCGCGCCTGCGCGCCAGCGGCAAGGTSGTSGCSATGGCCGGYGACGGCGTCAACGATGCRCCGGCGCTGGCCGCGGCCGATGTCGGTATTGCCATGGGCACCGGCACCGACGTGGCGATGGAGAGCGCCGGCATCACGCTGCTGCAGGGTGATCTCGGCGGTATCGCGCGGGCGCGCAAACTGTCGGCGGCTGTCATGCGCAACATCCGCCAGAACCTGTTCTTCGCCTTCGTCTACAACGCAGCGGGCATCCCGGTCGCCGCTGGCGTGCTCTATCCGATCTTCGGCGTCCTGCTGTCGCCGATCATCGCCGCAGCCGCCATGTCGCTGTCGTCGGTGAGCGTGGTCGGCAACGCGCTGCGGCTGCGGGCRACGAAGCTCTGAGGCGACGGACAGTCTATCCTCCGTCANAGCTCTGAGGCGACGGACAGTCTATCCTCCGTCATCGCGAGCGCGGCAGCGAAGCAATCCAGAGTCCCGCCCAACACCGTGGATTGCTTCGCTGCTGTTCAGCCCGGGGACATAGCTTACACCTGTTCGGGGACATAGTTGACACTTTTGGGGTCGCGCAAATCGATCGCTGCGATCTGATGCGCGGCAAAGAAAATTCCGAATTTTCCGTCCTGGCTGAGCGGGCGAATAGCGAGCCGCTCGCTGCGAAAGGCTTGCGGGACTTTCCAGAGCCGTCCCTCGAAACTGACATAGGCCTTGGTGCTCGACACCGAACGGACGATCTCACCCTCGTCGTATTCCACCGTCGGAAGGCGATCCGGCATCGTTCGCTGGCTGGGCCGGTAGCGGCTCGCCGGCACATCGAAGTCGAGAGCCTCGTGGGGCCGGTCGAGATTGTAGAYGGCCCGCCATTCGTCGAGCGCCCGCTGGACGTCGTCAAGGTCCCTGTAGCGCTTGAAGGCAAAGACTTCGGCCTTCAGGCTGCGGTGGAAGCGTTCGTTCTTGCCGCGGCCCTGAGGATGATACGGCCGGCTGTGGATCGTTCGAATGCCGAGCTTCAGAAGCCAGACCGTCAGCGCGGTCCAGGGGTCTTCGAGAGTAAAGCCCCAGGGACCACCATTATCGACGAACATCGCATCCGGCAGTCCATAGCGGCGGAACGTCGTCTCCAGATGTCCTTTGACCGTAGAGCCGCGCTCGTTGTCACACGCCGCCAGGCACACGGAGAAGCGCGAGTGGTCGTCCAGCGCAGTCAGCGGGTGACAGGACAYGCCGTTCTCCAGCGCACTGTGCCCCTTGAAGTCCATCTGCCACAGCTGATTGGGCGCATCCTTCTCGAARCGCCTGTACGGCTGCCCCGGCGTGCCTGCAGGCTCGCTCACGCGATCGTAGCGGCGCAGGATGGTGTGCACGGTGGATATCGCCGGGACAGTTTGCCCGTCGCGCGCGAGACGACGTGCGAGCTTGCGCGCGCCCCAGGCCGGGTGAGCGTCGCGCAACGCGACGATCTGCTGCTCAGTCGCAGCCGCCGTGCGCTCCGGACTCCGATGCGGCCGCCGCGACCGGTCCGCCAGCGTCGTATCGCCGGCGTCATACCGCTGGATCCACTTGTAGCCGGTCTCGGCGCTGATGCCGAACTGACGGCACAGCTTCCGCCGGTTCACGCCCTCCTGCTTGGCAAGCATCACAAACTCTCGTCGCTGGTCCATGACAGACACCTCTCGCCACGGCATCGCTCGCCCCTTTGCTTGACGAATCGAGCCGATTTTGAGGTGTCAACCATGTCTCCGAACACCTGTCAGCCATGTCCCCGGGCTGAACACTGCGCTCACAATGACGAAGGAAACAGTTGAGGCGCATCTGCGCACGGTGGGGAGGACGGGCTTGCCGAAGCCCGCTTGCATGTCTACCTCTCTCGCGTGTCTGAGAGAGAGGTCCGCCGCCATGATCGATGCCGCCGTCAAGGCGATTTCGCAGATTCTGTCGCCGCCGATGCGCTCGATCCTRTGGCGCTCGATCGGGCTGGCGCTGGTGCTGGTCACGGTGCTGGCGATCGGGCTGCAGCGGCTGTTGAGCTGGCTCGCCACCGCCGGCGAGGGCTGGGCCGAATCGATGCTCGGCCCGAATTCCCATGGCACGCTGGAGGTGCTGACCTGGATCATCTCGATCGCGGCCGGCTTCGGCGTCGTGTTCGGCGGCATCATGCTGATGCCCGCGATCACCTCGCTGATCGCCAGCCTCTTTGTCGACGACGTTGCCGATCTGGTCGAGCGCGAGCACTATCCGGCCGAGCGGCCCGGCGTCGCGCTGCCGTTCGGCGTCGCCATCATTGAAGGCCTGAAGGCGGCGGGACTCACCATCCTGGTCTATCTGGTCGCCCTGCCCTTCGTGTTCCTGGCCGGCGCCGGCTTCGTGATCTTCTTCCTCGCCACCGCCTGGCTGCTMGGCCGCGAATATTTYGAGCTCGCCGCGATGCGCTTCCGCCCGCCGGCGGAGGCCAAGGCGATGCGGCGCGAMAATGCGGTCACCGTATTCACCGCCGGCCTGATCATCGCGGCCTTTGTGACGATCCCGATCGTGAACCTGGCGACGCCGCTGTTCGGCATGGCCTTCATGGTCCACCTGCACAARCGCCTATCCGGACCGCGGCCCGAGCTGATCGAGCCGTCGTCGGAGCGCCGGCTGCGCAGCCTCTAGGGCCAGCCGCCGCGGCGATGGGCTCTCGGTCCTGTTGCGGGCAAAGGGAATGAGAATGAAGCCGAGCAGCGCAACGCCGGCAAGCAGCGCCCAGGCCTCGTTGACGCAMAGCGCCAGCGACGCCTTCTCCACCAGCGGCCGGACATAGGCGATCGCGGCTTCCTCGGACACGCCGCGCGGCCGGTTGCGCAACAGCTCCGGGGCCAATCCGATCGCCTTGGCGGCCGCRGTGTCGCCAGCCATCAGCCGGTCGCGGAATGCCTGGGCATGCAGCCCGACGCGGCCGTAGATGATCGTGTCGATCAGAGCGATGCCGATCGCGCCGCCGAGATTGCGCATCAGGTTGAACAGGCCGCTGGCGTCGGCGACCTCGGCCTGCGGCAGATCGCCGAGCGCGATCCGCGTCGGCGGCAACAGRCAGAACATGATGCCGACACCGCGCACCACCTGCGGCCAGAACATTTCCTGATAGTCCGCACTGGCCGGCTGGAACGCGCTRGCGGCAAGGCCGGCGCTGAACAGCGCGAAGCCGAACGAGGTCAGCAGCCGGGCATCGACCTTGCCGTCCAGCGCTGTCACCAGCGGCGCTGCGATCAGTTGCGCCACCCCRGTCACCAGCATGATCTTGCCGATCTCGAACGCATCGTGCTGGCGCACGAAGGCGAGGAACACCGGCATCAGATAGACCGAGCCGAACAGGCCGATGCCGAGACAGAAGCTCGACACGCAGCCGAGCGTGAACGAGCGGCGCTGAAAGCTGCCGAGCCGCAGGATCGGATGCGGCGAAGCCAGCAGCCGCTGGATCAGCAGAGTCAGGCAGGATCCGCTCAGCACCAGCAGCGCGATGCAGTTCGACGAGAGCCAGCCGCCCTTGGGGGCCTCCTTCAGGCCGAGTTCGAGGCTCGCCAGCGACACCGCGAGCAGCATCAGCGCCAGCAGGTCGAGCTTGTCGAGCTCGATGAGATTCATCCGCTGCTTCGGCAGCAGGCTCGGCGTCATCAGCGCAGCGATGATGCCCGGCACGATGTTGATCAGGAACAGCCAGGGCCACGACCAGGTGTTGGTGATGAAGCCGCCGACGACGGGGCCGATGGTCGGCGCGAGCACGGCAACCACGCCGCCGATCGTGGTTGCGACCGCGTGCAGCCGCGCCGGAAACAGCAGGAACACCGCCGAGAACACCACGGGGATCAACAGGCCGCCGAAGAAGCCCTGCAGCACGCGGAACGCCAGCAGCATGTGGAAGCTGCCGCTCATCGCGCAGCCGAGCGAGGCCGCCGTGAAGATGCTGACGGCGCCGACGAATAGCCAACGCAGGCTGAAGACGCGGGTGAGCAGGCCGGTCAGCGGAATGGCGATGATCTCGGCGATCAGATACGCGGTTTGGACCCAGCTCATSGCGTCCGGCGTGATGCCGAGCGCTTCCTGGATCGTCGGCAGTGACGTCGCCACCACCTGGATGTCCAGGATCGCCATGAACATGCCGACGCACATCAGGATGAAGCCGAGCCAAGTGGCGAGGCCTGGCGTCTCCTGCGGCGTCGCCGGTGCGCTCATGCGGTCTGGCTGCGGCTGATGCCCGACAGCGCCTCCGATTCGGCGCGGATCCGGATGACGAGGACGGCCGCATTCAGGCCGGAGAAGATCAGCGCGATCAGCGGCAGGTGCAGCGCCAGCGGCAGCAAGGCGATTTCCGCGGCGACCACSAGATAGTTCGGATGGGAGATGTAGCGGTAGGGTCCATCCGYCACCAGCGGCGCGCCGGGCAGGATGATGATGCGGGTGGTCCAGCGCGGGCCGAGCGTCGCCAGCACCCACCAGCGCAGCCCCTGCAGCAGCACGAAGCCTGACAGCAGCCAGGGATCAACCTCCTGGTCGGTGCCGAGCAGCCACAGCGACACCAGCCAGGCCGCATGCATCGTGATCATCAACGGATAATGATCCGCGCCGACCTCGACCGCGCCCATGGCACGGAGCCGGCGTGTGTTGTGGCGGGCGAGCACGAGCTCGCCGAGCCGTTGCATCGTGACGAGCGCRAGGATGAAGGCTGCAAAGGTCATGCGGCGTGCCTCAGTGAAACGCAGCTTGCGGTRAAGCCAGGTCCGAGCGCCGTCAGCACCGAGCGCGGCGGCAGCCCGCGGGCGCGGGCACGCTCCAGTACGAACAGCACCGTTGGCGCCGACATGTTGCCGTAGTCGGCGATGATTTCGCGTTCATGATCCAGCGTGCCCTGGCCGAGCGACAGCGCGCGCTCCAGCGCCGTGATCACCTTGGCGCCGCCAGGATGACAGACGAAGCGATCGACGTCCGACGAAGCGAGCTTCATGCCGCCGAGGATCTCGTTGACCGCAGGACCCATATTCTCGGTGACGAAGTCCGGAATGGTGCGCTGGAAGATCACGCCGAAGCCTTCCGGATCGACGCTCCAGCCCATGATATCGAGCGTCTCCGGCCACAGCTTCTCGCCGGTCGCCTCGACCCTGATAGCGCCGCCATCGCCGGCGCGCAGGATCGCGGCCGCGGCGCCATCTCCGAACAGGCTGAGCGCGACGATGTTGGCTTTCGTCAGCTCGTCGTGGCGCACCGCGAGGGTGCACAATTCGAAGGTCACAAACAGCACGTTGGTGCCGGGCCGCGCCTGCGCCAGCCGGGCCGCGATCGACAGGCCCGACACGCCGCCGGCGCAGCCGAGCCCGAACACCGGCACGCGCGACACGTCGGAGCGGAAGCCCATGCGRCCGGCGACGCGCGCCTCCAGCGTCGGCGTGGCGATGCCGGTCGAGCTCACGCTGACGATGGTGTCGATCTCGTCCGCCTTGAGATCGGCCTGCGCCAGCGCCTTGGTCGTCGCGTCGATGAACAGCGCCTCGGCGCCTTGGAGATAGGCTTCCGTGCGCTCCGGCCAGCCGCGCCGCTCCATGTACCATTCGATCGGCTTGACGCCGTAGCGCTGGCGGATGCCGGTGTTGGCGAACAGGCTCGCCATCGTCTCGAACTGCGGGAAGCGCGGCGACAGCACCACGCGCGCCGCCTCTGTCACCTCGTTCTGGCGAAACTGATGCGGCGGCACCGCGGTCGCAAGCGACATGAGGGCGGCGGTATGGTCCATGCGTCTGATCCTTCCCACGTCCCGGCGCAGCAAAAGTCCGAGAACGCGAGAATCCTCACGCGCCACTCACATCGCCCGGATAACGGGTTTCATCTTATGTCCAATGCGGGCGCCGATGTGGCCCGGCCATGGTGAGACGGCGTCGCCGCGTGACGCAATAGTGACTGTCAAACGCGTTCTCGCGTGCAACCGTTCGTCACGTACAACGTATCAGGCGGTCTTCTCCGGCCAGCGGCACAGGTCCTTGATCAGGCACAACTCGCAGCGCGGCTTGCGCGCCAGACACGTGTAGCGGCCGTGCAGGATCAACCAGTGATGRGCATGCAGCATGAACTCCGCCGGGATCACCTTCTCCAGCCCGAGCTCGACCTCGAGCGGGGTCTTGCCGGGCGCAAGCCCCGTGCGGTTGCCGACGCGGAACACATGGGTGTCGACCGCCATCGTGTGCTCGCCGAACGCCATGTTGAGCACGACATTCGCGGTCTTGCGTCCGGCGCCGGGCAGCGACTCCAATTCAGCGCGSGTGCGTGGCACCTCGCCGCCGAACTCGCTGATCAGCTTCTGCGACAGCGCGATCACGTTCTTGGCCTTGGTGCGGTAGAGGCCGATGGTCTTGATGTAGTCGCGCAACTGCTCCTCGCCGAGCGCGATCATCTTSTGCGGCGTGTCGGCGACCGCGAAGAGCGGCCGCGTCGCCTTGTTGACGCCRGCATCGGTGGCCTGCGCCGAGAGCACCACCGCGACCAGCAAGGTATAGGGGTTGAGATGCTCGAGCTCGCCTTTCGGCTCCGGGTTGGATGCCGCGAAGCGGCTGAAGGCCTCACGGATCTCGGCGGGAGTCCAGGGTTTGGCCGCCTTCAACGCTTTCTTCACCGCGCGGGCAGGGGTCTTCGGCACGGTCTTCGCGTTCGCCGCCGTCTTCGGAGCCTTGGCGGCCGTCTTCGGAGCTGTCTTGGGCGCGGCTTTCGCGGCCTTTTTGGCGGGGCTGCGAACCGGTGCCGGCTTGGCGCGTTGGGGGCGGGTGATTTTGGCCATGATCCGGGTATACTGAGGCCCCATGATGCCAAGCAATGCTTTTGCGTCTCAGGAGACCGGCACCGACGCCGCGGATCMGGAGCTGTTCGCGGCACGGCTGACGCCGCACCGGTCGCTGAACCGCACCGGCTTCGTGGYGCTGATGGTCGTGGTCTGCGCGATCAGCTTCATCGGCGGCATCGCCTCGCTGCTGATRGGCGCCTGGCCGGTGTTCGGCTTTTTCGGGCTGGACGCGTTGGCGATCTACTGGGCCTTCAAGGTCAATTTCCGCCGCGCCCGCGCCTATGAGGAGGTCTCGATCACCCTGACCGAGCTGCGCCTGCGGCGGGTGAGCCACAAGGGCCACGTCATGGAATGGCGCTTCAACCCGCTCTGGGTGCGGCTCGACCAGGTCAGCCACGAGGAGTTCGGCATCGAGAACCTCTACCTCGTCGCCCGCGGCCAGCGCGTGGCGATCGCGAGCTTCCTCGGCCCGGAGGAAAAGGCGAGCTTTGCGAAGGCTCTCACCGCCGGCTTGCAGGCCGCGAAACGGGGGCCGGTGTATAATCCGCTGTAGAAGATATTGTTTCGAGGGAACGAGCACACAGCCCCGAGCTCCGYTCACCTCTCCCCGGCGGGGAGAGGTCGGCGCGSAGCGCCGGATGAGGGGRCCTATCCACCCGATCASTCCACGTGAGCCTCTCACCCGGTCCGCGAGAGGTGGACGGAGATCGCTGCGCCTGCGGGGGCCGACCGCTTCCACCTATGGCCCCCGGATCAGAAATCGGGTGGAGTCCCCGTCCCGGCCGCCCTACATCCGGACTCATGATGACCCTTGCCATTCACGATTCCGCCCTGGCCAAGCCGGGCCCGCACCAATCGGCCGCGCTGCGCGACTACGACGCCGTGCGCCGGGCGATCGCCTTCATCTCGGAGCATTGGCGCCGGCAGCCGACCATCGAGGACATGGCCGACGCCGCCAGCCTCACGCCGGACGAGCTACACCATCTGTTCCGGCGCTGGGCCGGGCTGACGCCGAAGGCGTTCATGCAGGCGCTGACGCTCGACCACGCCAAGGGCCTGTTGAAGGGCTCGGCCAGCGTGCTCGACGCCGCGCTCGACTCTGGCCTGTCAGGCCCCGGCCGGCTGCACGACCTGTTCGTCACGCATGAAGCGATGTCCCCCGGCGAATGGAAGACCGGCGGCGCCGGCACGACCTTGCGCTACGGCTTCCACCCCTGCCCGTTCGGCATGGCCCTGGTCATGGCGACCCCGCGCGGCCTCGCCGGCCTCGCCTTCGCCGACCCCGGGGAGGAGGCCTCCGCACTATCAGACATGAAGAGCCGCTGGCCCCGCGCTGCTTACATCGAGGACGTCCCCGGCACCGCCGGCCTTGCGCAACGCATCTTCGACAAGAGCCTGTGGCGCCCCGACCAGCCGCTCCGCGTCGTCCTGATCGGTACCGATTTCGAGGTCCGCGTCTGGGAGACCCTGCTCAAGATCCCGATGGGCCGCGCCGTCTGCTACTCCGACATCGCCACCCGGCTGGAGTCACCAAAAGCGTCGCGCGCGGTGGGCGCCGCCGTCGGCAAGAACCCGATCTCATTCGTGGTGCCGTGCCATCGCGCACTCGGCAAGACCGGCGCGCTGACSGGSTATCATTGGGGMCTGACGCGCAARCAGGCGATGATCGGGTGGGAAGCCGGGCAGGTTGGGATGGGGTAGGACGGCRGCACCACGCCCTCATTGGCCGGGCTTGTCCCGGCCATCCGCGTCGTTCMGCACGCGAGGAGACATGTGGATGCCCGGGACGMGCCCGGGCATGACGAGTAACTAATTAGCAGGATGGCTTGGGGGGACGTTGSGGATGAGGCACTGCCCGTCTGGCGGCCCTCGCCCCAGCCCTCTTTCCGTGAAGAACGGGGAGAGGGGCGCAGCGGCGCTGCGGACGACCGTGGGTCTTCAGCTGACAAGACGCATTCAACTGGCGAGAAACCAACCGACTAGAAACGCSATGGCGCGCGGAGACGGAGCGCCTTGAGTGCGCGATCAGCCCGCCAGGTCCAGCTTCGACTCCACCGTCGAATCCGCCTTCAGCCGGTAGATGATCGGTACGCCGGTKGCGAGTTCGCGCTTCAGAATGCCTTCGGGCGTGAGCTTCTCCAGCACCATGATGAGCGCGCGGAGCGAGTTGCCGTGGGCGGCGACSARGGTGCGCTGGCCGCGGAGGACGCCGGGCAGGATCTCCTGGACGTAATAAGGCAGCGCGCGGGCCAGCGTGTCCTTGAGGCTTTCGCCGCCGGGCGGCGGGACATCGTAGGAGCGGCGCCAGACATGGACCTGCTCTTCGCCCCATTTGGCGCGGGCGTCGTCCTTGTTGAGGCCGGAGAGATCGCCATAGTCGCGCTCGTTGAGCGCGAGATTCCTGCTGGTCGGCAGGCCGGGCTGGCCGAGCTCATCCAGGATCAGCTTCAGCGTGTGCTGGGCGCGCGTCAGCTCGGAGGTGAAGGCAACATCGAAGGTCAGGCCSTGSGCYTTRAGCTTGCGGCCGGCYTCCTTGGCTTCGCTGACGCCCTGCTCGGTCAGGTCCGGATCCTTCCAGCCCGTGAACAGGTTCTTCAAATTCCACTCGCTCTGGCCGTGGCGCACCAGCACCAGGAGACGTTCGCTCATTGCTCACTGATCCACTTGGTTGGTTTAGAACAGGTCCTTGAGGCCGAGCACATCGCTCATCGTGTAGTAGCCCGGCGGCTTGCCATGCGCCCACAGCGCCGCCTTCAGCGCGCCATGGGCAAAGATCATGCGGTCCTCGGCCTGGTGCGACAGCACCAGCCGCTCCGAGGGCCCGGCGAAGATGACGCTGTGATCGCCGGCCGCGGTGCCGCCGCGCAGCGAGGCGAAGCCGATGTCGCCAGAGCGGCGCTCGCCGGTAATGCCGTCGCGGCCGCGCGCGGAATGCTGGTCGAGCACGACGCCGCGGCCCTCGGCGGCGGCGCGGCCGAGCATCAGCGCGGTGCCGGAGGGCGCATCGACCTTGTGCTTGTGATGCATCTCGAGGATCTCGATGTCGAAGCCGGCATCGAGCGATTTCGCGACCTGCTTGACCAGCGCCGACAGCAGATTGACGCCGAGGCTCATATTGCCGGACTGCACGACGATGGCGCGCTTGGTGACGCTCTTGATCACGGCATCGTCGGAAGCCGACAGGCCGGTGGTGCCGATGATGTGGGCGATGCCGCGCTCGGCCGCGATCGCGACATTGGCGATCGTCGCCGCCGGCACGGTAAAGTCGAGGATGCCGTCGGCYTCGGCCGACATGGTCCAGAGGTCGCCCGACAGCTTGATACCGTTGGCGGGAAGGCCGGCGAGCACGCCGGCATCCTTGCCGATCAGCTCCGACCCCGGGGCTTCGAGCGCCCCGGCCAGTTCCGCGCCGTCGCTGTCGGCGATCGCCCGCACCAGCGCGCGCCCCATGCGGCCGCCGGCCCCGGCAACGATCAAGCGCATCTTYGACATGTCAGTTCCTCCGCCGGATCAGGGCTATAGCCGGGGCTGACAGCGCGGGCAACCGAGCCCGGCGCGGAGCAGCCCYAGCCCCCGCGCAACAGGTCAGGGCTGCGGGCCGTCATAGCCCTCGATGATGACCAGATCGCCTTCCGAGTGCGGCGAACGCATCGCGACCAGACGCTGGTATTCCGGGGAATTGTAGCACGCGAGCGCGGTCTCGTAGTCCTTGAACTCGATCACGACGTTGCGCGACCGCGAGGTGCCTTCCTTGGTCTCGTACTGACCGCCGCGGACCAGGAACCTGGCRCCGTACTGATGGAACACGGCRCCGTTCTGCGCGACATAGTCCTTGTAGCCATCCATGTTGTGCACGTCGATCCGCGCGATCCAATAGGCCTTGGCCATCCCTGTGGTCTCCTTGTTATGAGGCGGTCCTGCTTAGGTTCGATTGGTCTCTACGTGCGATTGGTCTTGCCGACCAGCGCGMGGGCGCTGGCGATATCGGCGACGATGCTTTCGGCGGCGGCCGCCGGATCGGCGGCGCCGGTCACCGGACGGCCGACGACGAGACGATCGGCCCCACCGRCGATCGCCAGCGCCGGCGTCATGATGCGCTTCTGATCGCYAACGTCGGATCCCGCCGGGCGGATCCCGGGGGTCACGAGCTGCATGTCAGGTCCCACGAGCGGGCGCACCAGCTGGGTCTCCTCCGGCGACAGGATCAGGCCGTGGATGCCGATCTGCTTGGCCTGCACCGCGCGGCGGGCGACCAGCTCCTTGACGCCCATGGCGTAGCCGGCCGCGGCGAGGTCGGCATCGTCGTAGGAGGTCATGACGGTGACGGCGAGCAGCTCGAGGGGGGAGCCGGCGGCACCGGCGAGCGCGGCGGTCATGCTCTGCGAAAAGCCGTGCACGGTGAGGAAGCGGGCGCCGAGYCGGGCGATCTGGCGGGTGGCGCGTTCGACCGTGTTCGGGATGTCGTGCAGCTTGAGGTCCATGAAMACCTGCTTGCCGTCGGCCGCAAGGCGTTCGGCGAGCCCAAGACCGCCGGCATAGGTCAGCTCCATGCCGATCTTRTAGAACGTCACGGCATCGCCGAGCCTTGTGATCATGGCTTCGGCTTCCGCCACGCCCGGCAGGTCGAGCGCCACGATCAGACGGTCGCGCGGGGCAATCTCGGTCGGCATGTCACCTCACATCGTATGTTGCRCCAGATCGATCAGCTGCCGCACCARMGCATCGAGCGCGGCGATGTCGGCCGGCAGCCTGAGCCGATCCATGTCGTTATAGGCCTTGTCGGCGAAGGCCAGCGCGAGCTGGCTCGGGATGACCTGTGCGTCGCAGGCCGTCAGCATCAGCCGCAACGCCGCCAGCGCACGGACACCGCCGAAACGGTGTTCGGAGGCCGCGGCGATCGCGAACGGGCGGGTGCGGAACACCCGGCCACGGGCTTCCGGTGGCTCCTCCACGCGCGACAGCCAGGCCAGGGCATTGCTSAGCAGCGGCGGCGGGGCAGCGTTGTATTCGGGGGTCACCAGCAGAACCCCGTGATGGACCGCGATCATGCGCTTCAGATTGACCGCCTCGCGCGGCACGCCCGATCTCGCCTCGTGGTCGGCATCGTAGATCGGCAGCGGATAATCGGCCAGCGAGATGCGCGTCACGTCGGCGCCGGCCTGCACGAACTGATAGGCGGCGACTGCGGCRAGCTTGACATTGTGCGAGCCGGCYCGCGTCGAGCCGGGGATGATCAGGATTTTCAGGGCGGACATCGTGYGGCCGGACGGCGACCCGCCACGATGAGCCGCGGCTGCCGGTCAGGGCTTGCGATACACCCAGACGCGCGCGGGCGGAAGGTTCATCCAGATCCGCTCAGAGGCTTCGGTCGTGACGCCCGGCAGCGACTTCGGGATCGGCGGCACCACCGAATAGGTGAACTGCACGAACGGCGCGTTGGGCGCCATCGCCGCGAACGCATCGCGCACCAGCTTCATGCGGGTCAGCATCGGCTTGGTGACCAGCGGCAAGCCGGAGACGACGGCCGAAGCCGGCATGCCCAGAACGTTCCAGAGCGTGTCGCGAAGCCGGTAGGCATCGCCCTGAACGACCTTCGCCTGCGGATAGCGGTCGCGCAGCAGCGCACAGAAGCCCGGATTATATTCGACCAGAACCAGCCGCTTCTGGTCGATGCCGTGCTGAACCAGCGCATTSGTKATCGCGCCCGTGCCCGGCCCGAGTTCGATGACCGGTCCGGTGCCATGAGGATCGACATATTGCGCCATGGTGCGGGCCAGCAGCCGACCCGACGGCATGACGGCACCCATGTGCAGCGGCTTTTCGATCCATGAGCGGAGGAATCGCACCTCGTCGTCGAGACGAAGAGGTTTTTTCGACGCACGCACGGACGTTTGCAGGGGCATCTCAGTACCGGACGGGACCGTTTTCACGGCGATGTCAGAAAAGAGTCACAAAGACGTATAGGTCGCRGGCGGGGCGGTCAAGCCGAACCGTAACGCACGATTAAGGCTCGCGCTCCGCCCTCTTACAGAGGCATTCGATAATTTTTTGCATGTGCAGAGCAGCAAAGTCACACGACGCCCGCGCGCAAGCGCGGCGTCGCGTGAGGGCACGACTCAGCTCGCCGCCTTGCCGAAGAAATCCTTGACCTTGGTGAAGAAGCCGGCGGCCTCGGGCTGGGTTGCGCCGGACGACAGCTTCTCGAACTCGGCCAGCAGCTCCTGCTGCTTCTTGGTCAGGTTCTGCGGCGTCTCCACGACGATCTGGACATACATGTCGCCGGTCTGGCGTGAGCGCAGCACCGGCATGCCCTTGGMGGCGATCCGGAACCGGCGCCCGGATTGCGCACCGGCGGGAATCTTGACCTTGGTCTTGCCCTTGTCGATCGTCGGCACCTCGAACTCRCCGCCGAGCGCCGCRGTCACCATCGAGATCGGCACCCGGCAATGCAGGTCGGCGCCATCGCGCTGGAAGAATTCGTGCTGAGACAGCGACAGGAAGATGTAGAGGTCGCCCGGCGGCCCACCGCGCAAGCCGGCCTCGCCTTCGCCGGCGAGACGGATGCGGGTGCCGTCCTCGACGCCCTGGGGAATGTTGACCGACAGCGTGCGATCACGCGTGACCCGGCCGGAGCCGGAGCATGACGGGCAGGGATCCTCGATCATCTGGCCGCGGCCGTGACAGCCGGGACAGGTGCGCTCCAGCGTGAAGAAGCCCTGCGCCTGCCGCACGCGGCCGGCGCCGCCGCACATCGCACAGGTCTTCGGCTTGGTGCCGGCCTTGGCGCCGGTGCCGGAACAGGACTCGCAGGTCACCGAGACCGGAATCTCGATCTGGGCCGTCTTGCCCTGGAAGGCCTCTTCGAGGGTGATCTCCATGTTGTAACGGAGATCGGCACCGCGCTCGCGACCGGTGCCGCCGCGGCGCTGTCCGGCCATGCCGAACAGGTCTTCGAAAATATCGGAGAACGAGGACGCAAAGCCGGCGCCGAAGCCGTGCGGACCACCGGCGCCCTGCTCGAACGCGGCATGGCCATAGCGGTCATAGGCGGCGCGCTTGTCGGCGTCGCGCAACACCTCATAGGCCTCGTTGATTTCCTTGAATTTGACTTCACTGGAGGCATCGCCCGGATTCTTGTCCGGATGCCATTTCATGGCCAGCTTGCGGAAGGCGGCCTTGAGCTTGGTCTCGTCGGCGTCGCGTTCGACTTCCAGGGTCTCGTAATAGCAGCGCTTGGTGGACATCAATCAAACCCGCCCGAACATGGTCAGACCTGAACGGCTCGCGCGATCGCCGCGCGCCAGTTCAATGAAAATGACCCCCATCCAACGAGACGCAGGCTGCGCTCTTTGGCGTGGGGGTCATGGCTGTCGCCTCTACCGTCGTTTAAGCAGATTTCTTCTTGTCGTCGTCGACCTCGGTGAACTCCGCGTCGACAACGTCATCCTTGGCGGCATCGCGGGCCGCGTCGCTCTCGGCCTGCTGCTTGTACATGGCCTCGCCGAGCTTCATCGACGCCTGGGCCAAGGTGTTGGTCTTGGCCTTGATGGCCTCGGCATCGTCGCCCTTCAGCGCTTCCTTCAGATCGCTGACAGCGTCCTCGATGGCACGGCGCTCGGTGTCGGCGACCTTCGAGCCATGCTCGGCCAGTGCCTTCTCCGTGGAGTGCACCAGCGCGTCGGCATGGTTCTTGGCGTCGACCGCCTCGCGGCGTTTCTTGTCCGCCGCGGCATTCGCTTCGGCGTCCTTGACCATCTTGTCGATGTCGGCCTCCGACAGACCACCCGAGGCCTGGATGCGGATCTGCTGCTCCTTRCCGGTGGCCTTGTCCTTGGCCGAGACGTTGACGATGCCGTTGGCGTCGATRTCGAACGTCACCTCGATCTGCGGCATGCCGCGCGGGGCCGGCGGAATGCCCATCAGGTCGAACTGACCGAGCATCTTGTTGTCGGCCGCCATTTCGCGCTCGCCCTGGAAGACCCGGATGGTCACCGCGTTCTGATTGTCCTCGGCGGTCGAGAACACCTGGCTCTTCTTGGTCGGGATCGTGGTGTTACGGTCGATGATGCGGGTGAACACGCCGCCCAAGGTCTCGATGCCCAGCGACAACGGGGTCACGTCGAGCAGCAGCACGTCCTTGACGTCGCCCTGCAGCACGCCGGCCTGGATCGCCGCACCGATCGCCACCACCTCGTCGGGGTTGACGCCCTTGTGCGGCTCCTTGCCGAAGAACTGCTTCACCATCTCCTGGATCTTCGGCATGCGGGTCATGCCGCCGACCAGCACCACTTCGCCGATCTCGCCGGCGGTCAGGCCGGCATCCTTCAGCGCCTTGCGGCACGGCTCGATGGTCTTCTCGACGAGGTCGGCCACCAGCGCCTCGAACTTGGCGCGGGTCAGCTTCATCGTCAGATGCTTCGGACCGGACTGGTCCGCGGTGATGAAGGGCAGGTTGATCTCGGTCTGSGTGGTCGACGACAGCTCGATCTTYGCCTTCTCGGCAGCTTCCTTCAGGCGCTGCAGAGCGAGCTTGTCGTTGCGCAGGTTGATGCCCTGCTCCTTCTGGAATTCGTCGGCGAGGTAGCTGACCAGACGCATGTCGAAGTCTTCACCACCGAGGAAGGTGTCGCCATTGGTCGACTTCACCTCGAACACRCCGTCGCCGATCTCCAGGATCGAGACGTCGAAGGTGCCGCCGCCGAGGTCGTACACGGCAATCGTACCGGCCTTGGTCTTGTCGAGGCCGTAGGCCAGCGCCGCCGCGGTCGGCTCATTGATGATGCGCAACACCTCGAGGCCCGCGATCTTGCCGGCATCCTTGGTGGCCTGGCGCTGGGCGTCGTTGAAATAAGCGGGGACGGTGATGACGGCCTGATCGACCTTCTGGCCGAGATGGGCTTCCGCGGTCTCCTTCATCTTCTGCAGGATGAAGGCGGAGACCTGCGAGGGCGAATAGGTCTTGCCGTCGGCCTCGACCCAGGCGTCGCCATTGGCCGCCTTCTTGATCTTGTAGGGGACGAGATCGATGTCCTTCTTGGTCATCGGATCGTCGAAGGTGCGCCCGATCAGGCGCTTGACCGCGAAGAAGGTCCGCTCGGGGTTGGTCACGGCCTGGCGCTTGGCCGGCTGACCGACCAGACGTTCGCCATCGTCACTGAACGCGACGATCGACGGCGTGGTGCGCATGCCCTCGGCATTCTCGATGACCTTCGACGATTTGCCGTCCATAACGGCCACGCACGAATTCGTGGTGCCGAGATCGATCCCGATGACCTTTCCCATGGTCTCATATCCTTCTTTTTGCGGCAGGTTGGGTGGGGCCCTGACGGCGCCCCCATCCAAAACCCCCTCAGATCAAATGCTCGCGATATTGCGACGATGAGCGTCATATAGGAGGGGGTGACTGACCCGCAAGGACCGGACAGGACCCTGGCACGCGGAAAAACCGCGGATTTTTGCCCGCTGCGCGAAAGCGCCGGCCRGCGGCGCCCAACGGTATCTCAACCGGACCTTTGCATCGCGCCGCGTCCGTTTCCGAGCCTGATCCGCAGCGCCGCCGCAAAGGCGCCATATCGGCTGGCGCGGCGACCACGTCGAATCATCCTTAGCGAAGTCATAATCGGAGCGACCGTCGCCGGCACCGGAACTTCTGGTCGCAGCCAATYGGTCTGTTGCTGGCTTGGCAAACCCGCTAAAAGGCGTGCCGTCCTATGGCGACCGTACGGGGGCTGCGGCCGGCCGCATGCCCTGGGTTTGTGAACGAGGCTGCTTCTTCATGATGTTCTCCCGACTTCTCGCCGCGGCCGTCGTTTCGCTGTCGCTGCTCGGCCCGGTATCGGCTGCGGACGCGATTTTCCCGCCGGGCGTCCGGATCGGACTGGCGCCCCTGGTCGGCCTCACCAAGGCCAAGACGTTCCCCGGCTTCGAGACCGAGGATCAGAGCGTCAAGGTGCTGCTGACCGAGCTGCCGGCAGCAGCCTATGGCGAGGTCAAGAATGCGTTCACGGCGAATCCCGGGGGCACCGGCAACATCAAGCCGGAAAGCATTGAGACGGCTGCAGGGACGGCCTACTATACAGTCGAGAACGGCCGCGACGGTGCCGCCGCGGTGCGGCGCTACTCGATGATCCTGCCCGGCACCGGCTTCTCCGGCTACGTCGCGGTGCAGGTCCCGGAGACGGCGAGCAAGATCTACACGGATGATGCCGTGCGCCAGATGTTCGCCACCGCGGTGGTTCGCAAGGACGTCCCGGTGGACGAGCAATTGTCGACCATGCCGTTCAAGGTGACCGAACTCTCCGGATTCAAGACGGTGCGCACGCTCGGACCGGGCGCGCTGCTCCTCGCCGACGGCGAAGAGGACAAGGGCATTGAAGCAGCGCCCTTCGTGGTGATCGGGCTCGTGGCCGGAGCGACACCGGAGGCCGGCGACCGGRGCCGTATCGCGCAGCAGGCCGCGACGACCATTCCCGGCGTTCGCGAAGCCCGCATCACGATGTCGGAGCCCATTCGGATCGACGGGCTGCCAGCCTATGAGACCCGCGTCGACGCCGTCAGCGGCAAGGACAACACGCCCGTCACCGTCGTTCAATGGTTGCGCTTCGGCGGACCGAACACGCTGCGGATCATCGGCAGCGCCCCGCGAGACCAATGGTCAACAGCGTTCCCGCGCTTCCGCGCGGTGCGGGATGGCATCCAGCCGAGGGGCTGAGCGCGCCGCCCGGCCCGATCGAATTGTTGCCAGCTCTGCCAGCAATCTGAGGTAACCTGAAGCCCGCGCGCCAAGCGCCGATGCCGCCGCCTCCTTTGCGATCGCGCGTTCCGCGCGTTGACGAGGAGGTGCCGCGGCCTGAGATCAATCAGGGGAGGAAGGTTACATGGACAGACGAGGGATTTTGGCCGGTCTCGGTGCGACGGCGCTAATGTCAGCGCTTCCCGCCCGCGGCTGGGCAGCGGCATCAATCAAGCCGGACGAGACATCGGCGCTGCTCGTGATCGACGTGCAGAATTGTTTCCTGCCCGGCGGCAGCCTCGCCGTAAAGGACGGCGAGCAGGTCGTTCCGATCATCAACCGGATCGCGAAGGCCTTCAGCAATGTAGTTCTGACGCAGGACTGGCACACGCCTGCGCACGTCTCTTTCGCTTCCAGCCACGCCGGAAAGAAGCCGTTCGAGCTGGTCGACCTCGCTTACGGMAAGCAGGTGCTGTGGCCGGACCATTGCGTGCAGGGCACCGAGGGAGCGGCGCTCTCCAAGGATCTCGCGATCCCGCAGGCCGAGCTCATCATCCGCAAGGGCTTTCACAACGCGGTCGACAGCTACTCGGCTTTCACCGAGGCCGATGGCAAGACCACCACGGGTCTCGCCGCCTATCTGCAGGCGCGTGGCATCACCCGCGTCTTCGTTGCCGGACTGGCGACCGATTTCTGCGTCGCCTGGACTGCGCTCGATGCCCGCAAGGCAGGACTGGAGACTTATGTCGTCGAGGACGCCTGCCGCGGCATCGACACCCAGGGGTCGCTGGCCAAGGCATGGACCGACATGGCGGCGGCCGGCGTCAAGCGGATCAGTTCCGAGGATATCGCGGCATAGTCCGGTGCGCCGCGACCGGCTTGACAGCACGCGCCACCAACTAGAACTAAGAAGGCCACTTAAAAAATGAAGAAGGCCACGAGCTGACGGCTCGTGGCCTTCTGCTTGTCTTGGACTCGGGCGCCGCCGTCAGGCCGCGTTGTTGGGCTGATCGTTGTTCGCAGCGGGCGCCGGCTTGGCGCCGCCCTTGGACACGCCGACCAGCGCCGGGCGCAGCACGCGCTCGCCGATCATGAAACCGGCCTGTACGACCTGCACCACCGTGCCCGACGGCACCGAGGCATCGGGGACCTCATACATTGCCTGTTGGAAGTTCGGGTCGAACTTCTGTCCGGTCGGATCGAATTTCTTGACGCCGTTCTTCTCCAGCGTGTTGAGCAGCGAGCGCTCGGTCAGCTCGACGCCTTCGATCAGCGCCTTGAGGCCGGGATCGGCATTGGCCCGCGTCTCGGCCGGCACGGCATCGAGTGCACGCTGCAGATTGTCGGCAATATCGAGCACGTCGCGCGCGAAGCCGGTGATGCCGTAGATGCGCGCATCGGCAACCTCACGGGCCGTGCGCTTGCGCAGATTCTCCATCTCCGCCAGCGTGCGCAGCATCTTGTCGCGCGCGTCGGCGGCTTCCTTGGCCAGTGCCTCTGCTGAGCCGGTCTCGGGGTCGTCGGGCATGATATAGGGTTTGGAGACGACGGGTTCGCTGGCCTGCGCCGGGTTTTCCGGATCGTTTTTATGCAGGTCGGGATCGGTCATGGACAGACTTCTCGCAAGTTCGGCTGAACGGGTTTTCTGGATGTCGGGCGGGATATCGTGCTTTAGTCAGCGAAAATCAAGCGCGGGCTCGCGGCTCCACGCGATCGCAGGGTTAACCGGACCGATCGCGCATCAGCCACCGAGCAGACGGCTGACCAGGCGCGCCGCATAATCGACCGTCGGTATCACGCGGGCATAGTTCAGCCGGGTCGGACCGATCACGCCGAGCACACCGACAATGCGGCCGGTGGCGTCGGAATAAGGCGACACGATCGTCGAGGAGCCCGACAGCGAAAACAGCTTGTTCTCCGAGCCGATGAAGATGCGGACGCCGTCGGCATTCTCGGCGCGCCCCAGGAGGTCGACGACGCCGCGCTTGGTCTCGAGATCGTCGAACAGCCGCCTGACCCGTTCGAGATCTTCGAGCGCGTGGAGATCCTCGAGCAGATTGGCATGGCCGCGCACGATCAACTGGCGATCGTCGCTGTCGCCGCCCGACCAGCTCGCGACACCGGCCGCAATCACTTTCTGCGTCAGCTGATCGAGCTCGGCGCGATCGTGCGCCAGCGCGGTCTCGAGCTCGAGCCGCGCTTCCGCCAGGGTGCGTCCCCTGATCCGGGCATTGAGGAAGTTGGAGGCCTCGGTGAGCGCCGAGGATGGCACGCCGGGCGGCAATGCCAGCACGCGATTTTCGACTTGGCCGTCCTCGCCGACCAGCACCACCAGCGCCCGCTCCGGCTCCAGCCGCACGAACTCGATATGCTTGAGCCGGGTGTTGGATTTCGCGGTCAGGACCACGGCCGCGGCACGGGTCAGGCCCGATAGCCGCGTCAGCGCCTCGTCGAGGGCAGCTTCCACTGACTGCGCCCGTCCCACGGACGCAAGCTGACTCTGGATCGATTGCCGCTCCGCCTCGGTCATGTCGCCGACCTGCATCAGGGCGTCGACAAAGAAGCGGAGCCCCGCCTCGGTCGGCAAACGGCCGGCAGAGGTATGCGGCGCATAGATCAGGCCGAGCTGCTCCAGGTCGGCCATCACGTTGCGCACCGACGCAGGCGACAGCGGAACCGCGATCAGACGCGAGATATTGCGCGAGCCGACCGGCTCGCCGGTCGCCAGATAGCTTTCGACGATCTGGCGAAAAATCTCGCGCGAGCGCTCATTGAGCTGCGCGAGCCCCGCCGGCGGTGTCATCAGGTTGATCGGATCGTGGTGGGCCACCAGAGACTCTCCTCCCCAGTTGCCTATAATGTGTCCATGCGGCGGCTCGGTGGCAAGCTGGTCTTGAGCAGGGGSCCCCTGGCGTGATCCCCCCTGATAAGCCCTTGCCGCTGCCGGCCCCGGCTCCTACAAGGCCATTCAACACCCGTCTTTGCCCTGCCACGGAGAGAATCATGCGGCCGAGCCGCCGTGCACCGGATGAATTGCGGCCCGTGAGCCTGGAACGGGGCGTCGTCAAATACGCCGAGGGCTCCTGCCTGGTGAAGTTCGGCGACACCCATGTGCTGGTCACCGCCACGCTGGAGGACCGGCTGCCGCCATGGCTGAAGGGCCAGGGCCGCGGCTGGATTACGGCCGAATACGGCATGCTGCCGCGCGCCACCCTGGAACGGACCCGGCGGGAGGCCTCCGCAGGCAAGCAGACCGGCCGCACGGTCGAGATCCAGCGTCTGATCGGCCGCTCGCTGCGCACGGCGATCGACCTGGAGGCGCTCGGCGAGCGCCAAATCACGGTCGATTGCGACGTGCTGCAGGCCGATGGCGGCACCCGCACGGCGTCGATCACCGGGGCCTGGGTCGCGCTCGCCGACTGCATCAAATGGATGAAGACCCGCAATATGCTGAAGACCGAGGTCTTGCGCGCCAATGTCGCCGCGATCTCCTGCGGCATCTACAACGGCACGCCAGTGCTCGACCTCGACTACGCCGAGGATTCCGAGGCCGAGACCGACGCCAATTTCGTCATGACCGGCGATGGCCGCATCATCGAGGTGCAGGGCACGGCGGAAAAGACCCCATTCACCGAGGCCGAGTTCCTGGCGCTGATGGCGCTGGCGCGCAAGGGCGTRGCCCGGCTGGTCGATCTACAGAAGATGGCGGTCGCGTGAGCAGCAGCCATCGCAAGCTCAGCGGTCGCATCGTCATCGCGACCCACAATCCCGGCAAGCTGGCCGAGATGCGCGAGCTGCTGGCCCCCTACGGCGTCGAGGCCGTATCGGCCGGCGAACTCAGCCTCGGCGAGCCGGACGAGACCGGCGAGACATTCCAGGCCAATGCACGAATCAAGGCCGTGGCCGCCGCGGACGCCGCGCAGTTGCCGGCCTTTGCCGATGATTCCGGCATCGTCGTCCATGCGCTGGACGGCGCGCCGGGCATCTACTCGGCCCGCTGGGCCGGGCCGGACAAGGATTTCACGGCGGCGATGACCCGGATCGAGCGTCTGCTGCAGGAGCGCGGTGCGACCGGACCGGACAAGCGCGGCGCGCATTTCGTCTCGGCGCTGTGCGTCGCCTGGCCGGACGGGCATGTCGAGGAGGTCGAGGCGCGCGTCGACGGCACCTTGGTATGGCCGCCGCGCGGCTCCGCCGGCTTCGGCTACGACCCGATGTTTCTGCCCGAAGGACATGATCGCACCTTCGGCGAGATGACGAGTCTCGAGAAGCACGGCCTGCCGCCGCTCGGCCTCGGCCTGTCGCACCGGGCCCGCGCTTTCGTGAAGCTCGCGGAGATCTGCCTTGACCAGCGCTGAGAACGAAGCGTTCGGCGTCTATGTGCACTGGCCGTTCTGCCTGTCGAAATGTCCGTATTGCGACTTCAACAGCCACGTCCGCCACACAGCYATCGACCAGGACCGCTTTGCCCGCGCCTTCGCCAGGGAAATCGAGACCACCGCCGCGCGCATCGGCGCGCGTACCGTCTCCTCGATCTTTCTCGGCGGCGGCACGCCGTCGCTGATGCAGCCGCAGACCGTCGGCGCCATTCTCGATGCGATCGGCAAGCACTGGCACGTCGCTTCGGATGTCGAGGTTTCGCTGGAGGCCAATCCAACCAGCGTCGAGGCGACCCGCTTTGCCGGCTATCGCACCGCCGGCGTCAACCGCGTGTCACTCGGTGTTCAGGCGATGGACGACGCCTCGCTGAAAATGCTGGGCCGCCTGCACACCGCCGAAGAAGCCATGAAGGCGGTGGCCATCGCGCGGCAAGCTTTCRCGCGCTATTCGTTCGACCTGATCTATGCCCGGCCTGACCAGACGCCGGCGATGTGGACCGAGGAATTGACGCGCGCCATCGGCGAGGCGGCCGAGCATCTGTCGCTGTATCAGCTGACGATCGAGGAGGGCACGCCGTTCTTCGGCCTGCACGCCGCCGGCAAGCTGAAGACCCCSGACGAAGGTCTGGCGCGCACGCTCTACGATGTGACGCAGGAGGTCTGTGCGCGTCACGGCCTGCCGGCCTATGAGATCTCCAATCATGCGCGGCCGGGCGCGGAGTGCCGGCACAATCTCGTCTATTGGCGCGGCCAGGAATATGCYGGCATCGGTCCCGGCGCCCACGGCCGGCTCGATATCGACGGCATCCGGCACGCCATCGCGACCGACAAGCGGCCGGAAGCCTGGTTGATGCGRGTTGAATCCAACGGTCATGGCGTGATGACCGACGACGAGCTCAACCGCGAGGAGCGCGCCGACGAATTCCTGCTGATGGGGCTGCGGCTCGCCGAGGGCATCGACCCGAAGCGCTATGCCGCGATCTCCGGACGGCCGCTCGACCCGCGCCGCATCGCGCTGCTGCGCGAGGAGGGCGCGATCATCGTCGATGGAGACGGTCGCCTGCGGGTGACGCAGGACGGCTTTCCGGTGCTCGATGCCGTCGTGGCCGATCTCGCCGCCTGACGCTGCGCGCTTTTGTGTGGCGTTGAAGCTATGTGGCGTTAAAGCTCTTGGGCGCACCGGCGACAGCCTGCCCGCCCCCTGAGCCGACGCGCATGACCGCGAGCCCGCGCTCRTTGGTGCCGTCGCTGCGGAAACGAAACAACCCGTCGATGCCGGCAAAGCCGGACGCGTTGGTCAGCACGTCTGGCGCGAAACGCTGCGCGCCTTGCGTCCGCGCCAGCGCCGCGACGAGGGCGACCGCATCATAAGCCAGAGTCGCTGTSCGGACGGGATCGCCGCCGAACCGCGTGCGATAGCGTCCCGCAAACGCGCGGAAGCCTGCGGGATCGGGCGCCGCGTAAAGGCCGCCCTGGAGACTGGCGCTGTTGTAGACCCGCGGATTATCCCACAGCCCGGTGCCGAGCAGCTGGATGTTGCGCAGATTGGCCCCCGCCGCCGTCAGCGCATCCGCCGTCGCAACTACCGAATCGCCGTCGTCCGCCAGCAACAGCGCGTCGGCACCGCCGAGCGACTGCGCCACGGTGCGCGCCGCCGTGTTGCGATCGCCGCTATATTTCTCGAAGGCCACGATCCGGCCGCCGCGCCGGCTGACCGCCGTCTTGAACGCACCTTCGACCACCGTGCCATAGGCGTTGTCGGGCAGCAGCGCCGCGAAGGAGCGCTTACCGACACTCGCCGAATAATCCACGATACGGATCGCGTCGGACTCCGGCAGGAAGCTCAGCAGGTACACGCCACGACCGGCGACGCTCGAATCGGTGGAAAAGGCGATCACCGAGATGTTGCGCGTGCGCGCGACCTGGGCGGTCGCTGGCACSGAGCCGGCGAACAGCGGACCGAGAATGATCTCGGCGCCCTCGTCGCAGGCCTGCTGTGCGCCCTGTTGCGCGCCTTGCGGACTGCCGGCGTCATCCTTGATCAACAGCTGGATATTGGGGTTCTGGAACTCGGCCAGCGCCATCTCGGCGGCGTTCTTCATCGACTGCGCCGCGATGCCCGCATTGCCCGAGGCCGACAAGGGCAGCAGCAGCCCGACCTTGACTTGGCCGTTCCCGGCTACCGCCGGTTGTAGCGGTGGCCCGGAGGGGCCGGTCGGTTGCTCGAACGGGTTGGGGATGCTCATGCCCTGCTGCACGCCCGAGCAGGCCGACAACAGCGGCGCGCCGACGATCAGGCCCAGCGCCGTTCGYCGGGCAACCCCATGCGAGTCCGGGCCGTGAGACTTGAGGCCGAAAGACCTGGGACCGTGAGACTTGGGATGACGCGGGCCCACCATGGCATCTCTTCGTTCGGCCGAGACGGCCAGAAGTTCCTTTATCGCACGCCCGTCGGRTCGCACTGATTCAGTCATATTGTCGATGAATAGTTAAGCAAAACAAAAGGCTGTCAGGGCCACACAGCCGATCAATTCGACGTTTTGCACGGCATATCCCCCGCTCGCACGCTGCCGCTTCCTTGACCGTTTCGAACTTGCCGGTCCGAACTTGAAGCTCCGATGAACGGGACGCCCCCGTYTGGATCGGAAGGTCGATCGGCCGGACGCCCGTTCCGCGGTGGCTTTCCCCGGCCGGGCCATTTAAATTACCCCGATGGGCGCGCACGCAACCTCGAACATGTCGCCGAACCCCGGCAATTCTTCCACCACATCTGCCACCACGCGGGGCTATATGGTGGCCGGACACCGCGTGACTGCCCCGAAGGCGCGACCGGGACTTTATCTCGTGGCGACGCCGATCGGCAATCTCGCCGACATCACGCTCCGGGCGCTGGAGACGCTGGCCGGYGTCGACGKCATCTTGTGCGAGGACACGCGGATTACGCGACGGCTGACCGAACGCTACGGCCTGTCATCGGAACTCGCCGCCTATCACGAGCACAATGCCGAAGCCGTGCGGCCAAGGATCCTGCAGCGCCTGGCCGAAGGTGCCGCCATCGCGCTCGTGTCCGATGCCGGCACGCCGTTGATTTCGGATCCCGGCTACAAGCTGGTGCGCGAAGCSTGYGGGGCCGGTCATGCCGTGACCGCAYTGCCCGGCCCCTCGGCGGTGCTGGCCGCCTTGAGCGTGGCGGCRCTKCCGACCGATCGCTTCTTTTTCGAAGGCTTCCTGCCGGCCAAGCAGCAGGCGCGACGCGCGCGGCTGTCCGARCTGGCRCGCGTCGAKGCRACGCTGGTGATGTTCGAGTCCGGCAACCGCGTGCAGGAGTGTCTGGCGGATCTCGCAGACGGCCTGCCCGGACGACAGGCCGCGATCTGCCGCGAGCTGACAAAGCTCCACGAGGAGGTCCTGCGGGGCGCGATCAGCGATCTGGCAGCGCAGGCCAATGAGCTGGAAACGCGCGGCGAGTTCGTGCTGGTGATCGGACCGCCGGCGCGCGATGCCGAGGTGCTGACGACGGATCAGCTCGACGCGCTGCTCGCGGATCTGCTGCAACGGTCGAGCGTCAAGGACGCTGTCATGCACGCCGTCGAACTCTCAGGCCGTCCGCGGCGCGAGGTCTATGCGCGCGCCCTCGAGCTCGCCAAGACCAAGCGGGCGGGAGAGGCCGATGGCGAAGGCTGAGCACACCAGCACGGCCAAGCCTTCCAAGCCAGCCGCGCCTGAGCGTGTCGCCGCATTTCGCACCGGGCTTTCGGCGGAAGCACGCGCCGCCGCGCTTCTGATCGCCAAGGGCTATCGGATYCTCGCCAAGCGCTTCCGCACGCCGCATGGCGAGATCGACATCATCGCGCGCAAGCGCGACCTCGTCGCCTTCGTGGAGGTCAAGGCCCGTGCCTCGCTCGACGATGCCGCCTATGCGGTGACGCCGCGTCAGCAGCAGCGCATCATCGATGCCGCGCAGGCTTGGCTGATGACGCATCCCGAACATGCCGAATTCGAGCTGCGGTTCGACGCAATTCTCGTTGCGCCGCGCAGCCTGCCGCGCCATCTGATAGCGGCATTCGACGCGAGCACCTGACATGACCTTACTGCAGCGAGCAGGGACCTGCCCATGAAACTGAATGTCGCCGTCCAGATGGACCCGATCGCGCGCATCAATATCCGCGGCGATTCGACCTTTGCGCTGCTGCTGGAGGCGCAGCGGCGGGGCCATGGCCTCTCCTACTACACGCCCGACAAGCTCTCGCTGCGCGGCGAGGAGCTGTACGCGCCGGTGCAGGCCTTGGCCGTGCGCGATGAAATCGGCGATCATTTCACGCTRRGCGAGCCGAAACCGACCGCCTTRGCCTCCTTCGAYGTCGTGCTATTGCGACAGGATCCGCCGTTCGATCTCGCCTACATCACKTCGACGCATTTCCTGGAGCGGATCCATCCGAAAACGCTGGTGGTCAACGATCCCGCGAGCGTCCGCAACGCGCCGGARAAACTGTTCGTGATGAACTTCCCGCAGYTGATGCCGCCGACGCTGATCTCGCGCGATCTCGACGAGATCAACGCCTTCCGCGCTCAGCACGGCGCCGTGGTGATGAAGCCGCTTCACGGCCATGGCGGGGCGGCCGTGTTCCGGGTCATGCCGCAGGACATGAATTTCGGCTCGCTGTTCGACATGTTCTCGGTGACCTTCAAGGAACCCTGGGTGATCCAGCGCTTCCTTCCCGAGGTGAAGCATGGCGACAAGCGCATCATCCTGGTCGACGGCGAGTTCGCCGGCGCCGTCAACCGGGTCCCGGCGGCCGACGATCTGCGCTCCAACATGGTTCGCGGCGGCGCCGCGCAGGCCACCGAGCTCAGCCCGCGCGAACGCGAGATCTGCGATACTCTGGGACCGGAATTGCGCGCCCGCGGCCTGTTGCTGGTCGGCATCGACGTGATCGACGGCAATCTCACCGAGATCAACGTGACCTCGCCGACCGGCATCCGCGCCATCTCGCGTCTGGGCGGGCCCGACATCGCCGCCCGCGTCTGGGACGTGATCGAGGCCAAGCGGCGTTGAGTGCGCCGACGTTCACGTTCGGCGCGCCGATAGCTGGGGATAAGGCCGATCAAAACGCCCGGTGCGGCCCGCTCCGGGGCTGTTGGTCCGCGCCCAGAGCGCTGACGAGCGCGCAATCCATGGTATGACGCACGTCTCATGCGTCTCGTCCTGACCACCTGGAACATCAATTCGGTGCGCCTGCGCATCGACCTCGTCGCCAAGCTCATCAAGCAGGTCAGGCCCGATGTGCTGTGCCTGCAGGAGACCAAGTGCATCGACGACGCCTTTCCGCTGAAGCGATTCAAGCGGCTCGGCTATGAGCATATCGCGCTGAACGGCCAGAAGGGCTATCACGGCGTCGCCGTGATTTCGAAATGGCCGTTCGACAGCACCGACGTCAGGACGTTCTGCGACAAGGTGGATTCCCGGCATATYTCGGTGGCCTTCGGCGAGAAGGCGCAGCTGGCCCGGCCGCTGGTGCTGCATAATTTCTACGTGCCTGCCGGCGGCGACATTCCCGACCCCGCGCTCAATCCGAAATTCGAGCACAAGCTGCAATTCCTCGACGAGATGAAAGCGTGCGAGCCGTTGCACCCGCGCGGCGACGACCGCCACATCCTGGTCGGCGACCTCAATGTCGCGCCTCACGAGCACGACGTCTGGTCGCATAAGCAGCTTCTGAAGGTGGTGTCGCACACGCCGATCGAATGCGAGAAGCTGCTGGCGGCGCAGAGCCACGGCGCATGGGTCGATGTCGCCCGCGAGCGGATCCCGATGTCGGAGAAGGTCTATACTTGGTGGAGCTATCGCGCCGCCGACTGGACCGTCGGGAATCGCGGCCGGCGGCTCGACCACATCTGGGTGTCGCGCGCGCTGAAGGACAATGTCACCGATTTCAGCATCCTGCGCGACGCCCGCAGCTGGGAGCGTCCGTCAGATCATGTCCCGGTGACGGTGACGCTCGACGTGTAATTCGGGCATGATCCGGACAAGTGGAGASCGCATTTTCCGAAAAGACCCTGGTCAACAACGCGGAATGATCATGATGCGTTTCCGTGGAAACGCCTCATGGTCCAGAGGTCACGACATCAGCTTGGCGCCGGCCTTCAGGATGTCGCCGGCCAGCCGTGTCGCCCGATTGGCGAACTCCTCGCGCAGMCGCCGTGCCGCGACGGCATCGCTTTCCAACACGCGCTGGAACAGGCTGCGCGAAAGCCGAACCACCGACGCATATTCCAGGGCCGTCGCGGTCGCAGGGCGTCGCATCTCCACCAGCAGCGCCAGCTCGCCGATCAGCATGCCCGGCGTCGCGACAACCTCGGCTCCGACCTGGTCGCTGACGCGCAGCGAGCCGCGCTGCACCACATAGCCGCAATCAGCCGTGTCGCCCTCGCGGAACAGCGCCTCGCCGCTCTGGATGTTGCGCGGTTCGGACCCGATCGCAAGCATGCGAAGGGATTCGCGTCCCAACAGCCGCAGCGTCGGGACGCGCTCCAACAGCGCAATATCATCTTCGATCGACATCGAGAGCCCGGGGAAGGCAGAATTAATCCAATATCATAGACGGCGGACCGCCATCCCCGAACGTATCACGGCACCAGCTTGTAGCCACCGGCCTCCGTGACCAGAATCTCTGGATTTGCGGCATCTTTCTCGATCTTCTGCCGCAAACGGTAAATATGCGTTTCCAGCGTGTGGGTGGTGACGCCGGAATTGTAGCCCCACACCTCCTGCAGCAGCGTCTCGCGCGACACCGGCTGCTGGCCGGCACGGTAAAGGAACCGCAGGATGGCCGTTTCCTTTTCCGTGAGCCTGACCTTGCGGGCGTTCGCGCCGGTCAGCATCTTCGAGCCGGGGCGGAAGCTGTACGGACCGACCGAAAACACCGCATCCTCGCTGGCCTCGTGCTGGCGCAGCTGGGCGCGGATGCGCGCCAGCAGCACGGCGAAGCGGAACGGCTTGGCGACATAGTCATTGGCGCCGGATTCCAGGCCCAGGATCGTATCCGAATCRGTGTCGTGCCCGGTCAGCATGATGATCGGGGCCTTGAAACCGCCCTTGCGCAGGCTGCGCACCACCTCGCGACCRTCGGTGTCGGGCAGCCCGACATCCATCAGGACCAGATCGGGGGAATTGGCCTTCGCCGCGCTGGCGCCCTTGGCGCCGGTATCGACCGCCTGAGCCTCGAACTCGTCATGCAGCGACAGCTGCTCCATCAGTGTGTCGCGCAGATCGGTGTCGTCATCAACGATCAGGATCTTGCGGGCATTGGCCATTGGTACAAATCCTCTTGCTGGCGCCGGCGGGGATCGAATGATGGGCGCCTTCGACGGTGGGCAAAACAGGCTCATCAGCCCTGTTTCGTCTTGAAGTAGGGGGCTGTTACCGATTCACAAGCGCCCGACACTGTACTCCAGATTTGGGAAGGGAATGAGGTGAATGTCCTGTGTGACCCCGCGCGGGACCATTTGCCGACATTAAGGCAATTGACGGGCAATGCATGGCAATGAARAGGCGCGTTGTTTCATATCATGACGCAAAGGGATCATCTGGTATGCCAACTACCACGATCCGGGTCCGGGCCGCCGCCGGGAATCGGCGGCGCGGCTGGCTGATCATGGAGGGACTGATCATCCCCGTTGCCCTGGGCCGCGGCGGCATCCTGGCCAATAAGCGCGAGGGCGACGGCGGCACGCCGCGCGGCCGCTTCCGGCCACACCGGCTGTGGTGGCGGGCCGACCGCCACCGGCGGCCGCAGACCCGGCTCCCCGTCCGTCCGATCGGCCCCGAGGACGCCTGGTGCGAGGATCCGGCCGATCGCCGCTACAACCGGCCGTTTCGGCTGGGCGGCGATCAGCCGGGGGACCGGCTGGCGCGCAGCGACCATCTCTATGACTTCATCATTGAGATCGACCACAACACGCGGCCCCGGATCGCCGGACGGGGCAGCGCTGTGTTCCTGCATTTGGCGCGGCCGAATTTCGGCCCCACCGCCGGCTGCGTGGCCATGACCCGGTCGGCAATGTTGCGGCTGTTGCAAAGCATCGGCCCGCGCACCAGGATCATCATCGAATGACAAGATTCTGAGGGAGGACACCATGCTCACGCCGAGCCAGGCCGTATCGGCCTCGCGGATCCTGCGTGAGCATTGGCGCAAGGGCAGCAAGGTCGCGGCATTGCCCCCAGATCTGCAGCCACGCAACCGCGCCGAAGGCTACGCCATCCAGGCCGAGATCGAGTCGCAATCCAGCGCGCCCTTGTTCGGCTGGAAGATCGCGGCGACCAGCGAAGCCGGGCAGCGCCACATCAACGTGGCCGGACCGCTGGCGGGCCGGATTCTCGCCGAGACCGTGCTGCCCGATGACGGCACGGCATCGATGGMCGGCAAYGCGATGCGGGTCGCGGAGCCGGAATTCGCCTTTCGCATGGCCAACGACCTGKCGCCGCGGACCACGCCCTACGACGTCGCCGAGGTGCTCGCCGCCGTGGCSACGCTGCATCCAGCCATCGAGATCCCTGATTCGCGGTTCGCCGATTTCGTCACGGCCGGCGAGGCGCAGCTGATCGCCGACAATGCCTGCGCCCATCTGTTTGTGCTGGGCGCTCCGGCGACTGCGGATTGGCGCAGCCGTGATCTGGTCGAGGAACGCCCCCGGATTACGCTCAGCGGCCGGGACTTCATCGGCCACGGYCGCAACGTGCTCGGCGATCCCCGCGTGGCGCTGGCGTGGCTGGTCAACGAACTCCGGGCGCTGGGACTGACGTTACGGGCAGGGCAGGTGGTCACGACCGGCACCTGCCATCCGCCACTGCCGATCGGCAGTGGCGACAGGATGGACGTCGATTTCGGGGACMTCGGACGGGTCTCGGTGCGCTTCGCCTAACGACGCTCATTCTCGCGCGYGGTGGCCTCAGCCGCTGCGTGGCCCGTCAGCGATGGCCGAAGATCGCCGAGCCGACGCGCACATGCGTGGCGCCGAACTGAATGGCCGTGGCGAAATCGGCGCTCATGCCCATCGACAGATTCGCAAGGCCGTTGCGCGCCGCGATCTTGGCGGTCAGCGCGAAATGCGGACCCGGTGCCTCGTCGACCGGCGGAATGCACATCAGGCCGGAAATCTCCAACCCATAATCCTTGCGGCAGGCCGCCACGAACGCGTCGGCTTCACCGGGCGCGATGCCGGCYTTTTGCGGCTCCTCGCCGGTGTTGATCTGAACGAACAGCTGCGGATGCCTGTTCTGCGCCGCAATTTCCTTGGCGAGCGCGGCGCACAGGCTCGGACGATCCACCGAATGAATGGCGTCAAACAGCGCCACCGCCTCCTTGGCCTTGTTGGACTGCAACGGCCCAATCAGATGCAGCGACAGCCCCGGATGCGCCGCCATCAGCGCCGGCCATTTTCCTTTGGCTTCCTGGACCCGGTTCTCGCCGAACACGCGCTGGCCGGCCGCGATGACSGGCTCGATCGCATCCGCCGCAAACGTCTTGGACACGGCGATCAAGGTGACTGAGGCTCGCTCGCGTTTGGCGTCGCGGCACGCCCGCAGGATCTCCTGCTCGACGGCAGTGAGCGCGGATGGTGAAGACGAGGTGAAGCTGGTCGGGGCATCTGGCACGAGGGTGTCCGTCGGTAGATTTACGGGTTTGGCTGCAATTTTACGGAGTTCGGGAAAGGCTTCTTGAACCCTTCTCCCTACCTTGCGCGATCGGGGGCAGGGGGAAAAAATGCCAAGCATCCGCTTCAATCGCAATAGAGTGAAGCTGAACCGGCTGTTGGGGATTCGGGCACGGCTGGCGCTGCTGGCCGTGATCCTGGTTGCGCCGTTGATGCTGGAACGCGCGCGGTCGCTCGAAACCGCCCGCACGCGACAGATTGCGCTCGCTTCCGAAGAGTTCTTCAATATCGCCCGACAAAGCGCCGACATGCAGCGCGAGGTCATCATGTCGGTCGAAACGGTGCTGAAATCCACCGCCTATGTCCGCGCGTCGGCGTCCGGCGTCAGCCGCAGCTGCGATATGCTGCGCGCCAGCCTGCCGACAACGCTGCCCTGGATCCGCACCCTGATGATCGCCGGACGGGACGGRCGCATCCAATGCTCCACCAATAATCAATATGTCGGTCTCGACTTCAGCGAGCGGCCTTATTTCCGCGGTGCGCAGGAGACCCGCGACTTCGTGTTCAGCGACTATCTGCTGTCGAAACCGACGCACATGCCGATCGTCATGGCCGCCTATCCGGTCGCAGCGATCACCGGGGAGCCMGACGCCGTCATGCTGGCGAGTGTCAATCTGGAATGGATGTCCAAGATCATGAGCAATCTTGGCGGCCGTCCGGGAATCACGGCGGTGCTGATCGACAGCGAGGGAACCGTGCTGGCCGCCCCGACCGATCGCACCGAGCTGATCGGACGGCCGCTCGACAGCGTGCCCCTGCTGTCGGCGGTGGCCGAGACCGCGATGAGTTCCGACAAGCCTTCAGACACCGTCTCGTTCACGGCCGCCGACGGATCAAAACGCGCGATCAATTTCACGCGCATCGCCGACACCGGCTCGCGCCTGATCGTCAGCATCGATGAAACCCGCGTCACCGCCGCGATCGACCGGGACATCCGCAACGCCTATCTGCAGGCCGGGCTGGTTTGCCTGATCGTGCTGCTCGGCGCGCTGATCGCGGCGGAGAAGCTGATCGTCAAGCCCGTCAACATGCTCGCGGCGACCGCGAAGCGCTTCGGGCTCGGCCAATGGTCGGCGCGTGTCGCCACCAAGAACCTGCCCTCGGAATTCGTGCCGCTGGCGAAGTCGTTCAATGCCATGGCCGCCAAACTCGGCCAGCGCGAGCGCGAGCTCATTGCCGCCAATGACCGGCTCACCGTGATGGCTTCGATCGACATGCTGTCCGGACTGGCCAACCGGCGCGGCTTCCAGAACCATATCGACGTCGAATGGGCRCGCGCCCTGCAGACCGGCGCCGAGCTCTCGCTGCTGATGATCGATGTCGATCACTTCAAGCTCTACAACGACACCTATGGCCATCCGGAAGGCGATGCCTGCCTGTCCCGGCTTGGCGAGACCTTGGCGCAGATCGCGCAAGCCACCGACGCCTTTGCCGGACGCTATGGCGGCGAGGAGTTCTGTCTCTTGATTCCCGGMATCGATGCGCGGCAGGCTTTCGAGATCGGCGAGCAGATCCGTTATGCGGTGCTMGAGCTGAACCTGCCGCATGCGACTTCGGCGTATCGCTGCGTCACCGTCAGCGTGGGCGTGGCCTCTGCGCGGCCCAACGACGCGCTCGCGACGACCGACCTGATCGAAGCCGCCGACGCCGCGCTCTATGCCGCAAAGCACCACGGCCGCAACACCGTCATTGCGCACGGGCTGGTGGACTCTGCTCGCGAAACAACCGGCGTGGCGCGCGCGGGATAAGCAGCGCAAGATGGTCAGCCGACCGCGAGCTTGCGGTCGAGCTCGAGCTCGGTGATGACGCGGTTGCGGCCGAGCTTCTTGGCGAGATAGAGGGCGCGGTCGCAGCGGTCGATCAGATCGGCCATCGATTCGCCGAACTGRAACTGGCCCACGCCGATCGACACGGTGATCTGGGGCAGCACCTCSCCGGTTGAACGCCGGGTGAACTGACAATCCGCGATCGTGCGCCGGATCCGTTCCGCAATGGCATGGCAGCCTTCGAGATCGGTCTGCGGCAGCACTGCGATCAGCTCCTCGCCACCATAGCGTGCCGGAAGATCCTGGTCGCGGACCCGCTCGCGSAGTGCCTTGGCCACCAGGCGCAGCACCTGATCACCGACACCGTGACCGTAATTGTCATTGAACTTCTTGAAGTGATCGACGTCGATCAGCAGGATGCTGAGCGGCTCGTCCCTCTCCATCGACTCGATCTGGGCGTGACGGAARAATTCCTCGAGCGCGCGGCGATTTGGCAGACCAGTCAGCGTATCGGTGCGCGCGCGCTGCTCCGATTTGTTGAGCGAGTCTCTGATCGTGTCGAGCTCGCGCGACTTCTCGGCGAAGCTCGCTTCGAGCTTGGCCGCCCGCGCGGTGGCCTGGGCGAGTTCGCTGACGAGATTCTCGATCAGGATCTTCGGATCGACACCCTGCTCGCTGCGCTCGGCGACGCCGTCGATCGCCGCCATATGCGTGCGGTTGTCGGCGATGGCGGCGGTCAGATAGCTCTYGGCGGAATCCATCACGCCATGCAGCTGTTGCGAGACCTTATGGACGACAGCCGCTTCCGTTCCCTGCTGGCCGATATAGGTGTCGAACAGCGCCTGGTTTGTGGTCTTGTCGAACTTCCGCTTGTTGCTGACAAGAATGTCGACGGCACGCTTCAGGTCCGACGCCGATCCCAGCGAGTACTTGAACCACAAATGGAAGTTGTTAGGCGTGGGGGGCACGCGCTGCTGAGCCATGGAACGCATGGCCTTGTCCGCGACCGTCGTCGCGTACTCGAAGTCAAGCTCGTCGAACGTAGCGCCGGACACGATGCGGAGTGTTCCAAGATGCTGGCTGGGGATCTTGATTATGCACTCAGTCTCCCATTCAAGTCTTAACCGTGCCTCAATCGAACCTTCGACACCCCTGACGGAGCCGCTAAAAAACGCGCAATTACCGTCGCTTAGTTGATGCTCGAAATGGTATCATCATCTCCCGCCCCATTGACCCGCGTGCCGCTTTTGTGGCCTAGTCCGCCGTCTTGAAACGACGCGAATCCTCGAAAATTACAAGCGATTCCATGACATCCGAACGCTACAACGCCCGTGAAGCCGAGCCGCGCTGGCAGCGCCAGTGGGACGAGAAGGCGATCTTCGCCACCAAGAACGACGATCCGCGTCCGAAATACTACGTACTCGAGATGTTTCCCTATCCATCGGGGCGCATCCATATCGGCCATGTCCGTAATTATACGCTGGGCGACGTGCTGGCGCGCTTCATGCGCGCCAAGGGTTTCAACGTRCTGCACCCGATGGGCTGGGACGCGTTCGGCCTGCCGGCCGAGAACGCCGCGATCGAGCGCAAGGTCGCGCCGAAAGCATGGACCTACGACAATATCGCGGCAATGAAGAAGCAGCTGCGCTCGATCGGCCTGTCGCTCGACTGGGCCCGCGAGTTCGCGACCTGCGACCCGTCCTACTACAAGCACCAGCAGAAGATGTTCCTCGACTTCATGCAGGCGGGGCTGGTGGAGCGCGAGCAGCGCAAGGTGAACTGGGATCCGGTCGACATGACCGTGCTCGCCAACGAGCAGGTCATCGACGGCCGCGGCTGGCGCTCCGGTGCGGTGGTCGAACAGCGTGAGATGAACCAGTGGGTGTTCAAGATCACGAAGTACTCGCAGGAGCTGCTGGACGCGCTGGACGGACTGGACCGCTGGCCCGACAAGGTGCGGCTGATGCAGCGCAACTGGATCGGCCGCTCCGAGGGCCTGCTGATCCGCTTCGCGCTGGATCCGCAGACCACACCGGCGGGCGAGACCGAGCTGAAGATCTTCACGACGCGACCGGACACGCTGTTCGGCGCCAAGTTCATGGCGATCTCGGCCGACCATCCGCTGGCGCAGGCGGCCGCGGCCAAGAACCCGGAACTCGCCGCGTTCATCGCCGAGATCAAGCGCATCGGCACCGCCCAGGAGGCAATCGACACCGCGGAGAAGCAGGGCTTCGATACCGGCATCCGCGCGGTGCATCCGTTCGACCCGAGCTGGACCCTGCCGGTCTATGYCGCCAATTTCGTACTGATGGAGTACGGCACCGGCGCCATCTTCGGCTGTCCGGCGCATGACCAGCGCGACCTCGACTTCGTCAACAAATACGGTCTCGGCAACACGCCGGTGGTCTGCCCGGAGGGGCAGGACCCGGCGTCGTTCGTGATCACCGACACCGCCTTCGACGGCGACGGSCGCCTGATCAATTCGCGCTTCCTCGACGGCATGACCATCGCGCAGGCCAAGGACGAGGTYGCCAAGCGGCTCGAGGCCGAGCAGCGCGGCGGCGCGGCGGTCGGCGAGCGCCAGGTCAATTTCCGCCTGCGCGACTGGGGCATCTCGCGGCAGCGTTATTGGGGCTGCCCGATCCCGGTGATCCATTGCCCGACATGCGATGTCGTGCCGGTGCCGGCTAAGGACCTGCCCGTGGTGCTGCCGGACGACGTCACCTTCGACAAGCCGGGCAACGCGCTCGACCACCATCCGACCTGGAAGCACGTCACCTGCCCGAAATGCGGGGGCAAGGCGACCCGCGAAACCGACACCATGGACACCTTCGTCGATTCGTCCTGGTACTTCGCCCGCTTCACCGATCCGTGGAACGAGACCGCGCCGACCACACCCGATGTCGCCAACCGGATGATGCCGGTCGACCAGTATATCGGCGGCGTCGAGCACGCGATCCTGCATCTGCTCTACAGCCGCTTCTTCACCCGCGCGATGAAGGCGACCGGGCACGTCGCGATGGACGAGCCGTTCGCCGGCATGTTCACGCAGGGCATGGTGGTGCATGAGACCTATCAGAAGGCCGACGGCACCTACGTCAATCCGGCCGAGGTCAAGATCGAGGTCGGCGGCAATGGCCGCCGCGCGGTGCTGATCGCGACCGGCGAGGACATCACGATCGGCCCGATCGAGAAGATGTCGAAGTCGAAAAAGAACACGGTCGATCCCGACGACATCATCGAGAGCTACGGCGCCGACGTCGCCCGCTGGTTCATGCTGTCGGACTCGCCGCCGGACCGCGACGTGATCTGGAGCGACGAGCGGGTTCAGGGCGCGGCACGCTTCGTCCAGCGTCTCTGGCGGCTGGTCAACGAATCGGTCGCAGCAGGCCAGGAGGCGCCCTCCTCCCGCCCGGCCACGTTCGGCCCGGACGCGCTGGCGCTGCGCAAGGCCGCGCATGGCGCGCTCGACAAGGTGACCGGCGGCATCGAGCGGCTGCATTTCAACGTCTGCCTGGCGCATATCCGCGAATTCGCCAATGCGCTGGCCGAGGTGCTGGCGCGGCCGGCCAAGCCGGCGCCCGACCTGGCCTGGGCGATCCGCGAGGCGGCCCRGATCCTGGTGCAGCTGTTCTCGCCGATGATGCCGCATCTGGCYGAGGAATGCTGGCAGGTGCTGGGCCASGGCGGGCTGATCTCGGAGGCCTCCTGGCCGCAAATCGAACGAGATTTGCTGGTTGAGGACAGCGTGACCCTGGTCGTGCAGGTCAACGGCAAGAAGCGCGGAGAAGTCACAGTCGCCAGCAACGCGCAGAATCCGGAAATTGAGTCTGCCGTTTTGGCCCTTGATGCAGTAAAATTGGCGCTGGATGGCAAGCCCGTCCGCAAGGTGATCATTGTTCCCAAGAGGATCGTGAATGTCGTCGGCTAGGTTTCGGATCGCTGCGCGCCTGGTCGCCGTGGCCGCTTTGGCTGGCCTGACGGCCGGCTGCTTCCAGCCGATGTATGCCGAGCATGCCGACGGCACGCCCGGRCTGCGCGACAAGCTGKCCGGCATCGAGCTGCCGCCGGTCGACAAGCCGAACGCGTCGCCGGAGGCSCGCATCGGCGTCGGCATCCGCAATGCACTCGCCTTCAAGCTCTACGGCACCGCGACCGGCACGGCGCCGACGCACAAATTGGTGCTGAAGTTCCAGACCAGCCGGTCGTCCCTGATCGTGTCGCAGACCACGGGCCTGCCGACCACCGAGAATGTCGGCATCGACGCCCAGTACAATCTGGTCGAGCTCGCCACCAACAAGTCGGTCATGACCGGGACCACCTTCGCCCGCACCTCCTACGACATTCCCGGATCGTATCAGCGCTTCTCGCGCCAGCGCGCGTTCCGCGACGCCGAGGACCGCGCCGCCGAGCAGATCGCCGAAAACATCAAGACCAGGCTCGCGGCCTATTTCACCGCGGGCACCTGAGRCACGGCTGACACCGCCGTGGTTGCGCTGCGCGGAAAAGACATCGACGCCTTCCTGGGCCGACCCGATCCCGCGCGGCCGCTGATTCTGCTGTACGGCCCGGATACCGGSCTGGTCCGCGARCGCGCCGACRCGCTGATGGCGTCAGCCGTCGACAATCCGGAYGATCCRTTTTCCGTCGTGAARCTCGATGGCGACGAACTCGCCGCCGAGCCSTCAAGGCTCGTCGACGAGGCCATGACGGTGCCGCTGTTCGGCGGCCGCCGCGCCATCCGGGTGCGCGCGGGATCGCGCAATTTTGCGTCCGGGGTCGAAACGCTCAGCCAGATGACCGTGCGGGACTGCCGCATCGTGATCGAGGCCGGCGATATCAGACCGGATTCGCCGCTGCGCAAGATCTGCGAAAAGGCGACGACAGCGGCGGCGATCGGCTGCTATCCGGACACCGAGCGCGATCTGGCCCGGCTGATCGACGAGGAGCTCCGCGTCGCCGCTTTGCGCATCGCGCCGGATGCCAGGGCCTCGTTGATGGCGCTGCTCGGCGGCGACCGTCAGGCCTCGCGCAACGAGTTGCGCAAGCTGACCTTGTTCGCCCATGGCGAGGGCGAGGTGACGCTCGATCATGTCATGGCTGTCGTCGCCGATGCCTCGGAGATGAAGCTCGACCCGATCGTCGACGGCGCGTTCGGCGGCAAGCCGGATGTCGTCGAAACCGAGTTCGGCAAGGCGATGATCGCCGGCACCTATCCCGGYGTCATCATCTCGGCGGCGCAACGGCACGCCGCWTGGCTGCACAAATCAGCGCTCGCCGTCGCCTCGGGGACGCCGGTATCGAGCATCCTGGAGGGTGGTTTTCCGCGACTGCATTTCTCACGCAAGCCGAGCGCCGAGAYGGCGCTGCGCAACTTCTCCCCTGCCCGGCTGCTGCCGATCATCGACCAGCTGGCCACCGCCGCACTCGACATGCGCAAGCAGMCGGGACTGGCCGCGGCCATCGCGCAGCGGACGTTGTTGTCGATCGCGGTGAATGCGCGGCGGAAGGGCTGATCGGTYCTCATCAGGATGCCRGCTGATCTCACATCGACATCGCATTGAGGCACAAGGCGGAGCGCCAACCTCCAGCGTCATTCCGCGGCGACGCCCGCCAGCGCGGCGAGACCGGAATGACCAAGGAGAGCGCGGAAGCGCCTTGGGCAAGCGCGATCGTTCGCGTCGTCGGATGCGTAGCTCCGTCAAAGTAGAACTGCGTCAAGCCCGCCCATGACGAAAGGTGAGAGCAGAGCAATATACTCACAGGGATGTCGCAGGCGCGGGCGGGCCGACCCGAGTAGCATCCTCGGGGACCTCAAACCTCAATCATCAGGCGTTTCCACGGAAACGCCTCATGATCTTTCTTCTTTATTTGAGCAAGATCTTTTCGGGAAACCGGTTTCCACTTTTCCGGATCATGCTCTAACCCTGCTCCAACCTCCGCATCACCTCATCGAGCTGCTCGAGGCTGCGATAGGTGATCTGCACCGTGCCGCCGGGATCGCGGTGGCTGATCGACACCGTGAGACCGAGTGCATCACCGACGCGCTTCTCCAACGCCAGCGTGTCGGCATCCTTCTTCTCCGGCGCTGCGCCGCCGCCGGAGCTGCGCGGCTTCTGCGGCTTGCGCTCGGGCACACCCTCGTCATGCGCGAGTGCCTCGGTCTGACGAACGTTCAACCCTTCGGCGATGATCTTCTTCGCGGCGGTCAGCGGATCCGGCAAGTTGATCAGCGCGCGCGCATGGCCGGCCGAAATCTCGCCGGTGGCAATGAAGCCCTGCACCTCGGCCGGCAGCTTGGTCAGCCGCATCATGTTGGCGACGTGGCTGCGGCTCTTGCCGACAATCTTGGCAATCTCTTCCTGGTTGCGTTTGAACTCGTTGGCGAGCGCGTGATAGCCCTGCGCCTCCTCCATCGGGTTCAGATCCTCGCGCTGCACATTCTCGATGATCGCGAGCTCCAGCGCATCGCTGTCGCTGACATCGACGGGAACGATCGGCACCTCGTGCAGACCCGCGGCCTGCGACGCCCGCCAGCGCCGTTCGCCGGCGATGATCTCGTAGCGATCCTGCTGGCCCTTGAKCGGACGCACCACGATCGGCTGGATCACGCCATGCTGCTTGATCGAGGCCGAGAGCTCGGCGAGCTCGCTGTCGGAAAACGTCTTGCGCGGATTGCGCGGGTTCGGCTTGAGAAACTCGATCGGCACCTTGCGCTGATTGCGCGGCCGTTCCGGCGGCGCGCCCGCCTCGCGGCCGACGTCACCGATCAAACTTGCAAGACCCCGGCCCAACCGCGATCGCGACTCGTCCGCCATCGCCTTCTCCTTTGGATTCACGTCAAGCTCCGCTCGCGTCCTGCTGCCGAGCTACGCGTCGGCACAATAAAAAGGGATCGCGAACCCCGCGACCGGGATCCGCCGTCATCCTCGAATAGAGCCCGGATGACGCAAGGTCACCCGGAGCAAAGGCATTGATCAGTTGGCGCGCAGATCGCGCTCGCGCTGGATGACCTCGGTCGCGAGCTTCAGATAGGCTTCGCTGCCGACGCATTTGAGGTCATAGACCAGCACCGGCTTGCCATAGGACGGCGCTTCCGAGATGCGGACGTTGCGCGGGATCATCGTGTTGTAGACCTTCGATCCCATGAACTGACGCACATCGGCGACGACCTGATTGGACAGGTTGTTGCGCGAGTCGAACATGGTCAGCACGATGCCGTGGATCGACAGGTTCGGATTCAAGGTCGAGCGCACCTGCTCCACGGTCTGCAGCAATTGCGACAGACCTTCGAGCGCGAAGAACTCACATTGCAGCGGCACCAGGATCGCGTCCGACGCCGCCATGGCGTTGACGGTCAGCAGGTTCAGCGACGGTGGACAGTCGACCAGCACATAGGTGTAGTCGTTCTCCGGCGAGACATTGTTGTTCAGGCCGGCGATCGCATCGCGCAGACGGAACGCGCGGTTGGCGCTGTTGCCGAGCTCGAGCTCCAGACCCGACAGGTCCATCGTCGAGGACGCGATGTGCAGCCGCGGCACGGCGGTCGCCACCACGGCGTCGCGCAGCGAGGCCTCGCCGATCAGCACATCGTAAGTCGAGCAGTTGCGGCTGCCGCGGTCGATGCCGAGTCCGGTCGAGGCGTTGCCCTGCGGATCGAGATCGACGATCAGCACGCGCTCGCCGATGGCCGCCAGCGCCGTGCCGAGATTGATCGCGGTCGTGGTCTTGCCGACCCCGCCCTTCTGGTTGGCGAGCGCCAGGATGCGCGGATGCCCATCCGGGTGAGGGGCTCTATCTTCTTGATAAATTTGATCAATTACGGCCATGCGCGATCGCCATCGGTTGTCAGCGGAATTCAGTTGTGTCGCTCGATGCAATCGATTGCGACGATCCAGCCCTGCCCGCCCGTCCGGCTGGAGTAAAGTTTCGGCTCAATTTTCCAATACTTAGTAGATTCGGTCAATTCCGCTTCTACATCTTGACCCTTGAGAAACAGCGCTTTCGCGCCTCTTTTCACCAAGGGCTCCGCAAAGCCGATGAGTTGATGTAGCGGAGCCAGGGCGCGTGCGGTCACGCAATCGACTCCCCCGCTCCACTTCTCCACGATATCCCCGATTTCTGACAAATGCACGATCCCCGGAGCGCCGGTGACGCGAATGGCTTCGCGAAGAAAGGCCGCCTTCTTGGCGATGCGCTCCACCAGGTGGACCTSSGCGCCCGGCCGCTCGGCCAGGGCGCAAGCAAGGACCACACCGGGAAAGCCGCCGCCGCTGCCGAGATCGACCCAGATCTTTGCGTCGGGCRCGAGATCCAGCAGCTGCAGCGAATCCGAAATGTGCCGAGTCCACAAATGCGGCAGAGTCGAAGGCGCGACCAGATTCGTCTTGGCCTGCCATTCCAGCAGCAACGCAACATAGCGATCAAGGCGCTGTTCCGTTTCACGTGAAACGGGTGTCAGCGCGAGGGCTGCCGCCTTGTCCGCCGCGATCAMTTTGGACGCCACCACCGCCGATGTCTGTTTCACGTGAAACRCCTTCAGACCATAGCTTTGCTGCGCCGGGCTTCACGGCGGAGATAGGCTGCCAGGATTCCGAGCGCTGCCGGCGTCATGCCGTCGATCCGTCCCGCCTGCCCGATCGTCCACGGCCTGGCGGCGGTCAACTTCGCACGGGCTTCGTTCGAGAGACCCGGCACGAGCGCGTAGTCGATGTCGCCCAGCACCAGACCCTCATCGCGTCGGAACGCGTCGACGTCCTCGCTCTGCCGACGAACATAGACATCGTATTTCGCATCGATCTCGAGATGGACGGCAATGGCTGGTYCGATCGTGCCGAGYTCGGGCCAGATGCCTCGCACCTCGGAGAAACCGATCTCCGGATAAGCCATCAGCTCGAAGGCCGAGCGGCGCTGGCCGTCCCGGTTGAGCGTGAGTCCGTACTTGGCGGCCTCGTTCGGCGTGATGGTCACAGACCTTGCCAGCGACCGCGCCGCTTCGAGCGCATCCATCTTCGTCCGGTGGAAAYGCGCGCGATCCSCCCCGACACAACCGAGCGCAATGCCCTTGTCGGTCAAGCGCTGGTCGGCATTGTCGGCGCGCAGGGTGAGACGATACTCCGCCCGCGAGGTGAACATYCGGTACGGCTCGGTGATCCCGCGGGTCACGAGGTCGTCGATCATGACACCGACGTAGCCGTCGGCGCGATCGAAGACGATCGGCTCCCCGCCTCCCGCGGTAAGAGCCGCATTGAGCCCGGCCACCAGACCCTGCGCCGCAGCCTCTTCGTATCCGGTGGTGCCGTTGATCTGGCCGGCCAGAAACAGACCTCGCATCCGCTTGGTCTGAAGCGTCGGCTCGAGTTCGCGCGGATCGACATGATCATATTCGATCGCATAGCCCGGCCGGATCATCCGGACGCGCTCGAGCCCCGGAATAGTCGGAAGCAGCGCGAGYTGAACCTCTTCCGGCAGTGACGTCGAAATGCCGTTCGGATAGACGGTCGTGTCGTCGAGCCCCTCGGGCTCCAGAAAAATCTGATGACCATCGCGATCACCGAAGCGAACGATCTTGTCCTCGACCGAGGGACAATAACGTGGGCCGGTCGACTTGATCTGGCCGGAATACATCGGCGAGCGATGYACATTGGCGCGGATCACGTCATGGGTCGCGGTCGTTGTCCGGGTAATGCCACATTGGATCTGTGGCGTCGTRATRGYCTGGGTCAGGACGGAGAACGGCTCSGGCGGATCGTCTCCCGGCTGCATCTCCACAGCCGACCAATCGATCGTCGTCCCATCGAGCCGCGGCGGCGTTCCGGTCTTGAGCCGGCCGAGACGCAATCCAATGGCTTCGAGCGATTGCGACAAACCCAGCGCTGGCGCTTCGCCGACGCGACCGGCGGGCCAAGTCTTCTCGCCGAGATGGATGAGCCCGCGGAGGAAGGTGCCGGTGGTGATAACGATGGCGCCGCAGGCCAAGCGCCGGCCATCAGCCAGCCTGAGTCCAGTGATCTGTCCATCCGCAACGATCAGCTGATCCGCCTCACCTTCAACCACGGTCAGGTTCGCCGTCTCGCGGATCGCGGCCTGCATCGCCGCGGCATAAAGCTTACGATCGGCCTGGGCGCGGGGGCCCCGGACGGCAGGACCCTTCCGGCGATTCAGGACGCGAAACTGGATACCGCCCGCGTCAGCGACCCGGCCCATCAATCCATCCAGCGCATCGACTTCCCGAACCAGGTGACCTTTGCCAAGTCCACCGATCGCCGGATTGCAGGACATGGCGCCGATGGTCGCGAAATGATGCGTGACCAGCGCGGTGCGGGCGCCCATGCGCGCCGAAGCCGCGGCCGCCTCGCAGCCCGCATGGCCGCCGCCAATGACGATGACGTCGTAGGATGTCAGGTGATCGCTCATGGCCGACTATCTAACGCTCAAGGACGATGCTCGGAAGACGTTTCACGTGAAACATTGCGCAGTTCGGATGACAGGTGTTTCACGTGAAACATCGAGGCCGCGCTGACGCCGTTTCACGTGAAACGTCCCGCTGAAGTGCTCTGCGGACGTCGGCCGAGTTCGCGTTGATCAGTTCTCTGGTTCCGCTGTGTTTCACGTGAAACAATTGACGCCCGGTTAACCAAAGAACGATTGGTTAAGTATATCTGCTCTCCGCTACTTCCCGATACAGAACTCGCGAAAGATCACGTCGAGCAGATCCTCAACATCCACCCGTCCCAAAAGACGTCCGAGCGCAAGCGCGGCGATGCGCAGCTCCTCAGCTGCGAGCTCCTCGCCCAAGTCGACGACCGCGATGCTCCGGCGAAGCGCTGCAGCGGTCTCGCTCAGCAACGTCCGCTGCCGCTCTCGCGTGATCAGGCCGTGCTCCGTCGMGCCGAAATAGTCCCGCGCGAAACCGACCAGAGCTTCCAGCAGATCTGACATCCCTGCTCCGCTTCGCGCCGAGATCGCGAACACGGGACTCTCGGGGCTGACAGAGATCGCTCCGCTCTGCTCCGTGATCATTAGATCGATCTTGTTACGGACGAACCAGATCGGACCATCAGTCTGGCGCTCCAGCTCTGCCTGGTCATCTTCGGTCAGCCAGAGCACGAGATCGGCTTGAGCCGCACGGTCCCTGGCACGCCGGACCCCCTCCTGCTCCACTGGATCATCAGTCTGCCGGATGCCCGCGGTATCAATCACGGTCACCGGATAGCCGTCGAGGTCGAGCGCGACCTCGATCAGGTCACGCGTCGTGCCCGCATGCGGGGACACGATCGCGACCTCGCGCCGCGCCAGTTGATTCATCAGCGTCGACTTGCCGGCATTCGGCGGTCCGGCGATGACCACAGTCAGCCCGTCGCGCAGCCGCTCYGCCCGGCCCTGTGCCGCCAAGACCTCCTCGATCTCTGCCAGGAGTTGCCTGATCCACGCGAGCGCCGGAGCGATCAGCTCCGCCGGTACGTCTCCCTCATCGGCAAAGTCGATGCCGGCTTCGATCAGTGCCGCCGCCTGGATGATCTGGTCGCGCCAACTCCGGGCTTTGTCCCCGAGCAGTCCCTTGAGCTGTCGGAGCGCCTGGCGCCGCTGCCGGTCGGTGTCGGCATGAATGAGATCATCAAGGCCTTCGGCCTCGGTCAGATCGATCTTGCCGTTCTCGAAAGCACGCCGGGTGAATTCACCGCGATCGGCGGCGCGCATCTGCGGCATCGCTGACAGCAGGGAGACCAGCGTGGTGATGACGGCGCGACTGCCATGGACATGTAGCTCGGCGACATCCTCACCGGTCGCGCTGGCCGGTCCCGGAAACCACAGCACCACCGCATCGTCGATCGGATCGCCACGATCGTCGCGAAGCAAAGCGCGGGTCGCCAGACGTGGCGGCGGCAGCTTGCCTGTCAGCGTCTGAAGCGCCGGGCCGGCACCAACTCCCGACAGCCTGACGATAGCGATCGCGCTCGGCGGGCGTCCGGAGGACAGCGCAAAAATGGTCTGATCATGAGGATGCATAATCCTCAGTTGGGCTCACCGGATCCGAAAGACAATCGGTTTGCGCTGGCATGCTTTACGCTGGATGGCGAACGCCCCGYCRCGASTAGCCCTCGGCTCGAGAACTGCGCGCCGGCGTCGCGAATCGYGAGACTGCGATAAGGGCCTTAGGGCTCGAGATCTTACCAGGGGGCGCGCAAGCTCCGACTCGATCTCAGAGGGATCATGCGCCGAATGGAGACGGAGAGCTGATCGTCATGCAGGCTGATCCGGATGTCTCATTCGTTGTCACGACAGACCTGCATACTCGGACCGAGTCCGGCATGAGCGGCAAAGGCAGCASGGTCACCCGTGGCGCCACAAAACAAGCCAAAACAAAAAGGGCGCTCCGAAGAGCGCCCTTGCCGGATCCGGAGATCGGTCCGTCGATCAGGTGTTCATCGACTCGAAGAACTCCGCATTGCTCTTGGTGCTGCGCAGCTTGTCGAGCAGGAAGTCGATCGCGTCCATGGTGCCCATCGGATTGAGGATGCGGCGGAGCACGTACATCTTCTTGAGGTTCTGCGGCTCGGTGATGAGCTCTTCYTTGCGKGTGCCRGAGCGSGCGATGTCGATCGCCGGGAAGGTCCGCTTGTCCGCGACCTTGCGGTCGAGGATGAGCTCGGAGTTGCCGGTGCCCTTGAACTCCTCGAAGATGACCTCGTCCATGCGGCTGCCGGTATCGACCAGCGCGGTCGCGATGATGGTCAAGGAGCCGCCCTCCTCGATGTTGCGGGCCGCACCGAAGAAGCGCTTCGGCCGCTGCAGCGCATTGGCGTCGACACCGCCGGTCAGCACCTTGCCCGAGGACGGCACGACGGTGTTGTAGGCGCGGCCGAGGCGGGTGATCGAGTCCAGCAGRATGACCACGTCGCGGCCATGCTCAACCAGGCGCTTGGCCTTTTCGATCACCATCTCCGCGACCTGAACGTGACGCGCAGCCGGTTCGTCGAAGGTCGACGACACGACCTCGCCCTTGACCGAGCGCTGCATRTCCGTGACTTCCTCCGGACGCTCGTCGATCAGGAGCACGATGAGGTAGCACTCGGGATGATTGGCCGTGATCGAGTGCGCGATGTTCTGCATCAGCACGGTCTTGCCGGTCCGCGGCGGVGCGACGATCAAAGCGCGCTGACCCTTGCCGATCGGCGCGACGATGTCGATGACGCGYGGCGACAGATCCTTGCGGGTCGGATCCTCAAGCTCGAGCCGGAAGCGCTCGTCCGGGAAGAGCGGCGTGAGATTGTCGAAATTGACCTTGTGCTTGGACTTCTCGGGATCCTCGAAGTTCAGCGTATTGACCTTCAGCAGCGCGAAATAGCGCTCGCCCTCCTTCGGGCTGCGGATATGGCCTTCGATCGTATCACCGGTGCGCAGGCCAAAGCGGCGGATCTGCGACGGCGATACATAGATGTCATCCGGGCCTGGAAGGTAGTTGGCGTCCGGCGAGCGCAGGAAGCCGAAGCCGTCGGAGAGAACCTCGACGACGCCTTCACCGATGATGTCCGTTTCCTGAATCGCAAGCTGTTTGAGAATGGCAAACATCAACTCCTGCTTGCGCATCGTGCTGGCGTTCTCGACCCCGTTTTCCTCCGCGAAGGAGACGAGCTCGGCCGGCGTCTTTGACTTGAGGTCCTGTAGTTTGATTTCCCGCATTGGGGTGGTCCTGTGGAAGCGACTTGGGAGGGATGCGAGGTGGCTGTGGGAAGGCGGACGAAATGAGGTCCGCAGGTCTGAGCAGGCCGGCGCGATCAGCGCCAGACCTGATGCGGCGGCCGGTCGARCCGGGACGCAACCACATCCGCCTGCGTGGGGTGGGATTTRAAYAATATAGAAAATCGCGCCGTCGTTCGCAAGCCGCTCGGTAACCGAGCGGTCCACGCCGGGGAGCGTCAGAACGGCTTGACGATGACGAGAAYCACGATCCCGATCATGAGGATTGTCGGTACCTCGTTGATATAGCGATAGAATTTMTGAGTATGGGTGTTTCGATCGGCGGCAAAGTCCTTGACCCAACGGGTGAACAGACCGTGGACGCCGGACARGATCAGAACGAGCAGGAATTTGCCRTGGAACCAGCCGCTGGCATACCAATGTCCAGCCCACACCATGTAGAGACCGGCCAGCCAAGTCACCATCATCGCTGGATTGATGATCGCCTTCAGCAGCCGGCGTTCCATGATCTTGAACGTCTCGGACTGCTTCGAGCCGATCTCCGTGTCGCAGTGATACACGAACAAGCGGGGCAGATAGAGCATGCCGGCCATCCAGGCGATGACAGCAATGACATGCAGCGCCTTGATCCACTCGTACATCTGGTGACGCGATCCTCTGCCGGCTGTCCCAATCTTTGGGAGGCGAGACATATCCGCTCGCTCGATCGCTTCCAAACTAAATATTATTAGAATCTTAAGGTTTGAGTCTAAGTAGCGGTGGATTGGACTCATGCAATCCTGTCAGCCAATTTCCCGCAGCTTGTTCACATCCTTCAACAGSACCGGGAGGCAGAGCCTTGCGCGCTGGAGTCCCATGAGACTCAAAAGCTTGCCGAYAATCACGAACAGCTTATCCAGAGACAAGCGCGGCCCTTCCCGATATCATCGAACCYAGCCACTTGCTGTATCCCGGCTTGCGACCGTGTGAACAACGACGGGAGTTATACAGAGGGGTCCGCCAAGGGCCGCTTTTTCACCCCATCCTTCACAGTGATTCACAGATCGTTAAGGATTTGATGCCCACCACCGGAAATTACTTTCACCTCCATCTGGTTTCCGACTCGACGGGCGAAACTCTGATCACGGTCGCGCGAGCCGTGGCCGCGCAGTACGCCAATGTGACGCCGGTCGAGCACGTCTACCCGCTGGTCCGCAGCCAGAAGCAGCTCGACCGGGTCCTCGACGAGATCGAGGAGGCGCCGGGCATCGTGCTGTTCACGCTCCTGGAGAAGGATCTGGTCAGCCGGTTGGAAGCCAAGTGCCAGCAGATCAACATCCCAAGCCTGTCGATCATCGGGCCGGTGATGCAGCTGTTCGAGGCCTATCTGGGTGCCTCGACCGCAGGGCGCGTCGGTGCGCAGCACGTGTTGAACGCCGAATATTTTGCCCGGATCGACGCGCTCAACTACACGATGCTTCACGACGACGGTCAGATGGTCGACGGCCTGGAGGACGCGGATGTTGTCCTGGTCGGTGTGAGCCGCACCTCGAAGACGCCGACCTCGATCTATCTCGCCAACCGCGGTGTGCGAACGGCGAACGTTCCCYTGGTGCCGGGGATCCCGATCCCGCATCAGCTCGAGACGTTGAAGAAGCCCCTGGTGGTCAGTCTGCACGCCACCCCGGAGCGCCTGATCCAGGTGCGGCAAAATCGTCTGCTGAGCATGGGTGCGGAATCCGGCAAYGAGACCTATGTCGACAAGCAGTCGGTGACCGATGAGGTCGCCTATGCGCGCAAGCTCAGTGCGAGATTCAACTGGGTCATGCTCGACGTGACGCGACGCTCGATCGAAGAGACCGCCGCGGCCATCCTCAAACTCTATACCGAYCGGCAGCGGCAGCGCCTGCCGGAATGAGCTGATAACGATGACCTTATGGTGTGGTGACGAACGCCTCGTTCTGGCTTCGCAAAGCCGCGCGCGGCGCATGCTGCTYGAAAACGCCGGTCTGGCCTGCGAGGCAGTGCCCGCCGATATCGACGAGCGYGCCCTGCAGTCCGAGGCCGGGCTGGTGGCGCCCTACGAGATCGCGTTGCATCTCGCGCAGGCCAAGGCCCGCGCCGTCTCGGCGGCGAAGCCGAACTGCTATGTCGTTGGMGCGGACCAGACGCTTGCGCTCGGTGAGCGCATGTTCAACAAGCCGGCCGGCCGGCAGCAAGCCATGCAGCARYTGCTCGCATTGGCGGGACGTACGCATGCCCTGCATTCYGCGATTGCGGTGGTTCGCAACGGAGAGGTGCTGTTCTCCCATGTCGCGGTCGCCTGGATGACGATGCGGAGCCTGACTGAGAGCGACGTGGCCACCTATCTCGACACGGCCGGTCAGGCAGTGCTGTCGAGCGTCGGCGCCTATCAGCTCGAAGGGCTYGGCGTGCATCTGTTCGACCGCATCGATGGTGACCACTTCACCATTCTCGGCCTGCCGTTGTTGCCGCTGCTCGCCTATTTCCGCGAAGCGCGGCTGCTCAGGTTTTGACGCGGGACGAGATCACCGACAGGAGCCGACGCGAATGAGGGTGCTGGGGCTGACCGGCTCGATGGGGATGGGCAAATCGACCACGGCCAGGCTGTTCGCAGAAGCCGGCGTGCCCGTCTATGATGCCGATGCCACGGTTCACAAGGTGTATGAAGGCGAAGCTGCGCCAGCGATCGAGGCTGCCTTTCCCGGCACCACGGTCGGCGGCAAGGTCGACCGCAGCAAGCTGTCGGCCAAGG
>BFBZ01000019.1_pt51 | contig 61255 bp, 55 predicted proteins | sample 1888401 | NCBI WGS metagenome assembly BFBZ01 (sample SAMD00112614, study PRJDB3348) | symbiont metagenome | host: Chara braunii
ACACACGGCCTGTTGCGCGCCCGTAGCTCAGCTGGATAGAGCACCAGACTACGAATCTGGGGGTCAGGAGTTCGAATCTCTTCGGGCGCGCCATTCAAACTCGTGAAAATACTGGATAAATTGACCTGGTCGCGAGTGGCGGGCAAGGCACTTTTGAACCGTTTTCGCCCTTTGAACCAAGCTTGAACCAAGTTCCGACGGGAATCTTGTATGCCTTCGCCTCTGGACATGGTTCACGCCGCATTGGCTTCCCTTCCACGAGGTGGCTTTCTTCCTTGCCATCCTTTCCTGATTCCAGCCGCTCCGCGCCGTTCTTCCTGCCTTCCTACATCGGTCGCTCCGCCTCGCTCATGGGCAAGCGCCAGCGTTCCCGAAGGTCACCCAGCTAGCTCGCTACCCCGATGTCAGGGGCTTCCAGAACGGCCGCAGGGGCGGCCGGATGGAGGCCAAAATGGCAAAAACGAAGCAAGCAGCACCCGCACCGAAGAACGGCCCCAGCCACGGCGTCTTTGTCGTCGAGAACGAAGGTCCCAACGCCTACTGGACCAAGATCGGCTGCGCTTGGGCTCACCAGGACGGTGAAGGCTATAACGTCCAGCTAACGGCTATCCCGGTATCCGGCCGGATCGTCATCCGCGCTCGCAAGGAGAAGGAGGCGGGGCAATGATCCCGCCCGTCCTGCTTTCCGAGCTCCTTGCCAACGGCTGCATGACGGCCCGAGGCAAGGAAATCGACCACAGGCCCGTGGTCAAAATCTTCGATCCTAACGGAGCTTCGACATGGCTCCTGGCCGAGATTTCGCCGGCGAACCCCAAGATCGCGTTTGGCCTCTGCGACACCGGGCAGGGGTGCCCTGAACTCGGTTACGTCGATCTTTCGGAACTCGCCTATGTCCGGACGGCCATGGGGCTCCGGCTGGAGATCGACCGCCACTTCCGGGCAACCAAGCCGTTGTCGGAGTACGCGGCCGACGCCCGCAGGAAGGGAAGGATCGCCGTCTAGGCGATCCACTTCCCCCGCGATTTATCTCAAATCGAGTTTTGCACCGAAAGGTTCAAAGCTCGATTTTGTTCTTGCTTTGTTTCAATGTCGGGACTACGACTCCCCGTCATGGAAAACGACCTGGACAAGATAGTCTTCCGTCTCCGCTGGGCCGCGACGTGGCCCGACAAGGAGGCCGATTTCTCAGCCGAGGCCCCGAGCTACAACGGCCCTCTCGGGCGCATTTACCGACACGACCACGGCCCGCAAGCCGGGCGCTGGTTTGGGCCTTCCAGGCCTTCGACGATGAAGTTTCCCGCAATGTCGGCGAGACATCCGGCTATGAACCCTCCGCGCGTGCCGCCGCCCGTCGCGTCGAGGACGCCTGGTTCCTCGCCATCAGGGGAACTCGCCACGAAGCTCCGATGGGAGAGAACCCACCGGTCGAGGCTCACGCCAACTCGTACGCCGCTGCGAAGGGCGATGAATTTTCGATGGGTTGAGATACCAGACGAGTCAAACCTCGAACGAATGACCCCTTTACGCCGCTCAATTTGTTGACGGCCTAGTCGAAACGGCGAGAATCCGCCCCTATCAGGAACGCCCGCCCTTTCTTTCAAAAGGTCCCTTCGTCGGGGTTCGGCGGTCCCGCGTCCCGGCTTTCGCCGTCGCATACTGACGCTCCTACGACGCACCTGTTCACCGAGCTCAGGGTCGCGAATTTTCCTTTGGCTCCGGTCGCCACCTGTCCGAAATCCGGACGCCCGTCGCGTCGTCTTTATGCGCTACTTTCTTGCTGGGGCGGGCAGGAAAAGAAAACCCGCCACGTCGGGCGGGCCTTCCTCTTTTACGGTCATCGCGCCCCCGCTGTACCGTGCTCCTATCGTCCTAGGCCGGCGGGCCTGGGTCAAGCGACATCGGCCGGTCCTTCCTCTTTTTCCGTATCCCGGGGGAGCCAAGCGAAGCGCCGCGGGGCAGAGCCCCATGAGCCTTATCGCCCATCCGCCTCACTGCCTTGTCAGGGCTACTCTGGAAACTTCATTGAAACCGTCAAGGGCGTATGCCCGGGTTTAGTAGATCACGAAACCCAAGGATGCTCCCCCTTGCCCGAAACACCCAAGCGCCGCCCCGGCCGTCCGAGAAAGAACCCCGACGCGCCCATGTCACCTGCCGAGAGGCAGGCAGCACGCCGGCTTCGCACTGACAACGAACTCGCCGCGCTTCGTCACACGGTCGCGGAGCAGGCGCAGGAGATCGAGACATTGCGGAAAGCGATCGACGCTGACGAAAACCGGAAGGTGATCCGGAACGTCGTCGGCGAAATGGAGCTTGCAGCCGGCCTGCACCTCATGCGGGTTCAACTCCTCGCGGGTCTTGCGCTTGCCAGCACTGCCCAGGACACCGTGCGTGATATCAAAGGGCCGATGTACCAGTTCGCGATCGGCGGTAAGCCGATGGACCGCGAAACGAGAAAGACCGTCTTCGCAGGCATCTCCGCAATCGACGAAGCCGCTCGGAACGCAAGCAAGGCGTTGATCCCGGACCCAGACAGCCCTCCGCCGTGGACGCTAGGGGCGCGGCATTGGCAGTAGATGCGCCAGAGACATCAAATCCCGAATAATTGGGGATTTGATGGTTCCGTAACCCCTTCCGGATACGCCTGCCGGAAGGAGGGCAGGGCATGGCAAAAACAGCGCAGCGCGTAGCGACGGTGGACCGGGGAGCGGCCGTCGTTGGGTTCGATTACGAATCCGTTGTCCCTGAACGCCGGAGGGCGTTGCAGGACGACGCCCGCGAAATCCGGAAGCGACTGATCGATGCCGCCGGCGCGCTCGTGGACATCGGTGAACGGCTGCGCCGCGCGAGGGAGCTCCTTCCTCATGGCGCGTGGCTGCCGTGGCTTGTCGCCGAGACGGGCATGTCCGAGCAATGGGCGCGTGACTGCGTGAATCTCTATCTCCGCTTCGGCGATCGCCGCGCGATCCTGGAGGAACTGAACCTCGCCCTGTCACCGACCGCCATTGTCCGGCTCGCGACCGCCCCGGAGGCGGCGTGCGAGGATGTTCTTGGCCGGGCGCGGAAAGGCGAGACGCTGCGCGTCACCGACGTTGAGGAGACCATTAAGCGGCACCGCGACCGGGAGCGGGAGTCAAGCGGTAAGGGGCCTGTCGCCCGTGCCTACGCCGACGACGGCGTGCCTGTCGGCGCCGATGCGCTGCGCATCCTCGCCGACCGCGCCCGGGACGAACTGATTCCCCTGATCGTCGCCCGCGCGCAGGCTATCCTTGGCGTCCTTGAGGATGCCGAGCAGAAGTTGGCTGATGGCAAGACCGTCACGCAGAAGAGCCTGGAAGTGCTGCGTCCGGACGCGCAATGGCTCACCGACGCACTGGAGCAACTGTCGCAGCGGCGGGCGGCCGGCGATGCCAAGGTCGTCCATCTGACATATCTTGACCGCGAGCCGCTGGACAATGGTCCATGGACCTATGCCGCTTCCTTCCTGCGGGGCATCTCATCTTCGGATGCCATTCAGACGGCGTTGAGGGGGCGCGTTCCTGAATTCGTGGAGGAAGGGACGAAGGCTCTTCGGAGGGCGCTCTTGCGGTGAGGCGGGCGTTTGCCTCTTTCCGTCAAGCATCGACCGCTCCACTGGGCGACTGCACAGCCATGACGATCGGCCCGAAGAAAACACCTGCAAATCCCGAATCCTTTGAATAAGTTCAACCCTAGGAAGCAGGTCGGCCTGATTCATCCTCATTGGGAACGACGGTGCGCGGAGGGGACAATTGGCGGCGAAGATGATTGAGGAGGCGGTGTCGGCCTATGGCGCATCGCTGAAGCCGAAGCTTTCGAATCCGGCAATCGGTGGGCAGCCCGAGGACCAGCTTCGCGGGCCTCTTGAGGTGTTGGTCAAGTCTCTCGCGGAGGTCGGCGGTTTCGCGGCCGGCGCTGTCCACCTGGTGGGCGAGACCAGCCTCGCCGACATCAAGACCCGGCCAGACTTCGCGGTGACGGCCAACAAGGCGCTGGTCGGATTCATCGAGGTCAAGGCACCGGGCAAGGGTGCCGATCCGCGCCGCTTCACCGATCCGCACGACAAAGAACAATGGGGCAAACTGAAATCGCTGCCCAATCTCCTCTATACCGATGGCCAGTCCTTCAGCCTGTGGCAGGACGGTGAGATCGTGGGCAAGGTCGTCGCGCTCGAAGGCAATATCGAAAGCGACGGGGCGAAGCTCGCCGCCCCTGACGCGCTGCTTCCTCTGATCGTCAATTTCCTGACCTGGAAACCTATACCGCCCGCCAACGCCAAGCAGCTCGCGGAGATTTCGGCGCGACTGTGCCGCCTTTTGCGCGATGAGGTGATCGAGCAGCTGGAGCGCAAGAGCCAAGGGCTGACGGATCTCGCGAGGGACTGGCGCAGGCTGCTGTTTCCGGAAGCCAACGACTACCGTTTCGCCGATGGCTATGCGCAGGCCGTGACGTTCGGCTTGCTGGTCGCTCGGGCCATCGACATCCCGCTCTCCGGCGGCATCCACCAGGTAGCCTACCAGTTGCGCGGTTCCAATTCGCTGATCGGCACCGCGCTAGGCCTTCTTACTGACGACCCCGAAAATCAGAGGGCGCTGGAGACGTCGCTCGCTACGCTGACCCGCGTGCTGAACGAAGTAAACTGGCACACCATCAGCAAGGACAAGCCGGAAGCCTGGCTGTATTTCTACGAGGACTTTCTTGAGGTTTACGACAACGACCTCCGAAAGCTTACCGGCTCCTATTACACCCCGCCGGAGGTGGTGGCGGCGATGACGCGGCTGGTGGACGAGGCCTTGCGCGGTCCGCTGTTCTCGCGCCCGGCGGGCCTAGCTTCCACCGACGTGACGCTGGCCGATCCGGCCATGGGCACAGGCACCTTCCTTCTCGGCGTGATGCGCAAGATCGCGGCGACCGTCGAGAAGGACCTAGGCAAGGGTGCGGTGCGGGGCGCAGTCGAGGCGGCCATGGGCCGCCTGATTGGCTTTGAGCTCCAGTTTGGCCCATTCGCGGTGGCCCAGCTTCGCCTGATCGCGGAATTGCAGGCTTTGATAAAGCCGGATGCCACGAAGCCGCCGAAACTGCCCGACTTGCAGCTTTTCGTCACCGACACGCTTGGCAACCCGTATGTTGAGGAGGACACGCTGGTGCAGAGCGGGCCGATCGCCCAGTCGCGGCGGGAAGCCAACAGGATCAAGCAGCAGCGCGATATCACTGTCGTGCTCGGGAATCCGCCATACAAGGAAAAGGCGCGCGGGATGGGCGCCTGGATCGAGCAAGGTAGCGGTGAGAAGGGGCTGGTCGCGCCTATGGACTGGTGGGCTCCTCCACCGGAGTGGAAGGTTGGCGCGCACGCCAAGCACCTGAAGAACCTCTATATCTATTTCTGGCGTTGGGCGACGTGGAAAGTGTTCGGCACCGGCAACCGCGCAGCGACGGGAAACCCCGACCGCGATGACGAAGGTATCGTCTGCTTCATTACTGTCGCCGGCTTCCTGAATGGTCCCGGCTTCCAGAAGATGCGCGATGATCTGAGGCGCACCTGCTCTGACATCTGGGTCATTGATTGTTCGCCGGACGGCCATCAGCCGGAAGTACGGACACGAATCTTCCAGGGCGTGCAGCAGCCTGTCTGTATCGTGCTGGCCGCGAAGCCGTTGGGCAAGGATCGGAATGCGCCGGCCAAGGTGCGATTTCGGGCGTTACCCAAAGGCCCGCGCGGAGATAAGTTTGCCGCGCTGAAGATGCTGAGCCTTGACGCGCCAGACTGGCTGGACTGTCCCTCGGATTGGCGCGCACCATTCTTTCCGGCGGCGAGCGGCGACTGGGCGACCTTCCCGCCGCTGGCTTCCTTCTTCACCTATGACGGTTCCGGGGTGATGCCGGGCCGTACCTGGATCATCGCGCCCGACAGACAGTCGCTTGAGGCGCGTTGGACACGGCTGACTTCCGAGAAAAACGCCGAGAAGAAAGAAGAACTGTTCCACCCTCACCTCCGGCTGGGAAAGCCTGGCGATAAACATGTCCGCAAGATTGTATCCGCCGGCCTCGCAGGCCACGAGGCGCGGCTTGGTGCCGTCATCGACGATAGCAACAACGTTGTTCAACCTGTCCGCTACGGCTTCCGCTCATTCGACCGACAATGGATTATCCCAGACGCTCGCCTCATCAACCAGCCAAATCCTGCCCTGTGGGGCGGCTACTCGCCCCGCCAGGTTTTCTTGACGGCCCTCGAACGAGTCTCACCGAAATCAGGTCCGGCTGTCACATTCACGGGCCTAATTCCTGACCTCGATCACTACAAAGGCTCATTCGGTGGTCGCGTCCATCCTCTCTGGCGCGATGCGGCGGCGAAGATTCCGAACATTCCGACGCAACTGCTTGGCGTGCTGGCCGACGTCTACGGACATGCGGTCTCGGCCGAGGACGTCATGGCGTATCTGGCTGCGGCGATGGCGCATCCGGCCTTTACCGCGCGGTTCCAAGACGACCTCGTTCAACCTGGCCTGCGTGTGCCGCTGACCGCCGACCCGGCGCTGTTCAGCGAGGGCGTCGCAATCGGCCGCGAAGTCGTCTGGCTGCACACTTACGGCGAGCGCTTCGCGGACCCCGCAGCCGGACGGCCCAAGGCGCCGCCGCGCATGGCCGAGGGCGCACGGCCATTCATTCCGGATGGCGGCGGCATTCCTAGCAGTCCGGAGCCGCTGCCCGACACAATGGAGTACGATCCGGCCATTCGCCGCCTCCATGTCGGCGGTGGGTTCGTAGACAACGTGTCACCGGAAATGTGGGCCTATGAAGTCTCGGGCAAGCAGGTGGTGTGGCATTGGTATAGCTACCGCCGGCTTGATCGTACGCGGCCGCAGATCGGCGACAAGCGCCCGCCCTCCCCGCTCGACAAGATACAGCCCGACCATTGGCTCGCCGAATACACCAGCGACCTCATCGACCTGCTCAATGTACTAGGGCGGCTGATCGCGCTGGAGCCTCGCCAAGCAGACCTGATGGACCTCATCCTGAAGGCCGAACTCATCAAGGTCGATCATCTGAAGACGGCGCTCGGCGTAGGCAGCAACTGACAGGGCTGAGTCAGGAAACCGGGGATAAGTCGGCCTGCGACCGTCGCATGTCCTGTTCGGCTCGGGCATAGTGTAGCCCTGTGAATCGAACCAGCAGGACCATGGCTAGGAATCAGCTCGACCTTTTCGGCGCCGACCAGCCCGAGCTCTTCGATGAGGACGCGCCGCCGGTCTACTACCAGGGCGATCCCGATCGCGTGCGAGCGAGGCTGCATAGGCTGATTGCCGAGGCGCGGGCGGCCGATACGCTGCCGTGGGACTCGGATAGCGTCCGACTCTACCGCAAGATCGTGCCGCAGATGGCGCTGTGGCTGCCCGAGGACGAAGCAAAGCAGCTTTGCTTCGATTTCGAGGAGGAGATGCGGCGGCTGCTGGCCGCGTAAAACTCGGGGCTGTCATTCATGGCATTAGAATTGAAGAACAGGGTTGTTGAACTTTTGTCAGCGAACCCAGGGAAGCGATTCAAAGCTAGGGACATAGCGATATGGGTCGCAGAAACATACCCTGAGGCTGTGGCGGCTAAGATAAGGCGCAGCGTAGCAATCCAGACCCATGATGAGCTTCTTTATCAGCTTGTCGCCGAGATCGGGGCTAACCGTCCCGCGTGGCAAAAGCAGCTTCCGCAACTGCGCAGCACGGAAGGCGTGCGACCGCGCCTCTTCTATTGGTCCGATAAGACCGTGGAACAGGAAGTGGCTGATGTGGAGAGCGGCAAGGAACCTGTCCTTGAGTTCGCGACCGTGCCGGAAGATGCTGTTCCGGCCGCCGGCGAAACCGAAAGGAAGGTTCTGCGGCGAAGTGAGCATGATCTGTATCCGCTCCTCATAGAATTTTTGGAAGCGGAGCATGGTGTTCAAGGTCATCGCATCGATGAGAAGAGGTCTTCCAATGCGTACGGGAGCGGCGGCAACAAGTGGCTGTTCCCAGACGTAGTGGGTATGGAAAACCTGTCGGACGGCCTTCACCCCGAGGTTGTGACAGCAATCCGGGAGAGCCGCGACAGGCAAGTCCGACTCTGGTCGTTTGAGGTAAAGCTTCTCATCAACCGTTCGAATGCCCGGGAGACGTATTTTCAAGCCGTTTCGAATTCCTCATGGGCCAATTACGGCTACCTTGTTGCCGCTAATTTCGAAGGGCTTGAGACTCTGAAGGAATTGCGAATTCTGTATGCGATGCACGGCATCGGCCTTATCCGCCTCGATGAGGAAAACCCTATCGAGAGCGAAATCCTTGTTCCTGCGCGCGAGAAGGCAGATATCGAATGGCCTATGTGCAGCCGCCTCGCAACCGAGAACAAGGACTTCAAGCAGTTCATGACGAAGGTCCGCCACTTCTTCCAGACGGGCGACATGTAGTCGACAATCCCTCCACCACGTAGAGATAAATCGAGGGTCGATTGTAGGGGGCGACGATGGATCCGAGGAGAAGGTTACACGAGAAGAGCGAAAGGCTTCGCTCGTCAAGGGTTCCCTTCATTGAGACGTATCGTGAGAGAGTCCTTGAAGAGCAGCCGCTTGGAAAGCCTCTGGAACGCGAGGTCATCGTTGTCCGGATCGAGAAAAGCCATTTTGTACTTTACTCGTTGCTGTTCGGGATTTTCCTGGCGCTCGTCATCGTCGGCACAATCTCCGGATAATGGTCCTGTGTTGAGGGGTGGTTGGCGTCGGGCGGACGGTTCAGCCGGCCACCGAACAAGAATACCTGCAACGAGGGTATTCGGAGCAGCCGAGGAATTCCCCGAACCTGCCGCTTTTCCTCATAAGGTAGCCGCTACAGCTTTCTGTGGGGCATCGGGGCTTTGGCGCCTTGTTGCGATGTTTCTGTTTCTTGAATTCCCAGGGGTGGATGTTGTCCTTGAATGCCCATATGCCTCGCCTTGCGCGTCTGGCTTCCTCTAGGGCATCCAAATAGCGCTGGTCGGGCCCGTATCGCTCCAGAACCCAAGCCCAGCCATTGACGACCATCTCTAGCTCGATGTTTCTAGTCACGCGGAGGGGCGCTCCGAGCGTCGTTATGACGTGAGGGCACGACGCCGATGTTCGGAACTCCCCGCCCGCGTAATCCAGCGTCAAATACGGGACGCAAACGACGCGGCCGTACGCGTCCACTGACCTCCCCGTATTCATCTTCATCAAGATGGCAAGCTCGACCCACCTGTCGGCAATCAGGGCGGTAAGGAAATCCTTGGCTTCGCGGCCGCCGGGCTGCTCCATCTCCGGAGCATCGATGAACCCGAATCTCGCGGTTACCTCGATCTCGGCTTGGTCCCTAGGGTTTCCTGTCACATCGGAAACCCTGATCCGAGTCAAAAACCCATCTCCGTCGAAAACCTTCAACACTGGAACCCTGATCGTGTCCGTTTGCGGATCTTCAGGGACAATGATCACGGGACTTACTTCTGGAGTCATTGTATGGGCGGCCGTGGATTATCGAGACTATACCGCTCCCCTTCTTCCTTTCGAAAGTCCTAATTTAATACAGAATCTTGCATCCGGAATGGCCATTCTCGTCGCTCAGGACCCCTGTCGCTGTTACGGATGCGGAACGTTTGGCGAGAGGGCTTGTCCATGTCAGCCGACGAGGTGACCCTTGTCATGGACGCAAGAAAAACCCCGCGTCATAGGCTGGCAGGCCTCGGCGGGGTTTCGGAGTAGCAAGAAGATGTTGGGTTCAGGCCCCGCCACTGTCAATAGCTGCCGAAAGGCCCGCTCCAGGTGAGCGCCCGGCTGGGATATGTCCCAGCCTCACCAGAGCTCAACCATACCCGAAACGGGTGTCAACAATTAGATGCGGAGCCCGTCCGGCTCGAAGCGGCCAACGCCAATGCCGTTCCAGGGCTGGGGTCGTTCGATGCCTTCACGCACGTTCTGACCCTGCATCCGACCAACGGCCGGATGGGAGGCGGCCGACGGCACGGTACCGTCTCATTCGGCCAGCGCGTCACCGAGCCGGGCGAGCGGCACTGGAAGGAATGGAGCGTCGATGTTTCCGATGCCCCGTTTGTCGCCCGCGATCTCGTTCGGCAGGGAGCGGCGACCGATTTCTATTTCTCGCAGAACTCGTTCCATGGCTGGCGACGCCTGTCCCAGCTTTCGACCTTGGGTGCGCTCTATCAGGATCTCGACTACCAGAGGCGGGCGACCCACGGGGGCAAGGACCCGCGTGTCGTTGCCGAGGGGGCCCTGGCAGCACTGGAGGAGGCCGGCATTCCATCGCCTTCGTTCATCATGCGGACTGGGCGGGGCCTGTGCGCGGTCTGGCTGCATGAACTGCTCCCACGCAAGGCCCTGCCGCGCTGGCAAGCAGTACAGAAGCGCAGCGCCGATGTCCTGACTCCGTTCGGGTCCGACAAGGCGGCGCTGGATGCCGCTCGCGTCTTTCGCGTCTCAGGATCGCTCAACTCGCGCGCCGATCCTCTCGATGCCGACGTGCGGCTGGTCTGGTGCAGCGGCAGCCCTGCCAAACCGTTTCGGCACGTGTTCTCGGACCTCGCCGACGAGGTGCTGCCATACACGCGCGCCGGGCTTCGCAGCCTGTCGACCGAGCGAGCAAAGCGGAGGGCGGAGGGCCAGACGTCCTCCGCGCCCGTCCGGACGCTGACCGCTCAGACGTGGGCCGAGACGCTGCTGACCGACCTCCAGCGACTTCGCGCGCATCGCTATCCCGAGGGCGCGATACGGCCCGGCGAGCGCGACAAATGGCTGTTCTGCGCTGCTACCGCGATGGCGTGGCTTTGTCCCCACCCGGTTCTTGAACGGGAGCTCTCCTCGCTCGCGCACGAGGCGGGCGGCTGGGAAGGTCGGGAGACCAAGAGCCGTATGTCAGCGGCGCTAGCCCGTGCCCGGATGGCAGCCGCCGGAGCGCGGCTGGAATGGGACGGCAAGGAGGTGGATCCTCGTTACAGGATGAAGGCCGGCACGGTCATAGACTGGCTGGAAATCAATCCGGGCGAGATGCGAGAGGCGGGGCTCAGGATGCTCGTCGATACCGATCGCGCCCGCGAGATCGCGGCCGAGCGGCAACGTGACTCCCGGCGCCGAAGGGGAGCGGAGGATCGAACCGCAGTGCAATCGGCGCGCCTGGAACTCGGACGCAAGGCTCGTTACCTCCAGGCAAGCGAGGGCCTGACCATCCGCGAGCTCGCCGACAAGCTCGGCGTGTCCACCTTCCAGGTCTCCAAAGCGCTCGCCGAAGCCCACGCGAAGAGCTGATAATTCTAGCTTGTAAAACAACATGTTAGCGGTTCGTCACGGTAAATGGTGGCATAGCCCTACGAATACGGAGCGAAGCGACCCCGGCTGAATGAAAGTAAGGCCTGAGTTGATTGGCTTTGTCGTAGACACTGGACGCTACACCCCTTGCGCGGTCGGCACCTATTCCATCCAGTCCGGCAGAGGTTCCCCTCGCGCCTCTCCGTGTCGATGCTCCGGAAGGCCGGACGAGCCGTTTGTCTCGCCCTGGTGCGCTGCGCGCACCACCTCCCTCACGCACCGACATGGAGCCTCCGCGCTCAGTGACTTCCGGTCCGGCCGCTCCCTGACCTGCGGTCACCGCCACGTCCATTCTGGCCGAGGCGGAGGGGGAGCCTGTGCGGCCAGCCCGTCAGTCAACCCCTGCCTCGTCTCCCACCTCGACGCCCGCGAATCCTTCCGTCGACATTTTGAATCCTTGTCGACGCGACCGGCCGCCGGGAATCTCCGCTCGAATCCTTCAGGCGGCGCTGCCGAATCCTTGCCCGCGCGGTCGAGCGCAAGGATTCGCTTGCTCGAATCCTTGCAGGGGAGTCACTCGAATCCTTTGCGTGAACCTATGAAGTATTAAGTTAAAAGGATTAGCTCAAGGATTTAGCGACAAGTAAAAAGCAATAGTAAGTCGTTTACCATATGAATTGTTGACAATAATGCCTGCGTCATCATCGCGATAAATTTGAAAATGACTGAGAACGTACCTTGACTTATCCGTTACGTGATCGATAATAAAGCTGTGGACAACGGGAATTGGTTTCGAAATCTCAGACAACGGAGTGAGTAGCGTCGTGAAGCATTTCACTGAAATCGCGGGGACCGCCATCGCCGCCACCGCCTCGCGCGGTTCCTACGGCGAGATCGGAAGCATCGAACTGGCGAGCGGCGGGCGCCTGCGCGCCGGTGACATCATCGGCAAGTTCGAGGCTTCCTTGCCGGACACCTTCATCGAGTTCGACAAGAAGATGCGCGGCGACAGCCTCAACCTCGATCTTTACGGCTACGATCCCGAGCAGGATGTCGCGGTCATTCAGATCCGCCACTTTTTTCGGCGCTACCGCAACGGCTACGCGAATATTCACAAAGACTACGTCCTGGTCGGCAGGAACGAGGAGACGGGCGAGTACTTCCGCCATCCCGTCAGCGCCCACGCCGTCCATGCAGCCATCCGGAAGGACGGGACCAATCCCGTCGCCGTCATCCGGGCCGCGCAGCGCTGGATGTGGGATGTGACCGAAGCGCAGCTAGCCGCTGGAATCCGTCAGGGTGACATCTTGATCGTCCCCGCGAAGGGCAAGCCGGCGAACGCCGAGGCCATCGATGCCGACACGGTGCTGGTCGGCGGGACCCATGAAGTCCACGCCTCCGCCTTCTGCCGAGACAAGAAAGGCGTCGTCTACGCTTATGGCCCGACCGTCCGTCACACCAAAGCGCAGCACCTGACGGCCTACGGTGACGGCGACTTCTGGCACTCCATCCGCGTCGGCCGCGAGGCCGCCACATGGCAGTGGGGCGCCCGTCTCGGAGACTGACGACGGAAACTGGGGCCGAAAGTCCGAAAAGAAGGGGGGCGACGATGAGCGAGTTTTTTGAAATCAGCCAGCGCGAGCGCGAGCTTTATGCCGCGATGGAGGCCGCATCAGCTAAGCGCGATGAGATCGGACGTGATCTTTATTACGTGATCCTTGGTCACGGTCCTGAAGGCAGTGCGGCCGAGGACGAAGCGCGGAGGAAGCTCGGGGATGCCATCCGCGAGACGGCTGCCGCGATGTCGGCTTGGGCCAAGGTCTACAAGGCTCGCAAGGCATTGCAAGTCGCCGCCACGGAGGCCGCATAATGTCCGTAACCGGCACCGCCAAGGATGCTTCCCGCCCCCTTGGCCGACCCATCCGTCTCGGATCTCCGGAGGCCGCCGCTGCCGACCGTGACCGGCGTCGCCGCGAGTATGCCGACCTCCGCGCGAAGCTGGCGATGCCTTCCGGGGAGCTCGCCGACCTTCTCGGAATGTCGCGCGCGACCGTCAAAACGATGCCTTGGTGGCGCAGCCCGTCGAGCGCTCCCACCGACGCGACCCTCGCGAAAATGCGGCGGGAGCTTCTGAAACGCACCCGCGAGCGGATCGAGGAGCTTCGGGAATGGCGCGAGATCGAGCTTGCGGAGATTCAGCGCGAGCTAGACGAACACATGGCCTCATGCCGTGCCGCCGAGCCGGAAGGCCTCGAAACCGGGGACGGCGAAGCAGCATGAGCGAGATCGACAGAGATATTGAAGATGCGGCGGCGTCGGTGGGCGTCGCGATCGGGGCCGCAACTGAAACATACGTTGAGGTCGTGCCGGGCTTCGGCTTCGGCTTCTATAAAACCGAGCTCGGTTGGCTCTACGCGCGGCGAGGTGGTGACGGTTCATTTGAGGCGCCGACAAATAGGCTTCACCGTAAGCGGACAGGGCAGGCGATCGCGGCGTGCGATTCTCTTGATGAGCTCGCCAGCTCCGGGGTGGAGGTATTTCCAACGGCCGCCGAAGCGATCCGGACGACGCTCAAGACTTACCTGGTCGATGCGGCTCCAGTGCGAAAACTCAGCGATTTCGACTAGACGCGCGCCCTCATCCGAAAAGTGACTCACTAAACAGAAGGAGACTCCCATGGACAACATCATCCGCTTCCCCGTCGTCGCTCGCCCGGTGCCCGCGCCACCTCTCCCCGCCTTCCTGCATGTCTGGCGGGACTTCATCGCGGTTGTCGAGGTTGACGACGAGGCATTGCCGATTCGTGGCCGGGCCGCCGACGAAGGCCCGCTGTTCGAGTTTGACGGGCATTATGTCCTGTCCGCCGATATCGAGGAGTGGACTACCGCCGTTCTATGGCTCTCGCCCTGCCTTCTCCATATCGCCGGCACGTTGCTCGCCGAAAGCCTCGACGCCAGGGACGGCATCGGCCGATTCCGCTCGCGCCGCTGGCAGGCCTTCCGGAAGGAAGCCGCCCGGGTCACTACCATGGAGTGGAAGGAAATCCTGGCAGGCGCTCGCCGGGAAGGCGTCGACTTCATGGCCGACCACATTGCCGCTTGCCTCGTCGTTGAGAGCAATCTCGCCGACCGCCTTCGCACCGCATAATCATCTAATGAAAGGATACTTCATGACGGATAGTTCGCATTCGAAAGTCCATCGGTTCCTTTTGTCAAACACGGCTCCCCCGTCATTTTTCGCGCTGCTTGTCGGTACCTTCTCATATAGCTGGATCGTCAGTGAGCCAGCCTTCGAAAGCGGTCGGCTTCTGGTAGCGCTGGCACCCTTCCTGCTTTTTGGAACGGCGGCGATTTTGGTGCATCGATTCGTGAGGCGGACATCGTACGGACCTGTTGTCCGGGCTGCCTTCGTCGTGCTTTCGCTCACGATGTTCCTGCCGCTCTTCCTGCGGAACATCGGGGTCTTGCCTGCCTTTTCGGCTTGGCTCGCGAGCACGGCATTCCAGCCATAGCCGTTTTTCTCGCCACATGAAAATTGCGGCCGGGATCATCCCCCGGCCGTCCCTCCCTCGATCCGCTGCGCGTCGATGTAGTGCCACGCGGGAGCGTCATGGAGCTGGGTATTGTACGCGCCGGGCTGCTCCCAGCCCTCCGCGTTCCTCGCCCACCAGCCGTTGTAAACGTCGGCCTGAGCTCGCACCCCGAAAGGGATGCACATGCCCCAGCCGTAACTATCTGCCGCCGGAACGGTCAACTCCAGGTCGGCGCAGCCACTGCCGCCCGGGCGGTCGATCGTCACCATGTCGAACGAATCCATGTTCCGCTCGACGCGCTGCCCCGCGACAGTGACGGCCCTCACCAGCGGCGAGGGCGGCAACTGGACCTGGGAGCGCAGCGGCCCCGCGATGCCCGCCGCGTCGTTGATTTCCGTGTCCCAGCAGACCGTCAGGATGTCGCCGTCGCGGTAGGTACCCGTCGGAGCGGCCAAGATAGCCGGCAGGCCGAAAGGAACATAGTCGCGATAGCGGTCGCGCAACGCCTGGTCGTCGGCAGGTCGGGCGGTCAGCGCCATCCTCGCGGCCCCGCTGCCGTCGCCGTTCCCTTCGTCTCCGCCTCCTCCTCCCGATCCTCCATCTTCACCGGAACCGCTCCCGTTGCCTTCGCCGTCTGCCTCGCTTCCGCCACCGGAGCCGCTGCCGTGGTCGCCTCCGCCACCGGAGCCTTCCCCGCCCGAGCCGCCGCCAGGGTGCCCGGCAACTGGCGTCACGAGCCCGGCTCGCCACCGGAAAATCATGGTCGAATCCGCCGCCATGACGACCGTCGCCGAAGTCGCGAGCGCGGTCGCCAGCAGAAGCCTTTTCATGCGTACCCCCATTGTGAAGTCCGATCTTCATGATGAGTCCACCGGCATGCGAGAGACAACGCAGCCGAAGCCGACGAACCCGAAACCCGCACGTCAGCAGATGAATCGAAAAACCTGGGCTCTTGCCCCGCCCACGCATAAAATCCGGCCTAAGATGCCCATCCGGAGCGTCTGGAGATCACAAGCGGCCCATGGTTCGGGCCAAGGCCCTGCACCCGCGCCAGCCGCATTGCGATCGACATCCGGGCAGGCTCGGAAGAGGCAGATTTTAACGCTGGTCAGGAGGCTCGAATGCGTGGTTTTGCTACTGTTGCCCTCATCTGCGGGCTTCTCAATTTCGTCGGCTACGCCGCCGCGCTCGCTTACGTCGGCGTTCGCTACGCTCTCGGGATGTAGCTCCCGGCTTCAATATTTCGGTACTCACGAAATAGGAGAAAAGGCCCCTTCGCGGGGCCTTTTCCATGTCAGGATTTCCGAGAAGTCACCCCGCCGACATTGGCCTTTCCCTTGCCACCGCTGTCCTTGTCTCCGGCCTTCGGCCGAGGGATCGAAGGCAAGCCAGGCATGCCGCGTCCGAGGGTCGCCGCGAGCGCACCGGCCGTCGCCACGAAAAGCGACTTGTCGCTAAACCCATGGGAGGGCGCCCCGAACCACGCCATCACGCGGTCGGGGATGTGAAAAATCTGGCCGAAAACATGAGACACTAGGTACATCGTCAGGAACGTGATCAAGACATACCCGACGAGGAGCGCCGAAGGCCCGATGAGGTGTCCGCCCGTCTGCCCGTAGAATGCCGTTCCCCACATCACTTCCAGTCCGCCGATGATGAGCGGCAGCAGCAGGAAAGCAGCTTCGAACGCGAGGAGCCCGAGCACGGGCATGAGGAAGACCTGAAACAGCAGCATCCCGCCCATTTTCGACTGCTGCGCAAGAAGCTCGTCGCCGTCCATTCGGATGAAGCCGAAGGCCCACACAACCAGGCTGATAGCCGCTTCCAGGACCGCGAGAAGCCACAGCGACATGAAGACCCAGACGTAGATGAATGGGAGGACCGGCAGCACGTACGCCCTGACGGCCCCTATCATCCACAGCGTTCCGAGGATCGGCGCGGCCCAACCCATTGCCCACCATGCCGCGCCATCCGCCCCCACTGCCTTGCCGACAGCGGTATTCGCGAGCGCGATTGGCACGAACGCCGCCGCGACACCCGTCTCCGCTATCGTCATGAAGGCATGTCCGCTTGAAATCTGGTCGCCGATCGGATCCGACTTCAACATCTTCTGGACGGTCGAGTCGCCAGGGTCTCCCTTCGCGACCGTCCACTCGCCTAGGTCGCGGAACACTGGAGAAATGATGCGGGCGAGGATGCCCGCCGACTGGTCGCCGCCGGCCGCGAAGTCGTTCGCCGAAAGCTGGATTTCCGCCTCCTCGCCGCTGATGAGGTTCCGCAGCGTGGCTAGCGTCTGCGGTATCAGCGCCGCCACGCTTCCGCTGCTGTCATCGAGACGGATGCCAACGCGTTCATGCCGCGCGCCGGAGAGCGCGGACACTTCCCGCGACTGCTGGCTGATGTGCATCCACCACATGCCTGCGGTCGCCGCGCCCTGCTGGCGGGCGGCATCGACCATCCTCTGGCGTCGCCCCGAGCCGTCCTTGTCCAAGCCCATTTCCTTGGCCGTCGCCGCCGCTATCGCGTCGTCGTAGCCCTTACCCAGCTTTCGGACTTCCTCTGACAGACGCGGCAAGCTGCCGTCCCGGATTCCGTTCAGAGCCCCTTGCGCCGAGAGCGGTTGCGCCTTTCGGAACATCTGCGCGACCTGCTGCGCGGGTTCGCGTACGGCCGCGATGATCGCGGAAACCGCCGCCTCCCTGTCTTCAGTGAAGCCTGGTTTGTCGGCGAGGACGGGCATGGAAATTTTCCCGCAGTCAGGCCCGTAGTACCATTCCGTTCGGACGTTCGTGGTGACCGGATTCCACCAGCCCGACGTGTCGCCCTTCCGCTCTCCCTTCACCGAAGGCACAGACGCGCGATCGAGGCCCCACGGCTCCGCGAGCGCGTTGTGCGCGGCGGCGCAGACCTCTGATTCCAGCACGTCCATAACGAGCCTTGACCCACCTGCGGACATCGGCGCGATGTGGACTTCCTTGCCCGCTTGATAATCCACGTAGGCGACCCAGTTGGCGTCAACCAGGTTGATCGCCGCCTTCCCGACGACATCGCGCAATAGGAGGTGCGAGGACGAGAACGACGCTGCGATCGGAACAAGGAGTCCGAAGCCGAGGACTACCCGCAGCGGCGCCCATATCTGGTGATACCGATCGCCGAGAACCTTGCCGCTGTATGCGCTGGAAACGATGCCGACCATGATGTTCCAAATGACAAACAGTGCGGCTGCATAGGTCAGCGTGGACGAGAATACGGCCATCGCGAACCCCCATGGACTTGACGTGTCCGAGGGCAAGAGGGCGTTGAGCCAGGCCCAGAGGATATTGTGCTCGGATGGCGTTGCGAGGAGGTCGAACGGCCAGGACATTTCTCACTCCCTCGAACCGGATTCGGCAACGCCGGAATCCGTCATTTCCGAAACCGCGAACGGCGTTCCTACGAAAAGCCTTTTGTCGCGTTCGGCGACGTGCGCGCGGACCAGTCCAGCGACGAAATCCGCCGTCACGTCGCCTGCCTCGATGCCTGCCAGGACCATGCCGCCGAGGACGATTTTCCGGCGAGTGTCGTCGCGCCGAGCGGCTTCTCTTTCCTTCATCTTGTGACGCGCGTAGTCACTTTTGGCCTTCTCCAGCTTCTGGAGGAGCGTCTTTTCCTTCCCCCTTACTTTTTCAAAATCCAGCATCCGAAATCTCCCATTTTGCGAGTCCGCCGGCGGGTTTCCAAAACCCTCCCGACAGAAATCCGCAGGCCAAAAATGTTGAGGTTTGCAGGCGTAGCCAGCGAAATCTCGATCCCGAAAATTCGACGTCGATTCAATAGTTTGTCGACCTCTTGCCCTAGTCAAATGGCCGACCAAAGATTGGAGACAGGAAGGCCGCAGCAAGGCCCCCTGCCTAAGGGCGCGCCTATGTGTTCTGCGAACACAGCGCGCCTACGGGCGGGGAGACGAGGCGAGGAGGTCATGCATGACGACCGCAGAAAACGACAACGACGACAGCCCGCCGTTTGACTGGTCCGGTCCTGATTGGGACGACATGCTTGGCGATGCCTCCGATGCCATCGCGAGCGACATCATGGCGCGCGCGGCGAGCGAAGACCCGTTTGCGACTTCCTACCTCGCCGACTGCGTTCCGAGCATGGGGCTCACGCCTTCTGCGCTCACTCGATTTCGTCGCGCCTCCGCCGCATATCTCGCGGCATGTAACTCGGGGGATTACGATGACGAGCGGCAGGAAATCTTGCGCCTCATCTCCGCTTACTGGCTCAAGAGGAGCCGGGCTTTCTGGCTCGACTGACATGCCTAGCAGCCTCCCGCCGACCGATGCCCTGTTTCACGTTGACGCGAAGATCTTCCAGCGTTCGGCGGGGCGCAGCGCGGTCGCGGCAGCCGCGTACCGCAGCGCCAGTTGCCTCACCGACGAGCGGATTGCCGAGACGTTCGACTACCGCAAAAAGGACGCGCGCGAGGCGTTCATTCTCACGCCCGAAGGCGCTCCGGACTGGACCCGCGACCGGGGCGCGTTGTGGAACCGCGTCGAGCTTGGCGAGCGCCGGAAGGACGCCCAGGTCGCCCGCGAGGTTGAGGTTTCCATTCCCCGCGACATTCCCGAATCCGACTGGCGGGCTTTCGCAGAATCCGTTTGCTCCCATTACGTCGCCACCGGCGCCGTGGTGGATATCGGAATCCACTGCCCCGCCGACGTGTACGGCGAGCCGCAGCCTCATTTTCATGCCATGCTCACCCTTCGCGCTCTGGACGGGTCCACGCCCTCCGGCTTCGCCAAGACGAAGAACCGGGCCGTCGAATCCCTGTTTACGTCCGGAGGCAGCTACGGTGGCGAGCGTGGCGCTGCCCTTGTCGCCGAACGCGAGCGCATCGCCGTCGTCATGAATGACTTCCTCGCCCGCGCCGGATCGAGCCGCCGGGCATCGCATCTGTCGAACGCCGCCCGAGGCCTCGACCGCGAGCCCGAGCCGACCATGGGCGAGGAGCGGACCAACATCATGAAGAAGCGCAAACGCCACGACCGCCGTAGCGCCCTTGTGTCAAGCATCCGCAACGCACGGATTCAGGAAAACGAACTCACGGCAACCGAGGAGGAAATCATGGCAGTGAATCCCACTAGACAAGCGCGCGGCGGCATCCGCCCACGCTCTCGCATGGACTTCAAAACGAAGCTCCTGAGAGAGCATTATCCCGACCTCCCGAACGCCGAAGGATGGGCGGGGTCGCTCCATTTCATTGACGCTTCGATACCTGGCGCCGTCCGCATCGCTACCCGTGATGGCGGGCACATCGAAATCCGTGGCCGCCTCGCCAAGGTCTACGGCCAGCGAGGGCAGGCCGATGCTCTCGCCGGCGTTCTCCAGGCAGCCGACGACCTGGACGACATCGAGCGCCTGGAGGAACTGAAGTCGCTTCGCCGCAAGGGCAACGGCGCCCGTCCTCGCCCGAAAGAGGTGCCGCAGCTTCCTCCGGATCGCGTCGAATCCCTCGCCGATCGTTGGCGCTCCCGCGGCTATCATCAGATCACCGAGGCACCCGATGGTGTGTGGGTCACCATCGGGAGATGTAGGCTTCAGGATCTCGGGGACGAGCTGCGAATCCACGGCCCGGCCGCCAGCGATGCTGCTGTGCGCGCCATGATCGCGAAGGCAGTCGATGAGTGGGAATCCTCATTGGAGGTTTTTGGCGAACGAGCCTTCAAGGATGCCACATGGCTTGAGGCGCAGCGCCAGGGCGTAACTGTCTACGATGCCGACACCGGGCAACTCTACGAACCCTCGGAGGAGGTCCGGAAGGCATTTGAGGCCGACTTGTTCCGCAAACGAAGCGAACACGACGAGATGAACGCCATTCGGAACCATAAGGCCGTCGCCTCCCTCGTTCTCGAGGCCGCTGCCGGCGATGTCGACGCCCTGACGAAGCTCCGCGTCAACGACCGCGACCTTTCTGACTTCGTTACGCTGCATCTGGACGACGAGCAGCGCGGCAAACTGGTTGGGAAACCCGAGGCCGACGTAGTTGCCGCCCTCGCCGAATTCCGAGTTTTTGGCAGGCTCGCCCGTGGAGCCGAGGAGGAAAAGCGCAAGCTGGAGGGACTTCCGCCCTTTGCCGACGGCATGGACATCCCTCCGCCCTCGCCAGACTACGAGGAGAGGAGGCCGCGTTGATCGAGCAGCATGACGAAGCCCACGCGCTTCGGCGCTACGTCAGGAACCGGGCGGACGGTCGCCCGGCTCACGAGTTCGTGCGCTTCGACCCCGCAACCGCCTGCTGGTTAGAATCGAACACGACCGAGGCCGCCGGCCGCTGCGACGGAAAGGCCTTCCGTCAGGTCCGGAGGCCGGGCCTTCCGTGGTGCGAGTGGCTAGGCGCGGACATACGCATTGCCGAGGACCAAGCCTTGCAGGCCTTTTTCGAGCTTCGCGCCCGCGAGGGACATGACTGGCTGCGCCTCCTGAAAGAGGTGAGCCGCAACCGTCAGAAAGCTCTCCGCGAGTGGCGCCGCGAAGGCCGCGACACCCTCGCTCGCGTCAGGATGCAGAAAGCCCTTGGCCCTGAAGTCCGACTCCCGTCCACCCTCGCCGACGAGTTCCGGGTTCCAGGGCGCGGCATGCGAAGTCTTCGAAAGGAGTGACCTGCCGCGCGGCCGAAACTAGAAGCCGTATTTGTCGCGGCGGGTGGTAAATGCCTTTTGACCTCCTTCGAGGACATCTTTGACGAGTTCCTTAATCGTCCCGACATCGATCGACCCGCATAGCTCATCTTCGAGAATCGTGCGCTCCAGACCGCCGTCAACTACGGGTGTCAATCCGACAATTTGTTCGGCGTCGCCGAGCACGGGAATGTTGGCATTGTGGCTGGAAAAAATGAATTGCCGCCGTCGCTTTTCAATGCGCATGGCGGGGACGATGCTGTCTGCAATGAAGCGGTTGTCGAGATCGTCCTCGGGCTGATCTACAATCAAGGGCGCGTCTGATTCCAGGAGCAGCAAAAGCAAAACCGCCGTGGCCTTTTGCCCAGTAGATAAGTCTTCCAGTGCTTTCCAATTGGGACTGGTGCCAGCACCGACATTCAGTTCGACAATGGCCTCTGCGGGAAGTTCGCATTCCTCGACCTCTAGCGCTAGCGCAGAACCGCCCTCCGCAACCTTTTCGGCTCCGAGTTGGGAAAACCCATATTCCCGTGCGAGGGCCTGTGCACCTTGCCGGATATGTTCGGCGAAGTCGGACATGCCCAGAGAATCTCTTGCCCGCAATCGTTCAAGTGGCTGATTGATGTTCCCGGTTATCCTCGCTCGCAGGACCGTTTCGAGATCGCCGAGATCGTTATTTTGTCGGACCCGGACCCTTACACGATTAGCAAGCCGCTTCGACACCTTGCGAGCGGCTTGCTCCAGCTCGCGGAAGTCCTTTGCCTTGAACTGCTCCCACTCTACAAGAAGCCCTTTCCGTAGTTCTTGGAGCTTCCGGAGCGTATCCATCCTCTTGTCGCGGTCGGCTTCCCTCGGCTTCAGCGCCTCGACCTGCCCCTTGATCGCAACGAATCTCTTAGGGTCGTGACCCTCGGCTTCCAATTCCTTGACTGTGCTGAGATAGCGCTCGTTGGCAGCGGTTTCGAGCGGTTGCCAAGCGGCCTTCACGATATCTATCCTGGCGCTCGCGCGTTCGCCGACGGCTTTGAGGTACGCTGCTGCCCTCATTTTGGCGCGATCGAGCTCCGTGAGAATCCCGTCCAGAGATTCTAGCAATGCCCTGTTAGGAAGATCAGTATCGGGCGGCAAGAGCGAAGGACGGTCTTCCGACGGCATCAAAAGGGTGCCAGTGTCATCGAGTCCATCGGCAGCCTCCTCAGCGGCCTCGAAGACGCGGGCTTCGGTGTCGATGCTCGTCTTCTCGGCCAATTTCGTCTCAAGACCAGCGGCGGCAAATCGTTTGAGATTCTCCCGTAGCGCGGGAAGCGCGGCTAGGGCATCGTCGATCCGTCCGATTTCCGTCAACTCGGCCAGGATGGCTGAACGGGAACGCTCAAGTCGGTCGCGGAACCCGGCCCGCTGCCCCGACGTGTCTGTTGCGGGTCCGGTGAAGCGGCGCAGGATTTCGGCGAGTTTATCCGGATGACGGGTCAACTCTGAAATTTCGTGCTGGCCGAATATCTCGATGTTGCCGATCAGGTCGACCGGTGCCACGTCGGTTAAGACATTGCCTGACTGGTCGCGCACTGTAGGGCGCTGTCCGTATATGCGCTCGGTCAAATAGTATTCCGGCGACGGTCGAGGCGATCTCAGTAGCACGGACACCGTCGAGCCCGTACCGAGCACGCTCTTGGCAATCGACTGATGAGACCGAATTGCCTCTTGCCCTTTTGGCATCAGATCGAAGGCATATCGCAGACTTTCAATCAAGGTTGACTTCCCTGCGCCGCGCCCCCCGACCAGAACGTTGAGGCCGCTACTCAAACGGAGCGATTGCCCGTCTAGCAGTCCGCCTTCCCACGCAACCGCGATGATTTCGTTGTGCTCGCCGTCCTCTTCATCCGAATTGAGCCGGACGCGGGATTCCCAATCGAGAAAGCCTTGACGAAGCCCTTCGATGGAAACCGAGGTCATCTTGATGAGCGATGTGCTTCGCGGATCTTCGAAGGCCTCAGGGCGGCTGACGTCATTGGCGTTGATAATACAGAGCGGTCGCACCCGCTTGGCGGCTTGATCCTTATTCCTGATGATGTCGCGATGGCTCTGGGGAGCTTCGTTCGGGGCGCCGGGGAGGGCTGCTGCGGCAAGGTATTCAGACTTCCAAGCTCGGGCTCGTGACTGGCCAGATAGGGTTGCCAGAAGCCCGGCGGCGCTTGAGATATGGGCAGCAATCGACAATCCACCAAGAGCGTTCACCTGCTCCATCAATTGTTCGACGCTCTTGCTCGATTGGGGGGATTCGGCGGTAGTATCGACGATACTGCAAGCACCGATATGGCGTTCGAGATCGGCGATAGGAGTCCCTGGCGGAAACAGGCACAGCAGGTGAATCCCCTCACTCGAATTGGCCTCGAACCCCGGGAAGACCACAATCCCGGCCTTTTCGAACGCCGCAATAAGCGATACCGATCCTGAGACTCGGAAATGGTCTGTGACCGCAACCACTTCCACACCAGAAACGACAGCCTTGGCCACCATCGCTGCATTGTATTCGTCCTCGCTGGCAAACTCCGAAGATTTCGAGTGTCGGACGGAATACTCGAATGGATTTACCTGCAACGCGCATCTGTAGAACCGCGCTCCGGCTGGCCTGGCCATAGCGACCTTGATTCCTTCGCTTACTGCGGAGTGGCCAAGAAGCGTCAGAAGTTCTGCAGGGGGCTCTTCGAGAGGCATGGCGAACGGGTACCTATGAATTAATGAACTATGGAGGAAGTCAGACGGCAGCGTTCTGCTGCCGCTTCGCGAGAGCCTTTCAGCTTTCGAGGTTGGGTGCGACGCGATTGGCTTCCGCCCATTCGGCGAGCTCGTTACCCAGGAAGAGACGTGTATACTCGCGCTCTTCATCTTTTCCAGTGACGCGCGAGAAGGTGAGCGAGATACCGTCGTTCCGGACTTGGCGCTGCACCGTGAACGGATGGGGTTGGAGCCGATCCCGCGCCCATTCCTTCATGTCTTCGATATGGGTGTCGGCGAAAAAAAAGCAGGCGGCCGACATGGCCCATTTCAGCTTTTCCATTCGCCTTCCGGCTTCGCCAATGTATCTGACCGCTTTCGCAGCCTCTCTGCGCTCCAGTAGGCCTATGGTCGCCTCCATAGCCCTTTCTTCGTCGTCGCAGCCGTCGAACGAAAGAAGCCACTGCTCGTAGCGCCTGACCTCTGTCAGGAACTTGCAGCTTGCGCCCACCAGGGCGTCACCGCGCAGGATGCCGAAGTGGCTGTCCCTTGCGAGTTTCTTCGGGAGCCGGGGATCGAACTCGGCGGCCTCGTTGTCGACCATCTCCGTCAGGACGTACCCGCCGCCGGCCTTGCGGACCTGTCGCAGGGCAGTGTGTATCGTCGGCGCATCTCTCCGGAAGTCGTGGAAGATGCCTTCGATCTCGGCCGCGATCAGCTTCAGGGCTTCTAGCTCCCGCAGCATACTGGGAACGTGCGTCAAGCGTGCCATCAGGAAGTCTTCCTGTTTCCGCCTCTCGTCGTCCTGCTTCTTCTTCGAAAAGGCAGCATGCCTGACTTCCGCCGAGGCGCAGTTGTGCCCGATCACGGCGATGCACTGTCGGGCGAAGATGAAGACAAAGGCACCTTCGAGAAACTTCTCGCGCCGCTGGCACATCGGACAGGGAATGTAGTCGCCTTCTGGCCTTTTCTTCCTGTCCACGGCGAACTCGTGGATGGCTTCGAACGGTTCGTTCTTGTTCAAGCGGCCCCAGTAAAGTCCGGGGAAGGTTTCGGGCTGGTAGGTCTGCTTGACGTGTTCTATGAACTCGTCCCGCAGGTGGTAAGGAGCCTCGCGGTATGTTGCGTGACCTGTGTACTCTTCCGGAAACGTGTACTCAATTACATTGCGAGCGGTTGCTTCCATGGTGGGGTTCTCGTCCCTGTTGTTGCCATCGGCTCCTCCCTGGCAGGTTGCGACTCATGCGAGTCTTGCAGCGAACATAAAAGATTCGCGGTTGTTCACCGAGTCCAAAAATACGTCTTCTGTCAGTAGCCGGCAAAGCTTGGGGGGGGGTAACGCGCAAAACGGACCGTCGACTGTGCCAAATAGCGTCACCGACGCATAGCTTCCGCGCCTTGCACTCCACGGTGCAGCCATTAATCTCTCTAGCGAAATCTGGAGAGACTGATTTGACGCTGGTGCAGGAAGTACAAGCCGCTCGTAAGAAGGTCGTCACTGATGGATACGAAATGTCCATTGGCGAGGTGATCAACCTCTATAAGGACGGCGAACTCAAGATCGACCCGGTCTTCCAGCGCCTCTTCCGCTGGGAAGACGAGCGCAAGACACGCTTCATCGAGTCCTTGCTGCTGGGCATTCCGATCCCGCCCATATTCGTCTTTCAAGGGGAGACCGGCGTTTGGGAGTTGATCGATGGCCTGCAGCGCCTGAGCACGATCCTCCAGCTGACGGGCGATCTCAAGGACGGAGATGGGCAGCCAGTGTCCCCGCTGGTGCTCAACGGCACCAAATTTCTCCCAGCGCTAAACGGCAAACGGTGGACAAGTTCTGCACCCGATGCCGACGACGGCCTGGAGCAGCCACTCCAGATCGAGATCAAGCGGGCCCGTATACGAGTCGAGATTCTGAAGTTCGAAAGTGATGCCACGGCGAAGTACGAGCTGTTCCAGCGCCTGAACACAGGTGGCGTAGCCCTCAGCGAACAGGAGGTTCGAAATAGCGTCGCCGTCTCCATCAATCCAGTGTTCTACGACTGGCTGCAGGCTCGCTCACAATCTCAGGACTTCAAGACCACGACGCGACTAACAGAGAAAGCGCTCGAATCTCAGCTAGACATCGAACTCGTTCTACGCCTCTTGGCTTTCCGGTCTGTCGCGTATGAGCCGGGTCTCGACGTTCATGAGTACCTCGACGAAGCGCTTTTTCGACTGGCAACAAATGCTGGGCTCGATCTCAACAATGAGGCCGACGTTTTCAGCAAGACCTTCCAGTTCTTGAACGAAGCTTTGGGTGACAAGGCTTTTCGGCGCTGGAACGGCAACGATTTTTCAGGAGCATTCCTGCATTCTGTCTACGAAGTTATGGCGACTGGTGTCTCCAGGAACGTCGCTGACCTTGAGGGCCTCGGGCCGGATAATCGGAAGGCGTTCATCCAGGACAGGGCGAAGAACCTCTGGCAGAACCAGACCTTCAATGAGAACTCGGGGGCTGGCGTTCGTGGCACCACGCGCCTAGCCAAGCTGCTACCCATGGCTGGCGACTGGCTGAAACCGTGAAAGTTGCGCCGTGGCGAAGATTCGAACAGTCTCACAATTCCAGGAGATGCTCGATGCCGACATGTCTTGGCGTATCCGTGAAATTTCGACGTTTCGCTTGGCGAGTAAACAGGATCGTGTGGATCGAGACACGCTGATCCGCGCGGGTGTTGCGATGGTCTACGCCCACTGGGAAGGCTTCATAAAATCGGCTTCCGAGGGCTACCTTGAGTTTGTGAACAACCAAGGCCACTTATACCGTGAGCTCAAGACCTGCTTCGTCGTGTTCGGGATGAAGGGCAAGTTGGCTCTGCTGGGGGACAGCAGGCAGGCTAAGACGAACATCGAGGTGCTCGATTTTGTCATGTCGGAGATGGACCAACCCGCCAAGATGGCTCTTTCCAACGCCATACGAACGGAGGCAAACCTAACGTCGACAGTCTTTCGAAACATCGCTTCCTCAATCGACATTCCGGTAGTTCAGTATGAGTCTCGGTTTCCGATGATCGATGAAAGCTTAGTAGGTCGGCGCAACAGCATCGCTCACGGTGAATACCTCGGGCTTAAGCCGGACGAATTCATTCAGCTAGCGGACGACGTCCAGATGATGATGCGTTGGTACAAAACGGACCTTCAGAACGCAGCAACATTAAGAAAGTACAAGAGAGCCGTCGATGCGAACTAGGTCACCTAAGCGACTTAGCGACCGTCAGCTTCGGGCCAGAAGCGGCCATCGCCGAGGAGAGGAGGCCCCGTTGATCGAACAGGATGAAGCCCACGCGCTTCGCCGCTACGTGCGGAACCGGGCGGCAGGCCGCCCGGCTCCCGAGTTCGCGCGCTTCCATCCCGCCATTCAGGGCTGGGTGGAATCCAACGCCACCGAGGCCGCTGGCCGCTGCGACGGGAAGGCCTGTCGTCAGGTCCGGAGACGGGCCTTCCGTGGTGCGAGTGGCTTGGGCTGGACACCCGAATTGCATCGGACCATGCCTTGCAGACCTACTTGAGCTACGCGCCCGCCAGCCTCACGACTGGCAGCGCCTGTTCAAGGAAGTCTCGCGCGACCGCCGCGCAGCCCTTCGCCAGTGGCGTCGCGAAGGCCTCGCTATCCTGTCCCGTGTCCGGATGCAGGAGACGCTAGGCCCTGACGTGCGTTTGCCGTCCACTCTCGCCGAGGAGTTCCAGTTTCCCGGCAAAGGCATGAGGAGCCTGAAAGGTACATAAAGTTAATTGGTTGCTCCAATCGTCATTCGCCCTTGCATATCGGCACATCTCTAATCATGAGAGCGCTGGTATTGATAAGCGAGGGCAATTTTAGTGGTTCTAAAACGCATCCTGGATTGGCATCTCAAGCGGCGACTTGCTGTCTCGACAGCGAGCGTGTTCGAGGCTGGGCTTCAAATCCGAGCATTCAAGTCGAATATGGATCGTTTCCTGGAATCGGCGGGGTTCGATTCATCGCAGACCTCGTTCGACTACCAGGCTTGCGCATTCATATTTGCCCGTATGGACGAGGTATTGAGCAGAGCTGGGCTAATCGAGGACATTGAGGGAGGATCGAAAATCCATGTCGATATACACCAGAAGGGCGCCATAGCAGTCTTGGTTGTTCAAGGCCTGCACATGATCTTCGCAGAGGCGTTCGCGCCGACTGTATTGCAGTCGGAGGAGACCAAGCGGCGGCGCGCCGACGTGATGCAAAAGACGCTTTGGATGATTCTGCGAGTTGGTAAAGAAGGTCCAGACGATGAACTCGGCGCTCTCGCATATGGCTCCCAACTCTATAAGTTGATTGCGGCGAGCGATGTGCCGTTGTTGCAGTCGATCTATGACGCTTGGACCGCTTGGTTCACATCGGATGATGCCTGACCTGCTCCCCGTTTTGTCCGCGCCTATAAGTTAGCCCTGTTCACGTTGTGGTCCGATCTGGACCGGGTTGCAAATTCGTTCGGTGTGAGCCCGTCGAGGCTCGTATGGGGGCGGTTCACATTGTAGTCGATCCTCCATTCTTCGATGCTGTCTCGGGCATGCCGATAGCTGGTGAAGAGCCGCTCGTTGAGACACTCGTCGCGCATCCTTCCGTTGAAGCTTTCCACGAAGCCGTTTTGCATCGGCTTGCCCGGCGCGATGTAGTGCCATTCAACATGCCGGTCTTCCTGCCACGCCAGAATGGCATTCGAGGTCAGCTCAGTGCCATTGTCCGACACGATCATGCAGGGGTAGCCGCGATGCTCGGCGATGATGTCGAGTTCGCGGGCGACACGTTCGCCCGAGATCGAGTTGTCGACGACAGTCGCCAGGCACTCCCGGCTGAAGTCGTCGATGACGCACAGGATCCGGAAGCGGCGGCCGTCGGTCAGCGTGTCGGAAACGAAGTCGAGGCTCCAGCGCTGGTTCGCTCCCTGCGGAATGGCCGCCGGTGCCCTCGTGCCGAGCGCTCGCTTGCGCCCGCCACGCCGTCGCACCGTCAGCCGCTCTTCGCGATAGAGCCGGTAGAGCTTCTTCCAGTTCACCGCCACGCCTTCGCGCTTCAGCAGAAGGTGCAGTCGGCGATAGCCGAAGCGTCGGCGCTCGGCTGCCAGTTCCCGCAGCCGCTTTCGCAGGTCCGCGTCGTCCGGTCGGATCGAGCGATACCGGTAAACCCGCGGCTCCATGCCGACGAGCCCGCAAGCACGACGCTGCGAATAGCCCTTGTTCTCGATCGCCCAGGTCACGGCGGTCCTCCTCGACCCAGGCGTCAGAAGTTTTTTCCGAGCATCTCGCGCAAGGTCGAGACGTCGAGCATGGCGTCGGCCAGCAGGCGCTTCAGCTTGCCGTTCTCCTCCTCGAGGCTCTTCAGCCGCTTCGCCTCCGATACGTCCATGCCGCCATACTTCGAGCGCCACTTGTAGAACGTCGCATCGCTCACACCGTATTTTCGGCAAAGCTCCGTGGCCGAAAGCCCCGCCTGGTGCTCCTTCAAAATGCCGATGATCTGTTCGTCGGAAAATCTCGATCGCTTCATTGCCCTGTCTCCTCATCCGGATGACAGGCTAACCTCAAAGCGAGGACATTTCAGGGGAGCAGGTCAGTCGCAGCCCGGGATCGGACTAGCTGCTAGGCCTCAGCGGCCGCAGGTAGCAGCCGACGCTTCGTAGGAACCGCCGCAGCATAAGCCAGTTTCTAGTTGTGCGGCCAGGACGATTGCCGCGACGCTGATGCGCACAGCCCAGCCCTGGCTCTCAGGTCGTCGGGCCGATCCGGCATCGTAAGCCCGCCAAACCGCCTGCCACCCTGAAGGTATCAGTAGCTTTCGCCTTGGCTCGAGCATCTTCCAGCCCCGCACGGATACGGGTGCTCATCTATATTGCGATAGCAATCCTGTCCGGCTTAACCGCGCTGAAACTCCGTGCCACCTCCCGGACTTTTGCGGGCCAGGCAGACACACCACAACATCCAGGTTAAACCTTTCGGCTAAAGTTGCCCTCAAGCAGGATTCCATTAGCAATAGCTTCTACTCCATGATAACTCTACGGTCAGAAGTCTCTGAAAAATTCCTCTCAGGATGGGGTTTGCCGATGGGGCGAACTTACAGAGTGCTTGCGCAAGTTTCATCGATCGTCCTTCTGGTCGTCTCTAGCTCTGCTTGGGCTGGGACGGTGAGCTTTGTGAACAACGAAAATACAAAATTTGAACTACATGTTCGAAACGGGCCGATTGACCGGCACCCGGACGATAGAGGTTCACAGAACACCACCCTAGCGCCCGGAGAGACCTTTCAAGACGAGGTCGGGGACGGCGACACATGGTTCGCCTATGGAAACAAGCTTATCAATTACGACGAGAACCCGGAACTCTGCAACGCCCAATCAGGTGACACGGTCGTATTGGATCGATCGCAATCTTGCTTCGACGACAACTGAGCTATGATTGGCTAATAACGTACCGCCGATAGATTGTGCTTTCACAAGGGCAAATAGCCATGAACCACGTTGCATCTTCGACGATAGCAATTGTTACATTCTTTGGTGCCGCATTTCCCTGCGCCTCACAGCAAGATGACTTGGTAATATCATCAAATGCAGTCGGAAGTTTCCGATATGGCGAGAGTGTTCAAAGAATTTGGCCTTCTCTTGGAAATAAGTCGACCGACCCGACGGTCTGGCAGTTTCGATATGACCCACTTTTTCTTCCAGAGGTGGATACGAGTGGCGCGCTCGTATTCACCGAGACGGGCCTCCCCGACAAAGCAGTCAAGATCCAGGTTCCAATCGACTTGGATAATGGTAAAGCTCAAAAACTTGCGTTTGAGCAAGTAAAGATGATATATCCAGATGTAGTTCAAAAGCTTCAGCAGAACGATGTATTTGCTCTTGATGTCGATGCGATAGAGGTATCGATACCTGAAATGGAGTCGCTAAATATTGGAGCGGAAATAGTAAACCCGAAAACGTCGTTCTTCACGCAAGCCAACTCATTCACTATTGCGATAAAGGTGCCGAGCAAAGAGGCGGCAACCGTAGTAGAGCAGCTATTGCCGACGTATAGAATAGATTACAAAGTGTCGTTCAAATCGAAATCTGCAAGGCAGAACGTGATAAAAATCAACTACAAAGATATGCGCAGTAGCAACCTGTTCTCGGCGCTGAATGGCCTCGGCACGTCCGTGACATATGTACACAGAGATGATCTACGAAAATTGACCGAGGGTATCAACTCGGAGATAAGCTCCGATGTAACTATTGAGGAACCCTCTCAGTTCGATCAGACGCTTTATGAAAAGATATTGGCGATGATGACGACCGCCGTTAACACGGAGACCGCGCAGTTCGACACCGAAAAGTGGAAATCGACCTATAATGGAGATGATCTTAAGCCGACACAGATAACGAAATTTCTTAACAATGAATTTAACTGGGATCAAACTGCGAAGAAGGTCGACTTTAAGGGAACTGCCGATACAGGAGGCAAGGTAAATCTGTTCGATGAGATTTCTGCGGAGGGAAAAGCCGCTGGGAGTTATAGCCAAGATAATTTTCAATCAGAGCTGCACAAACACGGCCTTGAGGTTTCATTTGAGGGAAATGAGATAATAGCAAAGTCGCTTGATCTACAGCAGGTGAACATGTCTCAATTTGCGCAGGATCAGCAATTTAGCAATATTGTAACGCTTGTGTCCGATCAGATGAAGGTACAAGACGGAAGCATTGATATTGAAAGGCTCCTTGCCACAGGTGTGGTGAGCACCACGATTCCAACTCAAGTCAAGCAGATATGGGACACTCTTCAGAGCAATGCTGCAGATGATAAAGATCGATATGACAAGCTTGTAGCTAAGATTAACGATGAATTTACGAAGTTGTATGGAATCGCTGACGCTCCTAGCCACGCTTATAGCGAGGTGATGGACGTAGATAGGTATGGCGGATCGAAAGGAGCGAAGGGCCAACCGCTGCCGCGCTTCAGTTGCCCCGGAGCCAGCTTCCTGTACGGAACGACGGCTTACGAGGAAGATCACGAGGCAAAAGAGATATTTTATTGTAAATCGATGCCGAAACTTGAGGTCAAGTGATAGTAAAGTGTGTGGTGCGCCTAATGGGTGCACCATACAACTGGCCCGCCTCAGTCTGCGACATGTTGCGCCTCGGTCCCGGTGACAGGTTGTGATGCCCCTCTATTGGCCGTTTTCAAGCCCAAACTCCTCCATTTCCTCCTGCGCCCGCGCCTCAAGCCAGGCGATATTTTCTGGGGAATCGTCCATCTCCCACGGTTCGAGGATCGTAGCTAGGTATGCCCGATCAGCATCTGCCTTTTCGCGCTCCATCTCGATATACCATGGGGCCCTTTCCAAAAACCGTTTTTTGCCCTGCGAATCTGGCGTTGCCTCGACTGGTCGGCGGGCAATTCGACCCACTGGCGGGGGTCGGCGGTGGGCCATCCACTCGGAATCGACCGCCGCGAAAAGGGCCTCAGTCCAAGGCTCGATCGCGATCCGCTTGAGTTCAAGTCGCTGGCTGTAGTCGTAAACGATACGCGTGACATCCGCGACTTTCATCGGTGCCGCCTGACCCATGTCGATGCCAACGTGATCGAGCACGGCGGAAATCGCGTCTCCTCGAACCGTCAGGTCTTCGCAGACCGTCGCGAAGGTTCGGCGGACATCATGCGGAGAAAAATACGGGAGGCCTTTCAGCAGGTCAGGCCCGTCGAACTCCTCGCCCGCCTTTGGGTCGGCAGAGCGCCCCCGCAGCCGATCGATGACCGTTGCCACCGACCAGCGTGAAACCGGAGCGTCCTCCTCGCCCGTTGCGCGTGTCGCCGGAAAGACGTAGGCCGAGTCTGCGCCTGCTTTCTCAGCAACCCGCTCGAAAAGCAGAGCCACACGGGGCGGGATAGGAAGCGAATGCGGTCGCTTGCCCTTCATTACCTCCGGAGGGAAATAGATAATCTTCCAGCCTGACGGCCCTCCGCGCCATGGCAACACGTGCTCTCTCCGGAGGGAGAGGGCGGACGTGACGCGCTGCGCAGTCAGAGCAACGAACCACAGGGCGGCCAGCACCGTCTCGGATGTCTCGCGCGCGTTCTTCCGGCCGGGGATCGTCCGGAATTTCTCCGCCGTGTAGAGAGTGCGGGCCAGCTCCTGCAAGGAAGGGTGCCGCCCTTTCGGGGCGGGAATGGTGCTGTCCAGCTTCTCAACTTCCAGCCACCATTTCGGCGCCCCTTCCAGTCCCGCCGCGCGGGAGTGCTTCTTGCGGGCGAAGGAGAGGGCGCCCTTGCTGTAGGCGACGAACTGGCGGCTGGCCGTCTTCCTTCCGGCCGACGCGCAGGCATCGCGAACCTCCTCTAGATCGCCAGGGCGAAGCTCGGAGAGGAGCTTGCCGAACAGCGGCTTTGCCTCCTCAATCGTCAGGTATCGCCGCGCTTCCGGTCCAGTGTGCTCGGAGGGCTGCTTGAGGATTCCGCGGGTCGTCATGCGCGGTTCGGACAGGTATCCGTCCGCGTATTTCTCGACCAGGGTTTCCCACGTCCACTTTCCCGCCTCGACGGCCGTTTTGCGCTCTGCCGCCGCCTTGGCGTCTTCCTCGCTCTTTCCTGCCGTCGTGCCGGTCAGAAAGGCCTTCGGGTCGGTTCCGTCCTTGAGCATGGCGCGGGTCTTCTGTGCCAGTTCGCGCGCGTCCTTGATGGCGCGAATCTCGCCGGGCTTGAGGTCGCCCCGTTCTGGGCCGAGAGTGCCGATGGTTCGGGTCTTCCCGCCGTGCTTCAAAATCCAGTCGGCTTTGCCGCCACGCACCCGCAGCAGGAGGCCCTTTTCGTTCATGTCCGCGAAGAACAGCGGATCGGATGCCGGATATGTCCGGTCAGCAGCCGCCTGCCGCGCTTCCGTCAGACGGTTCCCGTTCAGTTCTACCCGCTTCGTCGGCATGGCTGGCCCCCCTGAGAATTGCCTACCGCGCTATAGCCTTGAACCAAGTTTGAACCAAGTAATTCCTGGAAATAGCGGGTGGAAGCGTTAACGGCGGGTTGAGCGGCGGGCTGGAAAACATTGCAAATATGATGCATTTTCAATGACTTGTTCGCAGAACTGTAAATCCGCCGGATTGCGGGGGTTTTCCTTTGAAGGGCTACGAATCTGGGGGTCAGGAGTTCGAATCTCTTCGGGCGCGCCATTTCCGTTCAGAGCCGAACGCCGCCGATTTCCCGCTTGAAGCCGCCACGAGCGTTCGCAGCAATTCCGATTTCGATCCCATATCCGCGGCCTCGGCGCGCTGCGCCGACGCGATTCGGCCGATAGCCGCCCTCCAAGCCGCATCTGCCACGAGCCTTGCTTGAGAAGGTTCCGAGTGCGCTGAGCGCGATCGCCTGATTGCCGGCGACATCGGACGCCGTCGGCCTACGCCACGACAACACAGCCACACAACCACATTGGGGAAAGCTCATTTCCTCCTAAGTGTCGCGCGTTACCGCTTGCCTCATCCGTTCGACCGCCAGAGCAGGCACTCCGGTTTGATGAATACCTGGAGCCGACACCAGAGGAAAGACATGCCACAGGGCCATAGCACCAAGGAAGAGACACTCCTCAACAAGGTTCCGGAGGTCACGATCTATTTCTGGATCATCAAGATCCTTGCGACGACTGTCGGTGAAACAGCGGCCGACCTTCTGGCSGTCCGGCTGGACCTGGGYCTTACMATGACATCCTGGATCATGAGCGGCGTGTTCATCGTCGCCCTGATCGTCCAGCTGCGCGCGAAGCGCTACATTCCAGTACCCTATTGGCTCACCGTGGTGCTCATCAGCATCGTCGGCACCTTGATTTCGGACAACCTCGTCGATGGCATGGGCGTCAGTCTGGTCACGACCACGATCGCGTTTGCCATCGCTCTCATGGCGGCTTTCGCGCTCTGGTATCGCAGCGAGCGGACCCTTTCCATCCACACGATCTTCACGCGCCGGCGGGAACTTTATTACTGGGCGGCAATCCTCTTCACCTTCGCGCTCGGCACCTCGGCGGGCGATCTCATGGCTGAGAAGTTCGACCTTGGCTATGGCCTTTCGGCGATCGTGTTCGCCGCGATGATCGCCGCCACTTACTGCCTCTATCTGTTCACCAACATCAGCCCGATCCTCGCGTTCTGGATCGCCTATATCCTGACCCGCCCGGTTGGCGCCTCGATCGGCGACTTCCTCGCCAAACCCGTCATCGCGGGCGGCCTGGGCTGGGGAACGATCAACACGAGCCTTCTCTTTCTCGGCGGCATCTTCGCGCTGGTCGTCTTCCTGACCGTCAGCAAGGTCGACAACATCAAGCCYGTCCCGACCGAGATCTGACGACCCTCAATCGGGGTTCGGAGACCGGCGCCGCTCCGGCCCTGAAGCTCATGCGAGCATCACCCTCAACTGGCCCCAGAAACAGGAGAAACACCATGAATCATCCGATGTTGAAAGCTGTGCTGCTGACCGCCGCGATCGGACTTGCCGCAACCACGGTCGCGCGGGCTGACTGCGAAGCCGACCTCCTTCAACTCGAGCAGGCGTTCGCGACGCCGAACCTGACGGCTCCCGCCAAGACCGCCCTCGACGACGCGAAGGTCAAGGCTCTGGCCGCACTGAAGAAAGATGACGACAAAACCTGCCACACGGCAATCGCCGACGGCATGAGCAAGGCGGGCATCAAGATGAAATAGGCCTGAAGGCCTCGGCAATCGTTCGTGAGCCGAGATCGCGCGGCGCGGGGCATGCCATCCCCGGCGCAGGCGGTCTCGGTTTCCGCCGGCCGGTTTCCGTGATCCTCCCTTGCAGCACCTACGCCCCTAAAGCGCGTCGCGATCTTCCAGGTTCGCTCCGCGCTTTAGGTTTTTAGTTCTTACCCATGTCGKTGTCCGGGAATCGGTTTGCGCTTTCGCGGGACATGCTTTGGTCCGTCGCCATGATGCTCAGGCACCCTGYGCAATAGCGCGCGAATTGTGGACGCCATAATCGACTGATAAGGAAATTTGAAATGCGCGTCCTATTGATCGAAGATGACAGGATGATCGGGGCCGGCCTGTCGACGGCTTTCAGCCGTGAAGGCATGAGCGTCGACTGGGTGCGCACCGGTCCTGACGGCTCCGAAGCGCTGGCGGGCGGCGGTCACAGCCTTGTGCTTCTCGATCTCAGTCTGCCTGGCCAGTCGGGAATCGATGTTCTGAAATCGGCCCGACTCGCCGGAATCCGCACCCCTGTTCTGATCATCACGGCGCGAGACGGCCTGGAAGATCGCGTCGCGGGTCTTGACGTCGGTGCCGACGACTACATCGTGAAACCGTTTGAGACACGCGAGTTGCTCGCGCGAATGCGGGCAGTCCTGCGGCGTCACGCCGGCGCGGCGCAGTCGGTGTTGGTCGCCGGCGAAACGACGCTCGACATGGCCAGCCATGAAGTGAGCTATCGCGGAGCGACCCTCATGTTGCCGGCGCGGGAGTTCGCGCTGATGAGCATCCTTGTGGAGCGGCCGGGTGCAATCTTGTCGCGYTCGCAAATCGAGGAGCGCATTTACGGTTGGGGTGAAGAAGTCGAGAGCAACGCCGTCGACGTCCTCATTCATTCCATTCGCAAGAAATTCGACAAGGACATCATCCGCAATGTGCGCGGCGCCGGCTGGATGGTRCCAAAGAACCGGTCATGACATCGCTGCGACGCTCCGCGCTYATCTGGCTTTCCATCCTGTTGACCGCGGTCGGCTTGACCGCWTTTGCCGTGTCGTACGAAATGGGCCGCCGCGAGGCCGCCGACTTTCTCGACGGACAGTTGCGTCAGATCGCGCTCAATGCCGGTGAAGGCATCTCGGACACGACGGCCTCTCCCGGCTCTCATGATCGGGAGGACGAATTCGTCATCGAGATTTGGTCGCCCGCGGGGGAATTGGTCCGTAAAACTCCGTTCGTTTCGGAGATCCCGCGTATCGACCGTCCCGGATATGCCACTATCGAGGCCGGGGGCGAAGCCTGGCGCGTCTATCTCGCGCGCGATGCCCAGCGTTCGGTGCAAGTCGCCCAACGCGTCAGGGTGCGGCAGGAAATGGCGGAATTTGCCGGGCTCCAAGCCGGCGTGCCGATCCTCATTCTCATGCCGTTGACGTGGCTGTTGTTCAGTTGGTTGCTCGGGCGGCTGACGGGACGCCTGCAACGGCTCGCGGAGGCCATCGCCAAACGTGGCCTCGACAGTCGCGATCCCGTGCCGGCCGCCGATGTACCGGCCGAGGTTCTGCCGCTTGTCGAAGGAATGAATGTGCTGACCGGGCGCTTGCAGGATGCGCTCGACAAACAGAAGCGTTTCGTCGCGGACGCCGCGCACGAGTTGCGCACGCCTCTGGCGGCCTTGCAGATCCAGATCGACAATTTGAGCGCGACGACGCACCAAGCGGCGGCGGCCGGCGAGCTTCACTCCGGCCTGGACCGTGCCAGGAAGCTGGTTGAGCAATTGCTGCGGCTTGCCCGCACCGAAGACGCCGCCGGCGCCCAGACGTGGGAAATGATCGAATTGTCCGCCTTCGTCAAACAATGCGTCGCGGATTTCATCCCTCTCGCCGAGGAAAAAGGGATCGACCTCGGCGTGGTCAAGGCCGACACGACAACGATATCAGGCTCTCGCGCCGACCTCGCGCTGCTGTTCGGCAACTTGATCGACAACGCCATCCGTTACACATCTTCAGGTGGTTCGGTCGATGTGTCCGTGATCCGTACGGCTTCCGGTTTTTCGGTAGAAGTGACCGACACGGGCTGCGGTGTGGCCGAGGCTGACATCCATCGGCTGTTCGACCGCTTTTTTCGTGCCGCGCCGCCCGACGTCGAAGGCAGTGGACTTGGTCTTTCGATCGCCGCGGCCGTCGCGACGCGTCATGCTCTCTCCATCGACATCGCGAACCGGAAAGACGCCAACGGGCTCATCGTGCGCGTCAGCAACAAGCCGAGCGACGCGCTTAACGCGGGATAGGTCGGATCGACCTCATCCCGCTCTAAGTCTGGATCAATAGACCTCCGTTCGTCGATCGCAGGCCGATGGCTTTCCCGCCGCACAATAGCGGCGGCGGTCTCAAGCCGGAAATTTGCTGATCGGCCGGCCGCGGCGTTGTTTGCCGTGACCGCCCGACCCCCGACTTAGCTTAGGAGAATTACCGATGAACACATGGAATGGATCGAAACTTGCGGTCGCGACGGCCATCGCCCTCTCGCTCATCGCAGGTGCCGCCGCTGCCGAAGAGAATGCGTCCGACGAGGCGCAGATCATGTCCTCGGCCAAGATTTCGATAGCCGAAGCCATCGCCGCCGCCGAGAAGGAAACCGGCGGGAAGGCTGTCGAAACCGACGTGAGGAACAGGGACGGCAGCGCGCATTTCGAGATCACGATCCAGAAAGGCGTGGAACGGCAGGAAGTTCTCGTCGACGGCCAGACCGGACATGTCGTGAAGACCGTCGCGAACGACGGCGACGAAAACGACGAAGGCTGATCAAGGGGAAACGACTTGACCCGGCGCGGCCAGGAAACTGGCCGCGCTTTTTTGTGGCGGCAAACGTCAAACGCCCTCGACCATCGCTAGAGCCGGATGATTTCAGGTCTGTTCGACCTGAAATCTGAATCCGGCTCTAAATCAAAGAGATAGAGCATGATGTCGCCCGAAAACCGCTTCACACTTTTCGGCATCATGCTCTAGGCAACACAGCCAAGCCGGCGAACGCTCATTTCCTCCTAAGTGTGGGGCGTTAGCGCTTGCCTGATCCGCTTGGCCGCGGAGCAAGCGCACCGGTGCGTAGGCGCCGGGCCGACGCCGGAAGAATGATATGCTCCAACATCAGCCCGATCCGCGCCCCGGGGCGCCCCCTTCGAGCCGTGCGCAATGGATAGCCGAGGCTGTCGGCAAGGCGGCAACACGCGGCGTCTGGCACTCTCTCGCGGCCGGGGTCGCCCTGGCGATCCTCGTCCTGGCAATCGCCACGCTGTACTCCGCCCTCAAAACGGTCGCATGGTCGGATGTGCAGGCGACGATCTCCGGCGCCGGCACAACCAGCCTCGTSTGCGGTKTGCTGTTCACGGCTGGATCCTATCTGGCCCTCGTCGGRTACGATCTCCTGGCCTTGCGCCATCTCGGCGAGCGGCGCGCCGGACTCGCCACCGCGGCCCAGGCCTCCTTCCTTGGCCAGGCATTCACCTACACGCTCGGATTCGGCCTTCTGACAGGCGGCGCGATCCGCATGCGGATCTACTCCTCGGCAGGCATGGCGCCGCAGCGGATCGCGGCGCTGGTCGTGTTTTGCGCGGGCACATTCTGGCTCGGGCTGATCACCCTCGGGGCMTTGGCGCTGGTGGCTTCGCCGGATATCGCCGGAACACTGGATGGTCTTCCCCCGATACTGAACCGGGGGATCGGGGTCGCGGTCCTCGGGGCGCTGGCCGCCTACCTGCTTTGGGTCGGAAGAAATCCCCGTCGGATCGAGCTTGCGGGCAAGATCCTGGCGCTGCCGGGGCCAGCAACGACTTTCATGGCGATCCTGCTCGGCGCCATCGATGTCGGGATGGCTGCCCTCGCCCTCTACGTGCTGCTTCCATCCGGCGGCGGCGTCGGATTTCCGGCCTTCGTCACGGCCTATGTCATCGCCGCCGCGCTCGGTGTCGCCAGTCACGCCCCGGGTGGGGTCGGCGTGTTCGAGGCAGCCATGCTCGTCACCCTTCCAATGGTGCCCGCCGAGCAACTGCTGGGCGCGCTCCTGCTCTTTCGTTTGRTCTATTACATCGGCCCGTTCCTGCTCGCCTCGCTGATGTTCGCCGCCAGCGAGAGGCTGGGCTTAGGTCGGGTCGCGCGCACGGGGCTGGCCAGCCTCTCTCGCTGGTTCGAGCCGCTCCTGCCCCATCTGTGCGCGGCCGCCGTCTTCGCCGGCGGGATCACCCTGTTGGTCTCCGACGATCTGCCCATCAACGAAGGCCGCCTGGACATCCTGCGCGACCTTCTGCCGTTGCCGTTTGTCGAGGTCTCGCACCTTTTCGCCAGTATCGTCGGCCTGGTCCTCCTGGTTGTCGCGAACGGATTGTCGCGCCGGCTGGCCAATGCCTGGCGCATCGCGGTCGCGCTTCTGCTCGCCGGCGCGGTCTTTTCGATCGCGAAGGGCATCGACTACGAAGAGGCGACCGGTTGCATCCTGGCGCTCCTCATCCTCCTGCTTGGCAGACGATCGTTCTACCGGCGCGTCGAGCTGTTCTCCGAGCGCCCGTCCGCAACCTGGATCGTCGCCATCGTCACGGTCGTAGGCGCATCCACCTGGCTCGGCCTGGCCATCTTCCGCGACGTGACGTGGCAGGACTACTTCTTGTGGGAATTCGGCTACAAAGACGACGCCCCGAGGTTTCTGCGGGCAACGCTGGCCGTAACCGTCACGGCGATCGCCATCGGTGTGTACGCGCTCATCCACCACCGGGCCGCCAGGCTCGGACCCGACAGCCGGCTGAAGCTGCGCGAAATAGAACCCATCGTCGCCTCCTCGCGCAGAACAGAGGCATCCCTGGCCCTGCTTGGCGACAAACGCTTCCTTGTGAACGATACTGGCGACGGCTTCATYATGTACGGCCACCAGGGCCAGTGCATCGTCGCCATGGGGGACCCGGTCGCCGACGATGCCGAAGCGGTGCGCGATCTCGTTTGGCGTTTCCGGGAACTGGCCGACCGCCTGCATCTGAAGCCGGTGTTCTATCAGGTATCGATCGACCATTTGCCGATCTATCTCGATGCGAATCTGTCCTTGTTCAAGCTCGGTGAGGAAGCCTTGGTCGACCTCACATGCTTCACCACGGAAGGTGGCGAGGGGCGCCGGCATCGCCAGGCGCTCGCCCGCGCGGCGAGGAACGGCTTGAGCTACGAGGTAGTTCCGGCAGCGAATGTCGAGGAGATCGTCGATAAGTTACGCCAGGTATCCGCCACGTGGCTTGCGGCAAAGGATGGCATCGGCCTGCGCCAGGAAAAGGGGTTTTCCCTGGGCTTCTGGTCCGAGGACTACATCCGCCGCCACGACATAGCCGTCGTCCGCAACGAACGGCGCGTGGTTGCCTTCGCCAACATCTGGCGAAGCGCCGGTGCGCAAGAAGCCTCCGTCGACCTGATGCGCTTCGTGCCGGATGCGCCCGCGGGCGTAATGGACCTGATGTTCATCGAGCTCATGCTGGGCGCGAAGCGCGAGGGGTATCATTGGTTCAATCTAGGCATGGCCCCGCTCTCCGGCCTGCCTCGCCATCGCCTCACCCCCATTTGGACGAAGCTGTTGCGATTTGCCTATCGCCAGGGGGATTCCTTCTTCAACTTCGAAGGGCTGCGGGCCTTCAAGCAGAAATACAAACCCGTTTGGCGGCCCAGATATCTCGCYCATCCCGGCGGTCTGAGCCTGCCGCATGTCCTGATCGACTGCACCCGCCTGATCGGCGCGAGCCCGGCACGAGCAAGGCAGAACGATTCCGCCGTCGATAGGAGCCACGGACGCTCGTCAATGAAGCAATCGAACAGAGTTCGAACGATGATGACGTATTGCACGAAACCTGCCCTCATAACGCTGTTTCTGGCCCTCATCGGCGGTGGCGTTTTTGCATGGCTCTCTCAGCCGATGTCCGCGCAGCGCAAGATCAGCATTCCGACCGAAGATTTCGGCAAGGTCGAGGTGGTGGCGCCCGGCCGCGAGCCGACGGCCTTCGTCATTCTGCTCTCCGACGGCGGGGGGCTGACGCCAGAGCTGGAAAAAACGACCGAGCGGCTGGTTGCTGCCGGCGCTGCCGTCGCGCCTTTGTCGACGCCCGCCATCGTGACGGGACTGGCAATGAGCAATGACGGGACCTGCCACTACGTATTCGGCGACTTCGAGGACATATCGCGCGACGCACAGCGCGCCTTGGGGGTCGCGCGCTACAAGTGGCCGGTTCTCGTGGGTGCCGGCGAGGGCGGCACGCTGGCTTACCTCGCGATGGCGCAAGCGCCTGTCAACACCACCGCCGGCGCCATCAGCATCGGGTTCGACGAGGCATTCAGATCCAAGCTGCCTATGTGTCCGGGGGCGCAGTCAAATACCCGAGCGGCCGACGGAACCTTCACCTATAAGCCCTTCGAGCGGCTGCCAGCCCGCTGGATCGCGGTTTCGGAGAGCTTGCTGAATCCCGAGCGAGCGGCGTTCGTCCTTGCGAGTTCCACGGCGACAAGCAAAGTGGTGTCCGACCTCGCCGGGACAAGGACGGACTTGATCGTCAACGCGGTGCTGGAGATCGGCGGGCCCAGCCCGGTCGAGCTTTCCGACCTGCCCCTGGTCGAAATGCCGACAGTCGGCCCGCCAAAGGCGCTGGCGGTGTTCTATTCCGGGGATGGCGGCTGGCGGGATATCGACAAGGAAATTTCGGACTTGCTGAACCGGCAAGGGGTTGCGGTGATCGGCGTCGATTCCCTTCGATACTTCTGGACGGTCAAGACACCGAGGGAGGTCGCCCGCGATCTCGACCGCATCGTTGCAACCTACCAGACCCGCTGGAGCGTAAAGAAGACGGCGCTGCTTGGGTATTCGATAGGAGCCGGCACCCTGCCTTTCGCCTGGACTCATCTGGCAAGGAAGACGCAGGACGACACGACCCTGATCGGTCTCCTCGGACTCGCCCAACAATCGACCTTTCAAGTAAGCGTCTCGAGTCTTCTCGGCATGTCATCGCCCGACGAAGCCGATGTGCTGCCCGCGCTCGGCACCCTGCCCGTTTCCAGGGTTCTTTGCTTCTACGGCGTCGACGAGCTGACGGCCGGCGACACCGCATGCGGAGCCAAGGAGCTTGACGGCGCTGTGCGCATCGAGCGACCCGGCGGCCATCATTTCGACGGCGACTATGCCGCCGTTGCGAAGATCATTCTGGACCGATTGTAGGGACCGGCTCGCGGTGNGGTCGAAATGCCGACAGCCGGCCCGCCAAAGGCGCTGGCGGTGTTCTATTCCGGGGATGGCGGCTGGCGGGATATCGACAAGGAAATTTCGGACCTGCTGAACCGGCAAGGTGTCGCGGTGATCGGCGTCGATTCCCTTCGATACTTCTGGACGGTCAAGACACCGAGGGAGATCGCCCGCGATCTCGACCGCATCGTCGCAACCTACCAGACCCGCTGGAGCGTAAAGAAGACGGCGCTCCTCGGGTATTCGATGGGCGCCGGCACCCTGCCTTTCGCCTGGACTCATCTGGCACGGAAGACGCAGGACGACACGACCCTGATCGGTCTCCTCGGACTCGCCCAACAATCGACCTTTCAAGTAAGCGTCTCGAGTCTTCTCGGCATGTCGTCGCCCGACGAAGCCGATGTGCTGCCTGCGCTCGGCACCCTGCCCGTTTCCAGGGTTCTTTGCTTCTACGGCGTCGACGAGCTGACAGCCGGCGAGACCGCATGCGGAGCCAAGGAGCTTGATGGCGCTGCGCGCATCGAGCGACCCGGCGGCCATCATTTCGACGGCGACTATGCCGCCGTCGCGAAGATCATTCTGGACCGATTGTAGGGGGACCGGCTCCCGGTGAGGGCATCTCGCGGACCTGTGTCGTAGCGTCTCAACCCGCCTGGGTCGCCGTCCCCGTCCGTGCTGATAGCCCGCGCTCGAACCTCCATAGCAGGACCGGGCAGGCCAGGAGCGCGGCGAGGCCGAGGCCGAGGGCCGCGCCGGCGCCGCCTGCCCAAAGCGCAAGCTTGCCGCCGAGCCAGGGGGCGACCAGCATCGTGGCGTAGTAGACCGTGTAGAAGAGGCCCATTCCCAGTGCCCGCGTCGCTGGCGCCAGCACCCGTGCAGGCAGGCTCATCATCGATCCGGCCGGAAGCCCGCAGACGAGGCCGAGCGCAACCAGCGTGGGCAGCACCGGCGAACCCTGCCAAAAGAGGAGGATCAGGGCCGCGAAGGCGAGGCAGCTTGCCGCAAGTATCGTGTTGCGGCTCCCGGTGCGGTCCGCGAGATAGCCTCCGGCTGGGACCGACAGGGCCGCGAGCCACAGCACGATGCTGACCGCGGAGCCGGCAGCGGCGGTCGACCAGCCGCGCTCGACCAGCATCGACGGCGCGAAACTGAAGATCATGGCGAAGCCGACATTGTAGAGCGCCCATATCGAGCCGGCCAGCAGCACGGCCCGGATGACCGGCGTCGCCAGTCGCGAGCTATCCGCCGAAGCCGGTGCGGCGCCCTGTCCGGGTGGCTGGTAGAAAAGCCCCACCAATGCCAGCGCGGCGACGATCAGCGCCATCACCGCGACCTGCGCTCCCGCCATGCCGAATCCCGTTTGGATCAGCGGCAGCGCGACCAGCGTGAGGGCAATGCCCAGGGGCCATGAGTTGATGAAGATCGCCATCGCCGTGGCGATCTGCCGGCCCGAGAACCAGTCGACGACCATCTTGGTCATCAGCACGTTCAGCAGGACGCCGCCGACGCCGGAGATTGCCCGGCCCGTGATCTGCACGCTCCATGACGTCGATGCGCATAGCAGGATTTCCCCCGCCAACATCAAGGCCAGGCCGGCCAGCACGGCCGTCTTGTCGCCGATACGCCTGCCGATCGCGGCGCCCGGAAGTGCCAGCGCGACGCCGGGCGCGAAATAAAGGCCGATGAGCACGCCGATATCGGCGAGATTGGCGTTCAGCGTCTTGCCCAATTCCGGCGCGACCGCCGCGATGCTCTGGAATTGCACCGCCATCGCCGTGCGAGCGACAAAGAGCACGGCCAGGATGGTCCAGCGGCTGCGCATGACGACGAGGCCCCCCATATCGACATGTCGGATAATGCACTATTCGGCTTGCGCGTGAAGCCGTGCTGTCCCGGTCAGCGGGCTCCCGGCGCGTCTATGCCGGATAAGACAGCGCCAGGATTTTCGGGGTGACGGTGAAGCGCACCATCAATCTGCGTCCGGATGACGTGACGGCTTCGCCCGCTTCGAAGTCGACCGCGATGTCCTCGAAGCCCAGCACACGGCCGTCGAGCGGGAACGACGCCTTGTAGGCCGCCTCCTTGACCGCAAACAGGATGCGGCCGCCCATGCCGGGATCAAGATCGCCCAGGCGGTCCTGCGGCGCGGCCACCACGGCCCGGAGGTCGGCAGGCAATGGCAAGGCAGGCTCGATGTCGACGCCGACGCTTCTCATCGCATCGGTCCGCGCGGCGACCGCCACGGCCAGTTCGTCGTCATGCGCTATCGAACCGACGATGCCTGCCGGCCAGACAGGCTCCCCCGCGTGGCCTCGCAATATGGCGGGATCCGCGCACCCCAGACGCCGCAGCAGGCCATGCGCGACCCGGCGGCCCGCCCCGCTGGCGGCACGCGCCCGGTTTTCACGCGTGGCGATGGAGTCGCTTTCCGCCGGCAGAAGATACTGTTCGTCCCCCGCCTGGATACCAACGCAGCCGGTCAGCAGGCCGGGCGGCGCGAGGGCGGCCAGGGCGCGATCCACGGCAGTCTCGATCGCTCGCAGGGTGCTTTCGGGCCGGCCGCGCAAGGCACTACCGGATCAACTCGAGCAGGGCGATCATCTCGCCGTCCTCGTCCAATCCCTGCTCGACGAAACCGAAGCTGGCATAAAGGCGACGCGCCGCCTCGTTCTCCGGCTCGTAGCAGATYRAAACGCGGCGGATGTGGCTAAGGCGCGCTATCTCCYGCAGCGCCTTGGCGACCGCGGCGCGGCCAAGGCCTTTGCCCTGTTCGCGGCGATCGATCATGAAACGATAGATGATCGCCTCGTCATCGTCTTCGGGGGCGCTGTACATCAGAAACCCGACGACGCGCCCGGCCGCGACAATTGCGCGGGCGATGGCCTCGTCATCCTGCCGGGCCTCGGCCAGAGATTCGGCATTGGACGCGACGAACCCTTGCTGCTCGGGCGACAGCTCGAGCGCCAGTATCGCCGCCCGGTTGCCCTTGCCGATGGGCTCGAGCGCAACCGGCAGGCTCCCCACGCCGGCGGAATCCGTCACGGGGCGTGTCCGATCTTCATCGCGCGGTCATCGATCGGCGTCACGACGCCGTAGAGCTTCGCGGGGTTGCCGCGCCAGACGGTGTTCGGCTCGATGACCTCACCCTTCATCACGAAGCAGTCGACGTCGGCGACGGATCCCTTGCCCATGACCACCGCGTAGTGGACGAAGGCGGACGGGGCCAGCGTGCAGCCATCGCCGATGCGGATATAGTCGGACTTGAACGCGCCTTCCTCCAGCGAATGCGCCTGGATGACGCAGCCTTCGTTGAGCGTCACGTCGTCGCCGAGCTCGACCAACGACCGCTCGGTTATGATGCTTCCCCCGTCATAGAGGCGGCGCCCGACCTTCACGCCGACCAGGCGCAGGATCAGCGGCCTGAACGGGGTGCCGATGAACAGGCCCATGATCGGCGAATCCGACAGCTTCCAATGGCGTTCATGCCGCCAGAAGACGGGGTCGTAGATCGTGGCCATGCGCGGCTTCAGCCGCCGGAAGCCGAGGCTGACCCGTTCGAGGAAGATATAGTACGGAATACCGATCGCCGTGGTGAGTACCACCGCCACGAACAGGGCCGTTTGCCCCCAATCGGTATAGTAGTTGAGCGCGCGATCCCAGATCGCGAGCGTCAGGAACAGGATCAGCCATTGCGCGGCCAGGAACAGCACCGCGGTGACCAGATTGTGGAGGTTCTTCAGCGGCAGGCGGCGCCGCCGCTCCTGGTCGGAAATCAACCCGAGCAGTTCCTTGTCGCGGTTGACCATGCGCGGGATTTCGAAGGGCGGCGAGCCCAGCAGGCCGACATTCTCGCGCACGGGGCCGTCCACCGGGACATGGACCTTCGTCCCGAGCAGGCAATTGTCGCCCATGCGGGAATCCGGTGAATAGATGATGTTGTTGCCGAAGAAGTTGCGTTCGCCGACACGCGTGTGCTCGAGCCGGAAGGAGTTGGCCGACTTCTGCATGTTGACCATGAACAGGCCGTCGGACACCATGGTTTCGGAGCCGATTTCGCTGAGCAGCGGGTTTTCGTGTCGCTGGTTGGTGCCGAAATTCGAGCCGGTCTGATCCACCTTGTTCAGTCGCCAGCCGATGGCGCGCAGGTAATAGATAATGGCCGAGCTGTCGCCGAACAGGACGTTCAGCAGACGCACGTTGCTGACCAGTTCCAGCATCGATTGCAGCCAGTAGTGGAAGCCGTAGAGCGAATAGTTTCGACCGGGCTTCAGCAGGAGATTGAACAGCCGCGGCACGATCGCCGCCAGCAGCACCCCGCCGACGATGAAGCCGGCCACCGTGACCGCGGTGCCGATCGCCACGATGCCGATGGTCTCTTGATAGTCGTCGCTGACATTTTCCCAATAGGCGTGGAACAGAAGCGGGAACGGCGTGACGATGGTGAAGAGGATGACGAGCTGGATCGTTTCATAGACGACCCGGCGCACCCTCGACAGCGGCACATTGGGAACCGTGCAGTAGTTGGCCTCGGTCGGGATCGCCGGCGATCCATGCCAGCGCTCGCCGGCGGGGATGGCCTGTCCGCGATGCAGCGAGGAGGCGTGGCCGAGCTGCGTGCCGTCGCCCATGCGGGTATCGATGTCGAGCGTGGAGCCGACGCCGATGAAGGCGTCGTTGCCGATGTCGACGGGTCCGGTATGGATGTAGCCCGCCTGGGCGCGGAAGCCCAGCACGCTGGATTCCTTGCGCAGGATGGTGTTGTCGCCAATGGTGATCAGGTCGGTGCAGACCGGAACGGAGCGGCACTCGATGACAGTGCGGTTGCCGAGCCGCGCGCCGAGCAGGCGCAGATAGAGGCTGTAGAGCGGGCTGCCGCGGAACAGCACGACCGGCGCGGAGCGGACCAGGGTCTTCACCATCCAGAAGCGATAATACCGCCAGCCCCAGATCGGGAACGTTTCCGCCTTCCAGCGGCCGACCAGCAGCCATTTGGCGGCGACGGCAGAGCCGCTGAGCCCGAAGAACACGCCCGCGGACAGGAGCACGCTGCGCAGGTAGAGACGGGTCGGATCGTCGAGCGCGTCATAGACCCAGTTCAGGCCGTCATTGATCGCCCAGAGCGAGAGGTAGCTGTAGACGGCGTAGAACAGCAGCTGGCCGAAGCCGGTGGTCCAATAGGCAAGGTTGGACGCCTTGTGGGTCAGCATGGGCTCGCTTGCCGCGACCGCGGCCATCTGCGGCGCGCCCAGGTGRTCGGCAAGCTTGGCGACCGTRGGATGCAGGTAGATGTCGCGCATCGAGGTCGTCGACCAGGCCTTGCGGGAGCGGATGCGCGCGCAGAACCGGGCCATCAGCAGCGAGTTCGCGCCGAGGTCGTCGAAGAAGTGATCCTCGATTGAGATATCCTCGAACTTCAGCACGTCTTGCAGCGTGTCGACGAGAAACTTCTCGTCCTCGTTGCGCGGGTCGATCATGGCATGGCCGGCGGCGACGCGCGCGCTGGTCGGCTTCGGCAATTTCCGAAGATCGACCTTGTTGGAGACCGTCATCGGGATCGCCGGCAGCTGTTCCAGATAGGCGGGCACCATGTAGTCGGGCAGCCGTCGCTTCAGCTCCTGCACCAGCGCGGTGCGGTCCACCCCTTCGCCGCCGACCTTGGGCGCATAGTAGCCGACCAGTTCCGTGCGCTCGGGTTCGATCTCCCAGGTCGTGACCGCCGCTTGCGCGATGCTCGGCTGATCGAGCAGCACGGCCTCGATCTCGCCCAGTTCGATGCGGTAGCCACGAATCTTCACCTGCGTGTCGATGCGGCCGTGATATTCGATCTCGCCCTTGTCGTTGATGCGGCCAAGGTCGCCCGTCCGATAGATGCGGCCGCTGGGATTGTTCGGCAGGCCGATGAAATCCTTGATGAATTTCTGCTCGGTCAGCTCCGGCCGATTGAGATAGCCGACCGCCACGCCCATGCCGCCGATGCAGATCTCGCCCAGCGCGTCGCCGGTCAGTACCTTCGGCTTTTCCGGGTCGAGGATGGCGATCGAATATGTAGGCAGCGGCCTGCCGATCGTCACCGGCTCGTCCGGTGTCAGCGAGGCCATGGTGGCGGTCACCGTCGCCTCTGTCGGGCCGTAGGTGTTGAGGATCTGGCGGCCGGGCTTGGCCCAGCGCACCACGAGCTTGTGCGAGCAGGCCTCGCCGCCGACGAGGATCGCGCGCAGGCTCGGCGCGTCGCTCTCGATCGACGACAAAAGGGTTGGGCTGCAGGCCATGCAGGTGATGTTGTGCTCGCGCAGGAAGGCGGCCAGTTCCTCGCCCACGAGCGGCTGCTGGCCGGGCGCCGGCACCACGGTGGCGCCGGCGGCGAAGGGCACCCAGATCTCCTCGGAGGAGAAGTCGAAGGCGATGGTCATGCCCTGGTAGACGCGGTCGCCGGGCTGGTAGCCGTAGGACGCCGCGGCGACGCGGATGAAGTTGCAGAAGCTCTGGTGGGTGATGACAACGCCCTTCGGCTTGCCCGTGGTGCCCGACGTGTAGAGGATGTAGCAGGTCTGGTCGCGGTTGCCCTCGGGCAAGGGAGCGGTTTCCAGCTGGAGCGCGATTTCGGACTCCGCCGAGTCGATCGAGATGTGGGGAACCGGCAGGCGCGCCACGCGCGCGGCGTAGCCGGAGACGCTTATCACCATGGTGACGTTGGCGTCCTCGATGATCATGATCATGCGATCTTCGGGGAAGGCCGTGGCGAGCGGGACGAAAGCGGCTCCGGCCTTCATCACCGCCAGTATGGCGATATAGGTTTCGGCGGAGCGGTCCAGGAGAAGGCCGATCCTGTCGCCGGGCTTCACGCCGCGCTCGATCAACAGATGCGCGAACTGGTTGGCGCGGTTGTTCAACTCGCGGTAGGACCATGGCCGGCCGCCGGAAATGACCGCCGGCGCGGCATCGAAGCGGCTCGCCAGATCGCTGAAGAACCGGTCGAGCCTCTCATGCGGCTCGCCCTTGTGGATGAAATCAGGGCCGATAAGAACCTGGTCGCGCGCCGGTGGTCCCGTCACTACTTTTGCCTGCCGAGCGTTTTGCTTGGCGGGCTTGCTTGCTTCATTGAGGGACATTGGGGACCCCGCGAGTTCGTGTTCGCCCGCACTATGCCGTGATTGCCCAAAAGACAATAAGCTGGTGATGTTGGGCCAGTTGATTTGCCATTGCGGCCGATTTGAGATGGGCTCGCGTTGCCGCGTGTCGGACCGGCCGAAGCCGGGTCGGATTTCCGCCGGGCCCTGCCGCCAGCGACACCTTGTTCTGGCAACAGGCACCCATATATCCGCGAACCGCCCGCAGCGACGCGCCGGATAGCGGATGGTCCAGCCTCTTACGCCAGGCACATGAATTCTGGATGTCGATAGCGCTGGGCGGATCGTGCCGGCGTCACCACGGCTGGCTTCGCCCGATCGATGCAAGGGGCAGGCCCCTGGGCCGAATTACGGGCGGCGATGCCGCCTGCCCGGGAAAAATCCCGCCCGGCCTGAGCCGGGCGGGGCTTCAAGTCACTTGCAGTCCTTCAGCAGCTTCAGCGCCTTCTCCGCATTGCCCTTGGAATCGTAGGCCTTCGTTCCGGCATCGGTCAATTTCTTGCCGTCCGGCTTCGTGTCGACCACCGAGCACTTCTTCGTGGCGGCGTCCTTCGCCACCCAATACTGGGTCGCGGCAAATGCCGGCACGCTGACAAGCGCAACAACCGAAGCTGTGGCCAGAACTTTACGAATCATAATGTCCTCCTTGGTGAGCAAGGGCTCAATTGACTGTCCCTACGCCGCCCAAAAATGTCTGCTGTGATGGCCGATCCGTGACAATCACGCGTTTTCACGATTATTTGATCGGTCCGCGCCCGCATTGGCGGCGTCCGGGCGACCGGGGTCAGGCGACGGCCTTGGCCGCCGCCCGTCCGGCGCCGCGGCCGGAAAAGATGCAGCCGCCGAGGAAGGTGCCTTCCAGCGCCGCATAGCCGTGCACGCCGCCGCCGCCGAAGCCGGCCGCCTCGCCGACCGCGTAGAGCCCCGGCACCGGCTCACCGCCGGCATCGAGCACGCGGCTGTCGAGGTCGGTCTGAAGGCCGCCCAAGGTCTTGCGGGTCAGGATGTTGAGGCGAACGGCGATCAGCGGGCCGTTCGCCGGATCGAGCATCTTGTGTGGCCTGGCGGTGCGGATCAGCCTGTCGCCGAGATAGGCACGCGCCCCGCGCAGCGCAGTGATCTGGGCGTCCTTGGAGAACGGGTTGTCGAGCTGCATATCGCGGGCGCGGATCTCGCGCTCGACCTCTGCGACGTCCAGCAACGGCTCGCCGCCGGCCAGCGCGTTCATGCGCGCCACCAGCCTCGGCAGCTCTGCCTCGACGATGAAATCCTCGCCCTTTTCCATGAAGGCCCTGACCGGGCCGGGAATGCCCGACGTGGCGCGGCCCAGCACCTGCCGCCAGCTTTTGCCCGTAAGGTCGGGGTTCTGCTCGGAGCCGGACAGCGCGAACTCCTTCTGGATGATCTTCTTCGTCAGGATGAACCAGGAATAGTCGAAGCCTGTGCCCATGATGTGGCCGAGCGTGGCGAGAGTGTCGAAGCCCGGGTAGAGCGGCACCGGCAGGCGTTTGCCGCGCGCGTCGAGCCAGATCGAGGACGGGCCGGGCAGGATGCGGATCGCATGATCGGTCCAGATCGGCGCCCAGTTCTTGATGCCCTCGACATAATGCCACATGCGGTCGGGGTTGATGATCGAACCGCCTGCCGCTTCCGCGATCGCCAGCATGCGGCCGTCGACGTGGTCGGGCACGCCGGTGATCATGCGTTTCGGCGGCGCGCCCAGCCGCTCGGGCCAGTTCCTGCGCACCAGCTCGTGGTTGCCGCCGATGCCGCCGGAGGCGACGATCACCGCTTGGGCATGAAGCTCGAAATCGCCGGCCACGTCGCGCGAGCTCTTGCGGCCGCGCTCGACTTGGCTCGGCTCGAGCACGTCGCCGCGCACGCCTGTCACGGTCTTGCCGGTGCGGATGATCTCGTTGACCCGGTGACGGAATCTGAACTGGACGAGACCGCGCCTTTCCGCTTCGCGCACACGCAGCACGAAGGGTTCGAGCACGCCCGGCCCGGTGCCCCAGGTGACGTGGAAGCGCGGCACCGAATTGCCGTGGCCGGAGGCATTGCCGCCGCCGCGCTCGGCCCAGCCGACGACTGGAAAGAACTTCAGGCCGCGCTCGATCAGCCAGGGGCGCTTCTCGCCGGCGGCGAAGCCGACATAGGCTTCCGCCCATTTGCGCGGCCAGAAGTCTTCCGGCCGGTCGAAGGCGGCGGTGCCCATCCAGTCTTCGAGCGCGAGATCGTGCGAATCGCGGATGCGCATGCGCCGCTGTTCAGGAGAGTCGACCAGGAAAAGTCCGCCGAACGACCAGAAGGCCTGGCCGCCCAGCGACTGCTCCGGCTCCTGATCGACGATGACGACCTTCTTGCCGGCGTCGGTCAGCTCGGCCGCGGCGACGAGGCCGGCCAACCCCGCGCCGACGATGATCGCGTCCGCGTCGTCAGCCATGCCTTCCTCCGGGGAGCTATATCCTTAGAGCCGGATGATTTCGGATCGAGTCGATCCGAAATCTGAATCCGGCTCTAAATCAAGGAGATAGTGCATGATGTCGCCCGAAAACCGCTTCACACTTTTCGGCATCATGCTCTAGACAGCTTCCCAACCGTCCTTCTCGCCGGCGCGGAAGATGGCGTCGATGACCTTCTGGTTGAGCACCGATTCCTCCAGCGTGAAGACACGGTCCTTGCCGCCCTGCGCGGCGCGCGCGAAGGCTTCGCATTCGAGCCGGTACTGCTGCGTGCCGGGGAAGCGGAACACCTGCGCCTCGGTATGGTTCTGGTTGTGCAGTTCGATACGGTGGTGGTCGTAGAGCCCGGCATTGAACGGCGCGAAGACCTCGATGAAGCCTTTCTCGCCGTGGAACACCATCGATTGACGCGCCGCCATCTGCGTCGAGAGGTAGAAGGACAGTTCGAAGTCGCCGAAATCGGCGCGCACCGAGGAATAGATGTCGGTGCCGAAKGTCTTGTCGCGCTCGATCGTCGCCTGGACGCGGRCCGGCTCCTTGCCGGTCGAAAAGCGCGTCGACACGGTCGGATAGACGCCGATRTCSGGCAGCGCGCCGCCGCCRAGATCRAGCTGGTTGCGCATGTTGTTGGGGTCGACATTGTAATAGGAAAACGCGCCCTGCACATGGCGCAGCCGGCCGATGGCGCCGCCGGCGATGAGGTCGCGCACCTTGATCCATTGCGGRTGGTAGACGACCATGAAGGCCTCGCAGACGAGCACCTTCTTCTCGTCGCGMAGCTTGATCAGCGGCAGGATRTCCYTGGCGTCGAGCGCCAGCGGCTTCTCGACCAGCACATGTTTTCCCGCTTGAACCGCCTTCGCGGTCCATTCGACATGCTGCGAGGTCGGCAGCGGGATGTAGACGCCGTCGACCTCCTTGGAGGCAAGCAGTTCCTCRTAGGAGCCGAAGGCGTGGCGGGCGCCGAAACGGTCGCCAAGCGCCTTGGCTTTCGACAGGTCGCGGCTGGCGATCGCCGAAAGCACGCCGTTTTCCGAATCCACGATCGCCGGCAAAAGCTGCTCGCGGCCGATCTTGGCCGTCGACAGAACACCCCATCGGAACATTGTGCTTCTCCATGTCGATTTGCAGGCGACGAGGTTTGCCCGAAAAAGAGGGAAAAGCCAATGCGGGACAAGCGCCCTTCCTCGCCCCACGCAGTGGGGAGAGGTGGCCCGGCGCAGCCGGGACGGAGAGGGGCCTTCGTAGAAAGCCGGCGTTGGAGTCGAGGTGTTTTCAACTTTCAGACGGCTCTGCCCGTCGCAAACGGCGTCCCCCGCTCCGTCCCGGCTGCGCCGGGCCACCTCTCCCCCGCTTTCGCGGGGGCGAGGAAATCAGGTCGCGACTACCCCCTCCTGCCCATCAGCGTCATGTTGAAGTCGACGACGTTGGAATAGAGCGGCGTGCCGACATCCATGCCGTAGCGGGACCTGAGCACCTTGCCGGTGACGTGGAACTTGATCGTGCCAGCCTTCAGCCCATCGAGCTCGGCGGTGAACTTTTCCGGAAATGTCTTGCCGCGTGCCGTCAGCCGGCCGGTGACAAGAGCCGTGGTGTCGCCGGTGCGGGTCACGCTGGTCGAATGAAATTGGATTTCCGGATTGTTGGTGCTGTCGAACACCGCGTCTGAGCGCAGGAAGGCATCGATGCGGCCCTGCCCGGTGCCGACGCTTTCCGGATAGATGGTGAGGTCGACTTTCGAGCGCCCGACATCGCCATTGTCGATGCGGATCGTGCCCTTGAAGCGGGCGAAGGCGCCGTCGAAGCCGCCGCCGCCGGCCTTGCCGATGGTGAAGCGGATCGAGGAGCCCGCCGGACTGATCGTATAGCTGCCGGCGGCGTCGCTGAGCGCCACCGCGGCCATTGCCGGCACGACAAGGCAAGCCGCCAGGGCCGCCGATCCAAGGATGCGCGCATACATGGAGTGTTCCTTTTTCTTGGAGGCAACGCTTTGGCGTCCTCACCCCACAAACGAGCGAGCCCCCAGCTCTATTCCCCGCCTGACGAAGGCGTGATCATGCGCGTGAGCACATTGTCACGCAGCAGGAAATGGTGGCGGAGCGCCGCCGCCACATGGATCGCCACCAGCGCCATGCCGGCATAGGCGAGGTACCAATGCGCGGACAACCAGAAGCCTTCGGCGGCGTCGGATTCGGCCAGCGGCAGGTTCGGCATCACGAAAAGATCGAACGGCATGCTTGGAATTTCCAGCGTCGACACCGAGACCAGCGCCCAGCCGGAGAGGGGCAGGGCGATCTGCAAGGCATAGAGCGCGAAATGCGCGAGCGGCGCGGTGCGTCGCTCCAGAGTTCCGACGGAGGGTGGTAATGTCGGCGCCGCATTTCCGAGCCGCCAGGCGATGCGCAGGATGATCAAACCGAGCAGCAGGAAGCCGAAGGATTTGTGCAGCTGTATCAGTTCGAAGGACGTCCGCTGGCTTGCAATCCGCACCATGACGAAGCCAAGCACGAACTGGCCGATGAAGATGATGCCGATCAGCCAGTGGAGGATGATCGTCGGCCAGCCATAACGGGTGGCGGTGTTGGTGAGTGAAGCAGGCATGGTCCAAGAACGCTGATGGTGCTGGCTTTCGTCCACCCTCCCCACAATGGGGCAGGGTAGCTTACCCGCTCGCCTTGAAGAAATCGACGAAAGCCCGCAGCGCCGGCCGCATCTGGCGGCGGCTCGGATAATAGACGAAGAAGCCGTCGAAGGACGGGCACCAGTCCTTCAGCACGCGGATCAGCCGGCCGATTGTGAGACGTTGGCGCGAGGCACCCCCTCTGTCCTGCCGGACATCTCCCCCTCAAGGGAGGAGATCGATGTCGCCCGCGCTTTCGTCAATCGCCAGCGCTGCAAGGAGATGCACCGGCGCTCAAGCTGCCGATCTCCCCCCCTTTGAGGGGGAGATGCCCGGTAGGAGGGCTTTGCACGGAATCGGATCAGTGATTCCATGCGGATGTCCGATGAAAGGGGATTCGCCATGGTGGATCGAGTGCTTGGTCAGTTGAGCCTTGCGGACGGTCTGGCGTCAGCGGAAGAGACGATCTTCGACCTGATATCGAAGGAACTGGACTGGGCGCCGATCCGAACCTTGCTTGGTCAGCGCAGCGGTCCCGGCTCGGGCAATACCAGCTATCCGGCGGAACCGCTGCTGCGCTGCCTTTTGCTGGGAATGTGGCACGGGCTGAGCGATCCGGCGCTCGAGGCGCAGATTCGGGACCGGCTGTCGTTCCGCCGCTTTGCCGGCTTCAGCCTTTCGGATCGCACACCCGATCATTCGACGCTGTGGCGTTTCCGCGAGGAACTGACGCGCGAGCATCTGATCGACAAGGTCTTCGAGGAGATCAACCGCCAGCTGGAGGAGAAGGGCCTGATCCTCAAGCGCGGCACCTTGGTCGATGCCACGTTCCTGCAGGCCCAAGGCCGGCCGCCCAAGCAGCCGAAGAAGGGCCATCAGGGTCCGGTCAAGCCGTCGGCCGACAAGGATGCGCGCTGGGGCAAGAAGGGCAAGAAGAGCACCTTCGGCTACAAGATGCACATCGGCGTCGACCAAGGGCGCACCATCATCCGGCGTGTCGAGRCGAGTGAYGCCTCGGTCACCGACACCGATCCGGCCGACCAGCTGATCTGCGGCGACGAGAAGGCGGCCTATGGCGATCAGGCCTATTACACCCACGCCAGGCACGATCGGCTCGCCGCGGCCAACATCAAGGATCGGCTGATGCACCGACCCAACAAGCACCATCCGCTGACGCCGCGCCAGAAATTGCGCAACCGACTGATCGCCAAGGTGCGGGCAGCGGTCGAACGGCCTTTCGCAGTGTTCAAGGAACGCTACGGCATGCGGCGCATRCGCTTCTTCAACCTGGCCGCCAACCGAACGCAGTGCATCCTGGCTGCCTGCGCCTACAATCTGAGGACCATGATTGGCATCGTCCACCCACCTGCCGAGAGGCGAGCGTGAGGAGGAGTCCGCCTCCATCTGGCGGATAGCCGCTTAAATCGCCAAACGCCACAAAAGGGCAGCCGAAAACCGCGCCGCCAGCCCTTTAAAACGCCTCACCGACCCCATCAAAAGCCGCTCTACTCCCCGTGCAAAACCCTCGGTAGGGCAGAGGGGGGTGCCTCGCGCCTACATATCCTACCACGGCACCACCCTGATCTCCGGCCAGAACTCCTGCGCCCTTCTTCCCTTCGTCTCATGCGTCTGCTGGTTGTCCAGCGCCCGATTCGGCGTGATGCGAAACGAGAAGATGTCGTCGAGCCCAAACGGCGCCACCAGTTCCAGCGCCCCGTCACGCCCGAACCGCACCCCGACCGCATGCGTCTTCGACGCAAAATAGCTGACGGATTCGCTTGAGCTCATATAGCGCGGGCATTCGCGTCCGAACTTGACCGGGTACCAGAGATGCACCCGCGCCTGGTTGCGCACTTCCACCGGCAGCGGCAGCCCGTCGAAATGCCTGGCCGCCCGGCGGATCACCGCATCCTCGGCCTCGTAGGAGAGGTCGGTATCGTCGAAATAGAACAGGTCGACATCCTTGATGCCGTAGCCCGGCGGCTTGCCGGTCAGGTGGTTCCAGACGCTGTTGTAGAGCGCSCCGGAAACCACCAGCCAGTCSGGCAGCGCCAGCGCGCGGACACGCGCCAGCGTCKCCGTCAGCAGCGGRTCGGCMGCGACRATGGCAAGGAAMGCCGCGCGCTGSYCCTCGAAGGAAAGGCCGGAATAGCGGAGATGGTTCATCGCCCTTTGGAGGGCGATTCGCCACTGCTCTGCAATCGTTTATGCCCTGAGCACGCCGCCCGTCTGCTTGTTGACGTTCTCGACGATCCGCTTGGCGAGCGCCTCGAAATCCTCGTCGGTCAGCGTCTTCTCGACCGGCTGGATCGASACCTCGATGGCGATCGATTTCTTGGCSGCSCCKAGCGMSGCRCCTTCGAAGACGTCGAACACCGARACGCCGGTCACCAGYTTCTTGTCGGCGGCAAGTGCCGCGCGTACCAGCGTGCCGGCCTCGACCGTCCTGTCGACGACGAAGGCGAAGTCGCGCTTGACCGCCTGGAAGGGCGACAGCTCCAGCTTCGGCTTGGTGCGCGTCGGCTTGGCCTTCGGTTCCGGCACGGCATCGACATAGACCTCGAAGCCGCAGATCGGCCCGGAGACGTCGAGCGTAGCAAGCGTCTTCGGGTGGAACTCGCCGAACGTGCCGAGCACCGTCTTCGGCCCGAGCTTGATCGTGCCTGAGCGCCCCGGGTGATACCAGGCCGGGCCGCCGGGCTCGATCTGCAGCCGATCGACCGGCGCGCCGCAGGCTTCCAGCGCCGCGATCGCGTCCGCCTTGGCGTCGAAGACGCCGACCGGGCCGGCATTGCCGGCCCAGCTGCGGCCGGAACCGTCGAGCTTGGCCGTGCCGCGGCGAACGCCGGCGGCCACGCGCCGCTGTTGCTCGGCCGCGTCGCCCTCATAGGTGCCCGAGACCTCGAACAGCGCCACGTCGCCGATGCCCCTGTCGGCATTGCGCTGCGCGGCGCTGAGCAGTCCCGGCAGCAGCGACGGCCGCATGTCGGACATGTCGGCGGCGATCGGGTTGGCAAGCTTCAGCCCGGTCTGGCCGCCGCCGAACAGTTCGGCATGCTTGGCCGGGATGAACGACCAGGTGACGGCCTCCATCATGCCGCGCACAGCGAGGGCGCGCTTGGCCGAGCGCGTGCGCACCTGCAGCGAGGTCAGGATCTTGCCATTGACGGCGTCATGCGAGGTGAGCGGCTGGGCCAAGATGTTGTCGACGCCGTGGATGCGCATCACCTCCTCGACGAGGTCGGCCTTGCCGCCGACATCCGGCCGCCAGGAAGGCACCTTCACCTTGACGACGTCGCCCGAGCCATGCGGCTCGAAGCCGAGGCGCGTCAGGATATCGAGGCTTTCCGCCTTAGGCACCTCGATGCCGGTCAGCCGCTTCACTTCCGACAGCGGGAAAGAGACGACCTTCGCCTTGTGGCCGTTGTAGCCCGCCACTTCCATCTCGGTCGGCGTGCCGCCGCAGAAGTCGAGCACCAGCTTGGTCGCGAGCTCCACGCCCGGCACCATGAATTCCGGGTCGACGCCGCGCTCGAACCGGTAGCGCGCATCGGTGATGATGCCGAGCGTGCGGCCGGTCCGAGCCGTGGCGATCGGGTCCCAGAGCGCCGATTCGATCAGCACGTCGGTGGTGTTCTCGTCGCAGCCGGAATGCTCGCCTCCCATGATGCCGGCGATCGATTCGACGCCATTGTCGTCGGCGATCACGCACATCTCGGGCGTGAGTGTGTATTCGCGCCCGTCGAGCGCCAGCACCTTCTCGCCTTCCTTGGCGCGGCGCACCACCAGGTTGCCGGCGACCTTCGCGGCGTCGAAGACGTGCAGCGGCCGGCCGCGGTCGAAGGTGACGTAGTTGGTGATGTCGACCAGCGCGCTGATCGGGCGCAGGCCAATCGCGAGCAGCCGCTGCTGCAGCCATTTCGGCGATGGGCCGTTCTTCACGCCCCTCACCATCGTCAGCGCGAAGCCGGGGCAGAGTTCAGGCGCCTCGATTCTAACCTTGACCGGGCATAGGCCTTCGCCGGCATGCGGCATGATCGCACCGCCCACCAGCCGCCCGAGCCCGCTYGCCGCGAGATCGCGCGCGATGCCGTAGACGCTGGTGGCGTCCGGCCGGTTCGGCGTCAGATTGATCTCGATGACCGGATCGTCGAGATGAGCGTAGGTCGCGAAGCTGGTGCCGACCGGCGCATCCTCAGGCAAATCGATGATGCCGTTATGCTCGTCGGAGATTTCCAGCTCGCGCTCGGAGCACATCATGCCGTGGCTCTCGACGCCGCGGATCTTGCCGACCGAGAGCGTCACGTCGATGCCGGGGACATAGGTGCCGGGCGCCGCGAAAGCGCCGATCAGGCCGGCGCGGGCGTTCGGCGCGCCGCACACCACCTGCACCGGCGGCTTGCCGTCGCCGGTGTCGACGGTCAGCACGCGCAGCCGGTCGGCGTCGGGGTGCTGCACCGCCGTCAGCACCTTGGCGATGACGAAGGGCTTCAGGCCCGCCTTGTCGTCGACATGTTCGACTTCGAGGCCGATCGCGGTCAGCCGCTCGACAATCTGGTCAAGCGAGGCGTCGGTCTCGAGATGGTCCTTGAGCCAGGAGAGAGTGAATTTCATGACTGTGTTCCGTCTGGTCTTTGCTCGCCGGGTCTCTATTCGCCGGGTCTTTGCTGGTCAGGTCTGGGCTGGTCAGGTCTGGGCACGCTGGTCTTCAACTCGCGCGGTAGCGCGTCGGGCATATGCAGGAAGGGAAGCTGCTCGCGCACATGAGCATGCACGGTCGGCCTGAAATAGGCCGGCATGTCCATGGCGCCGAGCATGAAATAGATCTGGTCGGCAAGCCGCTTGTCGACATAGGCGATCGGCGAGCCGCATACGCCGCAGAAGGAGCGCTCCACCGGACCGTTGCGGTAGCTCTTCAGCGACTTGCCGTTGAGCGTGATCTGATCGGTCATGAAACCGACGAAGGCCGACACCGGCGCGCCGCTCGCACGGCGGCAATCGCCGCAATGGCAATAGCTGATGTGGTGCGGTTCGACTGACGCCTCGAACCGCACCGCGCCGCAGCGGCAGCCGCCGGTGTGTGGAGCCGTCATGTATGTGGCCTTCTCGAGAGGGACATTAGAGCCTTCTTATGTCACGCATTTGGTGTCTAGGTGGCTTTCACACGGTCACTTCCAATATAAATCCGATTATGATTTGAAAGATAAAGGCTACCCCAAGAAATAAAAGTATAGCAGCCGTAATATTAAATGCGTTCCCAAATTTACGGTTCGAGATAAATTCGACTTGCTTACCAGTTGCTTCCGAACATTTGACTGAAGCAACGAACGCTCCCTTTTTGTTAAGGTAGGCGCTGTCAATGATCACCAGTTCGCCGGGAGCAATAAAAGGGATGTTCACCGCGAGTTCGCCGCTCGGCAATTCTATTTGCTTATGGTCACGAGGTTGCCAAACAGCGACGTTATCAGGCTTCCAAGAGAAAACGAACTCAACATTGGAAGCAGGCTTCTTCCCTGCATTTTTCAGGAAATGCTTCTCGCAGAAAATCTCAAGGTTGCCATCTTTAAGCTTGATCATATGAAGATTATTATTTGTTCTCCCCCATATAAGCTTAACTTTGGCTCTAAGCAGCCAATATATAGCCGCTGATATTAACGTGAATATCAGTGAAAAGATTTGAGTATGGACCGGGCTTAGCAGCAGCCAAGTCTTCGTTAGGAGCTCAGTCACGTGCCCAGCCCTCCGAACAGTGTCGGCAGGTCGAGCGGCCGGAAGCCGTAATGCGACAGCCAGCGCACATCCGCGTCGAAGAAGGCGCGCAGGTCCGGCATGCCGTATTTCAGCATGGCGATGCGGTCGATGCCCATGCCCCAGGCAAAGCCCTGGTATTCGTC
>BFBZ01000263.1_pt1 | contig 61252 bp, 53 predicted proteins | sample 1888401 | NCBI WGS metagenome assembly BFBZ01 (sample SAMD00112614, study PRJDB3348) | symbiont metagenome | host: Chara braunii
CCGCGTGCTCGGCATCGCCAGCGCATCCACCGTGGACCGCGTGCTCGGCATCGCCAGCGCATCCACCGTGGACCGCGTGCTCGGCATCGCCAGCGACGACACCGTGGACCGCGTGCTCGGCATCGCCAGCGACGACACCGTGGACCGCGTGCTCGGCATCGCCAGCGCATCCACCGTGGCCCGCGTGCTCGGCATCGCCAGCGACGACACCGTGGACCGCATCACCTTCGTCAAGGCCCTCCAGGTTCCGGTCGTCCCGGATCTGGACAAACGCGTCGCGGAGGCGGCCGAGGCCGGCAATCTGGACATGAGCACCTGGCACTGCGGCACGACGCACTGCCGCGCCGGCTGGGCCGTGGTGTTCGGCGGAGAAGCCGGGGCAAAGCTGGAGAAAGAACTGGGTAGCGAGATGGCCGGCCGCCTGATCTACGAAGCCAGCACCGGCCGACCGGCGCCGGACTTCTTCGCCGGCCAGGACAGCGCCCTGGAAGACATCCGCCGTTGCGCTGCGGAGGCCCAATGAACGCCCCCGAGCGCAGCGCCTTCATGCGCACCATCATCCCCATCCGCGCCAGCTCGCTGGCCGAGCTGTTCGACTGCCCTGCAAGGTGGGAAGCGAAGCACATCCTGGGCATGCGCGGCCCGCGCAGCGCCGCCGCGCAGCTGGGCACGGCGGTGCACGCCGGCACCGCCCTCTTCGACCAGTCCCACCTGCCGGGCGGAACTCCCTTGAGCGCCGATGACGCCGCCGGCGCTGTCGTGGACGCGATCCACAAGCCCGAAGAAGAGGTCGATTGGGAAGAAACCGCGCCGCGCGACGCCGAGCGCATCGCGCTGGCGCTGCACACCCGCTACTGCGGAGAAATTGCCCCGCAGCAGGTCTACCGCGGCGTCGAGGTGAAGTGCGAGAGCCTGGAGCTGCCCGACCTTGGCATTGCGCTGACCGGAACGACCGACCGCGTGCGCGAGGTCGGCGGCAGCTTGGGCATCACCGACCTGAAGACCGGCGGCCGCGCCGTGGGCGCCGATGGCCGCGCCGTGACGCAGGGCCACGCCGTGCAACTCGGCGTCTACGAGCTGCTGGCAGAGCACGCCATGGGGCTGCACATCACCGCGCCGGCGCAGATCGTCGGTATGAACACCGGCAAGACACCGGCAGCACAGCGCGTCGGCACCGGCGAAGTCCCCAACGCTCGCGCGGCGCTGATCGGCACCGAGGAATCTCCCGGCCTGCTCGAACACGCCTCGCGACTGATCCACAGCGGCGCCTTCTACGGCAACAGCAAGAGCTTCCTGTGCTCGGCGAAGTATTGCCCGCGTCACCCCGTCTGCACCTTCAAGGCCTGAACCCATCACCACGAGAGGAAACCACCACATGGCAACCGCACAGATCGCCGACCTGCGCCAGCAGTCCGTCGCCACCCGGCCGCTGGCCGACATGAAGCCCAAAGAACAAATCGCCTACCTGCTGCAGCAGAAGAAGGGCGAGCTCGCCAAGATGCTGCCCAAGACGCTGAGCATCGAGCGACTGCTCAAGGTCGCGCAGATCGCCGCGACGACCACGCCGGCCCTGGCCAAGTGCGACGTGCCGTCGCTGGTCGGCGCCATCGGCCAGTGCGCCCAGATGGGCCTGGAGCCCAACACCGTGCTGGGCCACGCCTACCTGGTGCCCTTCAACACCAAGCGCAAGGACGCCAACGGCAACGAACGCTGGGTCAACAGCGTGCAGGTCATCATCGGCTACAAGGGCCTGATCGACCTGGCGCGCCGCTCGGGCCAGATCGTGAGCATTGCCGCGCACGAGGTCTGCGAGAACGACCACTTCGAGCTGGTCTACGGCCTCGACGAGAAGCTGAACCACACGCCCGCCATGGGCGCGCGCGGCCACGTCATCGGCTTCTACGCCGTGGCCAAGCTGAAGGACGGCGGCTACAGCTTCGAGTTCATGAGCGTGCACCAGGTCGAAGAGATCATGGTCGGCACCCAGAGCAAGGGCAAGTACGGCCCCTGGAAAGAGCACTTCGTCGAGATGGGCCGCAAGACGGTCATTCGCCGCCTGGCCAAATACCTGCCGCTGTCCATCGAGTTCCAGACCGCCGTGGCCCTGGACAACCAGGCCGAAGCCGGCAAGGACCAGAAGCTCGACACCATCGACGGCGACTTCATGGTGGTCCAGGACGACGACGCGCCGCAGCACGCCGGCGAGATCGATGCCGACACGGGCGAGATCCGCGGAACGCTCAGCGGCGACGCCAAGGTGGGCTCGCCGGACTCGGCGCACAAGCACGCTGACGACGATGTCGGCCGCAGCGCGGATGACTGGCGGCCCAGCCCCGAAGAAGAGGCCGCGATCCTCGCGCGCGAGCGCGCCGAGGCCGGCACCGATTCGCAGTCCAGCTCGCAGGCCACGCCCGCTCGCACCGCCGCCGCGCGCCGCACACGGCCGGGCGTGAACGTCGAGTAACCCAGTTTCCCCGGGCGACACCAGCGATCAGGACTTCAGGCTTTCCTCCCTGGCCAACACGAATTCACCAGATCGCCACCGCGAGGCGCGCCCGGCTTCTCTTTCCCTCCATCAAGGAACCAGACCATGACGAAGAAGGACAAAGACACCATCCAAATGACCGCATCGACGATCGGCGTCGACCTGCTTCAGGCGCTGGTGCTGGAGGTCAAGCTGCTGCCCGACGTGTGGCCCAAGCTGTCCAAGGCCAAGCAAGACGACGTCATCGAGCGGCTGCGCAAGCGCGTCGTCACCTGCGTTCAGAGCGCGGTGCACCTGATCGCCAGCGACGGCCGCACGACCATCGTGGCTGAGCTTGAGCAGGTCACCGTGAAGGACGGCATCAAGGCCGTGCTCACCATGAGCAAGAGCGACCCAAACCGGCACGGCCTGATCGACGCCCAGGGCAAGACGGTGCTGGTGGCGATCGCTGACGCCGAAGACCACATGGGCGACGTCGCCGCCGTGCGCGGCGAGCCCGATCAGCGCGCCATGGACCTGGGCCGGGAATACGACCCCAAGGGCGACGGCAATGGCATGCCGGGCGGCCAGGGCGATGTGGTCGACGCCGAGGTGCGCGAGGTGCCGGCGCTCGGCAACGACGCGCTGCAGGCCGAGCTCGACGCTGCCTACACGGCCGGCGAGGCCGCCGCCGAGGCCGGCGAGCCCAAGGATTCCTGCCCGAGCATGCGCCACGAGCTGGTGGCCCGCTGGACGCAGGGCTGGTGCGACTGGCACGAAGAGAACGACGCCCCGTCCATCGCAACCGGCGACGGCGGCGCGGCCGAAGTGCTCGACGACCAGGATGAACTGCTCGGCCAGGCCGAACAACTGGTCGTCAGCCAGCAGCGCGCTTCGATCAGCTTCCTGCAGCGCCAGCTGCGCATCGGCTACAACCGCGCCGCGCGGCTGCTGGAGGCCCTGGAGAAGGCCGGCGTGATCAGCGCCCCCGAAGCCGACGGCATCCGCAAGGTGCTGCGCAGCGGCGATCCGGAGGCCGCATGAAGATCACCGCCATCCACGCCAGCAACTTCCTCGGCGCGCGCGCCGTTGATCTCCAGCTGACGAAGCGCGTCAACCTGATCGCAGGCAGCAACGGCGCCGGCAAGAGCAGTCTGCGCGACGCCATCGCGCTGGCGTTGACTGCCGACCTCGGCCGCGTGAGCCTCAAGAAGGACGCTCCGGCCCTGGTGACCGATGGCGCCGACGCGGCGCACGTGCAGGTCGACACCGAGAACTTCAGCAGCTCAGTGTCGATCACCGCCAGCGGCAAGATCGTCGACAGCCTGAAGGGCGTGCAGGTCCCCGACGTGCTGCGCTTCGTGCTGGACGCCCAGCGCTTCGCGCGCCTGGAGCCGAAAGACCGCCGCGCCTTCCTGTTCGACCTGATGGGCCTGAAAGCCGGCGGCGACGCCGTGCGCGAGCGCCTGCTGGCCAAGGGCGCCGACAAGACCAAGGTCGAGCGCATCGTCCCGCTTCTGCGCGCCGGCTTCGACGCCGCCAGCAAAGAGGCGAAGGAGAAGGCCACGCAGGCCAAGGGCGCCTGGCGCGCGCTGACCGGCGAGACCTACGGCAGCGAGAAGGCCAAGACCTGGCGCGCCGCGGCGCCGGCCTTCGATGCCGCCAAGGGCAAGGATCTGGCAACAAAGCTGCAGCACTGCGAAGCCGCGCTTGAGCAGTGGCAGCAGCAGGTTGGCAAGCTGCAGGCCGAGCAGCAGCGCCGCGCCCAGCTGCAGGCGAAGCTGCCTGCGCTGGATGAGCGCGCCGGCCGCCTGGAGCGGATCGAGACCAAGCTGGAGGCCGACAAGAAGGGTCTGGCCGAAGCCGAGAAGGCCGTGCATGAGGCTGGCGTGGCCGCCGGCCAGGCGCCGCGCACTGGCCTGATCCATGAGCTCGCTTGGGCCGTGGACAACATGCTGTTGCACGGCGACTCGCTCGACCCCGCCGACCCGATGGACGCTCGCGTCCTGGCATCCCTGGCCGCCTACGAGCGCGAGCACGGCAAGGTGCAGCGCAGCGAGCCCGAGCACGACCCGGCTGCCGCCGCCCGCCTGCCCCAGCTTCGCGCCAGCCGCGACCTGATGGAGAGCGCCGTCAAGAATAGCCAGCGCGACCAAACGGCCGCGCTTCAGGCACGCGACGAGGCCGAAAGCATCCGCGCCGAGCTGGCCGAGACGTTCGATGCCGCCGGCATGGACGAGGCACGCACCAAGGTGGCCGAGCTGAAAGCCGAGCGCGAGCTGCTGGTGAAGCAGGCCGATGCGCTGAAGGCCCTGAAGGTGCAAGCCGAAGGCGCCGAGCGCAAGACGGAGGAGGCCGGCAAGCATGCGGCTGACGTGGCCGCAGGGCTGGGACGGCGACGAGCCGACGGCCGACACCGTCATGGAGACGGTCTACCAGAACGGCGCTGTGCAGCCGCTGCTCTTCGGAGCGGAGGAAACCTGATGCACAAGACCGCCCTCATTTCCGACTGCGGCGCCTTCCGGTACCGCCTGGGCCACCGCTGGGCCGATACGCACCAGCACCTGACATGAAGGACATCACCATGACCGAAATCAAAGCCCCCCAGCCTGCACCTGCGGACGACATGCTGGAACCATTGATCTACGCGGCCATCATGCATAACGGCACACCCAAGACCGTCGCAGACTTCGAACGGGCCGCTGCACGCATTGCGGAAATACTCAACCGTAAAGCCAACAGGCAAGCCGGTGGACCGAGCGTTGACATGCGCAAGATTGCCGAGCGGGCCGGCATCAGCATGGACTGCTGGGACATGGGCGCGGCCTCTTTGGCATACAGCGCCGGTTGTCGCGGCATCACCAGGGAGCACCTTGAGAAGTTCGCCGCGCTCTACGGCTTCGCGTGCTGGAACGCCGCGCTGGAGGCCAACCCGCCCAACTTGGATGGCTTTGTCTCCCAAGCCATCGCCGAGGCTATGAAAGGTTCCGCATGACCACCGAAAACGAAACTGGCGCTCCTGCACCGACTCAGAACTGGGAAGGCGCCGAAGAGTGGATGCCGCTTGCCTGGGAACTGTGCGCCAACGAGTGCGGCGAGGAAGCCTGCACCGAGCTGGTATGGGAGGGCGGCCCGATCCCGGAGCCATGGGGCGACCGCTGGCTGAAGTACGAAGACCAGGCCGACTGCAACGCTGCGGCACTCGCTGCCGGCCGGCCAACGATCAGCCTTATCAACGCCGAGGAAGAGGCGCGGATCCGCGAGCTGATCACACTAGAGACGTGGCCGCAGGGCTGGGACGGCGACGAGCCGACGGCCGACACCGTCATGGAGACTGTTTACCAGAACGGCGCCGTGCAGCCGCTGCTGTTCGGCGCGGAGGAGCGCGTCTGATGGACTACGACACCTTCCTCCGTGCCAAGGTGACGATCGCCAAGCCCAAGGGCTTCGAGGTCGACCAGGCCGACGTCAACCCGCTGCTGAAGCCGCACCAGATCGCTGCGGTGATCTGGGCCATCCGCCTGGGCTGCGCGGCGCTGTTCATGGCCTTCGGCCTGGGCAAGACCTTCGTGCAGTTGGAGATCGTGCGCATCGTGCGTGCCCGCATCGGCGGCATGGGCCTGATCGTCATCCCGCTGGGCGTGCGTCAGGAGTTCATCCGCGACGCGGCACGCCTTGGCATCACGGTCAAGTTCATCCGCCGCATCGAGGAAGCCGACGACCCGAACGGCATCTACCTCACCAACTACGAAACGATCCGCGACCGCAAGCTGGACCCGCTGCTGTTCAGCGTGGCCAGCCTGGACGAGGCGGCATGCCTGCGCGGCTTCGGCGGCAGCAAGACCTTCCGCGAGTTCATGGCGCTGTTCGCCGGCGACGACCGGCGCGACATGGCCAACCGCGTGAAGAGCGCTGGCGTGCCGTATCGCTTCGTGGCCACGGCCACGCCCAGTCCAAACGAGTTTGTCGAGCTGCTGGCCTACAGCGCCTTCCTGGGCGTGATGGACGTTGGCCAGGCCAAGACGCGTTTCTTCAAGCGCAACAGCGAGAAGGCCGACAACCTGACGCTGAGCCCAGCGCGCGAGCGCGACTTCTGGCTGTGGGTGGCAAGCTGGGCCCTGTTCGTGCAGAAGCCCTCGGACCTCGGCTACAGCGACGACGGCTACGAGCTGCCGCCCATCGACATCCGCTGGCACGAGATCCCGGCGGACCACGCCGACGCTGGTACCAATATGGACGGCCAGGCGCAGATGTTCAAGCGCCAGGCCATCGGCGTGGTGGACGCGGCGCGCGAGAAGCGCGACAGCCTGGATGCGCGCGTGGCCAAGATGATGGAGCTGCGCGCCGAGGACCCGGCCGCCCACCGTGTGATCTGGCACGACCTGGAGGATGAGCGCCGCGCCATCGAGCGCGCCATCCCGACGGCCGCCAGCGTCTACGGCACCCAGGACCCGGAGACCGAGCGCGAGCCCCTGGTGGTGGCCTTCAGCGATGGCCTGATCCAGGAGCTGAGCAGCAAGCCCGTGCTGCTGGGCAGCGGCTGCAACCTGCAGCGGCACTGCGCCTGGGCGATCTACCTGGGCATCGGCTTCAAGTTCGCCGACTTCATCCAGTCGGTGCACCGCCTCCAGCGCTTCCTGCAGACGCGCCAGGTGCGCATCGACCTGATCTACACCGAGGCCGAGCGCGAGGTGCGCCGGACCCTGGAACGCAAATGGGCCCAGCACAAGGAGCAAGTGGCACGCATGACGGAAATCATCAAGGAATTCGGGTTGTCGCACGCGGCCATGATCCAGACGCTGAGCCGCGCCATGGGCGTGGAGCGCGTCGAGGTGCGCGCGCCGGGCGGCGAGTACGTGCTGGTCAACAACGACTGCGTGAACGAGACGCGCCGCATGGCCAGCGACAGCGTGGGCCTGGTGCTGACCAGCATCCCCTTCAGCACGCAGTACGAGTACTCGCCCAACTTCGCCGACTTCGGCCACACCGACAGCAACGCGCACTTCTTCCAGCAGATGGACTTCCTGGTGCCGGAGCTGCTGCGCGTGCTGATGCCGGGCAGGGTGGCCGCCATCCACGTCAAGAACCGCATCGTGCCCAGCGGCATGGTGGAGGGCGTCGGCTTCCAGACCGAGTACCCCTTCGACGTGGACACCATCGCCTGCTTCCGCCGGGCCGGCTTCCACTTCGTGGGCCGCAAGACCATCGTCACCGACGTGGTGCGCGAGAACAACCAGACCTACCGCCTGGGCTACAGCGAGCAATGCAAGGATGGCTCGCGCATGGGCTTCGGCATGTGCGAGTACCTGCTGATCTTCCGCAAGGCACCGACCGACGCCAGCCGCGGCTATGCCGACGTGCCCGTGGTGAAGGACAAAACCGAGTACTCGCGGCCGCGCTGGCAGTTCGACGCCCACGGCTACGCGCGCAGCAAGGGCGACCGGCTGCTGACGCCAGAGGAGCTGGAAGGCCTCACCCATGCCGACATCTTCAAGCTGTTCCGCAAGCACTCGCTGGAGCGCGTCTACGACTTCGAGCACGACGTGCGCATCGGCGAGGCGCTGGCCGAGCGCGGCATGCTGCCCACCACCTTCATGCTGCTGCAGCCGCAGAGCTGGCATCCGGACGTCTGGACCGACGTGACGCGCATGCGCACGCTCAACAGCGCGCAGTCGGCAGCCGGGCGCGAGATGCACCTGTGCCCGATGCAGTTCGACATTGCGGACCGGGCGATCACCCAGTACTCCATGAAGGGCGAGGAGGTCTACGACCCCTTCGGCGGCCTGATGACGGTGCCCTACCGGGCTGTGCTGCTGGGCCGGCGCGGCCGCGGCTGCGAGCTGGCCAAGCCCTACTTCCTGGATGGCGTCGGCTACTGCGAGCAGGCCGTGCGCTCGATGTCGACGCCGTCGCTGTTTGACCTTGACGAGCTGGAGGCCGCCTGATGCACAAGACCGCCCTCATTTCCGACTGCGGCGCCTTCCGTTACCGCCTGGGCCGCCGTTGGGCCTATGGTCACGTGTTGGTTTTCGTCATGCTCAACCCGAGCACTGCAGACGACACCGTCGATGACCGGACCATCAAGCGCTGCATCAGCTTCGCGCAATCTCACGGGTTTGCAGGCCTGGAGGTGGTCAACCTCTTTGCCTTCCGCACGGCCTACCCGCGCGAGCTGCGGGCTGCCGGCTATCCCGTGGGCCCGGAAAACGACCGGCACATCACCGCAGCTGTGCGCGAGCACGGCGCCGTCTGCGCCGCGTGGGGAACCGCTGGTGCTGAGACCCGCCGGCCCGCCGAGGTGCTGAACCTGATCCGCAGCCTCGGTAGCGCGCCGCAGTACCTGCGCCTGACGAAGACAGGCCACCCCGAGCACCCGCTCTACCTGCCCGGCGAGTTGCGTTTGAAACGGCTCACGGTCCAGGCTATCGACGACGCGATGCACGGGGTGCGCTGATGGGTTTCCGCTTCTCGCTCACCGCCGCCGCCCTGCAAGCCGCCTACACGCCCCCACAGGCCCGCCCGGCCGACGTGCTGCAGCCGCTGCCGGCCGCCGACGTGCTGTCCCTGGAGATCGCTCACGCCGACACCCTGGCCGAGATCGCCAAAGGCCGCGCCACAGCGCAGACGCTGTGGGACTGGACGGCCAACGTGCTCACCTGGTCGCGCGCTGCGGATCTTGCCGGCCTGGGCCAGGAGGAGATGGGCTTCCAGCTGCAGCTCTGCCTGGACCTGATCGCCCGCTGGAAGCGCACCGGCCGCGTCGGCTTCAGCGGGCCCGGCCTGCAGCTCGCGCGGCATGGCGTCGACGTGATGGACGCGCTGGCCCGCCAGGTGCCGGTTGGCATCGCCCGGGCGGCGGCGCACTGGTCCGAGGAACAACTGGCGCGGATGCGCGCCGACAACAACGAAACGGCGGCCGTAAATGCGGTCTGATCCCATCTTCCTGCCGAAAGGACAACCATGAGCGATTTCCTGATCTACGCCGCCCGCCTGCAAGACGCAGGCGTCACCAGCCTGTGGGTGAGCCTGGGCAGTGACAAAGACCGCACCCGGCTGATGCATGTCAGCCCGGCCAGCGGCACCCCGCCCGAGCTGGCCGCACGCTTTCCGATGCGGACTTTCGAGCTGTGCGGCACCGACCGCGTGCTCGAGCGGCTGAAAGACGAGATGGCCTATGCGGAAGGCGGGCCGACCGCTGAGATGCTGAAGGCCGCTATCGAGAAGCACCCGATGTTGCGCGACGACTTGGTGTCGTGGTTCGCCGACTTCATGGCGTGCAAGCCGCTGGCCGACGAGCCGCCCGAGGAAGGCGACGAGCCGGAACTGTCACCCGAACAGGCGGAGGCCTCGGCGCGCTTCAGCGAACGCATGAAGGGGATGCTGGCCGGCCTGGACATTGCCCGCTGCCGCGAAGCTGCGACGAAGCCCTGATCCCAGCCCCTGCCGGTGAACAACGCATGAGCCTCCCCTACGAAAACGCCACCAGCGGCGGCGCGGCACTGGAAGACATCCGCAAGCTGCTGACGAAGTTCGGCTGCTCTCGCTTCGGCACGATGACCGACGCTGCTGCCGGCGAGCTGATCGTGCAGTTCACCTACCGCGGGCGCGACGTGACCGCCAAGGCCAGCTATCGCGGTTACGCGGCGGCCTGGCTGAAGGAGCATCCATACGGATCGCGCACCCGTTGCAAGCTGGCGCAGCACCAGGCGAAGGCCATGAAGCAGGCCGAGGTGAGCGTCTGCAGCATCCTGCGCGACTGGATCAAGGGCCAGGTCATGGCGGTGGAGACCGGCATCCTGACCTTCGAGGGCGCTTTCCTCGGTCAGATCCTGCTGCCCGGCACCGGCCGCACGCTGCTGGAAGAGGTCCAGACCAGCAACCTCCTGCCCGCCCCGACGGCCTAAAGCCATCCCCATCACAGGACACCCAGCCATGAGCACAGAGACTGACCACGAATGGCACCTAGGCGACCGCGTGCCGCCAGTGCCGGCCGACTTCGACGTGTGGATGACGGACGACAGCGTGAGGCGCGTGCGCTGGGCTGCGTGGTTCTGCGGCGGCGGCCTGCATTTCATGGACTGCCAACACCCGGCGCAGAACTCCATCTGCAACCCCGAACGCGTGCAGGCATGGCGGCTGCGCGACACCTTCCAGGAGAACTGACGATGGCCAAGAAGATCCCGCTGGCCGACTGGGCAGCCATGCACTACGACCCGCCACCATCGGCCTGGACGCTGCGCCAGTGGGTGAGGGCGGCGCAGATCGTGCCGGCGCCCGAGAAGGTGGGGAAGGGCTACTACGTCTCGCCGGACGCTCAGCGCGTCACCGACGCCACGCCGACCGGCGCTATGGCAGAGTTCCTGGCAGCATGAACGCCGCTCGACGCAACGCGAACCGCAGGGGCTGGCCGCGCGGGCTGTACGAGCCGCGCGAGGGCTACTACGTCTGGCGCTCCCCCGAGGGCCGCACGATCCCCATCGGCCGCGTGTCGCTTGCCGGCGCCAAGGCCCAGGCCGCCGCGGCCAACCTCAAGGCCGAGTCGATGGCGCCGAGCTTGTTGGAGAAGATGGCGCCGGCCGATGACGACGGCCAGACCGTCGAGGCGCTGCTGGGCAAGATCCCACAGGCCAAGGCGGCCAACACCCGCCGCTCCCACAAGTCGCTCGACAAGCGCATCGTGGCCGCCATCGGCAGCATGCAGGCGGCCGACCTGCGCACGCAGCACTGCGCCGAGCTGATCGAGCCCATCGAGGCCGTGGAGAAGAAGGCCCGCCTGGCGCTGGCGGTGCGCTCGCGGCTGGTGACGATGTGCCAGCGCGGCATGCAGCTGGGCTGGATGACGTCGAACCCAGCCGAGGCCACGCGCACACCGGCCGTCGAGGTGAAGCGCCAGCGCCTGTCGCTCGACGCGTTCAAGGCCGTTCGGGCCCGGGCCGACGACGTGAACGGCTGGCTGGGCAAAGCGATGGACCTGGCGCTGGTGACCGGCGCTGACCGCGACACCATCTCGGGCTTGGAGCGCAGGCATAACATCGTCGGCGACTGGCTGGAGTTCCAGCGGGGGAAGACCGGCGTGCGCATCGCCATCCCGTTGAGCCTGGAGCTTGTTGCGGCCGGCCTGGTGCTGCGCGACGTGCTGCGCAACACCAGCGGCATCGCTTCGCAGTTCATCGTCCACCACGTCCGCAACTTCGGCAACGCGCCGGCCGGCAGCCGGGTGTTCGTGGACACCATCAGCAAGGCCTTCACAGCGGCCTACAGGCTCACCGAATTGCCGCAGGGGAACGCACCCACGTTCCACGAGATTCGCAGCCTCTCAAAGCGTTTGTACGCGGCCCAGGGTAACGTCGACACGAAGGCGCTGCTGGGCCACCAGGACGAGAAGACGGCCGCGCTCTACGCCGACCCGCGCGGGTCAGAAGCCATCCGCGTGACGGTCAAGCCGCTGCCGGCAAATAAACAATCTTTAAACACGAAGTGAACAGCTCGCCATCTTCATAGGAGAAATTCCTACTGGCAGATGTTGGCGGTGCAGACGAGCAGGATGGCGGCCATGGCTTCAGGTCTTGGCGAGTTCGGCGCGCATCGCGTCGATCACCGATTTGTAGTCGGCCTTGCCGAAGATGGCCGAGCCGGCGACGAAGGTGTCGGCACCCGCCGCGGCGATCTCGCGGATGTTGTCGACCTTGACGCCGCCGTCGATCTCCAGCCGGATGTCGCGGCCGCTCCTGGCGATGATCTCGCGCGCCTTCTGCAGCTTCTGCAGTGCCGTCGGGATGAAGCTCTGGCCGCCGAAGCCGGGGTTCACGCTCATCAGCAGCACCATGTCGACCTTGTCGATGACCCACTCCAGCACGTCCAGCGGCGTGGCCGGGTTGAAGACCAGGCCGGCCTGCTTGCCCTCGCCCTTGATGAGCTGCAGCGTGCGGTCGACGTGGGCGCTGGCCTCGGGGTGGAAGCTCACCATGTCGGCGCCGGCGCGGCAGAAGGCCTGGGCCAGGCTGTCGACGGGCTGCACCATCAGGTGCACGTCGATGACGGCCGGGCTGCCGTCGGGCTTGACCGCGTGCTGGCGCAGCGCCTCGCAGACCATCGGCCCGAAGGTCAGGTTGGGCACGTAATGGTTGTCCATCACGTCGAAGTGGATCCAGTCGGCGCCGGCGGCCAGCACGTTCCTCACCTCCTCGCCCAGGCGGGCGAAATCGGCGGACAGCAGGCTGGGGGCGATGAAGTGTTGGCGGGCAGACATAGCCCGCAATTCTAGATTCCGGGCCTCTTGAACCGGTCGCGCGCCTTCTGCGCCTCGGCCCAGTGATGGCAGCCGGGCTGGTGGTCGTTGATGAGGCCCATGGCCTGCATCAGCGCATGCATCGTCGTCGGGCCGACGAACTTCCAGCCGCGCTTCTTCAAGTCCTTGGACAGCGCCTCGGAGGGTGCCGACTGCGCCAGGTTGTGCGCCACCGAGTTCTTCGGCGGCTCGAAGCGCCACAGATAGGCGGCGAGCGAGCCCTCGGCGGCGACCAGCTCCACGCAGCGCCCGGCGTTGTGGATGGCCGCTTCGATCTTGCCGCGATGGCGCACGATGCCGGCATCGGCCAGCAGCCGCGCCACGTCGGCCGCGCCGAAGCGGGCCACCCGGTGGTAGTCGAAGCCTGCGAAGGCCGCGCGGAAGGCCTCGCGCTTGTTCAGGATGGTCCGCCACGACAGGCCGCTCTGGAAGCCCTCCAGGCAGAGCTTCTCGAACAGCCGGAAGTCGTCGGCCACGGGGCTGCCCCATTCCTCGTCGTGGTAGCGCAGATAGGTCTCGTCGCCGGGCGCGGCGGCGCACCAGGCGCAGCGCGGCCGGCCGTCGGGAGGGAGGTAGAGGGGTTTCATGGGGAGGTGTCGGCGATGGCCATGTCGGCTGCGGCTCTTCGCCGGGCCCAGCAGTGCGCCCGGCGGGCAGAGACAGTGCAGCACTTAGGATCGCGCATCTCGACGGAGATACGCCCGAGCATAGCGTTCGGGCCCGATAATCTTCCCATGGCCACCCCCCGTTTCAGCTGCGGCGCCGCGGTGCAGGCCCTGCCCGAGCAGACTCATCTCGAGCAGGGCCTGTACGCCTACAGCTACACGATCACGATCGAGAACACCGGCGACGTGCTGGCCCAGCTCATCGGCCGGCACTGGGAGATCACCGACGCGCGCGGCCAGGTGCAGGTCGTCGACGGGCTGGCGGTCGTCGGCCACCAGCCGGTGCTGGCGCCGGGCCAGAGCTTCCAGTACAGCTCCTGGGCCCAGATCGGCACGCCCCAGGGCACGATGCGCGGGCGCTTCCTGTGCGTGACCGAAGGCTGCGAGGTCTTTCATGCCGAGGTCGACGAGTTCCTGCTCGCCGACAGCGCCTCCCTGCATTGAGCTGGGACCTCACCGCCCTGCTCAACGCGGCCGATCCTCAGGCCGCGCTGGCCGAGCGCAACCTGTGGCTGGTGCGGCTGCTGGAATGGCTGCGCCATGCCGCGCCGCGCGAGCAGATCCCGTCGGGCACGCTGCGGCCGGTCGTGCGCCTCAAGCATCTGCTCAACGTGCTGGAGCGCCACCCCGACCACGCCCGCCGCTTCTCGGCCGTCATCGCCGGCGTCTGGAACGACGTCGACGCGGTCAGCCTGTTCGCCGAGGTCGGCTTTGCGCCGCGCATGGCGCTGTGGCATGAGTTCCTGGGCCGGCTGCGCCGCCGCCTGCTGCCGGCCACCACCGACACGCGCGACCTCGCGGCGCTGTTCGAGCTGCTGTTCGGCGACCGTGCCGACGAGGACTGGATCGCCGCCATCGACGACGAGCTGCTCGGCCGGCTGAGCCTGCTGTTCGCCGCCACGCCGGACGACGGCTGGCGCGTCGAGGCGCGTGCCGCGGTCACCGTGCTCGTCAGCAGCGTGCATGCGGCCGGCCTGTCCGGGATGCTGCGCGTGCGCATGGACGAGCCGCTGCTGCAGGACCGGCCCTTCCACCAGCTGCCGGCGGCCTGGGAGGCCGTCGAGCGCGCGCTGCAGCCGGGCGCGGCCGACGCGCCCGGGCCGCCGCTGCAATACCTGCGCGCGCTGCTGGACCGCTGCCGTGCCGCCGCGCTGACCGTGCCCGAGCACCTCGAGACCCATGGCGTGTCGGTGGACCTGATGTTCACCGTCGAGCAGCTCACCGCGCGGCTGGACCGCATCGAGGCGCTGCTGGCCTGCCTGGTGTCGCGCGAGCCGCAGCGCGAGCTGCTGCGCCTGGTCGCCGGCCTGGTGCGCGTCGTGCACGAGCGGCGCAGCCTGCGCACGCTGTTCGCGAGCCACTACTCGCTGCTGGCGCGCAAGCTGGCCGAGCGCAGCGCCGAGACCGGCGAGCACTACATCACCCGCAACCGCGACGAATACCGCGACATGCTCGGGCGCGCGGCCGGCGGCGGCGCCGTGATCGCCGGCACCACCTTCGTCAAGTTCTTCATCGCGCTGCTGGGTTTCACGGCCTTCTGGGGCGGCTTCTGGGCCGGCGTGAACTACGCGCTCAGCTTCGTCCTCATCCACCTGCTGCACTGGACCGTGGCCACCAAGCAGCCGGCCATGACGGCGCCGGCCATGGCCCACAAGCTGCTGCACATCGAGCGTGACGACAACCTGCAGGGCTTCGTCGACGAGGTGGCCCACCTCGTGCGCTCGCAGGTGGCCGGCATCGTCGGCAACCTCGCGCTGGCGGCGCCCGTCGTGCTGGCCGTGCAGCTGATCTGCCGCGCCGCCTTCGGCGCGCCGCCGGTGGGCGAGAGGGAGGCCCACTATGTGCTGCAGTCGCTGAGCCTGGCCGGCCCCTCGCTGCTGTTCGCGGCCTTCACCGGCGTGCTGCTGTTCGCGTCCAGCCTGATCGCCGGCTGGGTGGAGAACTGGTTCGTTTTCCACCGCCTGGACAGCGCCATCGCCTGGAACCCGCGCATCGTCGCCACGCTCGGCCGCGCCCGCGCGCAGCGCTGGTCGCGCTGGTGGCGGGCCAATATCTCGGGCCTGGCGGCCAACACCAGCCTGGGCCTGATGCTGGGCCTGGTGCCGGCGCTGACCGGCTTCTTCGGCCTGGCCCTGGAGGTGCGCCACGTCACGCTGGGCACCGGCCAGCTTGCCGCGGCCGTCGGCGCGCTGGGTTTCGGCGTGATGACGACCTGGGCGTTCTGGTCCTGCGTGATCTGCATCGCCGGCATCGGCGTGCTCAACGTCGGCGTCAGCTTCTTCTGCGCCTTCAAGGTGGCGCTGCGCTCGCGCGGCATCCGCCTGGCCGACCGGCGGCGCGTCAATGCGGCGATCCGGGCGCGGCTGTGGCGCGAGCCGCTGAGTTTCCTGATTCCGCCGCGCTAGTCCTCGCGGCGCTCGCCCTTGTCGCGGCCGGAGAACATGGTCCACCAGACGATGAACACGAAGATCAGCAGCGCGCCGAGGGCTTCGAGGGCGAGGAGCAGCATGGGGTGGTGGGCGCGTGGGGGACTGGCCGCGATTCTAGGAAGCCTGGCGGCCTGTTCGTCGCCGCCGCTGCAGGCACCGCCCGCGGCGGCGCCCATGCCGCGGGCGAGCGCGGCGCGCTGGGCCGCCGTCGACTGGCGGGACCTGCCCGGCTGGGGCAGCAGCGACGACCTGCTCGCCGCCTGGCCGGCCCTGCTGGCCAACTGCCAGCGCCCCGCGCCCGGCTGGGCCGAGTTCTGCGCCCGCGCCGCACAGCAGGCGCCGGCCGACGCGACCGAGGCCACGCTCTTCCTGATGAAGCATCTGCGCCCCTGGCGGCTGGCCGCCGACGGTGGCGAGGCGACCGGCCTGCTGACCGGCTATTTCGAGCCCCAGCTGGTCGCCAGCCGCGTGCGCCAGGGCGTCTTCCAGTGGCCGCTGCTCGCGCTGCCCGCAGACCCCGCGCTGCGCCGCCTGCCGCGCCGCGACAGCGACGCCGACCCGCGCTTCGCCGCGCTGGCCTATCTCGACGACCCCTTCGCGCTGCTGCAGCTGCAGGTGCAGGGCTCGGGCCGCCTCGTCATGCGCGACGCGAACGGCGGCGCCGAACGCGTCAGCCGCGTCGCCTTTGCCGGCCACAACGACCAGCCCTTCCAGTCGGTCGTGCGCGCGCTGCTGGAGCGCGGCGAGGTCGGCGATGCGACGCCGCCCAGCCTGCGCGACTGGGCGCGCCGCAACCCGGGCCGGGTGCGCGACGCGCTGGCCGTGAACCCGCGCGTCGTCTACTTCCGCGAGGAGGCGCTGGCGGACGCGTCGCAAGGCCCGCGCGGTGCCCAGGGCCTGCCGCTGGTGCCGGGCCGCTCCGTCGCGGTGGACAGGGCCGTCATCGGCCTGGGCACGCCGCTGTGGCTGGACAGCACCGAGCCCTGGTCGCCGGGCGCCGCCGCCGCGCCGCTGCGCCGCCTCGTGCTGGCCCAGGACACCGGCGGCGCCATCCAGGGCGCCGTGCGCGCCGACCTGTTCTGGGGCTGGGGCGACGATGCCGCGCTGCGCGCCGGCCGCACCAAGCAGCCGCTGCGGCTGTGGGCGCTGCTGCCGCAGGGGCTCACTCCGTGACCTTGACGCCCTTCCAGAACGCGTAGCGGCCCTTGATCTCGGCCGCCGCGGGCAGCGGGTCGGGGTAGTACCAGACCGCGTCCGGGTTCATCTCGCCGTTGATCAGCAGGCTCAGGTATTTGGCCTCGCCCTTCCAGGGGCAGCGGCTGACGTGGTTGCTGAACGTCGTGTACTGCTTGTTCAGCGCCTCGGCCGGGAAATAGTGGTTGCCTTCGACGACGACGGTGTCGCTGCTCTCGGCCAGGGTCACGCCGTTCCAGACTGCCTTCATGGCGGGTCTCCTTGAAAATGAAGTCGATGAAACGCTACCACTCCCACCTCGGCCGCGACATCGTCATCACCGGCGGCAGCGCCCGGGATCTGCTGCCGGGCCAGTTCGGCGTGCTCGCCATCGACGGCGGCGCGGGCGGCTGGTCCGTCGTGCACAAGGGGCCGGACGGCGACGTCGTCGAGCTGAACAACGAGATGCACTTCGAGCTGCCGGAGGAGGCGCTCGCCTTCGCCAAGGAGCTGATCGGCCTGATGACGCCGGAAGGCGATGAAACTGCCCCTCGCCCAATCTCGCCACGCTGAACGCGGGCGAGCCTGGTCGGTCCCCCGCGGGGACAAGGCTGTTTGCGGCATTGAGCCGCAAACAGCCTCAGGCGGGCCGGCTTGGGAGCGGCCCGGCGCTCGGCCCGAAATACTCCCGTTCTATCCGTTGCGGACCTCAGGCCGCCGCCACTGCCCTCGCCGCCAGCTCGGGAATCAGCGCGGCGCGGTAGTCGGCCGTGCCGTGCAGGTCGTGGTTCAGCCCGGCGGCATCGACCTTGACGGCGCGCGCGGCGGCCGGGCTCCAGTCGCGGGCCAGCGCCGTCTCCAGTTCGCGGCAGCGAAACACGCCCGGCCCGGCGCCGGTGACGGCCACGCGCACGCCGGCGTCGAAGCGGGCGACGAACACGCCCACCAGCGAGAAGCGCGAGGCCGGCTGCTTGAACTTCTGCCAGCCGGCCGCCTTCGGGCAGGGGAAGCTGACCGCGGTGATCAGCTCGCCGTCTTCCAGCGCGGTCGTGAACAGGCCCTGGAAGAAGTCGTCGGCCGCGAGGTCGCGGCGATTCGTGTGGACGGTGGCGCTCAAGGCCAGCACCGCGGCCGGGTAGCAGGCGGCCGGGTCGTTGTTGGCGAGGCTGCCGCCCAGCGTGCCGGCATTGCGCACCTGGCGGTCGCCGATGCGGCCGGCGAGGTCGGCCAGGGCCGGGATGGCCCGGCCCACGTCGGCCGATGCGGCCACCGTGGCATGCGTCGTCGCGGCGCCGATGCGGACGGCGCCACCACCCACCGTGATGCCCTGCAGCTCGGGCAGGCGGCGCACGTCGACGAGGCCGGCCGGTGCGGCCAGGCCCAGCTTGATCGCGCCGAGCAGCGACTGGCCGCCGGCCAGGAATTTGTCGTCGGCGCCCAGGCGGGCCGCGGCGACGGAGGATGCGGCTTGGTAGTTCATCGTCATCTCCTCAGTTGGCCGTCTGCAGGGCCGTCCAGACCGTGCAGGGCGTGGCCGGCATGGGCAGGTCCTTCACGCCGATGGCGTCGCAGATCGCGTTGACGACGGCGGCCGGCGAACCGATGGCGCCGGCCTCGCCGCAGCCCTTCACGCCCAGCGGGTTGTGCGTGCAGGGCGTGCCCTTGGCGGTCTGCACATTGAAGCTGGGCAGGTCGTCGGCGCGCGGCATCGCGTAGTCCATATAGCTGCCCGACAGCAGCTGGCCGGATTCCGCGTCGTAGACGCCGTGCTCCAGCAGTGCCTGGCCGATGCCCTGGGCCAGGCCGCCGTGCACCTGGCCCTCGACGATCATCGGGTTGACGATGTTGCCGAAGTCGTCCACGGCGCTGAAGCGGTCCACGCGCACGACGCCGGTGGCCGGGTCCACCTCCACCTCGCAGACATAGCTGCCGGCCGGGTAGGTGAAGTTGCTGGGGTCGTAGAAGGCGTTCTCGTTGAGGCCCGGCTCCAGCTTGTCGAGCGGGTAGTTGTGCGGCACATAGGCCGTCAGCGACACCTGCGCGAAGGGCACGACGCGGTCGGTGCCGGCGACGCGGTATTCGCCGTTGCTGAACTCGATGTCGCCCTCGCCGGCCTCCAGCAGGTGGGCCGCGATCTTGCGGCCCTTGGCGATGACCTTGTCCACCGCCTTCAGGATGGCCGTGCCGCCCACGGCCAGCGAGCGGCTGCCGTAGGTGCCCATGCCGAACAGCACCTTGCCCGTGTCGCCGTGCTGGATGTCGACGTCGTCCAGCGGGATGCCGAGGCGGTCGGCCACGACCTGGGCGAAGGTGGTCTCATGGCCCTGGCCGTGCGAGTGGCTGCCGGTGAAGACGGTGACCTTGCCGGTCGGGTGCACGCGCACCTCGCCGGCTTCGAACAGGCCGGCGCGCGCGCCCAGAGCGCCGGCGATGTTGGACGGCGCCAGGCCGCAGGCCTCGATATAGGTCGAGTAGCCGAGGCCGCGCCGCAGGCCCTTGGCGGCGCTCACGGCCTTGCGCGACGCGAAGCCGGCCACGTCGGCGATCTTCTGCACCTGGGTCAGCGTCGCGTCGTAGTCGCCGGTGTCGTAGGTCAGGCCCACGGGCGTGGCGTACGGAAACTCCTTGATGAAGTTGCGGCGGCGCAGCTCGGCCGGGTCGATGCCGAGCTCGTGGGCGGCCGTCTCCACCAGGCGCTCGACGACATAGGTCGCCTCGGGCCGGCCGGCGCCGCGGTAGGCGTCCACCGGCGCGGTGTTGGTGAACACGCCGGTGACCTCGGCGTAGATCCTGGGCGTCTTGTACTGGCCGGCCAGCAGCGTCGCGTAGAGGATGGTCGGCACGCAGGACGCGAAGGTGGACAGATAGGCGCCCAGGTTGGCCGTCGTGTGCACGCGCATCGCGAGGAAGGCGCCGTCCTTGCCGGTGGCCAGCTCGGCCGTCGTGACATGGTCGCGGCCATGGGCGTCGGACAAAAAGCTCTCGCTGCGCTCGGCCGTCCACTTGATCGGCCGGCCCAGCTTCCTGCTGGCCCAGACCAGCGCCGTCTCCTCGGCGTAGAGGAAGATCTTGGAGCCGAAACCGCCGCCCACGTCGGGCGCGACGACGCGCAGCTTGTGCTCGGGGATGCCGAGCACGAAGGCGCACATCAGGAGGCGCTCGACGTGCGGGTTCTGGTTGGCGACGTAGAGGGTGTAGGCGTCGTCCGCCGGATTGTAGCTGGCGTTGGCCGCGCGCGGCTCGATGGCGTTGGGGATCAGGCGGTTGTTGCGGAACTGCAGCCGCGTGACGTGGGCGGCGCCGGCCATGGCGGCGTCGGTCGCGGCCTTGTCACCGCAACCCCAGGTGTAGCAGCGGTTGTCCGGCGCCTCGTCGTGCACGCGGCCGGCATGGCCGGCGGCGGTGGCAGTGTCGGCCACGGCGGGCAGCTCGTCGTAGTCCACGTCCACCAGCGCCGCCGCGGCCTTGGCCTCGGCCAGGGTCTCGGCCACGACCAGGGCCAGCGCGTCGCCCACGTAGCGCACCTTGCCGTCCGCCAGGATGGGGTGCTTGGGCTCCTTCATCGGCTGGCCGTCGGTGCTGGTGATGAGCCAGCCGCAGGGCAGGCCGCCGACGGCGCGGAAGTGCTCGCCGGTGTAGACGCCCAGCACGCCCGGCGCGGCCTGGGCGGCGGCCGTGTCCACGCGCCTGAGCCGCGCATGCGCGTAGGCGCTGCGCACGAAGACGCCATAGGTCTGGCGCGGCAGCACGATGTCGTCGGTGTACTGGCCGCGGCCGGTCAGGAAGCGCGCGTCCTCGCGGCGCTTGACGCTCTGGCCGATGAGGCCGGTCTTGTCGGGCGCGTTCATGCTCAGGCCTCCTTCATCGCCTGTGCGCCGGCCTGCACGGCCCGCACGATGTTCTGGTAGCCGGTGCAGCGGCAGAGGTTGCCCTCCAGCCCCTCGCGGATGGCGGCCTCGCTGCCGCAGTCGTGGTGCTGCACCAGGTCCACGGCGCTCATGACCATGCCCGGCGTGCAGAAGCCGCATTGCAGGCCGTGGCAGTCCTTGAAGGCGGCCTGCATGGGGTGCAGCGCGCCGCCGGCGGCGGCCAGGCCCTCGATGGTGGTGATGCCGGTGCCGTCGGCCTGCACGGCCAGCAGATTGCAGGCCTTCACGGCGCGGCCGTCGAGGTGGACGGTGCAGGCGCCGCACTGCGCGGTGTCGCAGCCGACATGGGTGCCGGTCAGGGCCAGGTCTTCGCGCAGCAGCTGCACCAGCAGCCGGTCGGGAGTCACGTCGCGGCTGACGGCACGGCCATTGACCGTGAGCTGGATCTTCATCGCTGGTCTCCGTGGTTGTGGGGACGATGCTGGCCCGGCCGGCAAGGCTTGTGATTGCCGATTACCCTAGTGGAAATACATGCTGGGGATAAGCAAGCCATGGACAACCTCGATCTCGGCGTGCTGCGCACGGCCGCCGGCTGGCGGGCCGAGGCGCGCGGCGTCGTGCTGGGCACCATCACCCGCACCTGGGGTTCGGCGCCACGGCCGGTGGGCTCGCTGGTGGCCGTGCGGGACGACGGGCTGATCGCCGGCTCGGTGTCCGGCGGCTGCATCGAGGACGACCTCGTCGCCCAGCTGCGCGCCGGCAGCCTGAAGCTGGACAGGCCCACGCCGCTGCGCTATGGCGTCGGCGCCGAGGAGGCGCGCCGCTTCGGCCTGCCCTGCGGCGGCACGCTGGAGCTGATGCTGGAGCCGCTGGGGCCGCAGTCGGCCGTCGACGAGCTGCTCGCGCGGCTGGAGCACGGCGAGCGCGTGCGGCGCATGCTGGATCTCGCCAGCGGCGCCGCCACGCTGGCCGACGCCGAGCCGGGCGCCGACGCACTGGTGCTGACCGCCACCCGACTCGTCAGCCACCATGGCCCGCAATGGCGGCTGCTGGTCATCGGCGCCGGCCAGATGACCGACTACCTCGCGCAGATGGCCCTGGCCCTGGGCTATGGCGTGACGGTCTGCGACCCGCGTGCCGAGTACGCCGACGGCTTCGTGATCGCCGGCGTCACGCTGACGCGCGACATGCCGGACGACGTCGTCACCGCCTTCAAGCCCGACGGCGCGACCGCCATCGTGGCACTCACCCACGACCCCAAGCTGGACGACCTCGCGCTGATGGAGGCCCTGCGCGGCGCGGCCTTCTACGTCGGCGCCATCGGCTCGCGCGTGAACCAGGCCAAGCGGCGCGCGCGGCTGGCCGAGCATTTCGGGCTGACGGCCGAACAGCTCGACCGCCTGCACGGCCCCGTGGGCCTGGACATCGGCGCGCGCACGCCGCCGGAGATCGCGCTCAGCATCCTGGCCGAGATGACGGCGGTGCGCTATCGCGCGGCCGGCGCTCGGCCCGAGGCCGGCTGCGCGGTCTAGCGGGCTGGCCGTGAATGGTGCCGCGTAAAGTCCGTTGCTTTTACGCAAGCCCGCCATGATCGAACTGCACTACTACCCCAGCAACGCCAGCTTCGCGCCCCATCTGCTGCTTGAGGAGATGGGCGTCCCGTTCACGCTGCGCAAGGTCGAGCGCGACAGCGGCGAGCACAAGTCGCCGGCCTATCTGAAGCTGAACCCGAACGGGCTGATCCCGGTGCTGGTGGACGGCGACCTCGTGCTCTACGAGACGGCCGCCATCCTGATGCACCTGGCCGACTGCCATCCGGGCTTTGCGCCGGCGCCCGGTACGGCCGAGCGGGCCCAGTATTACAAGTGGATGGTCTGGCTGACCAACACGCTGCAGGCCATGCTGATCCACTACTTCTACCCGGACCGCATGGCCTCGGACGCCGCCGAAGTGAAGGCGCGCGCCGAGGCCCAGGTCGCACCGATGCTGGACCAGATGGACGCCGAGCTGGCCCGCCACGGCGGCCCCTGGTTCCTGGGCCAGCACTACACGGCGGTGGACCCGCTGGCCTTCATGCTGTGCCGCTGGACGCGCATGCAGGCCCACCCGGCCAAGGCTCGGCCGGCTCTGGGCGCCTACCTGGCGCGCGTGTTCGAGCGGCCGGCGACGCAGCGCGTGGTGGCCAAGGAGAAGTTGCCGGACCCGGTGTATTGAGATCGGTGCCGGGTTGGGGTGCTTTTGCGGGAAGCCCCCTAACCCAACAACTTCAAGGCGCCCCGCACAGGCAGTGCACCGCGGCCGCCCGCTCCCAGTGCCCCTGCGCCGACATCTTCGCCAGCTCCTTCAGCGTGGACAGCTCCTCGACGACCGGCGCCGGCAAGGCGGCCAGCCCCAACGACTGCACGAGTGACGGCGCCAGCGTGTCGCTCAGCGAGGCGAGCAGGCGCTCGCTGCGGCTGAGGTCGCGCTCGACATAGCTCAGGCGCGGCTTCTCGCCGGCCTTGAGCTCCAGCTTGGCCAGCCTGGCGGCCGCCTGCACGGCGTCGTCGAAGCTGCCCAGGCGGTCCACCAGGCCGCGCGCCTTGGCCTGGGCGCCCGTCCAGATGCGGCCCTGGGCCACCGTGTCGATCTGCTCCGGCGTGCTCTTGCGCGCCTGCGCGGCCAGGCCGGTGAAGCGGGCGTAGGTGCTGTCGATGCCCGACTGCACGGCCGCCTGCAGCCGCGGGTCCAGCGGGCGGCGCGGGTCGTAGCCGCCGGCCAGCCAGGTCGTCGTCACGCCGCCGGTGTGCAGCGAGAGCTTGTCCATCAGGCCCTCGGCCGTCGGCAGGATGCCGAAGACGCCGATGCTGCCGGTGACGGTGCCGGGGTCGGCGATGACGGCGTCGCTGCTCATCGAGATCCAGTAGCCGCCCGAGGCCGCCACGTCGCCCATGGACACGACCACCGGCTTGCCGGCCCGGCGCGTCAGCTCCAGCTCGCGGCGGATGACCTCGGACGCGAAGGCGCTGCCGCCGGGCGAGTTGACGCGCAGCACGACGGCCTTGATGGCGTCGTTCTCGCGGGCCTTGCGGATCAGGCGCGCCGTCGAGTCGCCGCCGATGCGGCCCGGGCCCACGTCGCCGTCGACGATCTCGCCCTCGGCCACGACGACGCCCAGCCCCGGCTGCAGCCCGTTCGGCGTGCCGGCGTCCTTCACATAGGCCAGGTAGTCGGCCAGCGAGACCTGGCGGAAGCTCTTGCTCTGCTCATCCCGGGCGCCTTTGGCCGTCAGCAGCTCGCGCATCTGGTCGCGCGTCTTCAGCCCGTCCACCAGCCTGGCCTGCAGGGCCAGCTGGGCCGGGTCGCCCTTGACCGCGGCGAGGCGCTGCGGCAGCTCGGCTATGCCCTTGGCGATGCTGCCGGCGTCGAGCTTGCGCGCGGTCTCGATGGCGGCCGTGAAGCCGCTCCACAGCTCGCCATAGACCAGGCCCTCGGCCTCCTGCGTCGCGGCGCTGGGGCCGTTGGCCGTGTAGGGCTCGGCAAAGCTCTTGTAGGTGCCCACCTTGAGGACGTGGGCCGTCACGCCCAGGCGGTCCAGCGCGTCCTTGTAATAGGTGCGCCAGCGGCCGAAGCCCTCCAGCATGACCATGCCCATGGGGTGCAGATAGACCTCGCCGGCCTGGGCGGCCAGGAAATAGCCGCGCTGGCTGTAGTTGTCGGCATAGGACAGCACCGGCTTGCCGCTGGCCTTGCGGAAGCGCTGCAGCGCCGCGCCCACCTCGTGCAGGCCGGCCTGGCCGGCGCCCTGCAGCTCCTCCACGTCCAGCAGCACGGCGCCGATCTTGTCGTCGCGGGCGGCCGTGTCGAGCGCGGCGAGCACGTCGCGCAGCCGCGTCTGCTTCGGCATCCCGCGGCCTTCGGCCTGGGCCACCAGCTGCTCGCGCGGGCTGCCGGAGAACTGCTCGACGAGATCGCCGTCGAGCTTGAGCACCAGCGTGGTCTTGTCGGCGAGCGGCCTCGGGCCGCGCGACAGCAGGGCCGCCGCGACGGCGACGACGAGCAGCAGCACGAGCAGGTTCATCAGCGCCCGGCGCGTGCCGTCGAGCAGCCACCAGGCCTTGGAGAACAGCCAGCCCATCGCGGAGAACACGGATTTCATCGGACCTGCCTTGCGGGATTGATGCGGGCCGATTGTGCAGACTCCTCGCTTAGCATCCGCCGGTCATGGTTTGCGAGGACGCCTCATGCTTGCTTGGCCCGGTTGGTTGCGACGCCTCAACGAGCACTTGCCGCTGCGCTATCTGACCTGGATGTGCTGCGGCGCGCTGGCGCTGTACTTCGCCGCCAGCTGGACGGCCGGCATCGGCGACGGCCTGTTCGCGCTGCTCTTCCTGGCGCTGACGCTGCTGGGCCTGCGCGACGCACGCCAGACGCGCCACTCCATCCTGCGCAACTACCCCGTCATCGGCCATCTGCGCTTCCTGTTCGAGTTCATCCGGCCCGAGATCCGCCAGTATTTCGTCGAGGGCGACAACGACGCCGCGCCGTTCTCGCGCGCCCAGCGCTCCATCGTCTACCAGCGCGCCAAGGGCGACCCCGACCAGCGCCCCTTCGGCACCCAGCTCGACGTCGGCGCGCGCGGCTACGAGTGGATCAACCATTCGCTGGCGCCCACCCACCTGCTCGGCCACGACTTCCGCATCACCATCGGCGCCGGCCGGGCCCAGCCCTATTCGGCCAGCGTCTTCAACATCTCGGCGATGAGCTTCGGCGCGCTCAGCGCCCGCGCCATCCTGGCGCTGAACAAGGGCGCCAAGATCGGTGGCTTCGCCCACGACACCGGCGAGGGCTCGATCAGCGTGCACCACCGCGTGCACGGCGGCGACCTGATCTGGGAGATCGGCTCGGGCTATTTCGGCTGCCGCAACGATGACGGCTCCTTCAGCGCCGACAAGTTCCAGGCCGCCGCGGCCGACCCGCAGGTCAAGATGATCGAGCTCAAGCTCAGCCAGGGCGCCAAGCCCGGCCACGGCGGCGTGCTACCCGGCCCCAAGGTCACCGCGGAGATCGCCGCCGCGCGCGGCGTGCCGGCCGGCCAGGCCTGCATCTCGCCGGCCCGCCACAGCGCCTTCTCGACGCCGATCGAGATGATGCAGTTCATCGACCGGCTGCGGAACCTGTCGGGCGGCAAGCCCACCGGCTTCAAGCTCTGCATCGGCCACCCCTGGGAGTGGTTCGCGCTCTGCAAGGCCATGCTGGAGACCGGCATCACGCCGGACTTCATCGTCGTCGACGGCGCCGAGGGCGGCACCGGCGCGGCGCCGCTGGAGTTCACGAACAACGTCGGCGCGCCGCTGCAGGAGGGCCTGCTGCTGGTGCACAACACGCTGGTCGGCCTGAACCTGCGCGACCAGATCAAGATCGGCTGCGCCGGCAAGGTCACGACGGCCTTCGACATCGTGCGCCTGATGGCCCTGGGCGCCGACTGGTGCAACGCGGCGCGCGGCTTCATGTTCGCCCTCGGCTGCATCCAGGCCCAGGCCTGCCACACCGGCCACTGCCCCACCGGCGTGACCACGCAGGACCCGCAGCGCCAGCGCGCCATCGTCGTGCCCGACAAGGCCCAGCGCGTCGCCAACTTCCACCAGGGCACGCTGAAGGCGCTGAAGGAGCTCGTCGAGGCCGCCGGCCTGTGCCACCCGCAGGAGATCACGGCCCAGCACATCGTGCATCGGCTCGACAAGCACGAGGTGAGGCTGCTGGCCAATCTGCTGCCCTTCGTCGAGCCCGGCGCCGTGCTGCGCGGCGAGCTGCCGCACAACACCTTCCGCGTCTACTGGCCGCTGGCCAGCGCGCACAGCTTCTCGCCCCAGGGCCGCATCGAGCGGGCCGCCTGAGACCTTGAACAGGTTCTGCCCCCGCCGGGATGCGGGGGGTGGCGCCTACGAACTAGGGGGGAGAGGGCCGGAACGCGCACAATGCGCGGCGGTCCCCAGTGCCGCTCCCGCCATGCCCACCGTCTACCTCCTCCGCCATGGCGAGCCCGTGCTGCAGCGCACGCGCTCGCTGCTGTTGCAGGCCGGTGGCGTCCGGCTCTGCGGCAGCAAGGCCCTGCTGGCCGATGCGCTGGACGAACTCGCCACGCTGGCGCCCGACATCGTCGCCAGCGACCTGCGTCTGGTGGACAGCCATGCGATGCGCGTAGCCCACGAACTCGGCCGCCTGCCGGTGCGGCCCCAGCTGCTGCTGCTGACGCCGACGGCCGACGACCTGCAGCTGTTCGCGGCGCTGAGCGCCGGCGCCAACGCCTATCACGTCGACGACGGCAGCGGCAGCAGCCTCGCGCAGGCGCTGGCGCGCCTGCACGAGCGCCGCGCGATGCTCAGCCCCCAGCTCGCGCGCCAGGCGCTGGCCGCCTTCGGCATCGAGCGCAGCCCGCTGGCCACCGCGCGCCAGGCCGCGGCCGCGCTGGACGCCAGCCCCGCCGGCCGCCAGATCGACCAGGCCAGCCGCCATCTGCTGACGCTGCTGGCCCAGGGCCTGCTGCTGGCCGAGATCGCGATGCTGTGGAAGCTGGAGGTCGCCGAGATCGAACGCCGCATCTGGCGCCTGGTGCGCCTGCTGCACGTCCGCTCGCGCGAACTGCTGATCGCCTGATCAGGCCGGTATGGGCGCCGATGGCGCCGTGTCGATGAAGCTCTGGCGCTGCGAGAGCTTGTCCATGTGGCGGGCCAGGTTGGGGTGGGCCTCGCGCCAGCCGATCTCGGGGAAGCGGAACTCCAGCCAGCCCAGCGCGCAGCCGACGGCGATGTCGGCCAGCGAGAAATGGTTGCCCGAGCACCAGGCCTTCTCGCCCAGGCCCTGGCTCATCGCGGCCAGCGCGGCGTTCACCTTCACGACATGGCGGTCGATCCAGGCCTGGCTGCGCTGCTCCGGCGGGCGCTGCGCCCAGGTGCGCTCGAGGCGCACGAGGACGGCGGCGTCCACCAGGCCATCGGCCAGGGCCTCCCAGGTGCGCACCTCGCAGCGCTCGCGGCCGCGCTCGGGGATGAGCTTGCCCACCGGCGACAGCGTGTCCACGTATTCGACGATGACGCGCGAGTCGAACACGGCGCCGGTGATCGAGTCCTGGCCCTCCATGACCAGGCAGGGCACCTTGCCCAGCGGGTTCATCTTCAGGATGGCGTCGCTGCCCCAGACGTCTTCGAGCACCAGCTGGTAATCGAGCTTCTTCTCGGCCATCACGATGCGCACCTTGCGCACATAGGGGCTGGCGAGAGATCCGATCAACTTCATCGCGGTCATAGAGGCAAACAACGGGGTCACAGGTCGAAACGATTCTAGCCAGCGGCCCCCTTCGGACCGGCCGTGAAAAAGCCCTGTCGGGTCGGGCCGACAGGGCCTGGGAAGCAGGGGTTGCCAGTCACGCGCGGCACCCCCAGAGTGTCGGCCGGTCCGTCGCGATCCCGACGCATCCGGCCGACGAAGAGCGGGCCAAGTTCCCCAGCGAACGCCAAAAACTAGAATCGCGGGTTTTCCACGATCCGCCCGGCTGCCATGACCACCACCGACTTCAACCCGATCAGTGCCCTGTCGCCGCTGGACGGCCGCTATGCCGCCAAGGTGAGTGCGCTGCGCCCGCTGCTGTCCGAGTACGGGCTGATGCACCGCCGCGTGCAGGTCGAGGTGGAGTGGTTCATCGCGCTGTCGGACGCCGGCTTCAAGGAGTTCAAGCCGCTGAGCAGCGCCGCGCGCGCGCGCCTGCGCCGCCTCGTGAAGAAGTTCAGCGAGGCCGACGCGGAGGAGATCAAGGCCATCGAGCGCACGACCAACCACGACGTGAAGGCGGTCGAATACTGGATCAAGCGCAGCTTCGAGGGCAATACATCCGTGCACGGCGAGCTGCTGACGGCCTCGGAGTTCGTGCACTTCGCCTGCACCAGCGAGGACATCAACAACACCAGCCACGCGCTGATGCTCAAGGCCGCGCGCGACGAGGTCATGCTGCCGGCGCTGGACGGCATCGTCGCGACGCTGCGCAGGATGGCCCACCAGTTCGCCGCCGTGCCGATGCTGAGCCGCACCCATGGCCAGACGGCCAGCCCGACGACGGTGGGCAAGGAGATCGCCAACGTCGTGGCCCGCCTGCAGACGGCGCGCGCTCGCATCGCGGCCGTGAAGCCGCTGGCCAAGATGAACGGCGCGGTCGGCAACTTCAACGCCCATCTGTCGGCCTGGCCCCGCCACGACTGGGAAGCCTTCTCCAAGGCCGTCATCGAGAAGCAGCTGAAGCTGACGTTCAACCCCTACACGATCCAGATCGAGCCGCACGACTACATGGCCGAGCTGTTCGACGCGTTCACGCGCGCCAACACCATCCTGATCGACTGGGCGCGCGACGTCTGGGGCTATATCTCGCTGGGCTACTTCAAGCAGCGCACCAAGGCGGGCGAGATCGGCAGCTCGACGATGCCGCACAAGGTCAACCCCATCGACTTCGAGAACGCCGAAGGCAACTTCGGCCTGGCCAGCGCGGTGCTGACCCACCTGAGCCAGAAGCTGCCCGTGAGCCGCTGGCAGCGCGACCTGACCGACTCCACCGTGCTGCGCAATATGGGCGTGGGCCTGGGCTATGCGCTGCTGGGCTATGACTCGCTGGCCAAGGGCCTGGGCAAGCTGGAGGTGAACGAAGCGGCCCTCGCCGCCGACCTCGACGCCGCCTGGGAAGTGCTGGCCGAGCCCATCCAGACCGTCATGCGCCGCTTCGGCCTGCCCAACCCCTACGAGCAGCTCAAGGAGCTGACGCGCGGCAAAGCCATCACGCAGGAGTCCATCCGCGCCTTCATCGAGGGCCTGGACCTGCCCAAGGCCGAGAAGGCCCGGCTGCTGAAGCTGACGCCGGGCGGCTACACCGGCCTGGCACAGGAGCTGGCCAGGCGAATCTGAAGGCTTTGCGGGACAGACCGATCGAGCGCAGCGAGTAGCTCTGTCCCCAACTGACTACAGCGCCAGCTTGAACACCCTCGACGGCTCGTTGTAGCCGTCGAGTTGTTCCTGACCCTGTTCGACGAAGCCCAGCTTGCCCAGCAGCGCGATGCTGGGCGGGTTGTCGAGCGCCGTGATGGCCATCAGCGTCTGCCAGCCCAGCATGGCCTTCGCATGTGCCACGCAGCCGCGTGCCGCTTCCAGCGCATAGCCGCGGCCCTCGTGCTCGGCCAGCAGCGCATAGCCGAGGTCGGGCTCGGGCAGGGCCGGGCGCTTGAACAGGCCGCACATGCCGACCAGCATGCCGTCCTCGCGCCGCACCACGGCCCAGAAGCCGTGACCGAGTTCACGGTAGGCCGTGAACAGCCGGCCCTCGGCCCAGGCCAGCGCGTCGTCGACGCTGCGCACGCCGGGGTCGTTGATGTTGCGGATCCAGCCCGGTTCGTTGACCAGGCGCAGCAGGAAGGGCGCGTCTAGCGGTGTGAATTCACGCAGCGACAGGCGTTCGGTGTCCAGGATGTGCATGGAACCACACAATAACCGGTCAACCTTCCGGCCCGACATCCGACTGCCTGCCGCCCCTCCGCGACATGAGTTCCGCGCCCCCTTCCAGCACCAACCCCGCGCTCAGCCAGGCGCTGCGGGAGCTGGACGTCATCCTGGCCAATGCCGGCGTGGGCATCGTCTTCGTGAAGGCGCGCAAGCTGGTGCGCTGCAACCAGCGCTATGCCGAGATCTACGGCTTCGACAGCGCCGAGGCCGCCGTCGGCCACAGCAGCGTGGAGCTCTATGCCACCGCGCAGGAGGCCCGCGGCCTGGGCGCGCGCGCCTACCCGGTGCTGTCCAGCGGCGAGACCTTCCGCGGCGAGCAGATGATGCGGCGCCAGAACGGCGACATGTTCTGGGCCCACCTGACGGGCCGCCTCATCAACGCCGACGACCCGGCCGACGGCTCGATCTGGATCGTCGACGACATCAGCGAGCGCAAGCTGGCCGACGCGGCCCTGGCCGACCTGCATGCCGAGCAGCAGCTGATCTTCGACCACGCGATGGTCGGCATCGTCTTCCTGCGCGGCCGCCGCGTGACGCGCTGCAACCGCGCCTTCGAGCAGCTGTTCGGCTACGGCCCCGGCGAGCTGGACGGCCAGCTGTCGCGTGCCTGGTATCTGAGCGACGAGGACTGGAAGGCCGCCGGCGATCTCTGCTACGAACCGCTGTCGCGCGGCGAGTCCTTCCACGCCGAGATGCTGCTGGGCAGGAAGGACGGCACGCCCGTCTGGTGCGAGGTGCGCAGCAAGGCCATCGACCGCAGCGACCTGTCGCGCGGCTCGATCTGGATCACGCAGGACATCACCGCGCGCAAGCGGGTCGAACAGGAGCTGGTCAACGCCAAGAGCCAGCTGGAGGCGCTGGTGGAGCAGCGCACCCAGCAGCTCAGCCAGACCGTCGCCGCGCTGGAGCAGAAGGTGGCCGAGCAGCAGGCCGCCGAGGCCCACATCCAGCGCCTGGCGCTGTTCGACGGCCTGACCGGCCTGCCCAACCGCCATCTGCTGGCCGACCGCGCCAGCCAGGCCATCGACATCGCGCGCCGCAACGACGAGCCGGTGGCCGTGCTCTTCCTGGACCTGGACCACTTCAAGAACGTCAACGACTCGCTGGGCCACCGCGTCGGCGACTCGCTGCTCATGCAGCTCGCGTCGCGGCTGCGCGGCACGGTGCGCGAGCAGGACACCGTGGCCCGCACCGGCGGCGACGAGTTCGTCCTCGTGCTGCCGCAGACCGACGTCGCCGGCGCCGCCCACCTCGCCGCTAAGCTGATGGCCCTGGCCAGCGCGCCCTTCCAGGTCGACCAGCAGGAGCTGACCGTCACGCCGTCGATGGGCATCGCGATGTTCCCGACCGACGGTGACGATTTCGACACGCTGTGCAAATGCGCCGACGCGGCCATGTACCGCGCCAAGCGCGACGGCCGCAACGCCTACCGCTTCTTCACGAGCGAGATGCAGGCCCAGTCGGCGCGCGCGCTGCTGCTGGAGAACGCGCTGCGCCGCGCGCTGGAGCGCCGGCAGCTCAGCCTGCACTACCAGCCGCAGTTCGCGCTCGACGCCGGCGGCGCGGCCCGCATCGTCGGTGCCGAGGCGCTGCTGCGCTGGCAGCACCCCGAGCTGGGCTGGGTGTCGCCGGTCGAGTTCATCCCCATCGCCGAGGCCTCGGGCCTGATCCTGCCCATCGGCGAGTGGGTGCTGCGCGAGGCCCTGTCGCAGCTGCGCCGCTGGGACGAAGCCGGCCTGCCCCAGCTGACCATGGCCGTGAACCTGTCGGCCGTGCAGTTCCGCCACGACGACCTGCCCGAGCTCGTCGGCCGCGTGCTCGCCGGGACCGGCGTGCCGGCCTGGCGCCTGGAGCTGGAGCTGACCGAGGGCGCCGCGATGGACAACCCCGCGATGGCCATCGCCGTCATGAACGAACTGGACGCGCGCGGCGTGCGCCTGTCCATCGACGACTTCGGCACCGGCTACTCGTCGCTGAGCTATCTGAAGAAGTTCCGCGTCGGCAAGCTCAAGATCGACCAGTCCTTCGTGCGCGACCTGACCGAGGACGCCGAGGACCGCGCCATCGTCGACGCCGTCATCCGCATGGCCGGCGCACTGGGCCTGCAGACGCTGGCCGAGGGCGTCGAGACCGAGGGCCAGCTGGCCTTCCTGCGCCGCCAGGGCTGCCAGGCCGTGCAGGGCTATCTGTTCAGCCGGCCGCTGCCGGCCGATGCCTTCGCCGAGTTCGCGCTGGCGCGGACCATGGTGTCCGTTTGAACCCGCCCCGGCCGAGGGCAAGCGGCAATGCCGCTGTCGCGAGCCAAGCCCGACAATCCCGCGCCATGACCTTCACCGCCCAGCTCCAAGCCCTCTCCCATTCCCGCCTGTGCGTCGGCCTCGACCCTGAACCGGCCAGGCTGCCGGGCGCCTGGGCGGGCGACGCGGCCAAGATCTTCGACTTCTGCGCGGCCATCGTCGACGCGACCCACGACCTCGTCTGCGCCTTCAAGCCGCAGATCGCCTACTTCGCCGCCCACCGCGCCGAGGACCAGCTGGAGCGGCTGATCGACCACATCCACGCGGTCGCGCCCGGCGTGCCCGTCATCCTCGACGCCAAGCGCGGCGACATCGGCTCCACGGCCGAGCAGTACGCCCGCGAGGCCTTCGAGCGCTACCGGGCCGACGCGGTCACGCTGTCGCCCTTCATGGGCTTCGACTCGGTCGAGCCCTATCTCGCCTACGAGGGCAAGGGCGCCATCCTGCTGTGCCGCACCTCCAACAAGGGCGGCGACGACTGGCAGATGCAGCGCCTGGCCGACGTGCCGGGCCAGCCGCGGCTGTTCGAGCACCTGGCCCGGCTCGCCGAGACGCAGTGGAACCGCAACGGCCAGCTCGGCCTCGTCGTCGGCGCGACCTATCCCGGCGAGATCGCCCGCGTGCGCGAGCTCGCGCCCACGCTGCCCCTGCTGGTGCCCGGCGTCGGCGCCCAGGGCGGCGATGCCGCGGCCGTCGTGCAGGCGGCCGGCCGCACGGCGCCGCTGGTCGTCAATTCGTCGCGCGCCGTCCTCTATGCGAGCAGCGGCGCCGACTTCGCCGCCCGCGCCCGCGCCGTGGCCGAAGCCACCCGCGCCAGCCTGATCTGAGCATGCCCCGCGGCGGCGACGACGACCTCAGCAGCCTGGTCGGCCACGCGGAGCCGCCCGAGCAGCAGCGCGCCCGCCTCGCGACCAGCATGCGCTGGCATGCGGCGCGCATCTTCCTGCTGGCCTGCGGGCCCGTCTTCCTGCCCGTCGCCGGGCTGCTCTGGGCCACGCGCCAGCCGGGCGAGTGGCTGGACGGCTGGCTGCCGCCGCTGCTGTCGTTGCTGATCTCGCTGCAGGCCTTCGCGCGGCTGCTGGTGCTGGCGCGCAGCCCGCGCCGCGAGGCCGGCCAGGCCGTGGCGCTGCTGACGATGGCCCTGGTCGTCGCGCTGCCGGTGGCCGTCGCCGTGTCGCGCGACGTCGGCCTGTGGGCGCTGTGCCTGGCGCTGGCGGGGCCGGTCGTCGCCTTCGCCACCGGCATGCTGGGCCTGCGCTCCGGCCTGGTGCTGACCCTGCTGGCCGGCGGCGCGCTGGCCGGCCTGGCCGGCGCCGAGGCCCTGGGCTGGGCCACCCACCCGATGGCCTCGAACAGCCTGCTGCTGCGCGCCGTCATGCAGTTCGGCCTGCTCGGCGCGGGCCTGATCGCCGGCTTCGGCCTGCTGAAGATGCTGCAGCGCTCGCTGGCCGAGGCCGACGAGCGCACCGCGCGTTTCCGCGGCCTGCTCGGCATGGCCGCGGACTGGTACTGGGAGATGGACCGCGAGTTCCGCTTCACCCACATCGCCGAGGAGAGGGCCGGCAGCTCGGGCCTGGACCTGGGCTCGCGCATCGGCAAGACGCCGTGGGAGATCGACGGCATGGGCCTGAGCGACGACGAGCTCGACGCCCACCGCGCCGACCTCGAATCGCACCGCCCCTTCCACGGCATGGTGGCGCGCCGCGTCGGCGTGGACGGCACGCCGCGCTGGGTGTCGATCAGCGGCGAGCCGCGCTTCGACGCGCAGGGCAATTTCCGCGGCTACTGGGGCGTGGGCCGCGACGTGACGCAGGAGGTCACCGCCGAGCAGACCGTGCACGCGACCGAGACGCGCTACCGCGAGCTGTTCCGGCGCTCGCCCAGCCCGCTGGTGCTGCACCGCTGGGGCCGCGTCGTCGACGCCAACCCGGCGGCCATGGCCATGTTCGGCTATGCGCAGCGCTCCAGCATGATCGGCCAGGACCTGTTCAGCCACTACGAGCCGGGCGACGACGAGGCCGCGCGCCAGCAGGCCGCGCGCCTGGAGAGCCTGCCGCCCGGCGCGATGCAGCCGGTGACGGAGTACCGGCTGCGCACGCTGTCGCGCCGGCGCCGCCTCGTGCAGGCCACCAGCGTGCGCGTCGAGACCGCCAGCGGCCCGGCCACGCTGACCTTCTTCACCGACCAGACCGAGCAGAGCCGCGCCCAGGACGCGATGCGCCGCAGCGAGAGCCTGCTCTCCCAGCTCGTCGCGATCAGCCCGGACGTCATCACGCTGTCCGAGGCCGAGACGGGCCGTTTCGCGATGGTCAACCCCGCCTTCGAGGCGCTCAGCGGCTGGAGCCGCGACGAGGTGCTGGGCCGCAGCTTCCAGGAGATCGGCCATTGGTCCGACCCCGCGGAACGCCTGGTGATGCGCGAGCTGCTGCAGCGCAACGGCGTGATCCGCAACATGCCCATGACCTTCCGCCGCAAGGATGGCAGCCTGTTGCCGATGCTGATGTCGGTCGCGCCCTTCGTGCTGGACGGGCAGCAATACCTCGTGGCCTTCGTGCGCGACATCTCGGAGAGCGAACGCAGCCGTCTGGTGCACAGCGCCATCCTGGAGAACGCGTCCATCGGCATCGCGCTGACGCGCGACCAGCATTTCGTGCTGGCCAATCCCTGCGTCGAGACGATGTTCGGCTGGACGCGCGGCGCGCTGGTCGGCCAGCACGGCAGCGTCGTCTGGCCCTCGACGGAGGACTGGCAGGCCGTCGGCCGCGACCTCGGGCCGCAGCTCGCCGCCGGCCAGCAGATCGAGGCCGAGCGCAGGATGCGCCGCCGCGACGGCTCCACCTTCCTGGCACGGCTGCTGGCCCAGGCCGTCGACCCGGCCCACCCCAGCCGCGGCGGCACGATCTGGATCATCGAGGACGTCACCGAGCGCCGCCGCGTCGACGCCGCGCTGGCCCAGGCCAAGGACGAGGCCCAGGCCGCCAGCCGCGCCAAGAGCGCCTTCCTGGCCAACACCAGCCACGAGATCCGCACGCCGCTCAACGGCCTGCTCGGCCTGGGCCGCCTGGCCCAGCAGCCCGACATCCCCGAGGCGCAGCGGCGCGAGTTCCTGAACCAGATGATGGACAGCGCCGAGAGCCTGTCCGGCCTGATCTCCGACATCCTCGACCTGTCCAAGATCGAGGCCGGCCGCCTGACGCTGGAGACCCAGCCCTTCTCGCTGCGCGAGCTGCTCGGCTCCATCCGCCTGGCCTATCTGACGCTGGCGCAGGCGCGCGGCCTCACGTTCGCCCTCGAGATCGACCCGGCCCTGCCCGTCTGGGTCTTCGGCGACCCGCTGCGCACGCGCCAGATCCTGTCCAACTACCTGACCAATGCGCTGAAGTTCACCGAGGCCGGCGGCATCACCGTCAGCGTGAAGGCGCTGGCGCGCAACGCCCAGGGCAGCGCCGGCGAGTGGGTGCACATCGAGGTGCGCGACACCGGCCCCGGCATCGCGGCCGAGCAGCAGGCCCGCCTCTTCCAGCCCTTCACGCAGGCCGACGAGTCCACCACGCGGCGCTTCGGCGGCACCGGCCTGGGCCTGTCCATCTGCCGCGAGCTGGCGACGCTGATGGGCGGCGAGGTCGGCGTGCAGAGCCGGCCCGGCGAGGGCGCGACCTTCTGGGCCGAGCTGCCCCTGCCGGCCGCGCCGGCGCCGCTGGCCCACCAGCCGCGCGAGGCCCGCAGCAGCGGCGCGGGCCTGCAGGGCCGGCGCGTGCTGATCGCCGAGGACCACCCGGTCAATATGCTGATCGCCGTGGCCCAGCTGGAGCAATGGGGCATGGAGGTCGCCCAGGCCAGCGACGGCCGCCAGGCCATCGAGGCCGTGCGCGCCGCGGCCAGCGTCGGCAAGCCCTTCGACGTCGTGCTGATGGACGTGCAGATGCCCGTCATGGGCGGGCACGACGCGACCCGTGAACTGCGCAAGCAGTTCTCCGCCGCCGAGCTGCCCATCGTCGCGCTGACGGCCGCGGCCCTGGTCTCCGAGCGCGACGACGCCTTCGCGGCCGGCATGAACGACTTCCTGACCAAGCCCATCGACACGCCCAAGCTGCACCAGACTTTGCTGAGGCTGACCCAGCCGAAAAACGCCTGAGAAGGTGTGAACGGAGCCCGCATGCCACAGGAACCGCGCGTCTTCAAGTATTACGACCTGATCATGGCGGCCTTCGTCTGCGTGCTGCTGTGCTCCAACCTGATCGGCGCGGCCAAGGCGGCCCAGCTGACGCTGCCCGTCGTCGGCACGGTCACCTTCGGCGCCGACCTGTTCTTCTTCCCGATCAGCTACATCTTCGGCGACATCCTGACCGAGGTCTACGGCTATGGCCGCGACCGCCGCGTCGTCTGGGCCGGCTTCGGCGCCCTCGTGTTCTCGGCCTTCATGGCCTATGTCGTCGTGCACCTGCCGCCGGCCCGCAACGACTTCATGGCCGCCTACCAGGGCCATGTCGAGGCGGTGTTCGGCAACACCTGGCGCATCGTCGCCGGCTCGATGATCGCGTTCGCCTGCGGCAGCTTCGCCAACAGCTTCGTGCTGGCCAAGATGAAGGTCGCGACCCAGGGCCGCTTCCTGTGGGCGCGCATCGTCGGCTCCACCGTCGTGGGCCAGCTCGTCGACACCAGCTTCTTCTTCCTGATCGCGTTCTCGGGCATCTGGCCCAACGAGCAGCTGTTCGCCGTCATCGTCACGCAGTACCTCTTCAAGACGATCTGGGAGGCCGCGATGTACCCGGCCACGGCCCGGGTCGTGCGTTTCCTGAAGCGGGTCGAAGGCGTGGACCACTACGACCGCGGCACCGACTTCAACCCGTTCAAGATCAGGGTCTAACTGACAAGCGGCAGGCTGCGCCGGCGCTCGCCGGTCAGCGCGAACCAGGCGTTCGCGATGGCCGGCGCCAGCGGCGGCAGGCCCGGCTCGCCGACGCCCGTGGGCGGGCCGTCGCTGGGCACGAAATAGGTCTCGATGGCCGGGCACTCGGCCAGCGTCACGAGGCCCAGGTCGGGGAAGCTCTTCTGCTGCACGACGCCGGCCGCGATGTCGATGCGCCCGCGCAGCGCCGCGCTGAGGCCGAAGACGACGCAGCTCTCCATCTGGCGCACGACGATGCCGGGGTTGACGACGGTGCCGCAGTCGATTGCGCAGACGACGCGCTTCACGCGCGGCTGGCCCTGCTCGGCAACGACCTCCACGACCTGCGCGACGACGCTGCCGAAGCTCTCGTGCACGGCCAGGCCGCGGCCCGTGCCTTCGGGCAGCGGAGCGCCCCAACCCGACGCCTCGACCGCGCGCCTGAGCACGGCCTGGTGGCGCGGCAGGCCGTCCAGCAGCTTCAGCCGCAGCGTGGCGGGGTCGGCGTGGGCCGCGTGGGCCAGCTCGTCGATGAAGCTCTCGCGGAAGAAGGCGTGGTGGGAATGCCCGACCGAGCGCCAGTTGCCCACCGGCACGCCGCTGCGCGTGGCGACATGGGCCACGCGGGCGTTGGGGATGGCATAGGGCAGGTCGAACAGGCCCTCGGAGGCCGGCTTGTCCGGCGCGTCGCCGGATGCCGTCAGCGCGGCCAGCGCGCGGCCGTCGGGGAAGGCGTTGCGGTTGATCAGATCCAGCCAGGGCGCGCGGCCCGGCGCGATGCGTGCCAGCCAGCGCGGCCCGATGGCGTCGCCCGCGCCGGTGATGGACAGGGCGGTCACGCCGCCGGCATCCACGCCGCCGCGCAGCACGGCCACCTCGGCGGGGCGGTAGAAATCGTGCGTCGTGTCCTCCTCGCGCGACCAGACCAGCTGCACCGGCGCGCCGCCGCATTCCATCGCGACGCGCACGGCCTGGCCGATGAAGTCGATGTCCAGGCGCCGGCCGAAGCCGCCGCCGAGATAGGTCACCTGCAGGTCCACCGCGTCCAGCGCCACGCCGGCCACGCGCGCGGCCAGTTCGCGGGCCAGGCCGGGCACCTGGGTCGGCGCCCAGACCCTGACGCGGCCGTCCTTGACCTGGGCCGTGCAGTTCTGCGGCTCCATCGTCGCGTGGGCGAGATAGGGCGCGCTGTAGACCGCCTCGATGTGCTGCGGGGCCTGGGCGAGGGCCCGCTTCGCGTCGCCCTGGTCCAGGAAGGCGAAGCCCTCGCCGGCGGCATCGGCCGCGCGGGCGCGGCGCTCCAGCGCGGCGTGGATGGCGGGGGTGTCCGGCGCGCCGTCGGGGGGCGCCTGCCAGGCCACGTCCAGCGCCCGGGCGGCTTCCAGCGCGTGCCAGGTCGTGAGTGCGACGACCGCGTAGGCGGCCGTCGAGCCGGCCACCGGCCCGAGGGCCACGACGCGCAGCACGCCGGGCCGCGCGAGCACGGCGTCGACCTTGGCCGGCCCCAGGCCGCCGCCCAGCGCGGGGCAGTGGCGGATGGCGGCGAACAGCTGGCCGGGCTGGCGCACGTCCAGGCCGAAGCGGGCGCTGCCGTCCACCTTGGCGGCCAGGTCCAGGCGCGGCCGGGCCTGACCGATCTGGGTCCACTGCTGGGCGGTCTTCAGCCTGACCTCGCCCGGCGGCGTCTGCGCGGCCTCGGCGGCGACCTCGCCATAGTGGCCGAGCGCGGCGCCGCCATGCTGGATGACGCCGGCCTTGACCGTCAGCTCGGCCAGCGGCAGCTTGTGCTTCAGCGCCGCGGCGCCCAGCAGCTGGGCGCGCGCCGTCGCCGCGGCCAGGCGCAGCGGCTCCCAGGCATCGGCCGTGGACGAGGAGCCGCCCGTCAGGTTGAGCCCCAGCTCGCGCCCGATCTTGGCTGTCAGCCAGGCCGACAGCCGGTAGGCCGGCCTGTCGTGGTCGCGCGGGCCGAAGGGCATATTGCCCAGCACCGCCGCGACATTGCCGTAGATGGCGTCATGGCCCGCCGGCGTCAGGCTCACGCGCGCCAGCGGCACGTCCAGCTCGTCGGCGACGAGCTGGGCCAGCGCCGTGTGCACGCCCTGGCCCATCTCGCTGCGGTTCATCGCCAGCACGACGCCGCCGTCCGCGGCGATCTTGATCCAGCCGTTCAGCGCGACCTCGCCGTCGACCGGCGGCAGCAGCTCCCTGGCGCCCAGGCGCGAGCGCGGCGGCAGCGCGCCCCAGCCGACGATGAGGGCGCCCGCCGCGCCCAGGCCGGTCAACAGCAGCGTGCGGCGCTTCATGCCCTGACTCCCTTGGCCGCCTGCTTGATCGCCGCCCGCACGCGCGGGTAGCTGCCGCAGCGGCAGAGGTTGGTCATCGCGGCGTCGATGTCGGCGTCGCCGGGGTTGCTGTTCTTCGCCAGCAGCGCCGCGGCCGCCATCAGCATGCCGCTCTGGCAGTAGCCGCACTGCGGCACCTGCTCGGCCAGCCAGGCGAGCTGGACGGCATGCGGGTGGCCGGGGCTGCCCAGGCCTTCGATGGTGGTGACGGCCTTGCCCTGCACGCTGCCCAGCGGCGTCACGCAGGACCGGACGGCCTGGCCGTCCACATGCACGGTGCAGGCGCCGCAGGCGGCGATGCCGCAGCCGAACTTGGTGCCGGTCAGCTGCAGGCCATCGCGCAGCGCCCACAGCAGCGGCATCGCGGGGTCGCTCGCGACCTCGGGCAGGGCCAAGTCTTTGCCATTGACGTTCAATTCCATCGGGAGGGGCTCGGTGGCAGAAACCGCCGCAGGATAGCCCGGACGGCCCACAATTCCGCCATGACCTCCCCTGCCGAAGCCGGCCCCACCGACCTGCTCTTCGTGCTGCTGCCCGACAGCGGCATCGCCCCCGACGGCCCCGACACGCTGGCGCCGTTGGCCGCGGCCCTGCAGGGCCAATACCCCCAGGCCGCGACGCTGACCGTGCACCCGCCGTTGCGCGACGCCGAGGGCCGCTGCCGCTGGTGGCCCGGCGAGCAGCCCAGCCCCGACGCGGTGGCGGCCGCGCTGCCGCATCTGCTGGACCGCCTGCGCCTGGAGGCGCGCAAGCTCGACCTGCCCTGGCAGCGCGTGGCCCTGGCCGGCGTCGGCGACGGCGCGCTGCTGGCGCTGGAGGCCGTGCAGGCCGAGGCGGCCCTGGTCGGGCGCGTGCTCGCCTTTGCCGGCGGCTATCTCGCACGGCCCGAGGCCGCGCCGCAGGACGTCTGCGTGCACCTGCTGCACGGGCTGGAGGACAGGCGCTTCCCCTACCGCCACGTCGTCGACGCGGCCCAGGCCCTGGTCGACCTCGGCGCCGACGTGACCGCCGACCTGCTGCCCCACCTGGACCACGGCCTGCACCCGGCGCTGATCGACAAGGCCATGGAGCAGCTGCGCAGCTTCATCCCGGCGCGGCTGTGGCGCGAGGCGCTGCAGGCGGCGCAGGAGAACGAGCGTCCGGTCGGCTGAAGCCCGGGCCTCAGAGCTTGAGAGTTTTGGCGTGCAAGGCGGGCATGGGTGAAAGACTCTCAAGCTCTCAGTCCAGCACCACCTCCGTCCTCACCACCCCCGCCCGCTCCGCGCTCGCGCTCAGCGCCAGCCGCGTGCCCACCGGCGCGCGCACGACCCATTCGGCCACCGCGCGGTCGCCGGTGGCGTGCTTGTCGGGCAGGAAGGCGAGCTGGCTCTGCCTGGGTGCATGGCCTTCGAGCTGGGGGCCTTCCATGCGCTCCTTGCCGCTGACGAGGCTGATGCCGGGCTCGCCCGAGGGCATGTGGATCTCGAACATCACGCCGCGCACGGTCTTGCGCTCCAGCGCGCGCTGCGTCACATAGGCCGGCAGATAGCCGGCGTTGGCGACGGCCAGGCGCACGCGCCACATGTCGGGGCCCAGCGCACGCACCTCGGTGCGGACCAGCTCCAGCTGCGGCAGGCTCATCGCCACCTGGGTCAGCCAGGGCGGGAAGCGCGCGGCCTCGCGCTCGCGCAGGGCCGGCGGCGGGTTGCGCCAGTAGTTCATCTTGTCCCAGCCGCCGATCTCGACGGCGCCCAGCTGCGGATGCTGGAAGGGCGTCCAGTCGACATGGGCCTTGCCGCCGCAGTGCTCGTCGCTCCACTTCAGCAGCTTGAGGTCGTCCTCGACCGGGTGGGTCCGGTACCAGTCGATCCATTTCTCGACCTCGACGCCGGCCTCCCGGTTCGGCGACCACAGCTCGACGACCCAGAACAGCGCGCCCAGGTGCTCGTAGACCCAGTCCTGCGTGCCGGTGACGACGTCCTTGGGGTGGTAGCGGAATTCCTCGTAGATGCTGACGGCCGGATAGCCGCTGTGCTTCTCGCCCAGCGCCGAGAACTGCTGGAACAGCCACAGGTCCTCGGGCGTCATGTCCTTGTCGCTGCGCGTGCCGCAGGGTCGCAGGATGACGCCGCTGTGGGTGTGGAAGCTGATGGCCGCGCCGATGTTGGGGTGGCCGGTGATGAAGTCGACCATCGCGCGCACCTCGGGCTCGCTGGTCGGGTAGGGGCCGGCGCCGAGCTGCTGGTACTCCTGGCGCCATTCGCCGGGGAAGTTGCGGTTCAGGTCCAGGCCTTCGCGGTCGGGGTTGATCTTGAAGCTCAGCCCGTCGTGGTGCTTGATGAAGCCCTCGGGGATCAGGCGGTAGTAGTCGCCGCCCTGCTCGCCGGGTTCGCGCGCCACCATCAGCCGCGGGTCGGCGGGGTGCTTCTTGTAGCCGCCGTGGGGGTCGGGCACGCGCATCGTCAGGATGCGGCCGTCGCCGTCGATGTCCTCGAGGGTCAGGCCGTCGACCGGCTCCTCGGTATAGGGGTAGGGCCGGGTCGAGCTGCGGATGTGGCGCGGCCGGTCGGCCAGGGCCAGCTCGGCGCCGTCGGGGTTCAGGCGCGGCACGAGGTAGACGGTGCGCGTGTCCAGCAGGCGGTTGACCTGGGCGGCCTCGGGCGACGTGCCGCCGTGTTCCTTCAGCAGCTGGTGCAGGTAGTAGAGGCAGGTGGTGGACGCGGTCAGCTCGGCCGCGTGGATGTTGCCGTCCACCCAGAGGGCCGGCTTGTCGAGGTCCATGCCGCTGGCCAGGTTGGTGACGACGACGACCCAGATGTCGCGGCCCTCGTAGCTCTTGCCGATGGAGCGCAGCGACACGAGGTTGGGGCGGGCCTCCGCATAGGCGAAGAGCAGGGCGGTCAGCTCCTCGTAGCGGTAGAAGTGGTCGAAGCGCGGCGCGGGCAGGGGGCTGGACATGGCGGCTGAGCCTCGGGGCGCTCCCGGGACTTGGGGTTGACGGGGCAGGCGGCGATTGTGAAAGCGGCCCGCCGCAGCGTGCTGGCCCACCCCCGGGTTGCGGGGCGGGTTTGCCCTGGCTACTGCCCCTTGAACAGCCCCTGGAACTGGCGCGACACCGGCAGCCTCTCGTCGCGCCCGCGCAGCGTGACGACCATCGTGCCCTCGTCCACGCGGATGGCGCGGGCGATGCAGCGGCTGTTGACGAGCACGCTGCGGTGGATCTGCCAGAACTGCTCGGGGTCGAGCTGGGTCAGCAGCTCGCGCAGCGGCGTGCGGATCAGCGCGTCGCCGCCCTGGTGGACGACGCGGGTGTAGCGCTGGTCGGCCTCGAAGTAGACGATCTCCTCCGGCGGGATCAGCACGACCTCGCGGCCCACGCCGGCCTGGATGGGCCGCGGCGCGGGCCGGGCCGGCGCGAGGCCGGCGAGCAGGCGCGCCAGCGCGGCAGTGTCTGGCGCCGTGGATTGGCTGGTGCGGGCGCGCAGCCGAGCCAGGGTCTGGGCCAGGCGCGCGTCGTCGACCGGCTTGAGCACATAGTCCACCGCGCCGGCCTCGAAGGCCGCGAGCGCATGGTCGTCGTAGGCCGTCACGAAGACGATCAGCGGCGGCGCGGCCAGCGCGGCGAGCCGGCGTGCGACCTCCAGGCCGGTCAGGCCGGGCATGCGGATGTCGAGGAAGGCGATGGCAGGCTCGTGCGCGAGGCAGTCGTCCCAGGCTTCGGCGCCGTTGCTGCTGGCGGCGACGATGGCCAGCTCGGGCCACAGGCGCGCGAGCGCGGCGCGCAGTTGCTCGCGGGGGGCTTCCTCGTCGTCGGCGATCAGGGCGGTGATGGGGATCATTGGTGCACCCTTCGGCCTGCGGCCTGTCCCGCCGAGCGGGAGCGAGCTTGCTTGGGGTGGCCCGGCGCGGCGCTCATAGCGTCAAGGTGGCGAGGCAGCCGGGGTGGGCGTCGGTCAGGGCCAGGGTGGCCGTGGGGTGGGCCTGCAGCAGGCGGCGGCGCGTGTTGGCCAGGCCCACGCCCTCGGCCCAGCCGGGCGCGAGGCCGGGGCCGTCGTCGCGCACCGTCAGCACGAGGCGCTCGCCGTCGCGGTGGGCGGCGATGGCGATGCGGCCGCCGCGCAGCTGCGGTTCGATGCCATGGGCAATCGCGTTTTCCACCAGCGTCAGCACGATGCCCGGCGGCAGTTGTGTCGTGGCATCGGCGGGCACGGCGATGGCGAAGCCCAGCCGCGGCCCGAGCCGGGCCTGCATGATGGCCAGGTAGCGGCGCACCATCTCGATCTCGTCGGCCAGCGGCTGCAGCTCGCGCTCGAACATCGGCAGCGTGGCGCGCAGATAGGCCGTGAAGTCGCGCAGCAGCGGCGCGGCGCGCTCGTCCCGCGTGTCCACCCAGTGCTGCAGCGAGGCCAGCGTGTTGAACAGGAAATGGGGCTGGATCTGCGCGGCGGCCAGGCGGGTGGACAGGCGCAGCGCGGCGTCCTGGTCGTGCAGCTCGCGCAGCCGGGCTTCGATCTGGTGCACGCGAAACACCGTCAGCATCCACCAGGCGCTGAGCACGCCGGTCATGCAGGCGATGAGGGTCACGTTCTCGCGCAGCACCCAGTCGCGAAAGCCGTTCTTGCCCAACAGGATGCCCGCCGCTGCGAGCGTCAGTGCCGTCGCGTAGCAGTACAGGTTCAGCCGGTGCCGCGTTGGCCGCCGCCACAGCGCGCGGGCGATGAGCAGCACGGCGACCGCAAGTGCGCACCACAGCCCCCACCAGAGCGCCTGAGTGGCCCAGCCGGTGCCTTGCCTGGTGAACAGCATCGCCGGCAGCAACACCAGCAGGTTGATGGCCACATAGCTGTCGACCGCCACCGGCCAGGGCTGCATGCCCGCCTGGGCCATCTCCTCGGGCGTGAATACGCGCATCGGGCCGGGGTAGAGCCACTGGCGGCAATGCAGGGCGTTGAGCAGGGAGGGCATGGCGGGCGAGTCTAGGGGTGCCATGTGCGGGCGGGAGCGGCTTGCGGCGAATGGCGGCCTGGGGCGTCCGAATGGCTCAATCGACCGATCGGTCGGGAAAAGTGCAGAATGCCGGGATGCCCTCGTGGACCTCCCTCGATCTCGAACGCCGGGACAGCGGCGTCGCCGTGCTGACGATGAACCGGCCGGCCGTGTTCAATGCCTTCGACGAGACGCTGATCGCCGAGCTGGACGCGGCCTTCGCGCTGCTCGGCGCCGACGCCGGCGTGCGCGCCATCGTGCTGGCCGGCGCGGGCAAGCACTACAGCGCCGGTGCCGACCTGCAGTGGATGCAGCGCGCCGCTGCGGCCTCGCAGGACGACAACCGCGCCGATGCGCGGCGCTTCTCGGCCATGCTGGCGCGCATCGCCGAATGCCCGAAACCGACCTTGGCCCGCGTGCAGGGCGCGGCCCTGGGCGGCGGCGTGGGCCTGGTGTGCGCCTGCGACATGGCCGTCGCGTCCGAGGCCGCGAGCTTCTCGGTCAGCGAGGCGCGCATGGGCATCCTGCCGGCCGTCATCGGCCCCCACCTCGTCAACGCGGTCGGCCTGCGCGAGGCGCGCCGCCTGGCGCTGACGGCCACGCGCATCGGCGCCGACGAGGCGCTGCGCGTGGGGCTCGTGCAGCGCGTCGTGCCGGCCGAGGGCCTGGACACCGCCGTCGAGGCCCTCATCGCCGACCTGCTCGCCTGCGGCCCGAACGCCCAGGCCGAGATCAAGCAGCTCTATGCGCGCTTCGCGGTCGGCCCGGTGACGGCCGAGGTGCGCGAGCTGACCGCGCAGACCATCGCCCGCGTGCGCACGACACCCGAGGCCCGCGAAGGCTTCGCGGCCTTCCTCGGCAAGCGCAAGCCCAACTGGACGCCTCCCGAATGACCCTGAACGACTCCCGCATCCTCGTCGTCGGCGCCGGCCTGATGGGCGCCGGCATCGCCCAGGTGGCCGCCCAGGCCGGCCACGCCGTGCAGCTCTACGACAGCCGCGCCGGCGCCGCGGAGGCCGCCAAGGCCAAGCTGGCACAGACGCTGGACGGCCTGGTGGCCAAGGGCCGGCTGACGGCCGACGCCGCGGCGGCCACGCTGGCCCGCATCACGCCGGTGGACGCGCCCGCGCCGGCCGAGCTGGCCATCGAGGCCATCGTCGAGAACCTGGACCTGAAGCGCGCGCTGTTCGCCGAGCTGGAGGCGCTGCTGCCGCCGGAGGCGGTCATCGCGACCAACACCTCGTCCATCTCGGTCACGGCGCTGGCGCGTGGCATGCAGAAGCCCGAGCGCCTGGTCGGCATGCACTTCTTCAACCCGGTGCCGTTGATGAAGCTGGTCGAGGTCGTGTCGGGCCTGGGCACGGCGCCCGAGGTGGCGCAGGCCGTGTTCGACCTGGCGACGCGCTGGGGCAAGACGGCCGTGCATGCGCGCTCCACGCCGGGCTTCATCGTCAACCGCATCGCCCGGCCTTACTACGCCGAGGCGCTGATGCTGCTGCAGGACCGCGCGGCCGCGCCGGAGCTGATCGACGCCTGCCTGCGTGCCGCCGGCTTCCGCATGGGCCCCTGCGAGCTGATGGACCTGATCGGCCACGACACCAATTTCGCGGTGACGAACTCGGTGTTCGCCGCCAACTTCTTCGACCGTCGCTTCACGCCGTCGCTGGTGCAGCAGGAGCTGGTGGATGCCGGCTTCCTCGGGCGCAAGAGCGGGCGGGGCTTCTACCGCTACCCCGACGGAGCGCCGGCATTGCCGGCCGTGAACCTGCCCCGACCGGCGGCGGCGCAGATCGTCGTGCATGGCCGCGGGCCGGCGGCCGAACGCTTTGCCGCCGCGCTGCCCGAAGCGGTGCGCGAGCTGGACGGCGACTGGATCGGCCTCAGCGTCGACGGCCGCCAGCTGCGCCTGACCGACGGGCGCCGTGCGGCCGAGCTGGCGCGCGGCGCGGCCGTCTTCGACCTGCCGCTGGCCGCATCGGGCGACATCGCCTATGCCGGCGACGCGGCGACCGCGAGCTGGCTGACCCTGCTGGGCCTGACGCCGCGCGCCGTGGCCGACGTGCCAGGCCTCATCGTGGCGCGCACGATCGCGATGCTGATCAACGAGGCCGCCGATGCCGTGCAACAGGGTGTCTGCGACGAGGCCGGCGCCGACGCGGCGATGAAGCTCGGCGTCAACTACCCCGCCGGCCCCTTCGAGTGGCTGGCGCGCTGGGACCGCCGCGCCGTCGTCGCGCTGCTGGACCGGCTCGATCAACACCACCGCGGCGAACGCTATCGCGTCAGCCCCTACCTGAAATGACCCAAGCCTTCATCTGCGACGCCATCCGCACGCCCTTCGGCCGCTACGGCGGCGCGCTGTCCTCCATCCGCGCGGATGACCTCGGCGCCCTGCCCATCAAGGCGCTGATGGCGCGCAATGCCGGCGTGGACTGGGCCCAGGTGGCCGACGTCATCTACGGCTGCGCCAACCAGGCCGGCGAGGACAACCGCAACGTCGCGCGCATGGCGGCCCTGCTGGCCGGCCTGCCGGTGGAGGTGCCGGGCAGCACGGTGAACCGCCTGTGCGGCTCGGGCCTGGATGCCATCGGCACGGCCGCGCGCGCCATCCGCGCCGGCGAGGCCGGGCTGATGATCGCCGGCGGCGTCGAGAGCATGAGCCGCGCGCCCTTCGTGATGCCCAAGGCGGAGAGCGCGTTCAGCCGCACCAATGCCGTCTACGACACGACCATCGGCTGGCGCTTCGTCAACAGGCAGATGAAGGCGCAGTACGGCGTCGACTCCATGCCCGAGACGGCCGAGAACGTCGCCACCGATTTCGGCATCGAGCGCGAGGCCCAGGATCGCATGGCGCTGGCTTCGCAGACGAAGGCCATCGCGGCGCAGCAACGCGGCTTCTTCGAGCGCGAGATCGTGCCCGTGGACGTGCCGCAGAAGAAGGGCGAGCCGCTGCGCGTGCGGCTGGACGAACACCCGCGCGAGACCAGCCTGGAGGCGCTGGCCCGGCTCAAGGGCGTCGTGAAGCCCGAGGGCAGCGTGACGGCCGGCAACGCCAGCGGCGTCAACGACGGCGCCTGCGCGCTGCTGCTGGCCAGCGAGGCCGAGGCCGCGCGCCAGGGACTCAAGCCCCGTGCCCGCGTCGTCGGCATGGCCACGGCGGGTGTCGCGCCGCGCATCATGGGCATCGGCCCGGCGCCGGCCACGCGCAAGGTGCTGGCGCTGACGGGCTTGAGCCTCGCGCAGATGGACGTCATCGAGCTGAACGAGGCCTTTGCGGCCCAGGGCCTGGCCGTGCTGCGCGACCTCGGCCTGGCGGACGACGACGCCCGCGTGAACCCCAACGGCGGCGCCATCGCGCTGGGCCACCCACTGGGCGCCAGCGGCGCGCGGCTGGCGACGACGGCGATCAACCAGCTCGAAGTGACCGGCGGCCGCTATGCGCTCTGCACGATGTGCATCGGTGTGGGCCAGGGCATCGCGATGGTGATCGAGCGCGTCTGACGCCTCATTCGAAGAACAGCCTGGAGAGTCCCTTCAGGCTGACGAGATTGCCGGGATTGCTGGTCTCGTTGAGCACGCCGGCCATGCGCTTGAGCAGCCGCTGGCTTTTCTTCGCGCGCCAGATCAGCAGGTCGGCCAGCCAGGGGTGGGCGTTGACGCGGTTGGCGCGTTCGTAGAGGTCGAACTTGGGCTTGAGCGCGGTCAGCGCGGCCTCGTAGGCGGTCCGTGCGGCCCCGTCGTCCTGGCGGTGAGCCAGGATGGCGTCGGCGGCCAGCATGCCGGTCTCCATCGCCTTGCCGATGCCCTCGCCGGTGAAGGAATAGGTGGAGCCGGCGGCCTCGCCCGTGACGAGCAGGCCCGGGCGCGTCCATCTGGCGCCCTTGAGCGTGCAGCGCAGCGGCGCGCCCTTGAGCTCGCCCACCAGTTCGCCGACGCGCATCAGCTCCGCTGCCGGCGCGTACTTGGCGACGAAGGCGTCGAAGATGGCTCGCAGGTTGACGTCCTTCTTGCGGCCCTTGCCGCCCAGGTCCTGGTGCGAGTCCGTCACGCCGACGCCGATGTTGAAGTGGCCGTCCGGCGCCGGGAAGATCCAGCCATAGCCCGGCCGCACCGACTTGTCCCAGACGACTTCCAGCGCCTTGATCCTGCCGACCATCTGCGGCGCCTTCACATAACCGCGCAGGGCCACGCCGCTGGGCGTGTGGCGCTCGCACATGCCGGCCGCGCTCAGGGCCTTGGGCACGGCGCCGGTCGCCAGCACGACCCAGCGCGCGTGGACCTCAACGATCTCGTCGCCCTTTTTCAGCCGCGCACCGATCACGCGGCCGTCAGCTTCCAGCGGCGCCTCGAAGCGCGCCTGCTCGAAGCGCGCTCCGGCGTCGCGGGCGGCCTGCAGCAGCAGCGCGTCCAGCTCGCGCCGCGGCAGCACGGCCAGCGACCCCGGGACGTCGATGCGCCCGCCGCGCGGCCCGATGCAGCCCACATGGGCCACCGGCTGCGCCCGGCGCATGACCTCGTCCAGCAGCCCGAGGCGGGCCAGCGCCTTGTGGGCGTCGGGGATCAGTCCATCGCCGCAGGTCTTGTCTCGGCCGGGGGGGTGCTGGTCGACGAGCAGCACGTCGATGCCGGCGCGAGCCAGCACACGAGCGCAGGCACTGCCGGCGGGGCCGGCGCCGATGATGAGGATTTCAGCGAGCATCGAAACGAAATGGGTAGGGCGCAGTGGAGCCCGGCATTGTCGAGCAGGCGCCCGTGCCAATGAAAAAGGCCCGCCGAAGCGGGCCTTGGATTACGGCAGCGCGAGACTGCCTCGTCATCAGAAGTTGTAGCTGCCGGAGACGTAGACGGTGCGCAGCATCGGGCTGGCGTAGCGCGGGTCGTAGCCGACCTGGTGGCCGGACGAATCGCGCAGCGTCAGCGGCGGCTTTGCGTTGAACAGGTTGATCACGCCCAGGCGCACTTCCGCGGCCTTGTTGAACTTGTAGATGCCCTGGTAGTCGAACGTGAAGTACTCGGGCACGGTCAGCTGGATGGTCGTGTTCTTGCCCGTGGACAGGTCGCGCACGGTCTGCCGCTTGTCCAGGTAGCCGGAGCGGTACTTGAACGTCAGCGTGTTCGTCAACGCGCCGGTCTGCAGCGAGGTTTGCGCAGTGAAGATGTTGCGGAACGACACGGCACTGTTCTCGCCGTAGTGGCCCATGCTGTCGGTGAAGTCGTCGCTCGTGCCCGGGCGGGTGTACGACGATTCGATCAGGTAGGTGCCGCTCAGCGACGTGGTCAGGCGGCCCAGGCCCTCGATGTTGGTGCGGCCGGCGAATTCCCAGTCGATGCCCTTGTTGATGGCCTTGCCGATATTGGTGGACAGGGCCTCGAACGCATAGAAGGGCTGTTGTTCAGCCGGCTGCTGGTAGGTCGTGAACAGCGAGGCGTACTGCGTTGGGTTGCCGAAGGCCTGATCGGCCGACACGCCACTGACCGCGTCGCGCAGCTTGACTTGCCAGTAGTCTGCGGCCACCGAGAAGTTGCTGGTGGGCTCGAAGCGGAAGCCGATGGTGCCCTGCTTGGACTTCTCGGGCTTCAGATTCTCGTTGCCACCGCTCAGCTGGGTGTACTGGGCCTTGCCGGGCTTGCACGGGGGCGAGCCGCTGCCGTCGCCAGGGAACGGGCAGTCATAGTTGGCGGCGGTCACGCCGTTGCTGACGAGCGGCTGGGCGATGTCCAGCATGTTCGGCGCCTTGAAGCCGGTGCCGTAGGAGCCGCGCAGCAGCAGCCGGTTGGAGACCTGGTAGCGGGCGGAGAGCTTGTAGGTCGCCGCGCTCTCGGTCTTGCCGAAATCGCGGTTGTTCACCGAATCCTTGATCTTGCTGATGGTGTCGTAGCGCAGCGAGGCGTTGGCTTCCAGGCCCTTGATGACCGGGATCAGCGTTTCAGCGAACACGCCGTAGTTGTCGCGCGACAGGTCGTACTGCGGGTTGGCTGAGAAGTTGTAGATCACGCCATTGACCGCGTCGGCGGACGGCGTCTGCTTGTAGTGGTAGTTGCGCAGGTCTGCACCGACGCCCAAGTTGACGGCACCGGCCGGCAGCGTGAACAGGTCACCGGAGGCGCGGATGTCGCCGCCCTTCATCGTCGTGGATGCGGTGCGGATGCTGCCGTGGTAGATCGAGTCACGGATCTGCTGCTGCGTGGCCGCGCTCTGGTTGCCCGAGGGCACGAACGGATCCAGCGCTTGGGAGGCGATCAGGCTGGTGAACTCGGCGGCCTTGAAGTAGCCACCGATGTAGTGCTCGTCCAGCGCGTTCTGCGACCAGGTGACCGCGCCGTTGATGTTCCAGGAGCCGATATCGGCTTCGCCGCCCAGCACGATGTGCTTGGTGTCGGTGATGGTCTGCGAGTTACGCGTGCCGAAGTCCGTAGCGCGATAGCCGGCCGTCACGGTCCTGACGCGGGCCTGCTGGGCCGCCGTCAGATAGGGTTGCGCGTACTTGGCATACAGCGGCGAGGTCAGCGGCACCGCGACCGGCACCGGGTTCGGCGCGATGCGTGCCGTCAGGTCGTAGCGCGCGTAGACGACGTCGGAGAACAGGCGCACAGCGTCGCTGGCCTTGAACTGGCCGCTCAGGAACAGCGAGTCCCGCTTGGATTCGGGGTAGATGTCGATCGTGCTGACGAAGTCAAACGCGCACTGGGCCGTGCCGGCAGTGGCCGTACCGCCCACCGGAATGGTGTTGGCCAGGCTATAGAAGTTGTTCGGCGCGCACTTGCCGTTGACCTTGTTGAAAGGGTTGAACGAGTAGGCGCCGAGCGTGCTGGTGTCGCCGGCGATCTTCTGGAACGTGACCTGCGCGTTGGCCGGATCGGCATAGCTGCTGGTGCGGTCATAGACGTAGTTCTTGCCGTCGAGCGACACCGGCAGGTAGGCAGAACGCGCGAAATCGCGGTCGCCCGACTTCAGCTGCTTCTGCTCGTCGTGGCGGAAGGACGCCATCAGGTTGAAGCGGTCGCGTTCCACATCGCCGAAGCCGTAGGTGACCGAGGCGTTGTACGACCGGCCGCCGCCTTCCGTCGGGCGGTTGTAGGTGGCCGTGACGTTGCCGCCCTGCGCGTTGCGCTTCAGCACGAAGTTGACGACGCCGGCAATGGCGTCGGAGCCGTACAGCGCGGAGGCGCCGTCGGTCAGCACTTCGATGCGCTCGATGGCGCTCATCGGGATGGAGTTCAGGTTCACCACGGAGCCGTCGCCGGTGGGTGCCATGCGGCGGCCGTTCAGCAGCACCAGCGTGTAAGAGGCGCCGATGTCATGCAGCGAGGCGGTCACGATGCCGCCGGAATTGCTGCCGATGGCGATGTCTGCCACCTGGAAGCCCTGCATTGCGGGCAGGCGCTGCACCAGGTCGGCGACGCTGGTGGCGCCGCTGGTGCGGATCTGCTCTGCGGTGACCACTTGGACGGGCAGCGCGCCTTCGCTGGCAATGCGCTTGATGCTGGAGCCGGTGATCTCGACGCGTTCCAGCTGCTGCTGCTGGCCAACTGCCTGCATGGAGGCAAAGGTGAGACATGCCAGTGCTGCTGCGCTGACAGCGTGACGTTTGAACATTGAATGAACTCCTGGTCGACAAAGTACCGCCCGGCCGGGTTTGGAAGGGTCGGCGACAGCGCAGCATCCGGGTAGGGCATGCGCGAAAGCGCGCAAGTGTGAAGGAACGTGTCTGGCGACAATTCCGGGTTCACCCCAATTGAACCTTTGCCTCAGGGTCGAGTGGGGAGGGCCTTCCCCGAAACAAGCCCATCCCTAGCGTTGAAGTCCCAGGAGATTTTTGAAAGGTCGCTGTTTTGCAACGATATTGTGGGCCGGGCGACCTGAAACCGGCTCTCGTACCGCCCAGGTCGATACGGATTAAGAGCGTTGGCTACTGCTGGCAGCAAACGGACGATGATGACCATCACATGAAGTGTGATGGTCGTTTGTATGTTTTTGGCAACGCTCTGCGGATTTTATTTCCCTGTGGAGTTCGTGGCCTTCACCCTCAACCGCCACGCATGCAACAGCGGCTCCGTATACCCGCTCGGCTGGGCCTCGCCCTTGAACACCAGGTCCAGCGCCGCCTGCATGGCCGCGCCTTGCGGGTTGGCGGCGAGTGACTGGTAGGCCGGGTCGCCGGCGTTCTGGCCGTCGACGACCTGGGCCATGCGGGTGAAGGTCTCGCGCACCTGCTCGGCCGACACGACGCCGTGGCGCAGCCAGTTGGCGATGTGCTGGCTGCTGATGCGCAGCGTCGCGCGGTCTTCCATGAGGCCGATGCCGTTGATGTCGGGCACCTTGGAGCAGCCCACGCCCTGGTCCACCCAGCGCACGACATAGCCCAGGATGCCCTGCACGTTGTTGTCCAGCTCCTGCCGGCGCTGCTCGGCGGTCCAGTCGGCCTTGGGGGCGACGGGGATGGTCAGCAGCGCATTCAGGATGCCTTCGCGTTCGGCCGCGAGGTCGACCTTCTCCAGCTCCTGCTGCACGGCGGCGACGCTGACCTGGTGGTAGTGCAGCGCATGCAGCGTCGCGGCGGTGGGCGAGGGCACCCAGGCGGTGTTGGCGCCGGCCTTGGGGTGGCCGATCTTCTGCTCCAGCATGGCCGCCATCAGGTCGGGCATGGCCCACATGCCCTTGCCGATCTGCGCGCGGCCGCGCAGGCCGCAGGCCAGGCCGGTCAGCACGTTGCTGCGCTCGTAGGCCTGGATCCAGCTCGAGGTCTTCATGTCGCCCTTGCGCAGCATCGGGCTGGCGCGCATGGCGCTGTGCATCTCGTCGCCGGTGCGGTCCAGGAAGCCGGTGTTGATGAAGGCGACGCGGCTGGCGGCCGCGGCGATGCAGGCCTTCAGGTTGACCGAGGTGCGGCGCTCCTCGTCCATGATGCCCAGCTTGACCGTGCTGTCCGGCAGGCCCAGCAGCTGCTCGACGCGGGTGAACAGCTCGGCGGCAAAGGCCACCTCGGCCGGGCCGTGCATCTTGGGCTTCACGATGTAGACCGAGCCGGTGCGCGAGTTGCCGCGGCGCTTGAGGTCGTGCATCGCGATGGTCGTCGTGATGATGGCGTCCATGATGCCCTCGGGGATCTCGCTGCCATCGTCCAGCAGGATGGCCGGGTTGGTCATCAGATGGCCGACATTGCGCACGAACATCAGCGAGCGGCCGTGCAGCGTCACGCTGCCACCGGCCGGCGCGGTGTAGACGCGGTCGGCGTTCAGGCGGCGCGTGAAGGTCTTGCCGCCCTTGGCGACTTCCTCGGTCAGCGTGCCCAGCTGGATGCCCAGCCAGTTGCGGTAGGCCAGCAGCTTGTCCTCGGCGTCGACCGCGGCGACGGAGTCTTCCAGGTCGAGGATGGTGGACAGCGCAGCCTCCAGCACGACGTCGGCCACGCCGGCCGCGTCGCTCCTGCCGATGGGCGTCGAGCGGTCGATGCGGATGTCCAGATGCAGGCCGTGGTGCACCAGCAGCACGCTGCTCGGTGCGGCGGCATCGCCCTGGTAGCCGGCGAAGGCGGCCGGGTCCTGCAGGCCGGTCGTCGTGCCCGAGGCGAGCGTGACGAGCAGCTGGCCGCCTTCGACGCGGTAGCCCGTCGCGTCGGCATGCGAGCCCGAGGCCAGCGGCGCGGCCTGGTCCAGCACCTGACGGGCGAAGGCGATGACCTTGGCGCCGCGCACCGGGTTGTAGGCGCCCCCATCAACATTCCTTTGCGTGGCGCCGTCGGTCTCGGGGATGGCGTCGGTGCCGTAGAGGGCGTCGTACAGCGAGCCCCAGCGCGCATTGGCCGCGTTCAGCGCATAGCGGGCATTCAGGATGGGCACGACCAGCTGCGGGCCGGCCTGCCGGGCCAGCTCGGCATCGACGTTGGCCGTCGTCGCCTGCACCTGGGCCGGCGCCTCGACGAGGTAGCCGATGCGCTTCAGGAAGGCCTGGTAGGCCGGCATGTCGGCGATGGGGCCGGGGTGGGCCTCGTGCCAGGCGTCCAGCTCGGCCTGCAGGCGGTCGCGCTCGGCCAGCAGCGCGCGGTTCTTCGGCGCCAGCTCGTGGGCCAGCTTGCTGAAACCGGCCCAGAAGGCCTCGGCCGCCACGCCGGTGCCGGGCAGCACCTCGGTGGCTATGAAGCGGGCCAGATCGGCATCGACCTGCAGGCGGTGGAGCGTGGTGCGGGACATGGGGGCCTCCAGGGAGGGAAGTTGACGGATTGCTGCACATCTTGCCTTCGCGCGAGGCGCGATTCGCATGCGGCGGCGCAAGGAATCTGTGACTGGGGCGCAAAGATCTCGCGTGAAACCGCCGCCTTTGTATTGGTCGGCCGGCACAATCCGCACATGGACAAGCTCAAGCAGATCGAGTCCTTCGTCCTCGTGGCGGCCAAGGGCAGCCTGACGGCGGCGGCCCAGGCCGAGGGCGTCGCGCCGGCCGTCATGGGCCGCCGGCTGGACGCGCTGGAGGCGCGCCTGGGCGTCAAGCTCATGCTGCGCACGACGCGGCGGCTGACGCTGACGCCCGAGGGCCAGTCCTTCCTGGAAGACTGCCAGCGCCTCGTCACCGCGCTGGCCGACGCGGAGGCCGCCGTCAGCGCGGGCGGCCTCAAGGCCAGCGGGCATCTGCGCATCACGGCGCCGGCCGGCTTCGGCCGCCGCCATGTCGCGCCGCTGGTGCCGGGCTTCCTGGCCGGGCATGCGGAGCTGAGCCTGTCGCTGAACCTCAGCGACCGCGTCGTCGACATCGTGCATGAGGGCTTCGACTGCGCGGTGCGCGTGGGCGACCTTCCGGACTCCAGCCTCGTCAGCACGCGGCTGGCCGACAACCGGCGGCTGTGCGTGGCAGCGCCAGCGTATCTGAAGCGTGCCGGCACGCCCAGGCATCCCGACGAGCTCGGCCGCCATGCCTGCCTGACGCTGAGTTCCGAGGCCAGCCAGACGCGCGGCTGGGCCTTCCAGATCGACGGCGCGGTGCAGCATCTGCGCCCCGAAACCCGGGCCCAGGGCCGGCTGGACTGCAGCGACGGCCAGGTGCTGCACGACTGGTGCGTGGAAGGCCTCGGCATCGCCTGGCGCAGCACCTGGGAGGTTGAGGCCGACCTCGCGGCCGGGCGCCTGGTCAGCGTGCTGGACGAGTTCGCGGCGCCGCCCAACGGCATCTACGCGATCTTTCCGCAGTCACGCCATCTGCCGCTGCGGACGCGGCTGTGGGTGGAGCATCTGCGTGCCCACTACGGCCGCGCCGGCTACTGGCGCGGTTGATGTCGGGGGCGTTACGCCCGGCCCGCCCGCTGGACCACGGTCACGTCGTGGCGCAGCACCTCGCGAGACCGCTCCAGCGCGACCTTGATCTCCAGCGGAGCGTGGACGAAGACCTGCGTGCCGGGCCGTGATAGATCCTGGGCGCCGTGGGCGACAGGGCCAACAAAATAGGCATGGCCCGCCTTCAGGCGGAAGGTCGAAACGAAATGGACGCCGTTACCCCAGTCGGCGATGTTGAAGCGCAGCTCGGCGTCTAGCACGGAGGTTGGCTTCTCAAGCGAGAAGAACCCCGAGCCCCACTCGCTGCTGTGCGACCCCCAGGCGCGATACATCACCAGCCCTGCCACTGGTGCGGTCTTCACCTCAGGCGCTGCAGCAAATCCCTTGTCCTTCCAGTCGATGCTAGTGACCATGCGCCCTCCTTCAGGTGAGACTGCCTCATTGTTCCGTTTCGTGTCGTCGAGGCATCCTCAGCGTTGAGGGCCTTCAGTCACCAAACTGCACCTTGGCGCGTTTGCCCACCCAGCCCTCGAACGCGGCCCCGTAGGCCTCATCGACGCGGTTGCGCCTGACCTTGAAGGTCGGCGTGATGAAGCCGTTGTCGACGGTCCAGGGTGTCTTGATGAGGACCAGGGTGTCGAGCTGCTCGTGCGGGTCCAGGCGGGCGTTGACGTCGTCCAGGTGCCGGCTCAGCTCGGCCGTCAGCGCGGTGCGCTCGGCCTCGGTCGTGGCGCGCTGCAGGCCCTGGGGCGACAGCATCGCGAGGCCCAGCGGCTGGCCCATGTTGGCGCCGGCCACGCAGCAGGCCTCGATGTTGGGGTTCATGCCCAGCCTGTCCTCGATGGGCGCGGGCGCGACGTATTTGCCCTTGCTGGTCTTGAACAGGTCCTTCACGCGGCCGGTGATGCGCACGCAGCCGTCGGCGTCCTGGCTGGCCTTGTCGCCGGTGCGCAGCCAGCCGTCGGCGGTGAAGGCCTCGTGGGTCTGCTCAGGGGCCTTGTAGTAGCCCAGCATGACGGCCGGGCTGCGCATCTGCAGCTCGCCGCTGTCGGGGTCGATGCGCACCTGCACGCCCTCGTAGGCCGGGCCCACCGTGCCGCGCTGGTTCCTGCCCGGCACGGTCAGGTGGGACAGGGCCAGGTTCTCGGTCATGCCATAGCCCTCGTTGATGGCCAGGCCCAGACGGGCATACCACTCCAGCAGCGCCACCGGCATGGGCGCGGCGCCGCCGGCCGCGAACTGGCACTGGTTCAGGCCCAGCGCCTTGAGCACCTTCTTGCGCACCAGGCCGCCGATGATGGGCAGGCGCAGCAGCCGGTCGAGCTTGTGCTGCGGCAGCTTGGCCTGCACGCCCTGCTGGAACTTGACCCACAGCCGCGGCACGCTGAAGAACACCGTCGGCAGCGCGCGCTGCAGGTCGGCGGCGAAGGTGTCCAGCGACTCGGCGAAATAGACCCGCATGCCGGTGGCCAGCCAGCCGTGCTCGACCAGCGTGCGCTCCACCACATGGGCCAGCGGCAGATAGGACAGCATGCGGTCGCGGCCCGTCATCGGGATGCGCTTCAGGCCGGCGTCCACCGCCCAGGCAAAGGCGCCGAAGTTGTGCATCACGCCCTTGGGCAGGCCGGTGGTGCCCGAGGTGTAGATCAGCGTGCAGAGCTCGTCGGCCGCGCGCACCACGTCGCCCTTCAGCGGCTCGGTGCGGGCGCAGATGGCGTCCCAGTCCTCGTAGGTGCGGCGCGCGTCGTCGGGCGACAGCGCATAGCTCGCGCCGGGCAGGCCGGCCGGCACGCCGGGCTTCATGCCCTCCCAGCCGTCGAGCTTGCCGATGAAGACGAAGCGCGCCTCGCTGTGCGTGAGGATCTGGTTGACGGTCTCGGGTGCCAGCGTCGGGTAGAGCGGCACGGAGACATAACCGGCCATCCAGATGGCGAGGTCGCTCATCAGCCACCAGGCGCAGTTCTTGGACAGGATGGCCACCTTGGCGTCGGCCGGCCAGCCCTCGGCGGCGCCCCTGGCCTTCAGGAAGGCCGCCATGCGGCGCGCCTGGTCGCCCACCTGGGCCCAGCTGAAGTCCTTGACGACCGAGCCGCCCATCGGCTGGGTCAGCGTCACCGCGCTGGCCGCCGTGCGCTCCCAGTGGTAGAGGCGCTGCAGGGCGAGCTGGTCGGTGGCGATCGTGGCCATGGAGGTCTCCTCGGAGATTCTTGTTCGGGAGCCGCGAACTTAACCGCGCGTCAAGCGCGCCCCGCTACGGGTAAACACCTTGCGGCGTGATGCCTTGCTAGGGTGAGGCCTCTAGAACTGGCCGTCCCAGCCCCAGGCGCGGCCGCGCCTTCGAGTTCGTGGCACGGCCGGTCCAGCGGGTGGCGCAGCGTCGCGGCGTCCGCCAGCACCGCATTGCGCCGCTGCCAGTCCTCGGCCCGCAGCCGGGCTGCATCAGTAGACCGTGTCCGGCGGGTCGCCGAGCAGCTCCTGCAGCAGTGCCCGGGCCTTCAGCAGCTCGCGGTTGATGCTGCGCGTGGACAGGCCGCGCACCGCGGCGACCTCGGCGATGGACAGGCCGGCGAAGCCGATCATCTCGATGAGCTCGTACAGCCCGGCGTCGAGTTCGCGCATCCGCGCCAGGGCCTGGTCCAGGCCAATCAGGTCGACGACCTGGCTCTGCGCGGCGGCCACGTCGCCGGCGGCCGACAGCGTGACCATGACCGCGTCGCCGCCGCGCTTGTCGCGGCCCTCGCCGCGCAGGTGGTCGATGACGACGGAGCGCAGCACGCGGCCGACATAGGCGAAGAACTGGCCGCGCGTCTCGCCCTGCAGGCCCTGCTGGTCGGCCATGCGCAGGAAGCCCTCGTGCACCAGGGCCGTCGTGTCCAGCCCGGCCATGCGACCGCCGGGGCCGCTCTGCGCCAGCCGCAGCCGTGCGACGCGCTTGATCTCCGGGTAGAGCATGGCGTAGAGCTGCTGCAGCGAGGCCGCGTCGCCGCGCGCCGTGCCCGCCAGCAGCTCGGTGATGGCGGGCTGGGCGCTCACGTCAGGCGTCCTGCAGCGCGGCCAGCGCGGCGGCGATGTCGGCTTCCGCGCCCGCGCGCTGCACCGGCGCGCCGGCGGCCAATGCGGCCAGGCCCTCGCGCTTCAGCCTTGCGACCCACTGGCCGGCATCGCGGCCCTGCTCGAAGCCGCTGCTCTGCAGCAGCAGCTCGCCGCCGGCCGACAGCAGCTTGAAGTAGAACCTGCCGTCGGCCTCGCGGTATTGCTTGAAGACCGGCAGCGCCGCCTTCCCGGCCTTGGCCGCGGCCGTCGCCGCGGTGGCCGTGTAGGGCCGCAGGCCCACGGCCGCGCGCAGCTGCTTCAGGAAGGGCGCCGCGATGGCGCGGGCGCGCGCCGCACCGGCCTGCAGGATGGCTTCGAGTTGCTCGGGGTGGGCCATCAGCTCGTCGTAGCGGGCGCGCATCGGGCCGATCTGGCCTTCGATCAGCGCCACCAGCTGCTGCTTGGCCTCGCCCCAGCCCAGGCCGCCGCGCAGGGCCGCGCGGAAGGCGGCGCGCTGCTCGGGCGCTGCGAAGGCGTCGTAGAGGGTGACCAGGGCCTGGCCCTCGGGGTCCTTGGGTTCGCCGGGCAGCTTGCTGTCGGTCACGATGCGCGCGACCGCGTCCTTCAGTGCCGCGCTGCCGCCGTCGAACAGCGGGATGACGTTGTCATAGCTCTTGCTCATCTTGCGGCCGTCCAGGCCGGGCAGCAGCTCCATCTCGGCGTCCACCTGGGCCTCGGGCAGCACGAACGGCTCCCGGCCCTGGCCGAACAAGTGGTTGAAGCGCTGCGCGATGTCGCGCGTCATCTCGATGTGCTGGACCTGGTCCTTGCCGACCGGCACGCGGTGGGCGTTGAACATCAGGATGTCGGCCGCCATCAGCACCGGGTAGCTGAACAGGCCCATGCTGACGTTGGCATCGGGCTCCTCGCCGGCCGCCACGGCGGCGTCCACGGCGGCCTTGTAGGCATGGGCGCGGTTCATCTGGCCCTTGGCCGTCACGCAGGTCAGCAGCCAGGTCAGCTCGGGGATCTCGGGGATGTCGCTCTGGCGGTAGAGCGTCACGCGCGCCGGGTCCAGGCCGGCGGCCAGCCAGGTCGCGGCGATCGCACGGCTGGAGCGGGCGATGCGGTCCGGCTCGTCGCACTTGATCAGCGCGTGGAAGTCGGCCATGAAATAGAAGCTCTCCACCCCGGGCGCACGGCTGGCCTCGATGGCGGGCCGGATGGCGCCGACGTAGTTGCCGAGATGCAGGGTGCCGGTCGTGGTGATGCCGGTCAGGACGCGGTGGGACATGGCTGAGATGAAAAATAACCTGGCCGGATTGTGGCCTCAGCGGCCGGCCGCAGTGCCCGGCGGGACGAGCAGGGTTTGGTCGAGGCCCGTCGGGAACGGGTGCCTGCGCTCAGCCGCGCCGGCGCGAGGCGGGCGCCGCGACCGAGGCGCGCCAGGTCACCGAGATGTCGAACTGCCGCGACACCGGCAGCGCCATGCCGTAGCAGCGGTTCAGCAGCCAGCTCAGGCCGGCCAGCGTGACCTCGTGGCTGGGGATGTGCACCGAGGTGAGGCGGGGTGCGGTGAATGCGGCGCCGGGCGAGTCGTCATAGCCCAGCACCGACACCGCCTGCGGCACCGACACGCCGCGCTCCTGGAAATGCGCGAGCAGGCCGATGGCCGTCTCGTCGTTGGCGCAGAACACGGCGGTGGGCAGGCGCTTGCGCGCCAGCAGCGCGTCGGCGGCGTCCCAGCCGGCCTGGTTGGAGAAGTCGCCCGGCAAGGTGACGATCTTGCTCACGTCCAGCCCGCGCTGCGCCAGCTCGCCCATGAAGCCGGCCAGGCGCACGACGTTGTCGGGCGAGGTGGTGGGGCCGGACACCACGGCGATGTCCTTGTGCCTGTGCTGCAGCAGCGCGCGCGCCGCCTGCACGCCACCCTGCACATGGTCGGCCGTGAAGCACTGCTCCCTGATGCGGTCGAAGTGGCGGTTCAGCACGACCACCTGGCGCTGGGCCGGGCCGAGGGCCCTGATGTCCTCGTCCTGGATGGCGTTGGACAGCACG
>BFBZ01000011.1_pt43 | contig 61195 bp, 61 predicted proteins | sample 1888401 | NCBI WGS metagenome assembly BFBZ01 (sample SAMD00112614, study PRJDB3348) | symbiont metagenome | host: Chara braunii
CGCGCCGATCGCGCGCGCGGCCTGCGGATCGCCGCGACGCCCATGATCGCCGACCCGGAGGAGCTGGACTGGCAGGTCGAGGTGCGGCGCGGCCTGCGCTTCTACCGGATCGGCCCGGCCGACCGCCCCACCACCCGGCGGCGCGTCGAGCGGGTGGTCCGCGCGCTGGATGCGGCCGGTGCGGCGATCGCCGTCGCCCCGGAGCTCAGCCTGTCGCCGGCACTGCTGGACGAGTGGCGGCGCGTGCTGGCCGGGCGGGCCGGCGCCGCCGAGAGCGCGCTCCGGCTGGTGCTCGTGGGGACCGGGAACGTGGATGGGGTCCGTCCGCCGAGCAACACCGCCGTGCTCCTCGACGCCCAGACGGGCGAGGTGGTGGCGAGGCAGCGGAAGATCCACCCGTTCAACCTCAGCGAGGCCGACGTGACGCTGTGGGGCCTCGCCGACCGCCTGCCCGCGCCCGTCGACGAGGACCTGACCCCGGGCGAGCGGGTCACGGTGCTCGACGCCGGCGGCGTCCGGCTGGCCGTGCTCGTGTGCGAGGACCTCGCGCGGCTGCCGGCGCTGGCCGGTCCCCTCTGCGCCCACGGGGTCTCGCTGCTCCTGGTGCCGGTCTTCGCGCGGCCGACGAAGGACCGGCGGTGGGAGCGGGCGCGCGCGGAGTCCTACAGCGACGCGACCGGGGCCGCGATCGTCGTGGCGAACAGCCTGGTGATGGCGAGCATCCTGGGCGTGAGCCCAGCGGGGACCGCGATCGCGGTGGGCGCCGGGACCGCGGCCGTCGGCGCGGCGCCAGGCCCGGAGGCCGCGGTGGTGTTCGCGGTCGAGGGCGGCATCGCCATGCTCGACGGCGCCGGGCGCTAACCGGCCGGCGGCCCCAGGCGGTCGCCGTAGGCGCGCCGGTAGATCGGCGCGGCCTCCTCGACCCGCCGCACGAAGCTCCGGGTCTCCGGGAACGGGATGTCGTCCGGCACGTCCAGGGTCTGCCCCCGGGCGGCGGCCTGCTCGATCCAGCGGGCGATGTTGGTCTCCCCCGCGTTGTACGCGGCCAGCGCCAGGTCGAGCGAGCCGTGGCGGTCGAGCAGGTACCGCAGGTAGCGGGCCCCGTAGGCGATGTTCACCTCGGGCGCCTCGAGGTCGTCCGGCGAGGGGCTCGGCCGCCGCGGCAGGGTCGCGACGAACCGCGCCGTCTCGGGCAGGAGCTGCATGAGGCCCACCGCGCCCTGCTCCGAGCGGGAGTCCGGCGCGAACCCGCTCTCGGTGTCGATGACCGCCGCGACCAGGGCAGGGTCCAGGGCGTTGCGGGCCGACTCGGTGCGGATCGGCTCCTCGTAGCGCAGCGGGTACCAGAGGCGCGCGTACCAGGCGGGCATGGCCTGGTGGACCTCGTACCAGGTCACCCCGAACGCCGCGAAGACCACCAGCACCGCCAGCAGCACAGCCCCGCGGCGGCGGCGGCGCGGGCGGGGGCGCACCGGCGCCGGGCGGGCGGACGACGCCTTCCGGGACGTGCGCTCAGTGACGGACGGGCGGGCCATGCGGAGATCGCCCAGCGTACTCGGCGTAGCGGTCGGCAACCCAGGCGCGCAGGCCGTCGCGATCACCGTCGTTCACGAAATGGGCATCCGCCCTGGCAACCTTCTCGCCCTCCGGGAACTGGTGCGCCGCGCGGGTGGCGAAGTCCTGGCCGCGGGCCTCGACCCGCGCGCGGCGCACATCGTCGGACGCGGTCACCACCAGGACCGCGTCGAACAGGTCCGCCAGCCCGACCTCGTAGAGCAGCGGCACCTCGCACACCAGCAGCGGCGGCGGCGGGTCGGCGGCCGCCTGCGCGCCGATCCACTCCTCGCGCGCCGCCCCCACCAGCGGATGGATGATCGCCTCCAGGGCGGCCAGGCCACCCTCCTCCGCGAACGCGCGCGGCCCGAGCAGCGCGCGGTCGACCGCCCCGTCGGGACCGATCACCGCGTCGCCGAAGCGCGCGCGGACGCGGTCGACCACCTCGGGGCGGGCATACGCGGCGTGCACGGCCTCATCGCTCGAGAGCGTCGCCGCCCCCAGCTCCGCGAACATGCGCAGCGCCTCGGACTTGCCCGACCCGATGCCGCCGGTCAGGCCGAGCACGGGGGGCGCCGGCGGGCGCCCCCCGGCCACGTCAGGCCTTGGGCTCGTCGTCCCCGGCCGCGTCCTCGGTCTCGGCCGCGTCCTCGGCCTCGGCAGCCTCCTCGACGGCCTCCTCGACGGCCTCGGCCTCGGCCTCCGCCTCGAGCTCCGCCTCGACCTCGACGGCCTCCTCGACGGCTTCGACCTCCGCCTCCGCCTCGAGCTCCGCCTCGACCTCGACGGCCTCTCCGACGGCCTCGGCCTCCGCCTCGAGCTCCGCCTCGACCTCGAGCTCGGCGGCCTCCTCGACGACCTCGGCGGCCGCGTCCTCGACGGCCTCGACCGCGATCTCGTCCTCCAGCGCCTCGGCGACGTCCTCGGCGTCGACGACCGTCAGACCGTCGGCCTCGGCCTCGGCGTCCGCCTCGTCCTCGAGGGTGGCCGGCTCGGCCACGGCGATCGCGTCGGCGTCGGGGTCGATCCCGGCGACCAGGTCCGGGTCCCCGTCCGCGGAGACGCCCACCGGCGACTCGTCCTCGGCGATGACCGCGTTGCGGATCTCGTCGGGCAGGTGGTGCTGGATCTCGTCGCCGTCGGCCACGCGCTTCAGGCTCAGCGACAGGCGGCGGCGGTCGGCGTCGATCTCGATGACGCGGACGGCCAGGACGTCGCCCTGGTTGACCACCTCGCGCGGGTTCTCCACGTGGTGCGCGGCGAGCTCGGAGATGTGGACCAGGCCCTCCACGCCGGAGTGGATCTCGACGAAGGCGCCGAACGTGACCACCTTGGTCACGCGGCCCTCGACCACGTCGCCCACCTGGTAGCTCTCGATGACGCTCTGCCACGGGTCGGCCTGGGTCTGCTTGAGGCCCAGGGAGATCCGCTGGCGATCGCGGTCGATGTCGAGCACCTTGACGTTGACCTTCTCGCCGATGGTGAGGACCTCGGACGGGTGGTTGACGTGGCTCCACGAGAGCTCGGAGATGTGGATCAGGCCGTCGATGCCGTCCAGGTCCACGAACGCGCCGAACTCGACGATGTTGGAGATGACGCCCTCGACCACCTGGCCGGGCTGGAGGTCGTCCAGGATCTTCTGGCGCACCTCGCGGCGCTCGTCCTCCAGGACGGCGCGGCGGGAGAGCACGACGTTGTTCCGGTTCCGGTTGAGCTCGATGACCTTGCACTCGAGCTTGCGGCCCAGGAACTCGTCGAGATCCTGGACGCGGCGGATGTCCACCAGGGAGGCGGGCAGGAACCCGCGCACCCCGAGGTCGAGGATGAGCCCGCCCTTGACGACCTCGATGACCGTGCCCTCGACGTGCTCGCCCGCGGCCGCGGCGGCCTCGATGCGCTTCCACGCCTTCTCGAAGCGCGCGCGCTTCTTGGACAGGATCAGCCGGCCGTCCTGGTCCTCCTTCTGCATGACCAGGGCGTCGACCCACTCGCCGAGGGAGACCTCCTCCTCGGGCTTGACGCTCTTGCGGATCGACAGCTCGGGCAGCGGGATGACGCCCTCGCTCTTGTAGCCGATGTCGACCAGCACCTCGTCCTTGTCGACCCTGACCACCCTCCCGGTGACGACGTCCCCCTCCGAGAACAGCGGCAGGGTGAGGTCGTAGTTGGGCACCATCTCGCCGTCGACCTCGACGTACTCGGGGCCGTCGAGCGCGCGGACCGGGCTGTCCAGATCGGGAGCCTCGGTCTCGGGGGTGTCGAGCGCCGCAGCCTCCTCGGGGGAGGTCACGAGCTCGGGCTGGTCAGTGGTCATGGGAATGGGGTCGTCCTCGTAGCGGAAAGGGATTCCGGGCACAGACGAATGCGCCGTCCGTCGCGGAAGGTGGTCGAGTATAGACCCGCGGCCCCCCTGTGGCGAGCGGTTCCCGCGCTGCGGAGCCGGATCAGACGGCGGCGACGACCTCGGCGATCTCGGGCCCGCCGAGACGCCCCGCGCGGGCCCGCCGCAGGCGTCCGTCCGCGCCGATGGCGAGGGCCGCCGGGACGCTCCGTACGGGCAGGGCCGCGGCACGGGGGTGCTCGGCCAGGCTCACGCGCAGCACCTCCCGCCCGCCGGCGGCGCGCTCCACCTCGCGGGCCACCGGCTCGCACCGCGCGCAGCCGGGCGCGGTGAGCACCACCAGCCACGGCCCGCTGCCGGGCAGCCCCAGGTCGTGGCGCAGGTCGCCCTCGCCCCCGCCCCTGCGGGCGAGGAGCAGGCGGTAGGCCTCGCAGCCGATGCAGAAGCCCGTGATCGCGGAGATCAGCGCGACCGCGGAGACCAGCCCGGCGACAATCCACCCGAGCAGGTCCTGGCCGGCCAGCACCAGGACGAGCGCGACCGTGAGGAACACCGCCGCGAGGGCCTGCGAGAACCGGACCGGGGCGGCGGGCTCGAGGTCGCGGGCGGGCGGGGCGATGCGCCGGAAGACCCAGGCCACCGGCGACCACCGCGGGCCGAGCAGCGACAGCAGCACCAGCGCGAGCGCGACGGCGAGCGCGGCGGGCTGGTCGAAGATCGCGGCCTCGAGGGCCAGCACGCCCGTGATCGCCTGGGCGAAGCGGGGCTGCAGCGGGTGGACGGCCGGTAAAGACGGCATTTCCGTCAGGATAGCGGAGTTTCCGGCTCCCCCGGCTCCACGAGGCCGCTCTCGTAGGCCAGCACGACGGCCCCCACGCGGTCGCGCACGCCGAGCTTCCCGAGCACCCGGCCGACGTGCGTCTTGACCGTCGCCTCGCTCAGGTGGAGGCGGGCGGCGATCTCGGCGTTGGACAGCCCGCGGGCGATCAGGACGGCCACCTCCACCTCGCGCTCGGTGAGCTCCGCGAACGGCGCCGCGCGGGTCTCGCCCGGGGGCGGGCGGCGCACGAAGCGCTCCACCAGCCGCCGGGTGACGGCGGGCGCCAGCAGCGCCTCGCCGGCGGCGACGGTGCGCACGGCGTCGGCCAGGCGGGCGGGCGATGCGTCCTTCAGCAGGAACCCGCCGGCGCCGGCCCGGAGCGCCTCGTAGACGTAGTCGTCCAGGTCGAACGTGGTGAGCACGAGCACCGACGACGCCAGCCCGTGCTGCGCGAGGCGGCGGGTGGCCTCGATGCCGTCCACCACCGGCATGCGGATGTCCATGACCACCACGTCGGGGCGCTCCCGCAGAGCCAGCTCGACCGCCTCCCCGCCGTCGGCGGCCTCCCCCACCACCGTGATGTCGTCCTCCGCGCCCAGCATCGCGGCGAGCCCGCCGCGGATGAGCGCGTGGTCGTCGGCCAGGACGATCCGGATCACGCGGGCTCCTGGACAGGCAGTCGGGCGCGGACCGCGAACCCGCCGTCCTCACCGGCCCCCGCGTCGAGGGAGCCGCCGTACAGGCGCACCCGCTCGCGCATCCCCACCAGGCCGTGCCCGCCGCCGGGTCCCTCGCCCGGCTGGGTCGGCGCGGCGTTCACCACCTCCACCTCGACCGACCCGTCAACGCGCCGCACGCGCACCCGGGTGGGCGCGCCGCCGGCGTGGCGGCGGACGTTGGTGAGGGCCTCCTGGACGATCCGGTACGCCGCCAGGTCGATGCCGGCCGGCAGGCCGTCGACGTCGCCCTCGCGGGTGAGTTCCACGGGGACGCCGGTGGCGCGGACCTCGTCCACCAGCCGCTCCAGCCCGGCCAGCGTGGGCTGCGGCGTGTAGGTCGCCTCGTCCTCGCGCAGGACGTCGAGCAGGCGGCGCATCTCGGTGAGCGTCTCCGCGGCGGTGCGGCGCACGGCGCCGATGTGCTCGCGCGCGCGGACGGGGTCGCGGTCGACGTACGCCTCGGCCGCGCCCGCCTGTACGGCGATGATCGAGACGGAGTGCGCCACCACGTCGTGGAGCTCGCGGGCGATCCGGGTGCGCTCCTCGGCCACGGCCTCGCGGGCGCGCTCGCCGCTCTCGGCCCGGGCGGCGGCGGCCTGCTGGGAGCGGGTGCGCACCACCCGGCCCGCGACCCAGGCGGCGGCCACGAAGAAGTTGAGGATGGCGAAGTCGCCGGGGTTGGTGCCGCCGCTCCAGTAGTCGGAGTTGATGGTGGTCACCATCGCCGCGACCGGCAGCACCACGGGCGGCAGGGCCAACGCGAGCGGCCCGACGTGGCAGGCGACGGAGAACGTCGCGATGAGCATCGCGGGGAACGGCATGACGCCGTAGTCGGGGGTGTCGGCGGTCGCGGCCCGCAGCACCAGGAGCGCGGAGATCAGCGCCAGCACCGGGATCGGGAACCGCCGCCGCCACAGCAGCGGCACCGAGTAGAGCAGCGCCACCAGGATCCGGACGGGCAGGCCGCCCGGCCCGTCGACCGCCACCGCCTCGATGAGCGCCCACAGGGCGATGGCCCCGGCGATGGCCAGGTCGATCGGCTGCGGCACGCGCAGGGCGCGCTGGATGCGGGCGACCGTCTCCACGGGCGCATCGTAGGAGGGCGCCCGGCGCGGCCGCGTCATCCCGTGGTCGCATCCGCGTCAGCCCGTGGTCGCACGCGGTCGCGCCCCGCGGGCGCCCCGGTCGCGACCGCGGGGCGACGCGGCGGGGGCGTCACCCGGACGAGCCTTCACCACGACGACGGCACGGGCCGTCGCGGACTGGAGGAGCCCCAGATGTTCGCGTTCCTGTCACGCCTGTTCCCCGACCGGGTCGCCGGCCGGATCGCCGTCCTGGCCGGTGCCGTCATGGCCGGCACGGGCGCGCTCTACAGCACCCGCCCCGACCTGAGCCCCGACGCGGTGGAGTCGGTCGTCGAGCACACCGTCCTGGTGCTGCTGGCGGGCATCCTGATCCTCGCGATCCCCGCCACGATCGCGCTGGGCCGCCGGGCGGGCACCGTCCTGGGCCGCCGCGCCGCCACCGTGGCGGTGGTCGGGCAGGTGGCCCTGGCGATCACCGCGACCTGCTCGAACGTGAACGGCGGGGACCCCGACTGGTTCATCGTCGCCGCGCCGCTGTCGAACCTGCTGTGGGCCGGCGGGTGGGTCGCCCTGGCCGTCGCCCTCTGGCGCTCCGGCGCCGTCGCCCGCGGCTTCGCCGTCGGCCTGCCGCTCTGCTGGATCGCCCTGCTGCCGCTGTCCTCGCTGGGCGGCGCCCTGCTCGCCGGCGGGTTCTGGCTCACGCTGGGCACGCTGATGGCGGCCGGCACGCTCCGGCGCAGCCAGGCGCACGACGCCCGCGCCGCCGCCGCCGCGACGGCCTAGCGGTCGGGCATCGCGGGATCCCCGGTCAGGCCGGGGTGGCAGCCGAGGGCTGCCGCCCCAGGCCGACCAGGATCTCGCGGAAGTCGTCGAGGACCGCGGGGTCTTCGATCGTGGCGGGCATCCGCCACGGCTCGCCGTCCGCCATCGCTCGGATCGTGCCGCGCAGGACCTTCCCGGAGCGCGTCTTCGGCAGTCCGCGCACCACGCGCGCCTCCTTGAACGAGGCGACCGGGCCCACCTCGTCGCGGATCCGGGCCACCAGCTCGGCGGCCACATCGTCCTCGGGCCGGTCGACGCCGGCCTTCAGGACCACGAAGCCCACCGGCACCTGGCCCTTGAGCTCGTCGGCGACGCCCACCACGGCGCACTCCGCCACGTCGGGGTGGCCGGCCAGGACCTCCTCCATCGCCCCGGTCGACAGCCGGTGGCCGGCGGTGTTGATGACGTCGTCGATGCGGCTCATCACGTACAGGTAGCCGTCCTCGTCGGCGTAGCCCGCGTCGGCCGTGAGGTACCAGCCCGGGTAGCGGGCGAGGTAGGTGCTGATCCAGCGGTCCGCCGCGTTCCACAGCGTCGGCGTGAACCCCGGCGGCAGCGGCAGGCGGACGCAGATCGCCCCGATCTCGCCCGGCGGCATCTCCCCGCCGTCCTCGCCGAGCACCCGCACGTCGTACCCGGGGACCGCCCGGGCGGGCGACCCGGGCTTGACCGGCAGGGTCTCGATGCCCATGCAGTTCGCGAGCATCGGCCAGCCGCTCTCGGTCTGCCACCAGTGGTCGATGACCGGCTTCCCGAGGAGCTCCTCCGACCAGGCGAGCGTGTCGGGGTCGCAGCGCTCCCCGGCCAGGAACAGCGCCCGCAGCCGGGACAGGTCGTGTTCCCGGGCCAGCTCGCCGCGGGGGTCGTCGCGCTTGATCGCCCGGATCGCCGTGGGCGCCGTGAACATCACGTCGACCCCGTGGTCGGCGCAGACGCGCCAGAACGCGCCGGCGTCCGGGGTGCCGACCGGCTTGCCCTCGTACATGACCGTCGTGCAGCCCTGGAGCAGCGGCCCGTAGACGATGTACGAGTGGCCGACGACCCACCCGATGTCGGACGCCGCCCAGTACACCTCGCCCGGGTGCGCGTCGAACACGGCGCCCATCGACCACTGGAGGGCCACCGCGTGGCCGCCGACGTCGCGCACGATGCCCTTCGGCTGCCCCGTGGTGCCCGACGTGTAGAGGATGTAGTGCGGGTCGGTGGCCTCCACCGGGACCGGGTCAGCAGGCTCGGCGCCGTCGAGCGCCTCGTCCCACGTCAGGTCGCGTCCCGCCACGAGCGCGGCCTCGCACTGGGGCCGCTGGAGCACCACGCAGCGCTCCGGGGCGTGGGAGGCCAGGCCGAGCGCCCGCTCCAGCAGGGGCATGTACTCGACGGTGCGGCCCGGCTCGAGTCCGCAGGAGGCGGACAGCACGACGCGCGGCCGGCAGTCGTCGATCCGCGAGGCCAGCTCGTGGGCGGCGAACCCGCCGAACACCACCGAGTGGACGGCGCCGAGGCGGGCGCACGCGAGCATCGCGACGACCGCCTCGGGGACCATCGGCATGTAGATCACGACGCGATCGCCCGGCTCCACGCCCAGGCGCCGCAGCGCCCCGGCGAATCGGGCGACGTCGTCCCGGAGCTCGGCGTACGTCCACCGCGACACCGTCCCGGTCATCGCGCTGTCGTGGATCAGGGCGAGCTGGTCGCCCCGGCCGTCGCGCACGTGCCGGTCCACCGCGTTGTGGCACACGTTGAGGCGGCCGCCCGCATACCAGCGGTTGATCGGAGCCTCCGACGTGTCGAGGATCCGATCCGGCGGGCGCTCCCACTCGATGAGCGCGGCCTGCTCGGCCCAGAACCCCTCCGGGTCCTCCTGCCAGCGACGATACGTGTCCTCGTAAGCCCCCATGGCGCACCTCCCGGGGGCGAGCCTACTGCGAGGGCGCTCCCGCGCGCTCGCCCACCGTCCGGAAGGCCCGGTTGAGCTCGGCGAGGCGCCGCGGCGCGTCGTCGCCGTCCTCGCGCAGGCAGATCTCGCGGAGGGCGGCGAACGCCGCCCGGACCACCTCGGGCCGCGCCGAGGGGTGGACCTCGAGCACCAGGTAGGCCTCGGCCTCGGTCACTTCGCCTCCAGCCAGGTGTCGCCGATCCCGACGTCCACCGCCAGCGGCGGGTCCAGGTCGTAGGCGGCCACCATCGCCTGGCGCACCACCTGGCCGGCGCGCCGGGCCTCCCCCTCCGGCGCCTCCAGCAGGAGCTCGTCGTGGATCTGGAGGATCAGCCGCGCCTGGAGGCCCTCCTCGCGCAGCGCCGCGTGGGCGCGGATCATCGCGGCCTTGATGATGTCCGCGGCGGTCCCCTGGATCACCGTGTTCACCGCGAGGCGCTCCCCCAGCTGGCGCTGCTGGACGGTGCGGCCCTGGAGCTCGGGGATCGCCCGGCGGCGGCCGAAGAGGGTGGTCACGTACCCGTCCTGGGCGGCGGCGGCGATGGTGGTGTCGATGAAGCTGCGCACCCGCGGGTAGCGCGCCAGGTAGGCGTCGATGTAGAGGCGGGCGTCGGCGCGGGAGATGCCGAGGTTCTCGGACAGCCCGAAGTCGCTGATGCCGTAGACGATCCCGAAGTTGACGGCCTTCGCGCGATCGCGGGTGCTGCGGTCGACGTCGGCGGGCGCCATGCCGAACACCTCGGCGGCGGTGGCGCGGTGGACGTCCTCGCCGCGGCGGAAGGCGTCCTGCAGCGCCGGCTCCCCGGAGATGTGCGCCAGGATCCGCAGCTCCACCTGGCTGTAGTCGCACGACACCAGCTTCCAGCCGGGGTCGGTGACGAACGCGCCGCGGATCTCCCGCCCCAGCTCGGTGCGGATCGGGATGTTCTGCAGGTTCGGGTTCGTCGAGGCCAGGCGGCCGGTCTCGGCGTTCGCCTGCTTGAACGTCGTGTGGAGCCGGTCGTTGGCGTCGACCATCTCCGGCAGCGGCGACAGGTACGTGTTGTCGAGCTTCGTCATGTCCCGGTAGCGCCCGATCAGCCGCACGATCGGGTGCTTGTCCTCCAGCAGCTTCAGCACCTTGCGGTCGGTGCTCCAGCCGGTCTTGCCCTTGCGGAACGTCGGCAGCTCGAGGCGCTCGAACAGGACCTGGCCGAGCTGCTTCGGCGAGTCGATGACGAACTCGCCGCCCGCCAGCTCGTAGATCTGGTCGCGCAGCTCGTCGGCGGCGTCGCGGACGCGGGCGGCGATCTCGCCGAGGCGGTGGACGTCCAGGCGCACCCCGATGTCCTCCATCGACGCGAGCACCCGCGTGAGGGGCAGCTCCACCTCGTCGTACAGGGTCGTGAGGCCGGCGCTCTCCATCTGGGTCCGCTGGCGGGCCGCCAGCTCGCGCACCAGCACGGCCTCGCGCACGGAGTACGGCTGCTCCCCCTCCACGCCGATGCCGGCCGCCTCGGCCACGTCGTCCAGCGAGTACTCGCCGCGCCGCCGGGGGTCGATGAGGTACGCGGCGATCATGGTGTCGTGCACGGGCCGCAGGCCCTCGCCGGTCGCGCGGACGACGGACTTCGCGTCGTGGCAGGCGACGGCCTTCCCCGCCAGGGCGCGCTCCAGGGCGGCGCCGGTGTCCTCGCCCACGTGGCCGTGGGGGACCTCCTCCGCGTCGGTGGCGACGGCCCAGCCCTCGGGCGACACGGACAGGGCGACGGCGTCGACGCCCGCGAGGCGCATCCCGAGGTCGTCGGGCGTCGCCGCCACGGCGGTGGCGGTGGCGGTGTGGGCGGCCTCGACCTCGGGCGCCGTCTCCCCCGTCACCTCCTCGAGACGGCGGAGCAGGCTGCCGAACTCGAACCGCTCGAACGTGCTCTGCAGCTCCGCCATCCGCTCCGGCGTGAAGGCGATGGGCGGCACGTCGTCCAGGTCCAGGTCCACCGGCGCGTCGGTGACGATGACGGCCATGTCGCGCGTGTCGCGCGCGGACTTCGCGTGCACCTCGAGCGCTTCGCGGCGTTTCGGCGTCTGCTCGGATGCGTGGTCCAGGATCGCGTCGAGCGACCCGTACTTCTGGAGCAGCTGGGACGCGCCCTTCTCCCCGATCCCGGGGACGCCTTTCAGGTTGTCGCTCGTGTCGCCGACCATGCCGCGGAAGTCGGGCATCAGCTCGGGGCCGATGCCGTACCGCTCCCGCACGGCGTCGGGGGTGTAGAGCGTGGTGTCGGTCACGCCTCTGCCCGTCGCCATCACGCTGATCCGGTCGGACACGAGCTGGAAGGCGTCGCGGTCGCCCGTGAGGATCACCACCTGCTGCCCGGCCTCCTCTGCGCGCCTGGCCAGGGTGCCGAGCACGTCGTCGGCCTCGAAGCCGGTCAGCTCCGTGTTGACGAAGCCGAAGGCCTCCATGAGGGGCCGGAAGTGGGGCTGCTGCTCGCGGAGCAGGTCCGGGGTGGTGGAGCGGTTGGCCTTGTACTCCGGGTCCCGCTCGTGCCGGAACGTCTTGCCCCGGGGGTCCCACGCCACCACCACCCGCCCCGGCCGCTCCTCGGCCAGCATCTTCATCATCATCGCCGCGAGCCCGTAGAGGGCGTTGGTCGGGAAGCCGTCCGCCGTCGCGATCGTGTCGGGCAGGGCGTGGAACGCGCGGTACGCCAGGCTGTTCCCGTCGATCAGGAGCAGCGGCGCGGTGACGGGCGGTGCGGCGGTGTCGGTGGCCATCCACGGCCAGGATATCGGGGGCGCCCGGTATGCTGGCGGCCCGGTCCCGACCCTCTCCAGGAGCCTCCCTTGGCCGTCACGCCGAGTGCCCAGTACAGCGTCACGATCCGCGTCGAGATGGACAGCCAGCCGACCGACCTGCTCGGCCAGCTCACGACGGCGATCGGCGCGGTAGGCGGCGACATCGGCGCCATCGACCTGGTCGGCACCGGCTACAACACGCTCATCCGCGAGCTGGTGGTGAACGCGTCCGACCAGGAGCACGCGGACGCGATCGTCGCCGCCGCCGGCGGGCTCGACGGCGTGAAGGTGCTGTCGTCGTTCGACCGGACGTTCCGGATGCACCAGGGCGGCAAGATCGAGATGACCGTCCGGGTGCCGCTCGAGAACCGCGACGACCTGTCGACCGCCTACATGCCGGGCGTCGCCCGGGTGTGCCAGGCGATCGCGGAGGACCGCCAGAAGGCGTTCGACTTCACCCTGAAGCGGAACATGGTCGCGGTGATCACCAACGGCACCGCGGTGCTCGGCCTCGGCGACATCGGCGCGGCCGCCGGCATGCCCGTGATGGAGGGCAAGTCGATGCTGTTCAAGGAGTTCGGCAACGTCGACTCCTACCCCATCTGCATCGACTCGAAGGACCCCGAGGTCCTGATCCGGACGATCGCGGCGATCGCGCCGGCGTGGGGCGGGATCAACCTCGAGGACATCGCGGCGCCCACGTGCTTCGAGGTGGAGGACCGCCTCAAGGAGATGCTGGACATCCCGGTCTTCCACGACGACCAGCACGGCACGGCGATCGTGGTGCTCGCCGCCCTCCTCAACGCCCTGAAGATCACCGGCGAGAACATCGCGAACCTGAAGGTGGTGGTCTCGGGCGTCGGCGCGTCCGGCGTCGCGTGCTCGAAGATCCTGATGAACGCCGGCGTGGAGAACATCATCGGCTGCGACTCGCGCGGCGCGATCTACAAGGGCCGCACCGAGAACATGAACTTCATGAAGGACTGGTACGCCGAGAACACCAACCCGGAGGGCGTCCAGGGCGGCCTGACGGAGGCGATCAAGGGCGCCAACCTGTTCCTCGGGCTGTCGGGCCCCGGCACCTTCTCGGTGGATCAGCTGAAGACGATGGCGAAGGACCCGATCGTCTTCGCGATGGCCAACCCGACGCCGGAGATCATGCCGGAGATCGCGGCCCCCTACGTCCGCGTGATGGCCACCGGCCGGTCGGATTACCCGAACCAGATCAACAACGTCCTCGCGTTCCCCGGCATCTTCAAGGGCGCGCTCGCCTGCCGGGCCACCCAGATCAGCGAGGGGATGAAGGTGGCGGCCGCCGAGGCGATCGCCGCGTGCATCTCCGACGACGAGCTGAACGAGGACTACATCATCCCGAGCGTCTTCAACCGCAACGTCGCCCCCGCCGTGGCCGAGAAGGTGATCGAGGTCGCCCAGGCCGAGGGCCTGGCCCGCCGGGTCCCCTCCATGGGCGAGGACCCGCACGACGTCTAGGCAGATGACGGGCGACGACGACGAGGAGCGCCCGCTCGACCCGACCACCGACTGGGTGCGCGAGCACCTGCACCGCTATGTCGCGACGGACGGGGGGGCGAGGACCCGCACGACGTCTAGGCAGATGACGGGCGACGACGACGAGGAGCGCCCGCTCGACCCGACCACCGACTGGGTGCGCGAGCACCTGCACCGCTATGTCGCGACGGACGGGGAGAACGGGCACGAGTGGCGCGGCGCGCCGACGCTGCTCCTGACCACCCGCGGGCGCAAGAGCGGCAACCTGCGCCGCACCCCGCTCATCTACGGGCGCTCCGGCCAGGACTACGTGGTGGTCGCCTCCGTCGGCGGCCGGCCCCGGAACCCCGGCTGGTTCCACAACCTGCTGGCCGAGCCCGACGTCACGGTCCAGGTGATGGCCGACGAGATGCCGGCCCACGCCCGGGTGGCGGAGGGCGAGGAGCGGGAGCGCCTGTGGGGCCTGATGACCGGCGTCTGGCCGGCGTACGACGAGTACCAGGGGCGCACGACCCGGGAGATCCCGGTCGTGGTGCTGGAGACCCAGGGCCGGTAACGGGCGGCGGCGGGGGAGCGACGACGTCCTCCATCCGCATCACCCGGGCGGATCCGTCGGAGCCGGGCGCCCGGTACTGCCTCGACGCGTACGCCGCCGAGCTGGACCGGCGCTTCGGCGCGGGCGGCTTCGACCCGGCCCTGAGCATCCCGGCGACGGACGACGACCTGCGCCCGCCCGCGGGCTTCCTGCTGGTGGCGACGATGGAGGGCCGCCCCGTGGGCTGCACGGCGCTGAAGCTCCACGGGGACGAGCCCGCCGAGGTGAAGCGGATGTGGGTGGACCCGACGGTGCGGGGCGTCGGCCTCGGTAGGCGGCTCCTGGTCGCGGTGGAGGAGGAGGCCCGCGCCGAGGGGGTCACCGTCCTCCACCTCGAGACCAACGAGACCCTGACCGAGGCGATCGCCCTGTACCGCTCCGCCGGCTACGTCGAGGTGCCCGCCTTCAACGACGAGCCCTACGCCCACCACTGGTTCGAGAAGCGGCTCCCGCCGGAGTAGGGCTCAGCGAGCGGCGTGCACCGCCGGCAGCGACCGGGAGCCCGGCCACACCCCGTCGGCGCGGTCGCGCGGGTCGAAGCGCGCCGGGCCGATCGCCCCCTCGCCGAAGCACAGCTCGTAGCCCCTCCCGTCGCGGTCGAGCGCGTAGCGGCTGCCGTCGGGGCGCTGGTAGATCGTGACCCCGCCGCCATCGCCGACCAGGCGGTCACCGTCCATCGGATACGCCGACATCGTCGTCCTCCTGGGTTCGCGGTGCGCCCGCACCCCGAGGCTCCGGCCGGGCGGCGCCGCCCGCAAGGCCACCTTGGGTCCGACGGGCCACACCCCCGGGCCCGCACGTCAGGCGGTGGGGTCCTCCACGGTGGCGAAGCGGGCGCCTGCGGCGCGCATCGCCTCCTCGGCGCGGTCGCCGTCGCCGGCGGCCGGGATCGTATGCAGGAGTTCGCCTACACTCGCCCGCGGGGGACGTGGCGGAACGGCAGACGCGGAGGTCTCAAACACCTCTGGGGGAAACCCCGTGTGGGTTCGACTCCCACCGTCCCCATCGGCGACCCGCGGCCCCCGCGGGGTGTTCGTCACGGTCTGGGATCCAGGGACTGACGGAACGCGGCTCTGCCGGGCCCTCCGCTTCGTCAGGGGCGTGGGATGGCTCAGGCGTCGTGGTCCGGCCACGGCGCGAAGTCGCCGCCGTACTTCTCGTCCATCCGGGCGTCGCGGCCGCCGGCCTGGCGGCGCTCGTACTCGGCCTCCGCCTCGTCCCAGGCGCGGTCGCGGAGGTCGCGGTCGCGCGGGTGGAACGGCTCCTCGGCGCCGCCCCACGGGACGTGGTCGTAGCGCCACCACGGCGGTCTGCCCGGCGCGCCGGATCCGCGCGATGATCCGCCGCGCACGGCGAACGCGACGCCGACGAGCGCCAGGACGAGCAGCAGGACCGGGTACGAGATGGTCACGGCGCCAGGGTACGCCGGATCAGGCCCGGGTGCGGATCTGCCCCTCGTAGAAGCCGAGCCGGGCGAGCGGCTCCACGAGCTCCCACTCCTCGTACGACAGGTGCGACAGCAGCGCGTCGGTCAGCAGGTCCAGCGCGTGCTCGACGCGGCTGAAGTCGCCCTCGTGGGTCATGTGGTGGACCAGCGCCGCGTCGACGCCGTGGATGGCGTCGTGGATCAGGAGGTGCTCCTCCTCCAGGCGGTCGATCACCGGCACCAGGTCCGGGTCGCTGCGCCGCAGGTGCGGGAAGATCTGCGAGTCCTCGAGGGTGTGGTGGCCGTCGACCACCGCGCAGTAGCGGGCGCAGAACGCGCCGAGGGCCCAGTCGTTCTGGCGGAGGGCCATCTGGTTCAGCGCGGCCCGGGCGTCGCCGGCGCCGATCGCGCCCTCCTTCACCTGGGCCAGGATCCCGTGCAGCTCCTCCAGCTCCGTCCGGAGCATGTCGTGCACATCGATCAGGTGCTGGCCCACCAGGCGGCCGCGGCGGGTGTACGTGACGTCCGCCCCGGAGGGCTCCCGGTGCGGCCGGGATGCCACGTCCCAGCCGGCGAGGACGTCCCGGTCGCCGCGGTCGTCGGACGTCGGGGTCACGCCGAGGCGCTCGTACTCCGTCGCCCCCTCCGCGGCGGGGGGCGCGGCGCCGTTGCCGGACACGGCTGGAGCGGGAGCCGGCGGCGCGGGCTCCGAGGCCGGCCGCGCGGCGACGAGCTCCCGCACGGCGGGGGCCGTCTCGGCGGCGAGCCGCTCGATGGATGCGGCGTCGTCAGCCATGAGGATGAGCGTGTCGACGCGGTCCTCGGTGACCATCCGCGCGAGGTCCTCGGGCGTCTGGTCGGAACCGACGTTCAGGAGGCGGCGGATCGCCCCGGGGTCGCGCCCGGCGGCGCGGGCGGCGCGGTGGTGGTCGCGCGGTTCGACCGCTCGCGCAGCACGGAACGGCCGCTCGGCTCGGGCTGGGCCGGCTGCGACCTGCGTCTCCTCAGGCGGCGGCGCGGGCGGCGCGGTCGATGCGCGCGTTGCCCGCCGCGAGGTCGCCGGGCTGGAGGTACGGCAGGCTGGGGAGCCAGCCGTCGCCCTTACGGCCCACCAGGTCGAGCATCCGCGGCTTGTACGCGCCGATCCAGATCCCCACGTCGTGGACGGGCGCCGGGCCGGGCTTCGCGCCCTCCAGCCGGTAGTGGGCGCCCTCCAGGCGGGCGCCGCGGCCCGCGTCGGCGTCCCACAGGGCGCGGATGACGTCGATCGCCTCCTCCAGCGCCTCGACGGACTCACGGGGCGTGCGGCGAGGGCCTCCCATGGCGGCGATGGGGTCCCAGAACGCCCCGGCGCCGAGGCCGAGCTCGGCGCGACCGCCGGAGAGGATGTCGAGGCTCGCGACCGCCCGCGCCAGCACGGACGGCGGCCGGAGGGGGAGGTTGAGGACGTTCCCGGCCAGCGCGACCCGCTCGGTGCGGGCGGCGACGAACGACAGCAGCGTCCAGGTGTCGAGGAAACGCGCCTGGTACGGGTGGTCCTGGAAGGTGACCAGGTCGATCCCCGACCGGTCGGCGAGCTCCGCGAGGGCGACGACGCGGTCGGCGTCGCCGGCCGACGGGGTGATGAAGACGCCGAAGCGGAGTGGATGCCCGCGATCGCTCATGGGCACCACTCTACCGCATCGCTTGTGTCCTCAACTTTCTGTCAGAAGGGCAGCCGGCCCCGGAGGCGGCGGCCGGTGCCGCCGCTCTTGTCGAACGCGCGGCGGGAGCTGCCCATGGAGCGGGACGCGACGTAGCCCAGCGGCCCCGGCAGCGTGCGCCCGGCGCGGGCCCCGGCGCCCATCCCCCGGCTCACGGGGCGCTGGAACCGGCGCGACATGAGCGGCACCAGCAGCGCCAGGAGGAACACGACGACACACAGGATGACGATCAGAAGAATGGTCATGGCCGCGGCGTGCCCGCCCCCGTACGTCGCGAAACCGCATCCTCCCCGGCGCCGACAGGTTCTCCCGGGAATGCCTCCCCGGTCCCATTCGGGACGCTCCCTCCTGTCCCACTTGGGACTCGCCGCCATTCCCACTTGGGACACGCGGCGGCAACGTCTCACCCCTTCAATGAAGGGGTTCGGACCCGCCGCGTCCCACTTGGGACTCTCCCCGAGTCCCACTTGGGACTCGCGGTCACACCCAAGTGGGACGCCCCGGTGCGGGGGTCGCTTGGCCGGCGCTTACCGCTTCCGCCGAGGACGGGGGAACTCCTTGGCCCGGAGCCGGCCCCGGGGACACGATCCGGTCATGGCCGCACGTCGGATCATCCCGGCCCATCCCGGAGCCGCGGCGTTCGCCGGAGCCCTCGCGCTGGGGGTGCCGGCGTGGGTGATCACCCTGCTCGTGCAGCCCGTCGTGCACGCGGGGCGCCCGGCCGACGGGTTCGACGGGATGGCCGACGCCGGTGAGCCGTTCCTGGCGGTGCTCGCCGGGACGCTCGCGGGGGCGGTCCCGGCGTTCCTGGTCGCGGCGCTCCGGGCGCACCCCGCCCCAGACGCCCAGGAGGCCCGGACGATCGCGTTCTACGCCATCGTCCTCACCGTCCCGGCGCTCATCCTGGGGCTGATCCTCACCCTCGCCGTGGGCCCCGCCACCGGCCCGCTCGCCGCGCTGATCGCGGTGCCGCTCGCCCTCCACGTCGCATGGATCCTCGGCAGGGAGCCCGCTGCGGCGGCCGGTCCTCCGCCGACTTCGTGATGTTTGTCACATGACGTGACCGGGGTACGGCCCCGACGACCGGCGGCCCACCCTCGTCCGGGCCGCCACGGACGGAAGGGCACTCATGACATCCCGGCGACGCACGGCCGCCATCACCGCGGCCGTCCTTGTGATCGCGTCCCTCGTCGCAGGCGCAGTGGTCGCCGCGGTGACCCGGTCACCCGACGAGACGGCGCTCGCGCGAACGCGCGGTGCACCGGACAAGGGCATCGAGAAGAAGGTGGACCGCCTCCTCGCCAAGATGACCCTGCAGGAGAAGCTCCAGCAGCTCACCCTCCTCTCGGACGGCCAGGTCACCGACGAGGACGCCCGCAACGGCGTCGGCTCGGTGTTCAGCCTCACGGACCCGGCGAAGATCCACCACCTCCAGCAGGTCGCGATGACCCAGTCGCGGCTGAAGATCCCGATCCTCTTCGCCTACGACACGATCCACGGCTACCGGACGATCTTCCCCATCCCCCTGGGCGCGGCGAGCAGCTTCGACCCGTCCGTCGCGACGGCGGGCGACACCATCGCCGCCCGCGAGACGGCCACCGTCGGCATCAAGCAGACGTACGCGCCGATGGTCGACGTCTCCCACGAGCCGCGGTGGGGCCGCATCGCCGAGGGCGGCGGTGAGGACCCGTACCTCGGCTCCGTGTTCGCCGCGGCGAAGGTCAAGGCGTTCCAGGGCTCGGACTACTCCAAGCCCGACCGCGTGATCGCCAGCCCGAAGCACGCCGCCGCCTACGGCCAGCCCGAGGGCGGCCGGGACTACAACACCACCGACATGTCCGAGGCGCGGCTGCGCAACCTGTACCTGCCGCCGTTCCGCGCCGCGATCGACGCCGGGGCCGACACCGTCATGTGCTCGTTCAACGCCATCAACGGCGTCCCCGGCTGCGCGAACCACGAGATCGAGACGGACATCCTGAAGGGCGAGTGGAAGTTCGACGGCTTCATCGAGAGCGACTACACCGCCGTCGCCGAGCTCCGCGCCTGCCCGCCGGTCATGCCCGATGAGGGCCCCTGCGGCCACGGCGTCGCCGCCGACGGCCCCAGCGCCGGCGCGCTCGCCATCAACGCGGGCACCGACACGGAGATGGTCAGCACCAACCTCCGCGACTACGGGGCGCAACTGGTCCGCAGCGGCCGGGTCCCGATGTCCCGCATCGACGACGCGGTCCGGCGCGTGCTGCGCGTCAAGTTCCGCGCCGGCCTGTTCGCCCGGCCGTACGTCGACCAGGCCAAGGCCGCGGACCCGGCATCGTTCGTGACGCCCGCCGACCGCGCCGCCGCCCGGTCGGCCGCGTCGCGCTCGATGGTGCTGCTGAAGAACGACGGCATCCTGCCCCTCGACCCGTCCAAGAAGACGGCCGTGATCGGCCCGCTCGGCGACGACCAGCACGACATGCTGGGCCCCTGGTGGGGCAAGGGCGAGGACGCCGACGCCGTGTCGCTCCTCACCGGCATCCGGGCGCAGTCGCCGAACGCGACGTTCGCCGCCGGCTGCACGCTGGAGGACAAGGACCCGCCGGACAACACGCCGGCGGGCGAGTGCGGCAGCGACGCCGGCTTCGCGGAGGCGGTCGCCGCCGCGCAGCAGGCCGATCAGGTGGTGCTGGCGCTCGGCGAGACCCGCGGGATGAGCGGCGAAGCCGCCGCCCGCAGCGTCATCGACCTGCCCGGCAGGCAGCAAGGGCTGATCGACGCGATCAAGGCCACCGGCAAGCCGTTCGTGGTCGTCCTGTTCAACGGCAGGCCGCTCACCCTCGGCGCCGTCGACGCCGCCTCGCCGGCGATCCTCGAGGCCTGGTTCCCGGGCGTCGAGGCCGGCAACGCGGTCGCCGACGTCCTGTTCGGGAAGGTCAACCCCGGCGGCAAGCTGCCGGTCTCGTTCCCGCGGGCACTGGGCCAAGTGCCGATCTACTACAACCACGAGCCGACGGGCCGTCCCTGCGACCCCACGTCGAAGTACAACTCGCGCTACCGCGACATCCCGAGCTGCGACCCGCTCTACCCGTTCGGCTACGGCCTGAGCTACACGACGTTCGACGTCTCCGGCCTGTCGCTGAGCAAGACCAGGGTGTCGAGGAAGGGCTCCCTGACCGCCTCGGTGACCGTGACGAACACGGGCACGACGGCCGGCGACGAGGTGGTCCAGCTCTACATCCACGACCCGGTGGCGAGCATCTCGCAGCCGGTGCGCCGCCTGCGCGGCTTCGCCCGCGTGACCCTCGCGCCGGGGGCCAGCCAGACGGTGCCGTTCACCCTCGACCGGAGCGACTTCGGGTTCTACGACAACCAGGGGCGGTTCCTGGTCGAGCCCGGGCGGATCGACGTCTACGCGGGGAACAGCTCCCGCGCGGACATGACGTCCTCGTTCACGGTGACCCCGTGACGAGGACCGCGGGCGCCCACCAGTAGTCCACGAGGGGCTCCACCGCGACGCCGGCGAACCCGGCGTCGCGGAGGGCCTCCGCCCACCACGCGGCGGGCGCCTCCCACGTGAGCCGCGGCCGGCCCGGCTCGACCTGCCCCACGAGCACCGGCATGAGGAAGCCGGCGACCACCTCCGGGTGGTCCGGGTACTCGGCGACGCCCAGCGCATAGCGCTCCGCCAGGTGCGCCAGGTGCGCGTCCGAGCGCTCCTCCAGCGCCGGGACGTCGAACTCGGCCAGCGCGATCGCCCGCGACCTGCGCGCCAACCCGCCCAGCGCCGCCCGGCGCTCGTCCGGGGGCACCGCGTGCAGCGCGAAGGTCGACTGGACGAGGTCCCACTCGGTCGCCGGGCCCAGGCCGTCCAGGAACGGCGTGACGCCCAGCGCGTGGGGCCGGGCGTCGGCCCTGCCCCACGCGACGGCCGTCCGCGCCCGGTCCAGGAGCTCCCGCGAGGGCTCGACCAGGTCGACGCTCCGCGTCCACGGCCCGAGCACGCCGGCGGTCACGCGCCCGTCGCCGCACCCCACGTCCAGCACCGTCGCGGGCCGCAGCCCCTGGTGGAACGCCCCGAGCACCGCGATCGTCCGCCGGTAGAGCTCCGGGTTGCCGCCGTGGGAGATGAATGCGGCGAACGCGTCCGCCTCGTCGTAGACCCCCTCCCCCTCCGGCCGCGCCAGGTGGTCGGCGAGGGCCGCGCACAGCGGGTCGTCCCGGAGCGCGTCCGCCGCGCGGAGGGCCCCGGTGCGGTCCCCCTCCGCGAGGGACCGCAGGACGGCCGTTGCGGGCGGCCCGGTCAGGAGGGCGGCGGGACCGCCAGCTCGCGCCGCAGCTGGTCGAGCAGCCCCGCCTGGCGCTGCGCGAGCCTGGCGTAGATCACCGGCTGGGCGAGCTCGAGCTCGTCGAGCGCCTCCGACAACGCCGACCAGCACCAGTCCTCGACGCGGTCGCCGTACGGCCCCCAGTCCATCTCGCGGACGCGTCGGGTGATGAGCGCCCGCGACGCCACGGCGGCCAGGCGCACGGCCAGGTCGTCGGCCACGGCGGTCTGGGCCTCTGCGCTGTCGGTGTGCACGACGGTCCTCCGGATCGCGGGGTGGGAATCCCTTCGGTAAGTCGTACTCCGCAACCATCGCCCAGCTTCCCGGCGACCGCACGGACGCCGCGGGAAACCGTGACCTTGCTCACATCCGTACCCCTCCGGTCATCTTGACCGCTCTCTCGCATGCTGAAACCGTGGGCCGCCCGGCGCGGTGCGAGGAGCGAGATTGTCCACCCTGAGCGACGGACGGATCACGGACGAGCCGTTCAGCTGCACCCTCGAGGTGCGCGGCGAGGACGCCATCGTGACGATCCGCGGCGAGCTGGACCTCGCCACCCGCGACCAGGCGGAGGCGGTGTTCGTGGAGGCCGAGGAGCTGGCCGGTCGGGCCGTGGTCCTGGACCTGCGCGGCGTCCGGTTCCTGGGTTCCACGGGGCTGTCGATCCTCGTGGCCAGCCACGGCCGGGCGACCGTGCGAGGCGTGCGCCACGAGATCGTGCCCAGCGAGGGCGTCCGCCGGCTGCTCGAGTTGACCGGCGTCGACGGGCACCTCACGACGCGCGCGGACCTGCCCCTCTAGGGTTCACGCCATGGAGCTCGGTCTCGAAGGGCGCGCCGCCCTGGTCACCGGCGCGTCCAAGGGGATCGGCCGCGGGATCGCGGCCGCCCTGGTCGCGGAGGGCGCCCGCGTGGCCATCTCGTCGCGCTCGCAGGAGAACGTCACCGCCACCGCCGCCGAGATCGGCGCGACGGGGTTGGTGTGGGACAGCGGCGACGTCGACGGCGCCGCGGGCCTCGTCGAACGGGCCGAGGAGGCCCTGGGCGGCCCGATCGAGATCCTGGTCTGCAACACCGGCGGCCCGCCGGCCGGCGGTGACGCCCTGGGCTTCTCCCGCGACCAGTGGGAGGCCGCGCACCGCACGCTGGTGCTGGCGCCGCTCGCCCTGATCGGCGTGGTGATGCCCGGCATGCGGGCGCGCCGCTTCGGCCGCATCCTGAACGTCGCGTCGACGTCGGTGCGCGAGCCGATCCCGGCGATCATGCTCTCGAACACCGAGCGGGCCGGGGTGCTCGCGGCGTTCAAGACCATCGCGCGCCAGGTGGCGGGCGACGGGGTCACGCTCAACACCCTCCTGACCGGGCAGATCCTGACCGACCGCCTGATCGGGCTCGCCGGCTCGGTGGAGGCGGCCAACGCCAACGCCCGCGAGCGGGTCCCGGCCGGGCGGCCGGGCACGGTCGAGGAGTTCGCGGCGGTGGCGGCGTTCCTGTGCGGGGTCCCGGCCTCCTACGTCACGGGGGCCGCGATACCGGTGGACGGCGGACTGCTCCAGGGGGTCTGATGGCGAACAGCTTCGAGGTGTCGATCGACGTGGCCGCCCCGCCCGACGAGGTGTGGGCGCTGGCCGGGGACCCGGCCCGCATCGCCGAGTGGTTCCCGCCGGTGGTGGAGTGCGAGATGGACGGCGACGTCCGCCGGATCGTGATGGGCAACGGCGCCGTCCTCCGCGAGCGGATCACCCCCCGCGACGGGCGGAGCTACGCGTACTCCGTGCTGGAGGGCATCCCCGGGCTGACGCGGCACGAGGCGGTCATCTCGGTCGACGAGGCCCTCGAGGGCAGCCGGGTGCGCTGGAGCCAGGACGCGGAGTCCGAGGTGGAGGGCTACGACGCCGAGGCGCGCCTGCGCACGATCATGCAGCAGGGGCTCGAGCGGCTGCGCGACGAGCTCGAGGGGACCGGCGGAGGCGGCTAGCGGTCCCGCGCGCCCTCAGGGCGCGCAGACCAGCCCGAGCCCGAGCTCCTTGGCCATGCGCGCCGTCACGAGGCGGCACGGCGGCGGGTCGGAGCCCTGGAACACGACGCGCCAGCGCTGGCTCGTCCGCGACGGCCGCCGCAGGATCAGGTAGCCGTCACCGATCGAGCAGCCGCGCGCGGTGCGCAGGTCGACGTTCATGTAGACGAGCCCCGTCCGCGGGCGGAACTTTGACACGCGCGTGACCCAGGTGTTCCTGCATTCCGGCGGATCGTCGAAGTCGGTGGCGCGGTAGACCGCCGCGATCATCGCCGGGCGCTCCGCCTTCGTGGCCTTCCGGGCGTCGGCGCGGCCCGCCACGACCAGGAGCGCCAGCAGCGCCGCGGCGGCGGCGAGCGCGAGGGCCCACGCGGGGACGGTGCGGCCGGCGGGGATCACGCGCGGCAGCCTACGTGACGTCCCGGGCGCCGGCGGCGGAGACGCACCGCAGGAGGACGCGACCGGGAGGGGACGATGGCGGCGGTGCGGCTCGTGGCTGCGGTGGTGGTGGCGGCGCTCCTGGCGCTGCCGGTGGTGCTGGCCTGCGGGGACGACGGGGCGTCCGCCGCGGCGACCACGCCGGCCGCGACGGCGCCGACGGGGACGGCCGGCGACGGCGGTGGCGCGGCCGGGATCATGCTCGCCGACTCGGGCATGAGCGTCGCCGAGATGCAGGCGCTGGCGCCGGGCGGCGACCCGGTGGCGGTCCGCGCCTACGTGATCGTCGCTGCAGACGGGTCGGCGCGGCTCTGCGACGCGCTGGCCGAGTCGAGCCCGCCCCAGTGCGGCGGGGCGTCCATGGCCCTCACCAACCTGCCGGACGGCTTCCTGACCGGGCTCAGCGCGGCCCAGGGGGTCCGTTGGACGGACCTGCCGGCGCAGCTGATCGGCCGGGTCCGCGGCGACGTGTTCGAGAACGACCCGGAGGCGCTCGTGGCGGGCTGAGCCCGGAGGTGGCAGCATCCTCGCGTGCCCGGCCTCCACGTTCACCGGTTCGGACCGGACGACGGCCCGCCCCTCCTGCTGCTGCACGGCGTCACCAGCACGGGCATCCGCTTCCGGCGCTTCGTCCAGTCGGAGCTCCCCGGCGTGCAGGCGATCGCCCCCGACCTCCGCGGCCACGGCGACTCGACGTGGGACCCGCCGTGGCACGTCGACCGGCACGTCGCCGACGTGCTGGCGCTCATGGACGACCTCGGCCTGGAGCGCGTGCCCCTGGCCGCGCACTCGTTCGGCGGCCTCATCGCCATGACCCTCGTCGGGATCGCCCCCGAGCGGGTGGAGCGCCTCGCGCTCATCGACCCGGCCACGGGCGTGGCGCCCGCGACGGCCGCCGCCCGCGCCGAGGACACCCGGCGCGACGAGGGCTGGGCGAGCCAGGACGAGGCCCGCGCCGCGCGCCTGGCCATACGGCCCCCGCACTCGCGGGACACGGTCGAGGAGGACATGGCCACGTTCCTGCGCCGCGACCCCGACGGCCGCTACCGCTTCCGTTACTCCCGGTCGGCGGTGGTCACGGGATGGAGCGAGATGGCGCGCCCCGCGCCCTCCCTCGCCGGCTACCCGGGGCACGTGCTGCTGGTGCCGGCCCTGCAGGCCGAGTTCGTCACGCCCGCCGTCGTGGAGCGGATGCGCGGGGAGCTCGGCGACCGACTGGTCGCGGAAGGGCTCGACGCGGGCCACGTCCTCTACTGGGACGCGCCCGGGGGGCTCGGCGCCCTGATGCGGGACTGGCTGCGGCGGTGACCTCCGCCACCACCCGCACCCGCCGACTGGCATGGGCGGCGTACGGCGCGGCGATCGGCCTGGCGATCGGCACGGTCGTCGGGCTGGGGGTCGACCTGCCCGAGCTCGGCGCCGTGGGCGCCGCCATCGGGGTGGTGACGGGGGTGATCATCGGCCGCCGCAGGGAGCGCCGCGGGTGAGGGCCGCCGTGATCACGCGGCCCGGCGGGCCGGAGGTGCTGGAGGTCCACGAGGTCCCCGACCCGGTCCCCGGCCAGGGCGAGGTGCTGCTGGAGGTCGTGGCGAGCGCGGTGAACCGCGCCGACATCATGCAGCGCGAGGGCCACTACCCCCCGCCCCCCGGCGCCAGCGAGTACCCGGGGCTGGAAGCCTCCGGGACCGTCGTCGCGGTGGGCCCGGGGGTGACCGGCTGGTCCCCCGGCGACCGGGCGATGGCGCTCCTCGCGGGCGGGGGCTACGCCGAGCTGGCCGCGGTGCCGGCCGGTCAGCTGATGCCGGTGCCGGAGGGCATGGACCTGGTGCGGGCGGCGGCGGTGCCGGAGGTGTTCCTCACGGCGTGGCAGTCGCTGCGGCGCCTGACGCGGCTGGTTGAGGGCGAGGTGATGCTCTGCCACGCCGCGGCGAGCGGCGTCGGGACCGCGGCGGTGCAGGTGGCGTGCGAGCTGGGGGCGCGGGCGATCGGGACGGTCCGCACCGAGCGGAAGGCGGCGGCGGTGCGCGACCTGGGCGCCGAGGTGATCGTGGTCCGCGACGGCGCCTTCGCCGACGAGGTGCGCCGCCTCACCGACGGCCACGGGGCGGACGTGATCGTGGAGCTGGTGGGCGCCGCGTACTGGGCGGAGGACATGCGGGCCCTCGCCCGCCTGGGTCGGATCTCGGTGGTGGGCCTCGTCGGCGGCCGCACGGCGGAGCTGGACCTGGGCGCGCTGCTAGCCCTGCAGGGGACGGTGTTCGGCAGCACCGTGCGGGCGCGGACGCTGGCCGAGAAGGCCGACCTGGCGGCCGACTTCGCCGCGTGGGGCGTGCCGCGGCTCGCCGACGGGCGGCTGCGCCCCGTCATCGACCGGGTCCTTCCCTTGGACGACGTGGTCGCGGCGCACCGGGCGGTGGGCGCCGACGAGACGGTCGGCAAAGTGCTGTTGCAGCTTCGCTGAGCGGCCTCCGGGCGATGCGATACGCTCGCCGTCCGACCCGCCCCCGGAACGGAGATGGCATGAAGAAGCTGCTGATCCTGCTCTCCCTCGCAGGCCTGGCGTACTGGCTGGTCAAGGACCGCCTCGGCGGCGAGCCGGACGAGTTCGTCTTCACCGAGGCACCCCCGGCGGGCGCCACCGAGCCCGCTTCGCCGCCGCCCGCGGCGTAACGGCCGCCGGCCGTTGGGCCTGCGTCTCGACGCCGCCCACCAGGAGCTCATCGCGGGTGTGGAGCCCGAGCTCCGGGTGGCGGCGGAGGCTCTGGGCATGGGGCTGCGCGACCAGCTCAAGCAGCTCGCCCCGAGCCTGACCCGCGCCACGGAGGGCGACGAGGAGCCGGACGCCCTCCTCGTCACGTTGGACATCGACCACGAGGGCGCGCCGGACGCGCTCTCCCTCGCGGCGTGCGTCGCCGCCCACCGGGCGTACGTGATCGCCCGCGGCCGCCCGGGCGGCGTCAGCACGGGCGCCCTCGCCCTGGCGCGGCTGCTGGTGTGGGCGCAGCGCGCCGCCCTCCTCGGCCGGCCGCCGACGATCGGCTGGATCGGGCCCGCCCCCCGGACCCCCGAGGCGGAGGGCCGGGTCGCCCTCGCCGCCCGCGCCGCCGTCCGGATCGGGGACGCCACGCGCCGCGCCGAGGCCGTCGCCCTCCTGGAGGCCCCTCCCGACGGGGACGAGCCCGCGGGCGAGCCCGAGCCGGAGCCGGACTCCTAGTCCAGGAACTCCCGGAGGCGCTGGGTGTCCCGGTAGGCCTGGAGCTTGGTGAGGGTCTTCGCCTCGATCTGGCGGATGCGCTCGCGGGTGACCCCGAAGCGCTGCCCCACCTCCTCCAGCGTCCGCGGCTCCTCGCCGCGCAGACCGAACCGCAGCTCCAGGACCTTGCGCTCCCGGTCGGTGAGCTGGGAGAGCACCGACTCGAGCTCCTCGCGGCGGAGCAGCTTCGACACCTGGTCGGAGGGGCTCTGGATGGCGCCGTCCTCGATCAGGTCGCCCAGCTCCGAGTCCTCGTCCTCGCCGACCGGCGTCTCGAGGGAGATGGGCTCCTGCGCCACCTTCTGGATCTCGCGGACCCGCTCCGGCGTGACCTCCAGCTCCTTCGCGATCTCCGCGACCGTCGGCTCGCGGCCGAGGTCCTGGAGCAGCTGGCGCTGCACGCGGGAGAGCCGGTTGATCGTCTCGACCATGTGGACCGGCACGCGGATCGTGCGGGCCTGGTCGGCGATCGCGCGCGTGATGGCCTGGCGGATCCACCACGTCGCGTACGTCGAGAACTTGTAGCCCTTGCGGTAGTCGAACTTCTCGACCGCGCGGATCAGGCCGAGGTTGCCCTCCTGGATGAGGTCGAGGAACGCGAGGCCGCGCCCGACGTACCGCTTGGCCACGGAGACCACGAGGCGCAGGTTCGCCTCGATCAGCTGGGCCTTCGCCGCCATGTCGCGCCGCTCGATGCGCTTCGCGAGCGACACCTCCTCGGCGGCGGTCAGCAGCGGCACCCGCCCGATCTCCCGCAGGTACATCCGCACGGGGTCGTTCGAGTGGGCCTTCACCGACAGGTCCAGGCGCGGATTCGCGCCGGGGCCGGCGGCCCCCGGGGGCTCCACACCGTCCTGGAGCACCTCGATGTTCAGCTCCGCGAGGACCTGGAGGAGGCGCTCCTGCTGCTCCTCGTTGAGGTCGGCCGTCTCGACGACGTCGGCGACCCTCGCGATCGCGACGGCCCCGAGCTCACGCCCCTCGTCGATGAGCTCGCGGACCTCCTCGAGCCCCGTGACCGACACCTCGGTGCTCATCGCTCACCTCGCAGCGCGGCGCGCACCCGGCGCGCCAGGTCGAGGGCCTCGAGCCGCCCGGCCTCGTCGCCCGCGGCCCGCCGCTCGGCGGCCCGACGCTCGAGCATCGGCAGCTCGACCCGGTAGGCGGCCTCGCGCAGCTCATCCACGTTGGGGGTCGCGTCGGCCAGCTCGATCGTCAGGGCGAGGGCCACGTCGCGCAGCTCCTCGGGCAGGTCGTCCGGCGCGGTCGCGCCCGCGCGGATGGCCTCGAACGCGGCACGGTGGCCGTCCAGCTGGAAGGCGTCCGGGGGGAGGGAGTCGAGGTACGGTTTCGCAGCCTCGGGGAGGGCGAGCGCCATCGCCAGGAAGCGGCGCTCACGGACCTCCGCCGGTGACGCCTCCCGCGGGGGGAGCACGGTCATGGGGGGCGCGTCCCGCCGCACGGCCTGCCGGAGTCGCTCCTCCAAGCCCTGGGACAGCTGAAGCAGGCCAGCGGTCACGCGTATCCCTTCGTCCTTCTCCACCGAATCCGGGAACCGACGGAGCAGTGAGGCGATGGCCTCGAGTGCCTCGTCCCGTTCCCGGGGTGAACGGCCCGCTCGTGCGATTCGCGAACGGATGAGGGAACTTACCAGAGGTTTCGACCCCTCAACGGCACGGGCCAACTCGGCGCGTCCGTCGCCCGTCCGGGCGAGATCACCCGGATCCTGGCCGATCGGCAGTTGCACCGCCGACCAGGACAGGTTCACGTCCGGCGCGGCCTCGACGCTCCGCCAGGCTGCCCCCTCGCCCGCCGTGTCGGCGTCGAAGCAGAGCTTGACCTCTGGCGCCCACCGACGGAGCAGGGCGATCTGCTCAGCCGTCAGCGACGTTCCCATGCAGGCCACCGCCGGCTCGATCCCGGACGCCACCATCCCCATCACATCGGTGTAGCCCTCGCACACCACGAAGTAGCGGGATCGGGCGGCCGCCGCGCGGGCCTCGGCGAGGCCGAACAGCAGCGTCCTTTTCCGGAAGTTCGGCCCCTCCGGCGAGTTGACGTACTTGGCGCGCTCCCCCGGGTCGAGGGTGCGGCCGCCGAAGCCCTGGATGCGTCCCTGGGCGTCGGCGATCGGGAACATGATCCGGGCGGAGAAGAAGTCGGTGACGGTCCGGCCGCGCCGGCGGCCCAGGCCCGCGTCGAGCATCTGGTCGGGCGAGAAGCCCTCCGCGAGCGCCTTCGTGGCCAGCGCCGTCCCGCTCGCCGGCGCGTAGCCGACGCGGAACCGCTCGATCAGGGGCTGCTCGAAGCCGCGCTCGGCCAGGTAACGGCGGGCGGGCTCCGCCTCCCGGGACTGCCACAGCACGCGGGCGAAGAAGAGGGCGGCGCGGTCCAGCAGGTCCTCGCGCGCCTTCTCCGCGGCGCGGCGCGCCTTGGTGGCCGGATCCTCGTCCCGGTACTCGACGGGGATGCCGAACCGCTCGGCCAGCTGCTCGATGGCCTCGTAGAAGCCGCCGGCGCCGCCCTGGGCCTGCGCCCAGTCGATGGCGTCCCCCGAGACGTGGCAGCCGTGGCAGTAGTACCGCCTGAAGTCCGGCGGCAGCAGCGAGAACGACGGGGAGCGCTCCTCGTGGAACGGGCACCGCCCCCACCACCGGCCGCCGCGACGGGTCAGGTCGACCCGGTCGCGGACCAGCTCGACGAGGTCGGCGCGCTCGCGGACGGCGTCGACGGTGGCCTGGTTCGGCGGCATGGCCGCCAGTTTGACGGACCGCCTACCCTCGATGGCGGGACGATCTGTCGGAGGAGGGACGAGACATGGGACTGTTCTCGCGGAGGAAGGTCGAGATGCCGGCGCCGGAGGCCGCGCTGCCGGGTCGCACGCAGGAGATGCCGGTCACGGAGCCGCACTTCGTGCTGGGCACGCCGATCACGCCGCCGTTCCCGGAGGGGATGGAGCTGGCGCTGTTCGGGATGGGCTGCTTCTGGGGCGCGGAGCGGATGTTCTGGCAGCTGGGCGAGGGGATCCACACGACCGCCGTCGGCTACTCGGCGGGATACACGCCGAACCCGACGTACGAGGAGGTCTGCTCCGCCCGCACCGGCCACAACGAGGTCGTCCGCGTGGTGTTCGACCCCGAGGTGATCTCGTACGAGCAGCTGCTCGCGACGTTCTGGGAGGGCCACGACCCAACGAGGTCGTCCGCGTGGTGTTCGACCCCGAGGTGATCTCGTACGAGCAGCTGCTCGCGACGTTCTGGGAGGGCCACGACCCGACCCAGGGGATGCGCCAGGGCAACGACGTCGGCACCCAGTACCGCTCCGGCGTCTACACGTACTCCGAGGCGCAGCGCCAGGCCGCCGAGGCCACGCGCGACGCGTTCCAGGAGCGGCTGACCGCGGCCGGCTACGGCGAGATCACCACCGAGATCGTGCCGGCCGGCGACTTCTACTACGCCGAGGGCTACCACCAGCAGTACCTGGCGAAGGTCCCGAACGGCTACTGCGGCCTCGGCGGCACCGGCGTCACCTGCCCGGTCGGGCTGGTCACGGACTGACGGTCACCCGGGACCGGTCGCGCACGGTCTCGAACGAACCCGTTGACATGGTGCCCCCGGCGCGCGTTTCTCGAGGCCGGGGGCACGGATGATCCCGCCCGTTCACCGTCGGCCGTGGAACCCGAGCCGGTCGAGCTCCCGTCCGGACGTCCAGCGGCGCCCCGACGTTCTCCGCACGTGGTAACGCGCTAGCGAGAATCCCCCAGCAGGGCGCGACCGCGCGCTGGATTGCCAGTTGTGTACTCGGCTCTCACGGCTTCCTCATGGGTGCTCCGGTTGGATGGTGCAACCGGCTCCGCGTCGGGTGGGGCTCGGGATCCGAGGGATCGCATGCGTGCAGTGGTGGTCATCGTGTGCGCCGTCGCGGTGCTCAGCGCGGGCTCGTTGGGAGCGAGCGAGGCGAGCGGCCACTCCGTCGTCGAGGAGGCCACCTCGCGGCCGATCTCTGCGGTGCCCGGCGTCCCGTCCCGGTCGGACAACGCAGCCGCCGTGACCGTGGCCCTCCACCAGCTGGGGGTTCCCTACGTGTGGGGTGGCGCCGATCCATCGGGCTTCGATTGCAGTGGACTGCCCGCCTATGCGTACGCCCGGGTCGGCAAGACGGTTCCGCACTACACCAAGGCCATCTGGACGGCCTTCCCCCATGTATCGGCTGACCGGTTGGAGCCCGGCGATCTCGTGTTCTTCAACCGCGGCGAGCACATGGGCATGTATGTGGGCGCGGGCCTGTTCGTCCACGCACCCCACACGGGCACCGTCGTGCGCCTCGGCGACCTGCGGACGTATCCGGGCTACGCCGGGGCGGTGCGGCCGTGACCGGCTTGGACGAGACGCCCCCGCCTCGGCGCCGGCGCAGGATCGCCGTCGTCGCGGTGTTGGTGGCGCTGACGGGCGCCGGCATCGCCGTGTGGGCGACCCGCGACGGCGGCGGCACGGCGCCCACCGGCGAGGTGGTGCCGGTGATGCGCGGCGATGTGACCGATGCCGTGCGCGCGGTGGGCGTCATCGTGGAGCCCTCTCCAGTGACCGCGGCGTCCGAGGGCGGGGCCGGCGCACCGGCGGCCGCGGGGGCCTCTCCCAGCCCGCAGCCACCTCCAGGATCGGTCTATGCGCGGGCGGCGGGACACATCGACCGCGTGCTTGTGTCCCCCGGGGGCCGCGTTCGCGCCGGCCAGCTCGTCGCCCTGATCGATGACGGCGGTGCCGCAGCCGCGGCGTTGTCCCAGGCGGCCGCCGACTACACCCAGGCGCTCATGGAGTCCGGCGCCGACGGCCGGACCGCCCAGGCCGACCTGACGCGCGCTGCCGCCGACCTCGAGGCGCTGCGCGGCGGCACTCCGCCCGCTCGCGCTCAGGCGCTCGCCGTGGCGCGCAGCGCCGTCCGTTCGGCTCGGGAGCGCGTCCGCCAGGACGGCCGCCCCGTGCCTGCGGAGGTCCTGGCGGCCCGCGCCGACGTCGCCCGCGCCGAGGCCGACCTGGCTGCCCTGCAGTCACCGCCGCCCGCGTCACCGGCCGCGCTCGCCGCCGCCCAGCAGGCCGTCGCGACCGCCGAGGCGAAGCTGGCGGCCCTTCGCGCGCCCGCCGACCCGGCCTCCGTCGCCGCGGCCCAGATGGACGTAACCTCGGCGCAGGACGCGCTGGCAGCGCTCGAGGCCGCGAATCCGCCCGCGCCGGCGAGCGACGTCGCCGCTGCCCGCGCTGCCCTGTCTGCAGCAGAAGCGGCCCTTGCAAGGCTGACCGGCCCCGCGGATGCGGCGGAGGTCAGCGTGGCGGAGTCGGAGCTGTCGCGCGCCCGGGCGGACCTCATCGCCGTCACGCAGCCTCCCCCGACGTCCCCGCAGGAACTCGTCGCCGCCCGGGCCGCTCTGGACTCGGCGAGACGGGCGCTGCGCCGTGCCCGGGCGGGCACCCCGACGGCCGACCGCGCGGCCGCCGCGCTGGAGTTGCGGAAGGCACTCTCGGATCTGCGCACGCTCGAGCGCGGGCCCAGCGTCGCGGCCGTCGCCGCCGCGCGATCGGCGCTCGACGCGGGCGCCGCTCGCCTGGCCCTCGCCCGCACGCACCCGAGGGTGGCGGCCGCGTTCGCAGCGCTCGACACGGCGCGGGTGGCAGCAGGAAACCTGGCTGTCCGTGCGCCCACCGACGGGACGGTGACGGCAGTGCTCGCGGCGGCCGGTGCCCCGGTGGACGCCACGACGCCGGTGCTCGCGGTCGCCGACCTCTCGCGACTGGGCGCGCAGGTCGACCTCAGCGAGTTCGACGTCGCGCGGGTGCGAGCGGGCATGCGAGCGGTGGTGCGTGTCGACGCGCTGGAGGGGCGGGCCGTCGCCGGGTCGGTCCGCTTCGTGGCGCCCACTGCGACGGCGGGCGGCGGCGTCGTGACCTTCCCTGTCGCGATCGCGATCCCGCGCGCCAGCGGCCTGCGACCAGGCCTGACGGCGAGCGTGCGTATCGTGGTCGACCGCCGCGCCGGAGTGCTGCGCGTGCCCGTCGACGCGATCCGGACGTCCGCCGGGGATCGCCAGTCGGTGATCGTGGTCGGCGCATCCGGGCGAGACATCGAGCGGACGGTGGAGACCGGGCTCGACGACGGCACGTGGGTGGAGGTGACCTCCGGGCTTCGCGGCGGGGAGCGCATCCGCCTGCCGGCGACCGGAGGCGGAGCACCGTGATCGCGGGAGCCGACGACCTCGTGCTGGAGCTGCGGGGCGTGACACGTGGGTTCCACTCCCCACCCGTGGAGGCCCTGCGAGGCGTGGATCTGACCGTGCGGCGCGGCGAGCTGGTCGCCGTGACGGGCGCCTCCGGATCGGGCAAGACGACGCTGCTCGGCATCCTCGGGTGCCTCGACCGGCCCAGCCGGGGCAGCCACCGGATGGAGGGCCGGGAGATCGCGCGCCTCTCCGAGGGCGACCGGGCGCGGCTGCGGGCTCGCAGGATCGGCTTCGTCTTCCAGTCATACAACCTGCTGGAGAGGCTCACCGCATTCCGCAACGTCGAGCTGCCGCTCGTCTACGCGGGCGTCGCGCGACGAGAGCGTCGTCGCCGCGCCATGACCGCGCTCGCGGAGGTGGGCCTGGGCGACCGTATCGACCACCTGCCGGGACAGCTGTCGGGCGGTCAGCAGCAGCGTGTGGCCATCGCCCGCGGCCTGGTCACGGCGCCGAGCGTCCTCTTGGCCGACGAGCCCACCGGCAACCTCGACTCGCGCAGCGCCGGGGACGTCCTCGGGCTGCTCGCCGATCTGCACGCTCGCGGCGTGACGATCGTGCTGGTGACCCACTCCGAGGAGGTCGCGGCGCGGGCCACGCGAGTCGTGCGCGTGGTGGACGGCAGGATCGCCACGGACGTTTCGGCGCGGTGACGGCCCTCGCCGAGCAGGCGCGTATCGCGCTCGGCGCCCTGCGAGCGAACTGGTTCCGGGCGGTGCTCACCGCGTTGGGCATCATCATCGGTGTGGCGTCGCTGATCGCTGTGGCGGCCGTCAGCGCCGGGGCCCAGCGCGAGGTGGCCGCAAGCATCCGGCGCCTCGGCTCCAATGTGATCCTCGTGGACGGCGAGCTGATCACCATCGGCACCCGCACCACGAGCTCCGACCGCACGCTCACGCCGGCGGACGCGCAGGCGATCGCGCTGCTGCCCACCGTGACAAGGGTCACGCGCTACCAGGACATCGAGGGCCTCGCCATCTCCTCCGGGCCGGAGGCGGCCGTGACCCGGTTGTTCGGGGTGACCACGGCATACGCGGACATCTACAACCAGTCTGCGTCCCGCGGGCGGCTGCTCGACCAGGCCGACGTGACCGCCGGACGCGGTGTGATCGTGCTGGGCCTGGTTCCGCGCCAGCACCTGTTCCCCGGGCGGGACCCCATCGGCCGGACGGTCCGGGTCGGAACCCAGGAGCTCACCGTCGTCGGAGTGCAGGCGCACAAGGGCAAGCTGGGTGGCGAGAGCCTCGACGATCGCGTGTTCGTGCCGCTGCCCGTGGTCACCCGCGTGTTGCTCGGCGGTCAGAACACCAAGAGCATCGGCGTGCGCGTGCGCATGGAGGCCGACATCGCGCCGACGCAAGACCGGATCGAGACGCTCCTGAGGCGTCGGCACCGCCTCCCGGAGTCGTTTGCCGACGACTTCTCCACGGAGGATCAGGCCGAACTGGTGAAGGAGGCCGCCCGCGCGACGGGCGTGTTCCGCACGCTGACCTTCGCGCTCGGTGGCATCGCCCTGCTCGTCGGGGGGATCGGGATCATGAACATGATGCTCGTGTCCGTGCACGAGCGGACCCGCGAGATCGGCATCCGCAAGTGCGTGGGCGCGAGCGCCGGCACGATCCAGGGGCAGTTCCTCATCGAGGCAGGTGTGCTCAGCGCGCTGGGTGGGCTCGCCGGCGTCGTCGTCGGCTTCCTCGCGACCCGGCCGATCGCGGCACTCGCCGGCTGGCAGGTCGCCCTGTCCCCCCGCCCGGCGCTGCTTGCGTTCGCCGTGGCCCTGGCGACCGGCCTGGTGTTCGCCGTGGTGCCGGCGCGTCGCGCGGCGCGCCTCGATCCGATTCTCGCCCTGCGGCGCGAGTAGGCGCGCCCGGGCGGGACCGCCGCCACCGCCTAACGGTGCTCCGGGTTCTCGAAGTCGAAGCGGCAGCCGGCGTCCCATTCGGAGCGCTGGTTGCCGTGGGCGGGGATCCCGCCGGCGTCCTTCAGGATCCGCGCGACGTGCATCAGGTTCCACGTCATGAACGTCGTGTTCCGATTCGTGAAGTCGTTGTCCGGGCCCCCGCTGCCGGGATCGAGGTAGCTCGGGCCGGGGCCGGCCTCGCCGATCCACCCCGCGTCCGCCTGCGGGGGGATCGTGAAGCCCAGGTGCTGGAGCGCGTACAGGATCTCCTGGGAGCAGTGCTTCACCCCGTCCTCGTTGCCGGTGATGAGGCAGCCCCCGACCCGGCCGTAGTACGCGTACTGGCCGGCGTCGTTCAGCAGGTGGCTGTTGCCGTACAGGCGCTCGATCACGTGCGTGCAGACGGAGCTCTTCTCCCCCAGCCAGATCGGGGAGGCGACCACCAGGATGTCCGCCGCCATCACCCGGTCGAAGATCCCCGGCCAGTCGTCGCGATCCCAGCCGTGCTCCGTCATGTCCGGCCACACGCCCGTCGCGATGTCGTGGTCGATCGCGCGGACCTCGTCCACCTCCACCCCGTTCGTCCGCATGATGTGCGTCGAGAGGTCGATCAGGCCCTGCGTGTGCGAACGCTCCGGCGACCGCTTCAACGTGCAGTTCACGACCACCGCCCGGAGATCGCTCACAGGGGTCCCTCCTTCGGCTCGAAGATGTCGCGGTACGTCCGCAACGCGTACCGGTCAGTCATCCCGGCGACGAAATCCGTTACACGGGTGACCGCGTCCGGCTCGTCGCTCGCCGGGAGCATCTCCGGGTGCTCGAGGTACCAGCGGAACAGGCTCCGCACGACCCCCCGCGCCCGCTCCGCCTCGTGGCTCGCCGGCGGCGCCAGGTAGACGTTCTGGAACATGAACCTGCGCAGGCGCAGGAAGGCCGACCCCACCGCGTCCGACTGGCGGATCCGGTCCCCGTCGGCGCTCGCCGCCACCACGTCCGTGACGAGGGCCGTCAGGCGCTCCGACGTGGTCAGGCCGAGGACGGCGACCTCGTCGGCGGGGAGGTCCTCCTCCCGGATCACCCCCGCCCGGAGGGCGTCCTCGATGTCGTGGTTCACGTACGCGACCCGGTCCAGGAGCCGCACGATCTGCCCCTCCAGCGTCCCGGGCAGCCCCGAGCCGGTGTGGTGGAGGATCCCGTCCCGGACGGCGTCCGTCAGGTTGAGGCCCCGGCCGCCGCGCTCCAGCACCTCGACCACCCGCAGGCTCTGGACGTTGTGCTCGAAGCGGCGGTCGTGCTCGGAACGCAGGATCTCGTCGAGGGCCGCCTCACCAGCGTGGCCGAACGGGGCGTGGCCCAGGTCGTGGCCCATCGCGATCGCCTCGACCAGGTCCTCGTTCAGCGCCAGGGCCCGGGCCGTGGTCCGCGCGACCGCCGACACCTCCAGCGTGTGCGTCAGCCGCGTCCGGTAGTGGTCGCCGACCGGGGCGACGAAGACCTGGGTCTTGTGCTTCAGCCGCCGGAAGGCGGTGGTGTGGAGGATCCGGTCGCGGTCGCGCTGGAAGGCGGTGCGCAGCGGGTCGGTCGGCTCCGGCCGCGCCCGCAGGGCGTCCTCCGCCCGCGCCGCGCGCGGTCCGAGGGACGGCTCCCGCGGCGTCGCGGGCGCCGCGGCCACGTCAGGCGCCCGGGCCGAGGGGGATCGGGAAGACCCACGGACCCGACGTCAGGCGCGGTCCGTCGCCGTCGTCGCGCACCGTGCCGACCGTGACCGTCAGGCGCCGGACCCCGTCCGGGATCGCGGGGGCGACCACCAGGCTCCCCTGGAGCCGGTTCCCCTCCGGCCGCGCGTCCGTCGCCGCCACCCGGTAGCGCCGCCCGCCGTCGTCCACCGCGATCACGTCAAGCATCTGCATCTCGCCGCGGGTGCGGGCGTCGGAGGCGTGGCACATGTACCCGATCCGGGCGCCGCCGTCGTGGCGCTCCAGGGCGACCAGCGCGATGTCGAGGCCGCCCGCCGACTGGGCCTGGCTGACCGGCACCACCTCGCGCAGCGTGGCGGGCACCAGCAACAGCGCGTCCGGGAACGGCTCCGGCACGTCGCCCCACTCCTCCGGCGCCTCGGGGGCCTCGGATCCGGGCGCGTCCACCGTCGCGAACGACCGGTGCTTCCACACCCCCGGGTGGTCGCGGAACAGCTCCACCAGCGCGTGGTGGGAGAGCGCCCGCCCGTCGTCCGGCACGAACACGCCGCGAACCTCGCCCGTCGTGCCGCGGACCAGCGAGAAGTACGCGGCCGGCGGACCGGACGGCGCCGACCGGTCGGCGTACTGCATCTTCTCGATGCGCCAGCCCTCGACCAGCAACTCCATCAGGTCGCCGAGCGAGGCGAGCTGGAACCGGGCGTCGTCCAGCCCCACGGGAGGCCCCTAGCCGGCGCCGAGGGCCGCGCGGCCCGCCGCGATCCGCGCCGTCTGGACGCGGAACGGGGAGCACGACACGTAGTCGAGCCCGGCCCGGTGGAAGAAGGCCACGGACGTCGGGTCGCCGCCGTGCTCACCGCAGATCCCGAGCTTGATCCCCGGCCGCGCCTCGCGCCCGTCGGCCGCCGCCATCTCCACCAGCTTCCCCACGCCCGGCTGGTCGATGGTCTCGAACGGGTTGTAGGCGATCACGTTGTTCGCGAGATAGAAGGCGAGGAACTTCGTCTCGGCGTCGTCGCGGCTGAACCCCAGCGTCGTCTGGGTGAGGTCGTTGGTGCCGAACGAGAAGAAGTCGGCCTGCTGCGCGATGGTGCCGGCGCGCAGCGCCGCCCGCGGCAGCTCGATCATCGTCCCCACCGTGTACTCCACCTCGGCGCCCCGCTCGCGCAGCACCGTCTCGGCGACGTCCACCACCTGCTCGCGCATGATCCGCAGCTCGTCCTCGAAGCCGACGAGCGGGATCATGATCTCGACGAGCGGGGCGTCGCCGAAGTCGGCCTTCACCACGCAGGCGGCGTTCATGATCGCCGCGACCTGCATCCGGTAGACGTCCGGCCACTCGATGCCCAGGCGGCACCCCCGGGTCCCCAGCATCGGGTTGACCTCGTGCAGCTCGGCGGCGCGGCGCTTCAGCTTGTCAACGGTCGTGCCCCTGTCTCTTATACACATCTAGATGTGTATAAGAGACAGACGTCCGGCCACTCGATGCCCAGGCGGCACCCCCGGGTCCCCAGCATCGGGTTGACCTCGTGCAGCTCCTGCACGCGGCGCAGGGTGGTCTCGGCCTCCGGGTCCGGGTTGCCGGTGGCCTTCGCGACCGCCACCCGCGACGAGAGCTCCACCAGGTCGGGCAGGAACTCGTGGAGCGGCGGGTCCAGCAGCCGGATCGTGACCGGCAGCCCTGCCATCGCGCGGAAGATGCCCTCGAAATCGGCCTGCTGGAACGCCCGCAGCTTGTGGAGGAACTCCACCCGCTCCGCGGCGTCCTCGGCCATGATCATCGCCTGCACGATGGGCAGGCGATCCTCGCCCTGGAACATGTGCTCAGTGCGGCACAGGCCGATGCCCTCGGCGCCGAACTCGCGGGCGCGGGCGGCGTCCTCCGGGGTGTCCGCGTTCGTGCGCACCTTCAGGCGGCGGACGCGGTCGGCCCAGCCGAGGATCGTGACCAGGTACGGGTTGTCGGGGTCGGGCGGCAGCAGGGGGGCGTCACCGCGGAAGACGCTGCCGCTGGTGCCGTCGATCGTGATCCGGTCGCCCTCGGCGAACGACCGGCCGGCGATCGTGATCGTGCCGTCGTCCAGGAACTTGATGGCCGTCACCCCGCACACGGCGGGCGTCCCCATGCCGACCGCGACGATCGCGGCGTGGCTGGTCTTGCCGCCCCGGGCGGTCAGGATCCCCTGCGCGGCAACCATCCCGTGGAAGTCGTCGGGCGTGGTCTCGTCGCGCACCAGGATCACGGGCTCGCCGGCCGTGCCGAGGCGCTCCGCCTCGTCGGCGGTGAACACGATCGCCCCGGTCGCCGCGCCGGGCGACGCCGCCACGCCGGACGCGAGCGGCTCAGGGGCCTTCCGCAGGTCCAGCTGGGGCAGGAGCAGCTGGCGTACCTGGTCCGGGTCGACGAGCTGCACCAGCGACTCGTCCTCGGTGACGACCCCCTCCTCCACCAGGTCCACCGCGATCCGCGCCATCGCCTGCGCCGAGCGCTTCCCGTTGCGCGTCTGGAGCATGTAGAGGGCGCCGTCCTCGATGGTGAACTCGACGTCCTGCATGTTCCGGTACGTCTGCTCCAGGAGGTCCATCGTCGCGATGAGCTGGGCGAACGCCTCCGGCAGCTCGTCCTTCAGCTCCGCCAGGGGGCGCGGGGTGCGGATGCCGGCCACCACGTCCTCGCCCTGCGCGTTGATGAGGAAGTCGCCGAACGGCTCGGCCTTCTCCCCGGTCACGTTGTTGCGGGTGAACGCGACCCCGGTGCCGGACGTCGGGCCGGTGTTGCCGAACACCATCTGCTGCACGTTGACCGCGGTCCCCAGCTCGTAGGGGATGCGGTTGAGGCGGCGGTAGTCGTGGGCGCGCTTGTTGTCCCACGACTCGAACACCGCGCTGATCGCCGCGTCGAGCTGGGCGCGCGGCTCCTGCGGGAAGTCCTCGCCCTTCGCGTCGCGGTAGATCCCCTTGTACGTCTCGACCAGCGCGGCGAGGTCGTCGGCGGTGAGGTCGACGTCCTGCTCCACGCCGCGTTCGCGCTTCAGGCCGTCGAGGGCATCCTCGAACAGGTGCTTCGGGACCTCCGAGACGACGTCGCCGAACATCTGGATGAAGCGGCGGTACGAGTCGCGGGCGAAGCGGGGGTTGCCGGTGCGCTGCGCGAGCCCCTCCACGGAGCGGTCGTTGAGGCCGAGGTTGAGGACGGTGTCCATCATCCCGGGCATCGAGAACTTGGCGCCGCTGCGGACCGAGACCAGCAGCGGGTTCCCGGCGTCGCCGAGGGTCTTGCCGACGGCCGCCTCCAGCGCGGCGAGGTGCTCGGACACCTCCTCGTCGAGCCCCTCCGGGAACGCGTGGCCGCCCTTCAGGTAGGCGATGCAGGTCTCGGTGGTGATGGTGAAGCCCTTGGGCACCGGGAGCCCCAGACGGGTCATCTCCGCGACGTTGGCGCCCTTGCCGCCCAGCAGGTCGCGCATCTCACGCGACCCCTCCGCGAAGTCGTAGACCCGCTTGACGCCGACGCCGGTGCTCACCGCGCCCCTCCCCCCTCGGTGACCCGCTCGAAGTCCGCGATGCGCGTCAGCAGCGCCGCCGCCTCGCGGACCAGCCCGTACCGCCGCGCCCGCACCCCGGGGTCCTCGGCGTTGACCAGCACGTCCGTGAAGAACCGGTCGACCGCCTCCGCCAGCGGTCCCGCCGACCGGAGCGCCGCGGGCAGGTCGCGACCGTCGAGCGCCGCATCGATGCCCGGCCGGGCCGCGGCGATCGCGTCGCGCAGGGCCGCCTCGCCCGGGTCGTCGCCGGGGGCGACCGGCTCGTCCTCGGCGGGGCCCTTGCGGGCGATGCGCTGCAGCCGGGTCGCGGCGGTCCACGCGGCCGCCCACTCCGGTGTCCCGCGCTCGGCCTCGATCTGGCGCGCCCAGCCGGCGATGGACGGGGCGCCGTCGAAGACCCGGCCGGCGGCCTGGACGGCCTCCGCGCCGACGCCCTCCGCGGCGAGGATGTAGCCGATGCGCTCGAACAGGAACGGCATCACCTGCGTGGCGGTGCCCATCGCGTCGTGGGCCAGGTCGGCGCCCTGCTCGCGCAGCAGCTCGTGCGCGGCGAGCAGGACCGGCGTGGGGTCGAAGTCCCACCCGCGGTCGAACGCGATCCGCACCAGGCCGGCCGCCGCCCGGCGCAGGCCGTAGGGGTCCTTGGAGCCGGTGGGGGCCTCGTCGACCGCGAACGCGCCGACCAGGTTGTCGAACTTCTCGGCCGCCGCCACGAGCGCCGCGACCTCGCTCGAGGGGAGCGGGGAGTCCGGGCCCTCCGGCAGGTAGTGCTCCTCGACGGCGGTGGCGACCACGTCGGCCACCCCCTCGCGGCGGGCGTACTCGGCGGCGACGTAGCCCTCCAGCTCGGAGAACTCGGCCACGAGCACGGCCCCCTGGTCCGCCTTGGCCAGGTGGGCCGCCTCCTCGGCGGCCTCACGCGTCTGGGGGTCGGCGCCCGCCGCCTCGCCGAGGATCTCCGCGAGGGCGACCAGCCGGTCGCGCTTCTGGGCCATCGTGCCGAGGCGCTTGTGGAACACGATCGCGTCCAGGCGGGTGTCCAGCGCGCGCAGGCCCGCCTCAAGGTCGCGGTCGAAGCTGAACTCGGCGTCCTGGAGCCGCGCGTCCAGCACATCCTCGTTGCCGCGGGTGATCACCTCGGCGTGGTCGGGGTCGCCGTTGCTCACGGCCAGGAACACGGGCAGCAGGCCGCCCTCGCCGTCACGCAGCGGGAAGTAGCGCTGGTGCCCCTGCATCGCCGTGACCAGCACGCGCGACGGCAGGCGCAGGTGGCGGGCGTCGAAGCGGCCGGTGATGACGCTCGGCCACTCCACCAGGAACACGACCTCCTCGAGCTTGCCGCCTGGGTCGCTCCAGCCGCCGCCGGCCGCCGCGGCCGCCTCGTCCAGGCCGCCGACGATCTGGGCGCGGCGCGCCTCGTGGTCGGGGACGACGCCAACGGCGTTCATCGCCGACTCGTAGGACGACGGGTCGCCGATGGTGGCGGGGCCGCCGAGGAAGCGGTGGCCCTGGCTGACGTCGCCGGCGTGCAGCCCGTGCAGCTCGAACGGGACCGTCTGCTCGTCGAGCTTCGCGACGATCCAGCGGACCGGCCGCGAGAACCGCAGCCCCGTGCCGGCACCCCACCGCATCGTCTTCGAGAACCGCAGGCCGTTGACCAGGCGCGCGGCCAGGTCCGGGACCACGTCGGTCACCGCGCTGCCCTCGCTGCGCAGCTCGGCGTAGACGAACTCGCGGCCGTTGTCCTCGCGCACCACCAGGTCGGCCACCGCGATGCCCTGGCCGCGGGCGAACCCCTCCGCGGCCTTGGTGGGCGCGCCGTCGGGGCCGAACGCGGCGGCGGCCGCCGGGCCGCGCACCGTGCGCGATGTGGCGGGCAGCTCGGCGGGCAGGCCCTCCACCCGCACCGCGAACCGGCGGGGCGCGACCGAGACGCGCACGCCGGCGCCGTTCAGACCGGCCGCGTCGAGCGCGGCCCTGACGAGTCCCGGCGCCTGCTCGATGATCTCGCGGCACGCCGAGGACGGGAGCTCCTCGCAGCCGACCTCCAGCAGGAGGTCAGGCATCGGCGGCCCCGGATACCGGCTCCGCCGCCGGCGTCACGAGCTCGAGGTAGGCGCGGGCGCACTGGGCGGCCAGGGCCCGCACGCGCCAGATGTAGGCGCCGCGCTCGGTCACGCTGATGACCCCGCGGGCGTCGAGCAGGTTGAAGGCGTGGCTGCACTTCAGCACCTGGTCGTAGGCGGGGAGCACCAGGTCGGCCTCGAGGCAGCGGCGGCACTCCTCCTCGTGCCGGGCGAACGCCGCGAACAGCGCGTCCGTGTCGGCGACCTCGAAGTTGTACCGGCTCCACTGCGCCTCGTTGCGCTGGTAGAGGTCGCCGTAGGTCACGCCGTGGCCCCACTCCAGGTCGTAGACCGAGCGGACGCCCTGGAGGTACATGGCGATGCGCTCCAGGCCGTATGTCAGCTCGACCGAGATGGGCGTCAGGTCGATGCCGCCGGCCTGCTGGAAGTAGGTGAACTGGGTGATCTCCATCCCGTCCATCCAGACCTCCCAGCCGAGGCCCCAGGCGCCGAGCGTCGGACCCTCCCAGTCGTCCTCGACGAAGCGGATGTCGTGCTCCTCGGGCTTGATGCCGAGGGCCTGGAGCGAGCCGAGGTACAGGTCCTGCACGTCGTCGGGCGACGGCTTCAGGATCACCTGGTACTGGAAGTAGTGCTGGAGGCGGAACGGGTTCTCGCCGTAGCGGCCGTCGGTGGGCCGGATGCTCGGCTCGACGTACGCGACCTTCCAGGGGTCGGGGCCGAGGCTGCGCAGGAGCGTGAACGGATTGAACGTGCCGGCGCCGACCTCCGTGTGGTACGGGGTCGTGACCAGGCAGCCCTGGTCCGCCCAGTAACCGGCCAGCCGCGCGATCACGTCCTGGAACGTCGCCCCCGCCACGCCTCCGAGCATACCCGTGCGCGGAGGGCCGAACGGCCCGGCGACGCCTCCCGCCTTGACCGCCGCCGGGCGGGGCGCGTCAATATCGGTGGATGCAGACGCTCGCCGGACCGCCGCTCATCGAGACCAAGTTGCGGCCGCCCGACCGGCGCGCCGGCTTCGTCCCCCGCCCCGACCTCGTCGCGCGGCTGGAGGCCGAGGTGGCGGCGCACCGCCTGACCGTGGTCAGCGCGGCGGCCGGCTGGGGCAAGACGACGCTGGTCGTCGACTGGCTCGCGGCCCAGGACGCCCCGACCGCCTGGGTGGCGCTGGACGACTCCGACAACGACCCGGCCCGGTTCTGGCGCTACGTCTCGGAGGCGCTCGGCCGCGCGGGCATCCTGCTCGACGCCCAGGCGGTGGGGGCCCTGTCGGGCGCCGACGCCACCCGCGAGGTCGGCCTGACGGAGCTCATCAACGCCGTCGCCGGGGCGGAGGGCCGGACCGTGCTGGCGCTCGACGACCTGCACGCCGTCGGGGAGCCGTCGATCGTCGACTCGCTGGCGTTCCTGGTGCCGCGCCTGCCGGACAGCCTGCGGCTGGTGGTGACCACCCGCAGCGACCCGCCCATCGGGCTGGCGCGCCTGCGAGCGCGCGGAGACCTGGGCGAGGTGCGGGCCGACGACCTGCGCTTCACGGGGCCGGATGCCGCGCGGCTGCTGGGCGACGCGATCGGCGCCGACCTGCCGGACGACGAGGTGGAGCGGCTGCGCGCCCGCACCGAGGGCTGGGCGGCCGGGCTGTACCTGGCCGGGCTGTCGCTGCGCGGCCGCGACGACGCGGCGGCGTTCATCGCCGACTTCGCCGGCGACGACCGGCTGGTCGTCGACTACCTCGCCGCCGAGGTGCTGGAGGGCCAACCGCGCGAGCGGCGCAACTTCCTGCTGCGCACGGCCATCCTGCCCCGCCTGACCGCGCCGCTCTGCGACGCCGTGACCGGCCGGGAGGGGTCCGCCGCCGTCCTGACCGAGCTCGAGCGCTCCAACCTGTTCCTGGTGCCGCTCGACTCCCGCCGGGAGTGGTACCGCTACCACCACCTCTTCGGCGAGCTGCTGCGGCACGAGCTCACGCTTGAGGCCCCGGCCGAGGTGGCCGAGCTGCACCGGCGGGCGTCGCGCTGGTTCGAGTCGCAGGGCGACATGGACGAGGCGATCCACCACGCCGCAGCGGCGGGCGACCTGGACCGGGCGGCCGACCTCATCGCCGGCTGCTGGGCGGGGTACGAGCGCAGCGGCTGGACCGCCACCACCCAGCGTTGGCTGGCGCTGCTCCCCGACGACCGGGTCCGGGCCGACCCGCGGCTGTGCCTGGCGGCGGCGCTCATCGCGATCAACCTGGGCCGGGCGCAGGCGGCGGCCCCGTGGCTGGAGGCGGCGGAGCGGGCGGCCGCCCGCCCGGGCGCCCCCGGCGACCCGCAGGCCGTCGCGAGCGACATCGCGTCGGGCCGTTCGCTGGTGGCGCTGCTCGGGGGCGACACGCCGACGGCCGTGGCGGTCGGGCGCGAGGCGCTGGCCCTCAGCGAGGACGTCGCCCCGTGGTCGCGGGCGATCGCCTGCCTGGCCCTCGGCATCGCCCTCCACGCCGCATCCGAGCGCGACGAGGCGTACGCCTACCTGGAGGAGGTCGCGGCGCTCGCGGACAGCGCCTACGCGCCCGCGGTGGTCGCGCTGAGCCACCTCGCGGACACCGACCTCGACCGCGGCGACGTCGCACTGGCCGAGCGGCGGGCGCTGCAGGCGATCGACCTCGCCTCCCAGGAGCGGCACGCGGAGTACCCGCACGCGGCCGGCGCCCACGGGGGGCTCGCGCGGGCACGGTCCCGCCAGGGTGACCACGACGCGGCGCGCGAGTTCGCCGACCGCGCGGTGGACCTGGCCCGGCGGGGCCACTCGGCTCCCGAGACCGCCCACGCGATCCTGGTGCGGGCGATGGTCCTGACGGCCGCGGGGGACGCGGACGCCGCGCGCGCCGATGTGGAGGAGGCCCGGGCCATGCTGCAGGGCGCCGTCGGCGCGACCAACCTCCAGCGCATGCTGACCCTCGTGGAGGAGCAGCTCGCCGGCGGCACGCCGGAGCCGGGAGCGGCGGGCGACCTGACCGACCGGGAGCTGGCGGTGCTGCGGCGCCTGACCGGCGACGGCTCGGCGCGGGAGATCGCCGCCGACCTCTACGTCTCGCACAACACCGTGAAGACGCAGATGCGGGCGATCTACCGCAAGCTGGGGGTGGCGACGCGCGAGGATGCCGTGGCGACGGCCCGCGAGCGCGGGCTGCTCCCGCGGCCGCTCTCCGGTTAGGTGCCGGAGGTCGTCCTCCCCGTCCGCGGGCCGTTCTCGCTGGCGTCCGCGGCCCGCTTCCTGGCCGGCTTCTCCCCCCTCGCCCGCCCTGATGCGGCCGGCGACGACGTCCTGCGCCTGGCGTTCGCGCTGGACGGGACCGGCGCGCCGGCCGGGATCGCGCTGCGCCAGGACCCCGACGGGACGGTGCGGGGCGCGACGTACGGCGACGCCGCCCCGGAGGCGGTGGCCGCCCAGGCGGAGCGGGTGCTGTCGCTCGACGTGGACGGGACGCCGATGGAGGGCGTCGCGGCCCACGACCCGGTGGTGGCGGGGCTGCTGGAGCGGTACGGGGCGCTGCGCCCGGTGCTGTTCTCGAGCCCGTTCGACGCCGGCGTGTGGGCGATCCTGACCCAGCGGACGCAGTTCCGGCAGGCGATCCGGCTGCGGGAGCGCCTGGCCGCGCTGGCGCCGGCCGAGGTGGGCGTCGACGGCCATGTACTGCGGCCGTTCCCCGGCCCGGCCGCGCTGGTGGACCTGGAGCCGGTGCCCGGCCTGCCGGTGCCCAAGGTGGAGTGGCTGCGCGAGCTGGCCCGCGCGGCCGTCGACGGGTTCCTGGACGCCGGGCGCCTCCGGGCCCTCCCGGCGGAGGAGGCGCTGCGGGAGCTGCGCGACCTGCCGGGGGTGGGCGCGTTCTCGTCAGAGCTGATCCTGGTGCGCGGCGCGGGCGCCCCCGATGTGCTGCCCGCCGCCGAGCCGCGGGTGCGGGCGGCCGTCCGCCTCGCCTACGACCTGGCCGGCGACCCCGCGCCCGCCGAGTTCGCCCGCATCGCGGAGCCGTGGCGGCCGCTGCGCTCGTGGGTGTGCCTGCTGCTCCGCGCCCGCCTGGCCGAGGAGCCGCGCTGACCAACGCCGAGGGCCCGGCGGATGCCGGGCCCTCGGGTGGTGCGTCCTGCGGTGCCGGTTGCCCGGCTACGCCCTGGCGGGGCTGGCCTCGCCCTCGCCGTCGCCGTCCCCGTCCGACTCGGAGAAGCCGATCTTCTCGTGGAGCCGGCGCAGCGGACGCGGGGCCCACCAGTTCCAGTCGCCGAACAGGGCCATCAGCGACGGGACGAGCAGCGCCCGGATGATGGTCGCGTCGATCAGGACCGCCAGGGCCGTGCCGACGCCGAGCTCCTTGATCAGGGTGATCTGGGAGGTGGCGAAGGCGCCGATCGCGACCGCGAAGAGCAGGGCGGCCGCCGTGACGATCCGGCCGGTGCGCTGGAGGCCGACGGCCACCGCCTCGCGGGTGTCCATCCCGGCGTCGTGGGCCTCCTTGATGCGGGACAGGAGGAACACGGCGTAGTCGGTGGACAGGCCGAAGGCCATGGCGCCGAGCAGGATCGGCTGGGTCAGGTCCAGGGCGCCGACGCTGTCGTAGTTGAGCAGGCCCTCGAGGCGGCCGTCCTGGAAGACCCAGACCAGGATGCCGAGGGTGGAGCCGAGGGTCAGCAGGTTCATGATCACGGCCTTCACCGGGAGGATCACCGAGCCGGTCATGATGAACAGCGCGACGATCGTGACCGCGGCGATCAGCAGGATCGCGTAGGGCAGGTGCGCCGCCAGGCTCGCCTTCTGATCGACGAAGCTGGCCGCGAGGCCGCCGACGTCGGCCGGGAAGGGCGCGGGGGTGGCGCGGACGTCGCGGACGAGCTGCTGGGCGGGGTCGGTCAGGCCGTTCTCGACGCCGTAGACGTCGATCCGCCAGGTGTCGGGGCCGACGACGGCCGCCGGGGTGATGCCCGCGACGTTCGGCAGCTCGGCGAGCCGCTGCGAGTAGTCCGCCAGGGCGGCCTCCGCCTCGGGCGAGTCGGGGGCGGTGATCGCGATGTACACGGGCTGGCTGCGGTCCTCGGGGAAGTCGGAGGCGAGGGTGTCCGCGACCTGCCGCGACGTGGCGGAGGTGGGCAGGACGCTCGCGTCCACCGAGGTGAACTTGATGCCGAACGCCGGCAGCGCGACCACGATCAGGACGATCGCCGTGACGGCGGCCACCGGGCCGGGGCGGCGCATGACCGCGTTGGAGAGGCGGTACCAGAAGCCGGAGGTGAGCTGCTCGTCGGCGTGCTCGGAGCGGCTGCGCCAGGACTTCGGGGCCAGGGAGTTGATCCGCCTGCCCAGCAGGATGAGCACGGCGGGCAGGACCAGCAGGGCGATGGCGGCCGCGATCAGGGCGACCATGACGCCTGCGATGCCCATGGAGAACAGGAAGCGCTGCGGGAAGACCATCAGGCCCGCCAGGGCGGCGGCGACGGTGATGGCGCTGAACAGGACGCTCTTACCGGCCGTACGCAGCGTGGCGGCCAGGGCGTCGCGGCCCGGTCCGCCGCGCGCCGCCATCTCCTCCCGGTAGCGGGAGATGATGAGCAGGCTGTAGTCGATGGCGAGGCCCAGGCTCAGGCCGATCGCCAGGTTGAGGGCGTAGACGGAGAGGGTCATCGCCTCGTTCAGCAGCCCGATGGCCAGGAACGAGCCGAAGATGACCAGCCCGCCCATGAGCGACGGCAGCAGGGCGGCGATGACGCCGCGGAAGACCCAGAGGGACAGCAGGAAGATGATCGGGAAGGCGAACATCTCCGCCTTCGCGAGGTCCTCGCCGATGATCGTGCCCACCTCGTCGCCGACGGCGTCGGCGCCGCCGACCTTCACGGGCTGCGACTCGAGCGAGTCGCGGATCCGCTTGGCGGCGTCGCCCGCGGCGTCGTCGGAGATCGGCTTCATGAAGACGGCGATGTAGGACTGGGTGCCGTCCTTCGAGATCAGCGTCGCGCCGCCGCCGTCGAAGGCGGTGACGACCTGGCCGACGTCGGGGTCCTTGCGGATCGTGGCGGCGGCGGTGTCGACGGCCTGGCGGCCCTCGCCGGTGCGGACGTCGCTGCCGGGCGAGACGAGTGCGATGACGCCCGGGTTGGGGTTGACGCCGGAGGCGTGGCGGATGGTGTCGCGGGCGGCGACGAACTCGGCGGACGGGTCCTCGAACCCGGCGCTCGACAGGTTGCCGGTGAGGGGTCCACCGATCATCACCGCGACCGCGAAGAACGCGACGGCGATGGCGACCACGCGCCATGGCCGGCGCGAGAGCAGGTTGGCGAGGGAATTCATCGGTTCTCAGTGCTCCTCGGGTCGGGCGTGGCGGCGGGCTGCTCGACGTCGATGACCTCGACGCCGAGGTTGCCGAGCGTCGCCAGCACCTCGCTCACGGGTCGGCCCCCCGGGCCGCCCTCCAGGACGGTGCGGTCGTCGCGCACGTGACGGCGCATGCCGGGGATCCCCTTGCAGAAGCGCTCGCTCACCACGCCCCGCACGGTGATCCGGTACTCCCCGCTCATGCTGCCTCCACGGACTCGGTGACCTGACGGGTCGCACGCTTTCGCCGTACCGGGTGACCCGTCATCACCCCGCCCCGATTTCACCCTGGGTGAAATGGGCCCCGCGCCACCCGGCCCCCGGTTCAAATTGAGACCACCGGGTCTCGATCGGCCCGGGCTGGAACTGAGACCTCGCGCGCATGCGATCGGACGCCGGGCAGGGCGGGTCGGCGCCCGAACCCCTTCATTGAACGGGTGTGACGGATACGAGCCACGACGACCTCGAGGTCTCGATGCAATTGAGACCACGGGGTCTCAATTGCACCCGCGATCGGCTCAGTGCACTCGGGATCGTCTGCCCGAGCCGGCGTGCGCCGCGCGGGCTTGCCTACTCTTGGTCGACGGTGATCCGGCCGACCCGCTGGTGCGTGAACGTGGCGCCGGCCCAGTCGACGACGGCCTTCGCGCGGTCCTCGTTCGTCGGCAGCAGCGCCAGGTGCACCGATGCCCAGGCCAGCTGCGCCGAGGTTCCCGTCATCGTGCGCCCGCCGAGCATCTGGACGACCGCGGCGCGGCGCCCGATCATCGCCATCGTGCCCTTGTCGCGGTAGCGGAAGGGCTTGGGTTCCTTGCCCGCGATCCGGCGGGTGATCGTCTCTCCGGCGTGCTCCCCGGCCTGGAGCGCCACCGAGCCGAGCTGGGGCAGGACCTGCCCCGTCTTCCCGTCCGTGATCGCGGCGATGTCGCCGAGCACGGAGACCTCCGGGTGGCCCGGCAGCGCGAGGTCGGGTCCGACGGCGATGCGATTGCCGCGCTGGAGCTCGAGCCCCATCGACTCGACGACCCGGTTGCCCTGCAGCCCGGCACCCCAGACCAGGGTGTGCGCCGGGAGCTCCTCGCCGGACGTGAGCGTGACGCGCGTCGGCGTGACGCCGGACACGCGCTCGCCGGTCATGACCTCGACCGTCCGCTCCGTCAGGGCCTCCGCCGCGTACGTGCGGAGCTTCGGCTTGAACATCGAGAACAGCTCCGGCCCACCCTCGACCAGGACCACGCGCGCCTTCTCCTGCGGGAGCCCTGGATAGTCGCGCTTGAACATCGACCGGTAGAGTTCGGCGACCGCCCCGGCGGTCTCGACCCCCGTCGGTCCCCCACCGACGACGACGACGTTGAGGGCGCCGTCGTCGACCAGACCCGGATCGCGGTCGGCGGCCTCCCACCGCTCGAGCAGGTGGTTCTTGAGTCGGAGCGCGTGGGGCAGCGTGTACATCGGGAAGGCGTGCTCGGCCGCGCCCGGGGTCCCGAAGAAGTTGACCTCTGCGCCGAGCCCGAGGACGAGGTGGTCGTAGCTGATCGGCGCGAGCCCGTCGAAGCGGACCTCCCGCGCCTCGAGGTCCACGCCGGTCACGGTCGCCTGGTGGACGGTCGTGTTGTCCTGCCGCTCCACCAGGTCCCGTATGGAGTGGCCGACGGCCGTCGTCTCCAGCAGCCCCGTCGCGAGCTGGTACAGCAGCGGCTGGAACGTGTGGTAGTTGTGGCGGTCGACCAGGACGACCTCGGCGTCGGCGTGCCGGAGCTTCTTGGCGGCGCCGACCCCGGCGAAGCCTCCGCCGAGGATCAGGACGCGCGGACGCTCGTTCATCTCATTCCTCCCACGCGTGCCTCAGAGCACCGCGATCGGGTTGACCGGTGAGCCCGTCCCGCCCTCGATCCGCAGCGGCGCGGCGACGAAAAGGAACTCCCAGCGGCCGGCCTCCCGGCAGTGCGGGAGGAGGTCCTCGAACTGCAGGTAGTCGAGGAGGTGGACGCCCATGGCGTTGAGCGCCAGGACGTGCATGGGGTACGCGACCCCCTCGGCCGCGCTCGGAGCGGTGTCGTTGTTGCCGTCGGAACCGAGGGCGGCGACCTGCCGCTCGGCGAGGAAGGCCGCCGTGAGGGGGTGGAGCCCGGTCGTCGCCGCCACGGTGTCCCAGGGGCCGAGCTCGGCCATCCGGAGCGTGTGCCCGGTGCGCACCAGCAGGATGTCCCCGGCGCCCACGCGGACGCCCTGGCGCCGCTCGGCCGCCTCGAGGTCGTCGATGACGACGTCGTCCCCGGGCTCGAGCCAGCGCGCGCCCCGGATCGCGGGCACGTCGAGCAGCACCCCGCGGCCGACGAGCCCGTCCTCCACGATGTCGATCGCCCCAGCGGCAGCGCCGTCAGCGGTGATGGCAGACGCGGGACGGCCGCCGTAGAGGGCGCCGTCATACGCCACGTGGCTGAAGGCGTCGATGTGGCTGTGCCCCTCGCTGTGGTAGTCGAGCCCGACGACGTCCTTGGCGAACTGCAGGCCTCCCGAGCCGTCCTCTTCGTCCGGGAGCATGGTCATGCGCTGATGGGCCAGCGGCAGACCCAGGCTGACCGTGGTCCCGCTCCGGACGAGCCGTGCCGCCGCCGCGACGCGGTCCGGGGTGATGTGGTTGAGGGCGCCCCGCGGGCTCGACGGTCCCCAGCGGCCCCAGGTGCGGACCTGCCGGAAGAGCGCCGCGAACTCGCGCGCGATCACCGTGCGCTCAGGCGAGCCGGCCGAGCAGGTGGTCGCCCACCCGCAGGGCGTTGGCGATGATGGTCAGCGTGGGATTCACCGCCCCGATCGAGACGAAGAAGCTCGAGTCGACGACGTAGAGGTTGTCCAGCTCGTGGGCCCGGCAGTCGACGTCGAGGGCGGACGTCGCCGGGTCCGTCCCGAACCGCACCGTCCCGGCCTGGTGGGCCGTGGCCCCGATCGGCATCCCCTTGTGCAGGTAGATGCTGTGATCCAGGAGGCCGTGGTGGCCGTGCATGCCGAGGTCGCCGAGCATCGAGTCCAGCTTGTGGCGGAGGCGCTTCAGCCCCTCGACGTTGTTCTTCTCGTCGAGCGCGAGATGGATCTCCCCGTCCGGGCCCAGCGTGACCCGGCTGTCGGGACGGGGGAGGTCCTCGGTGCAGAGCCAGAAGTCGACGCTGTGGTGCGCGACGGTCTCCAACGGCCAGTCGGGCGTGAGCCGCTTCGACCAGCGCGGGGCGTTGGCGCGATCCTGGGTGGCGTCGGCCTTGCCCAGCATCTGGATCCCGCCGAGCGGGTAGTCCCAGTCGTCGGAGCCGAGGTACCAGTCGTGGAGGGCCAGGGTCTTCTGGAACCGCGTGGGGTTGGGCTCCCGGGAGATGGCGCTGAGCGCGACGTTGTTGTGCCGCATGTAGTGACGTCCCACGACGTCCGACCCGTTGGCCAGGCCGGCCGGGTGGCGGTCGCTGGCGGAGCGCAGGAGCAGCGCGGCGGAGTTCACGGCGCCGCAGGAGACCACCACGATGTCGCCGGCGACGGTCGTCGTCTCGTCGCCCACGCGCACCACCACGCCGGTCACCCGGCGCCCGCTCGCGTCGGTCTCGAGCCGCTCGACGTAGGCGCCGGTGACGAGGTCGACGTTGGGATGCCCGAGCGCCGGGTCCACGCACATCACCTGGGCGTCGGCCTTGGCGTCCAGCACGCAGGGGAAGCCGTCCACGCGGTCGCACCGGATGCAGCGGCTCGCCCGCGTCGCCTCGCCGTTCGCGTCCTGGTCCAGCATCACCCCGATCGGCAGGTGGAAGGGGTGGAGGCCCAGGCGCTCGAGGTCGTCGCTCAGCTGCTGGATCCGCGGCTCGTGCTGGACCGGTGGATGGGGGAAGTCACCGCTGCGGGGCCCCTCGGTGGGATCCTCCCCCGCCGCGCCGTGGACGGCGTAGAGGCGCTCGGCATCGGCGTAATACGGCTCGAGGTCCTGGTAGCTCAGTGGCCACGCGGGCGAGATGCCGCCGTGGTGCCGCAGCTCGCCGAAGTCCTGCGGGCGCAGGCGGAAGAGGGCCGCGCCGTAGAACTTCGTGTTGCCGCCGACGAAGTAGTAGTTCTCGGGCGTGAACGCGTCGCCGTGGCGGTCGTACCAGACCTCGCCGGAGTGGTACTTGCCCTTGAGGAACACCTCCTCCGACGACCAGTTGTCGCGCTCGCGGGGCAGATAGCCGCCCCGCTCCAGCAGCAGGATCCGCTTGCCGGACGGCGCGAGGCGATGGGCCAGGGTGCCGCCGCCCGCCCCGCTGCCGATGATGATCACGTCATAGGCGTCCACTCAGTACTGCTCCAGCAGCTCGGGGACCATGATTCGCGCCGCGGCCTCCAACAGCGCGAGGTGCGAGAAGGCCTGCGGGAAGTTGCCGAGGTGCGCGCCCGTGCCGGCGTCGAACTCCTCGGCGTAGAGGCCGAGGGGTGACGCGACGCGCAGCAGCCGCTCCATCAGGTCGCGCGCGCGCTGCAGCTCGCCGATGATCGCGAGCGCCGAGACGAGCCAGAAGGAGCAGATGAGGAACGTCCCCTCCTTGCCGGAGAGCCCGTCGTCGGTCTCGTCGGTGCGGTAGCGCAGGACGAAGCCGTCCTCGGTCAGCTCGTCGGCGATCGCGTTCACGGTGGCGCGCATGCGCTCGTCGCCGCCGGGGAGGAAGCCGAAGATCCCCGCCAGCAGCACCGACGCGTCGAGGGCGTCCGTGTCGTAGTGCTGGCGCAGCACCCCGCGCTCCGAGACGCCGTGGGCGAGGATGTCGTCGCGGATCTCGTCGGCGGTCGCCCGCCAGGTCGCCGCCTGCGCGGTGTCGCCGGTGGTGCCGGCCAGCTGCGCGGCCCGGTCGAGGGCGACCCAGCCCATCAGCTTCGACGAGACGTAGTGCTGCGGCTTGCCGCGGGCCTCCCAGATGCCCTGGTCGGGCTCGCGCCAGACCTTCGTCGCGCACTCCGCCTGCGACTCCACGATGGGCCACAGCCGCCGGGGCAGGCGCTGCGAGTGGCGGGTGTGGAGCAGGATCGAGTCGAGCACCGCGCCGAAGACGTCGTTCTGGCGCTGGTTGTAGGCGCCGTTGCCGATCCGGACGGGGCGCGCGCCGGCGTAGCCGGAGAGGTCGTCGCGGGTCGTCTCGGTCAGGTCGCGGCGGCCGTCGATCCCGTACATGATCTGGAGCGAGCCGTCCTCGGTGGTCTCCAGGTCGGCGACGAACTGCATGAACTCGTCGGCCTCCCAGTCGAGGTTGAGGTAGTGGAGCGCCTGGAGCGTGAACGTGGAGTCCCGCATCCAGGTGTACCGGTAGTCCCAGTTGCGCTCGCCCCCCGGCGTCTCCGGCAGCGAGGTGGTCAGCGCCGCGACCGTGGCGCCGGTGGGCATGTACGTCAGGCCCTTGATCGCCAGGGCGGACCGCTGGATCGGATCCCGGAAGCGGTGGTCCGGGATGCGGGCCCTGCTGAGCCAGCCCCGCCAGAACCGCGTCGTCGCGGCGATCTTCTCCTCCGCCTCGGCGACGCTCCCGGGCGCGTCGAACTCCTCCGCCCACGAGAGGGCGCAGTAGGCGCGGTCACCCGGGCGGAGCGTGTGGCGTCCGCGGACGCGGTTGCCCTCGATGCCGAGGGCGAGGTCCGACCGGAGGCGGATCGTGACGCCGGCCCCGGTGGCGTCGGCGGCGTGCCCGTCGTCGCCGACGAGCGCCCACTCCGCCGGCGTGCGGCCGTAGTCGAACGCCGGCTCGCAGACGAGCTCGACGTCGACCTGGCCGGCGATGCACTCGACGGTGCGGACGAGCATGTGGTCGCCGTCGTCGTCGGTCGGCGGCCGCGTGTGGGGCGTGACCCGGTCCTCGTGCTCGCGGGGGCCGAGGGTCAGGGCGTCGGTGACGACGATCCACCCGGTCGGCGTCTTCCACGTCGTCTCGAGCACGTTGGTCCCCGGCAGGTAGCTCCGCGCGGAGGGATGGCTGATGCCGAAGGGCCCGAGCCGGAAGAACCCCGCCTGGCGGTCGAGCAGGCTGCCGAAGACGCTCGGCGCGTCGAAGGCGGGCACGCAGAGCCAGTCGATCGCGCCGTCGGGCGCCACGAGCGCGCCGGTGTGGCAGTCCGAGAGGAACGCGTAGTCGGCGATCGGCGGGAACGGCGACGGCGCCGCCGCGCTCTGGGCGCCCTGCTGGGAGGCGTCCGTGCTCACGAGCCGATCCACGGCTCGTGCCAGCGCCCCACGCCGGCGAGGAGGGCGTCGGCCGCCTCGGGGCCCCACGATCCCGGCGCGTACGGATGCACCGGCGGGGGCGCGTCGAGCAGCGGCTGCATCACCCGCCACGTCTCCTCGACCGCGTCCTGACGGGTGAAGCGGACGCTGTCGCCGACGAGCGCGGCGTGCAGCAGCACCTCGTACGGCGTCGGCCCCTCGCCGCCCTGGGCGGCGAACTCCATGTCCAGCGCGATCGGGCCGGGCCCGTCCGCGCGGTGGGCCTCGACCTCGAGCCGGATCCCCGTGGACGGGTCCAGCCTCACGACGAGTTGGTTCGGCTCCACCTTGTCGAACTGCGGGAACCCGAGTCGGGGCGGGTGCTTGAAGACGAGCCGGAGCTCCGTCTGCGTCATCGGAAGGCGCTTGCCGGTCCGGATGAAGAACGGCACGCCCGACCAGCGCCAGTTCTCGATGTCCAGCCGCAGCGCGGCGAAGGTCTCGGTGGTCGAGTCGGGCGCGACCCCGTCGATGGCGCGGTAGCCGTCGTACTGCCCCCGGACGTAGTGCCCCGGGTCGGCCTCCTCGACCGCGCGGAAGAGCGCGAGCTGGGCGTCCTTGATGGTCTGGACGTCGCCGCGTGCCGGCGCCTCCATCGCGCACATCGAGACCACCTGCATGAGGTGGTTGACGACGACGTCGCGCAACGCCCCGACGGGGTCGTAGAAGTGGCCGCGGTCCTCGACCCCGAAGTCCTCGGCCATCGTGATCTGGACGCACGCCAGGTGCTCGCGGCTCCAGATGGGCTCCAGCATCGCGTTCGCGAACCGCAGGCGGATGATCTCCTCGGTCCCCATCTTCCCGAGGTAGTGGTCGATCCTGAAGATCTGGTCCTCGGCGATGGACTCGTGGAGCTCGGCCGCCAGCGCCCGCGCCGACGCGAGGTCGTGGCCGAAGGGCTTCTCGACGACGACGCGCGCCGATTTCGTCAGCCCCGCGTCCGCCAGCCCCTTGACCACCCGGCCGAATAGGAACGGCGGGATCTCGAGGTAGAAGACCGGGAGACTGGCGTCCCCGAGCGCGTCCGCGACCCGCCCGTACGTGGCGGCGTCGCCGAAGTCCCCCGAGACGTAGGAGAGGCGCGCCGCGAAGCGCTTGAAGACGTCCTCATCGAGCGGCTCGCCGGTGCCGACGATCGACTCACGCGCGCGCTCGACGAGCTGCTCGACGGTCCAGTCGTCCGCCGCCACGCCGAGGATCGGGCAGTCGAGCAGACCGCGCCGCTCCAGCCGGTAGAGCGACCGGAAGGTCATCACCTTCGCCAGGTCGCCCGTGATCCCGAACACCGCGAGCCGGTCCGCACGCCGGCCTTCGAGTGACGAGGACTGGGCTCCCGGGACGGTGGTGGACGTGTCGGTGACCACGCATTCCCCCTTCATCGCGTCGCAGCGCTCAGGCCCTGGGTCGACGGTAAGCCGACCTCGCGAGCGCGGACATCGTCCCGATCGGATGAATCGCCGCTCATGTCACAGAACGCTTCATCCCCCGTGGACGATGCCGCGGGCCCGCCCGCATGGTGGGGTTGCCGGAGGCCCGGATGACGAAGCCGACGAACAGCCCGTCCGGCGGGCCCCCCGCCCAGGCGCCCGACCGCGCCGGACTGGTGCTGCTCGCCCTGATCCTGGTCGCCGGCGTCGCGAACCTGAACCTGTCGGTCGCCAACGTCGCGCTGCCGGACATCGGCCGGGCGTTCGACTCCTCGCAGACCACCCTCGACCTGATCGCCGTCGGGTATTCGCTGGGGCTGGCCGCGTCGGTGCTCTACCTCGGCGCCATCGGCGACCGCTACGGGCGCAAGATGCTCCTCATCGGGGGCATGCTGCTGTCGGTGCCGGCGTGCCTGCTCGCCGCCTACGCGCCCACGGACGGCGTGCTGTTCGTGGCCCGGGTGGTGGGCGGCCTGTCGGCCGGCATGGCCTACCCCACGACCCTCGCGCTGATCACCGCCCTCTGGTCGGGTCCCGGTCGCACGAAGTCCATCGCGTTGTGGTCGGCGATCGGGGGCGGCATCGCCTCGTTGGGGCCGCTCGTGGCCGGCTTCCTGCTGGAGCACTTCTGGTGGGGCTCGGTCTTCCTGATCACCCTGCCGCTGGTCGTGGTCGCGCTGGCGATGGCGTGGTTCATCGTGCCGGCGCACGTGAACGAGACGGACGAGGCGGTCGACAACCTCGGCGGGGTCCTGTCCGTCGTGATGGTCGGCACGCTGATCCTCGCGATCAACTTCGCGACCGCCCCGAGCGGCGGCACGCTCGCGATCAGCCTGGCGATCGTCGCCGCGGTCGCCCTCGTCGCCTTCGTCCTGCGGCAGCGGCGGGCGCCGAACCCGCTGTACGACCTCCACGTGGCTGCGCGGCGCACGTTCTGGGTGGCGGCCGTGGCCGGGATCATCGTGTTCGGCTCCCTCATGGGCGCCATGTTCGTGAGCCAGCAGTTCCTCCAGAACGTGCTCGGCTACTCGACCCTGGAGGCGGGCGCCGCGTTCCTGCCGGCGGTGGTCTTCATGATCCTGGTCGCCCCACGGTCCGCGAAGCTCGTGGAGTCCCGCGGCTCACGCTTCACGCTGCTCTGCGGGTACGTCTTCCTGCTCCTCGCCTTCCTCACCATGCTGCTGCTCTGGAAGGAGGACGCGCCCTACTGGAGGATCGGGATCGCCTACGCCTTCATCGGGGTCGGGGTGGGCTTCGCGGGCACGCCGGCGTCGCACTCGCTCACCGGGTCCGTGCCCGTGCGACGGGCGGGCATGGCCTCCGGGACCGCGGACCTCCAGCGGGACCTGGGCGGCGCGATCATGCAGTCGGTCTTCGGGGCCCTGCTCACTGCCGGGTACGTCTCGGCCGCCAACGCCGCGATCGCCGCGTCGCCCCAGGCCAGCAGCCTGAACGACAGCGTGCAGAACGAGCTGACGCGCTCGTTCGCCAGCGCCGCCGACACCGCCCAGCAGTACCCCCAGTACTCCGACGGGATCATCTCCGCCGCGAAGCAGGCCTTCCTCGACGGCGACCAGTGGGCCTACACCGCCGGCACCATCGCCGTGATCGTCGGCGGGGCGCTGATCTGGTTCTGCTTCCCGCGCCACGACGACGAGCTGGTGCTGCTCGATCGCTTCGCGGTCGAGGACGCGGGTGACGGGGCGCCGGGATGAACGTGCTGGGCACCGTCGCCGCGGCGGTTCCCGAGGGCCTCCTGCCGGCCCGCAGCCAGATGGGCTTCACCCTGGGCGTGCACATCATCCTGGTGCCGCTGGGGGTGATCTTCCCGCTCATGATGCTCATCGCCAACTGGCTGGGGCTGCGGCGGAACGACGCCGACTGGCTGCGCCTCGCGGAGCGCTGGTCGCGCGTCGCGGCCGTCACCTTCGCGGTCGGCGCGGTGACCGGGACGGTGCTGAGCTTCGAGATGGGCCTGCTGTGGCCGGGGATGTTCGAGCGGTTCGGCGACGTGATCGGCGTGCCGTTCGCCCTCGAGGGGATCTTCTTCTTCCTCGAGGCGATCCTGATCTCGATCTATCTGCTCGGCTGGAGGCGCATGCGCCCGTGGGCGCACTTCTGGCTCGGCGTCCCGATCCCGATCGTAGGCCTCTGCGGGGCGTTCACGGTCGTCGCCGCGAACAGCTGGATGAACCAGCCCAGCGGGTTCACGATGGACGCCGCCGGCGACGTGACCGACGTGAGCGTCTGGTCGGTGATCTTCAACGACGCGGTGAAGTACGAGTTCCCGCACATGTACTTCGCGGCGCTCGTGGCGGCGGGGTTCCTGGTCGCCTCGGTGTACGCGGTCGGGATGCTGCGCGGGCGGCGCGACCGCTACCACCGCCTCGGGTTCCTGCTGCCGTTCACGGTCGCCGCGATCGCGATCCCGATCCAGATGGTGATCGGCGACTCCACCGCCCGGGCGGTCTTCAACGACCAGCCGATCAAGTTCGCGGCGATCGAGCTCGTCACAACCACCGGCCCCGACAAGCCCGAGATCCTGCTGGGGCACCTCAACCAGGACGGCACCGTCTCCGGCGGGATCCGGATCCCCGGTCTCGCGTCCTGGCTGAGCGACCCCTCCACCGGCCGCGACACAGTGGTGACGGGCCTCGACTCGGTGCCGCCCGACGAGCGCCCGAGCCGGTCGGCGGTGAACGTGATCCACCTCGCCTGGGACCTGATGATCGGCATGGGCACGGCGCTCGTGCTCCTGGCCCTGTGGTTCGGGCTGCTCATGTGGCGGCGGCGCGACCGGCTGATGACCTCCACGTGGTTCCTGCGGGCCGCCGTCGTCGCGCCGCTCGCCGCCTACACCGCCCTGGAGTCGGGCTGGATCATCACCGAAGTGGGCCGCCAGCCCTGGATCGTGTGGCAGATCATGCGGACCGAGGAGGCGGTCACGACCACCGACGCGGGCGTGCTCTGGACGATGTTCGGCGCGATCATGGTGCTCTACGCGGGCCTGGCCGTCGGCTCGGTGCTGGTGATCCGCAGCCTCACCCGCCGCTGGCGCGCCCGGGACGAGGCGGAGGCCGCTCCGTGAGCGCCGCCGACGGCTGCCTGGTGGTGCTGTGGATCGCCGCCACCCTCTACGCCGTGCTCGGCGGGGCCGACTTCGGCGCCGGGTTCTGGGACCTCGTGGCGGGCGGCGAGGAGACGGGCCGGCGCCCGCGGGCGCTGCTCGACCGCGCCCTGAGCCCGGTCTGGGAGGCGAACCACGTCTGGCTGATCTTCACGATCGTCGTCCTGTGGACGGCGTTCCCGACGGCCTTCTCGGCGATCTTCACCACGCTCTGGATCCCGCTGACGCTGGCGGCGCTGGGCGTGGTGATCCGCGGGGCTGGATTCGCGTTCCGCGCCGCGGCCGGAGGCGAGGGCGTCCGGCGGGTGTACGGCGCGCTGTTCGGCGTGGCCTCCCTGCTGACCCCGTTCTTCCTGGGGGCGGCGCTCGGCGGCATCGCGTCGGAGCGGGTTCCCCCGGGCGACGCGTCGGGCGACCTCCTCACGAGCTGGGCCAACCCGAGCGGGGTGGTGGTCGGCGCGCTGGCCGTGGCCGCCTGCGCGTGCCTGGCCGCCGTCTACATGGTCACCGAGGCCCGCCACGCAGACGCCGGGCTGGAGCGGTACTTCGTCAACCGCGCCCTGATCGCGGGGGCCGTCACCGCGGTGCTCGCCGTCGCGGGCGTCATCGTGCTGCGAGAGGACGCCCCGTACGTGGGCGACCGCCTGACGGCCGAGGCGCTCCCGCTGGTGATCGTGGCCGCCGTGCTCGGCGTCGGGGCGCCGGTGCTGCTGCTGCGGGGGCACCCCGCCTGGAGCCGGCTCCTGGCCGCCGGGTCGGTCGCCGCCGTGGCGTGGGCGTGGGCCGTGGCCCAGTGGCCGTACCTCCTCCCCACCCGCCTGACGGTCGACGACGCCGCCGGCGACCCCGAGACCCTGAAGTGGGTGCTCGTGATCTTCGTGGTGGCGATCGTGGTGGTGATACCGGCCCTCGTGCTGCTGTTCACCCTCGCGCAGCGGGGGCGCCTGGAGGAAGAGACCCCCTGACGCCCGCGGTTCAGGCCAGCAGGCCGATCTCCCGGGCCCGGTCGACCGCCTCGGCCCGCGACGACGCGCCGAGCTTGCGGTACACGGCCATCGCCTGCGTCTTCACGGTGAAGCGCGACACGTTGAGGCGCCCCGCGATCGCCGGGAACGAGAGGTGGGTCGGCAGGTAGCCGAGCACCCGCAGCTCCGCTGTGGTCAGGGCGTCGCGGGCCGCGGCGTCGCCGGCGCCGGAGCCGGCCGCCTCGCGGGCGGCCTCGAGGCGCCCGCGCAGCACCCCGCCGGCCC